>Ga0209573_1000741_pt1 | contig 61030 bp, 59 predicted proteins | sample TNRBio252014_DNA_FD_185870 | JGI IMG/M metagenome (GOLD analysis project Ga0209573, IMG submission 185870) | Wastewater treatment Type I Accumulibacter community from EBPR Bioreactor in Madison, WI, USA - TNR Reactor_6/25/2014_ DNA (SPAdes)... | ecosystem: Engineered > Bioreactor > EBPR >...
AATCGCCCGACCCGCTGCACGCGATCAGGGTTCCGCGCGCCGGGCGATTGCTCAACCCACGCCGAAAGGCGTAAATCAGCTACTGGCTCCGGTCGCAGCTGGATGAAAGTTCAGGGGCAGGTCACCGCGCGTCAAACCGTTAACAAACAATGACTGCGCGCTGCCAAGCCCTTGAAATCAAACGACACAGAAAATGTCCCATGCATGGGACATCCGCCGGTCAGGCGTTGAACAGGAAGTGCAGGACGTCGCCGTCCTTCACCTCATAGGTCTTCCCCTCGACGCGGAACTTGCCCGCCTCCTTGGCCCCCGTCTCGCCCTTGCCCGCCACATAATCATCATAAGCGATGGTCTCGGCCCGGATGAAGCCCTTTTCAAAGTCGCCGTGAATCACCCCGGCCGCCTGCGGCGCCAGCGTGCCCTTCGCGATCGTCCAGGCCCGCGCTTCCTTGGGTCCGACAGTGAAATAGGTCTGCAAGCCCAGCAGCGCGTGGCCGGCGCGGATCAGCCGGTCGAGGCCCGCTTCGTGCAGGCCCATCTCTTCGAGGAACATCGCCGCCTCGTCAGCCGGCAGTTGGCTGATTTCTTCTTCGATGCGCGCCGAGATCACCACAATGCCCGCCCCCTGCGCCGCCGCCATGGCCGCGACCCGAGCAGTCTGGCTGTTGCCCGAGGCAGCCGCCGCCTCCTCGACGTTGCAGACGTACAGCACCGGTTTCGCGGTCAGCAGTTGCAGCATCCGCCACTGTTTCAGGTCGTCCTCGGCCACCGCCACGCTGCGCGCCGGTTGCCCGGCCTCCAGCGCTTTCTGAGCCAAGGCCAGCAAGCGGTCCTGATCGGCGGCGTCCTTGTCAGCACCCTTGAGCTTGCGCGCGAGGTTGGCGCGGCGGCGTTCGATGCTTTCCAGATCGGCCAGCATCAGCTCGGTCTCGATGGTTTCGGCGTCGGCCACCGGGTCGATGCGCCCCTCGACATGGGTGATGTCGCCGTCTTCAAAGCAGCGCAGCACATGCGCCACCGCGTCGCATTCGCGGATATTGGCGAGGAACTGGTTCCCGAGGCCCTCGCCCTTGGACGCGCCACGCACGAGGCCGGCAATATCGACAAAGGTCATGCGCGTCGGGATGATCTGTTTCGAGCCGGCGATCGAGGCCAGCGTGTCGAGCCGCGCGTCGGGCACGGCCACCTCGCCGACATTCGGCTCGATGGTGCAGAACGGAAAGTTCGCCGCCTGCGCCGCCGCCGTGCGGGTCAGAGCGTTGAACAGGGTGGACTTGCCGACATTCGGCAGACCCACGATCCCCATCTTGAAACCCATCTGTCCCTCCGGCGTTGCTGTCCGGGGGGCTTCTAGGCCCTGCGCAGCGGCGCGGCAAGGGTCAGAAGGGCTTCATCACCACCAGCCAGAGCACGGCGATCACCACCAGCACCGAGATTTCATTGAAGATGCGCAGATGCAGGTCGGAATCGCGGAACTCGCCGCGTTTGGCACGCACCACCAGCACCCCGGTCCAGACATAATGCGCCGCCAGCAGCGAGACCAGCGCCAGCTTGACCAACACCCAAGGGGCAAAGGACCAGACCGACCATCCCAGCCAGAGGCCCGACAGCACGGCGATCACCGCCAGCCCTGCGGAAAACCGATAGAGCCGGATCGTCAGGTCGCCCAGCGGCCCGAACTCGCCCAGTCGCGCCCATTCGCGCCGCCAATAGATCAGCGCACGCGGCACGGCGAAAATTGACGTCATCCAGCCCATGACGCAGAGGATATGCAGAATCTTGATCCAGTCCATGACGGCAGGATTGCCCTGCCTGCCTGCTCGACGCAAGGGGCCTTGATTTCCGCGCCGCGCCCGTGCAAGCCCCCAGAGAACGCCCAAAGCGCATTCCGACGGAGAGGCCCATGACCCGCATCGACGACACCTTTGCCCGCTTGCGCGCCCAAGGCCGCAAGGCTTTCGTGACCTACATGATGGGGGGCGATCCGGATGTAGCGACCTCGCTGGCGGTGATGCAGGGGCTGCCGGGTGCCGGGGTGGATATCATCGAACTGGGCATGCCCTTTACCGACCCGATGGCCGACGGGCCGACGATCCAGTTGGCCGGGCAGCGCGCGCTCGATGGCGGCATGACGCTGGATCAGGTGCTGGGCATGGCGCGGGCCTTCCGCGCGGGCGATCAGGTCACGCCGATCGTTCTGATGGGCTATTACAACCCGATCTATTCGCGCGGGGTCGAGCGTTTTCTGATCGAGGCCCGCGAGGCCGGGATCGACGGGCTGATCGTCGTCGATCTGCCGCCCGAAGAGGATGCCGAACTCTGCCTGCCGGCACAGGCGGCGGGCCTCAATTTCATCCGGCTGGCGACGCCAACCACGGATGCGGCGCGGCTGCCCAAGGTGCTGCAGAACACCTCGGGCTTTGTCTATTATGTTTCGGTCACCGGGATCACCGGCGCGGCGGCGGCGCAGGCGGGCGAGGTTGGCCCCGAGGTTGCGCGGATCAAGGCCTCGACCGATCTGCCGGTGATCGTCGGTTTCGGCATCACCACGCCCGAGGCGGCGCAGGCCATCGCCTCGGTGGCGGATGGCTGCGTGGTGGGCTCGGCCATCGTCAAGGAGATCGGCGCGGGCAAATCCGTCGCGCAAGTGCTGGCGTTTGTCGCCGATCTGGCGGCCGGGGCGCATCGGGGGTGAGCGGTCCGGTGCGTGCAAGCACGGCACCCTACAGATCGCGCCGTTGCGTGGTGGTGCGTGCAAGCACGCACCCAACAGCCTGCGCCCTCGCGCAATGGTGCGTGCAAGCACGCACCCTACAGATCGCTCCCTTGCGTAGGGTGCGTGCTTGCACCCACCGTCATCAGAGCCCGGCGCCCTCATCCAGCCCCAACATCAGGTTCAGGTTCTGCACGGCGGCGCCTGATGCGCCTTTGCCCAGATTGTCGAGCACCGCAATCAGCGTCGCCGCGCCGGTTCTTGCGTTGCCATGCACCGAGAGTTCCAGCCGGTTGGTGCCATTGAGCCGCTGCGGATCAACGCGCGGCTCATGCGTCGCGGCGGGCACCACGGCGACAAACCGCTCGCTGGCATAGGCTGCGCGCAGGGCGTCTTCGGCTGCCGCAATGCCTTGGGCGCCAAGGCCCGGCAGATGCAGCGCCACTGCCATGCCCTGCGCATAATGGCCGACCGAGGGCACAAAAACCGGCTCGCCCGCCAGTAGGCCGTGTTGGCGGATCTCGGGCAGGTGTTTGTGCCCTTGCGCCGCGCCGTACAGGAAGGCGCCCTGCACTGACCCGGTCTCGAATTCGGCGATCATCGCCTTGCCGCCACCGGAATATCCCGAGATGCCCGACAGCGACGGCGGGTTCGCTGGGTCGATCAGGCCCGCCTGCACCAGCGGCCGGATCATCGCAATGGCGCAGGTTGACCAGCAGCCGGGGTTCGACACCCTTGCGGCGCCGGCAATCGCCTGCCGCTGGCCCATCGCCATTTCCGGCAGGCCAAAGACCCAGTCCGAGGCCGTTCGATGCGCTGTCGAGGCGTCGATCAGCCGCGTGCCAAAGGGCGCGGCCAGCGCTGCGGCCTCGCGCGAGGCGTCGTCGGGCAGGCACAGGATCGCCACTTCGGCCGCGGCCAATGCCTCGGCGCGGGCGGCCGGGTCCTTGCGTCGGGCCGGGTCGATCTGGATCAGCGTGATGTCGGCGCGGTTCACCAACCGCTCGCGGATCTGCAGCCCCGTGGTGCCGACTTCGCCGTCGATGAAGACCGTATGTGCCATGTGCCCCCCCTGCGCCTGTGCGGTCCGCGCATAGGCCAAAGCGTCGCGCGGAGCAAGAATGGATTCACGCGGCGCTTGATCGGCGCGTTTGGTGGTGGTAAGAAAATTTGACCAATTTCGGAGTCCACCATGCCCACCATCACCACGATCGAGGATCTTCGCCGCATCCATCAGCGCCGTGCGCCGCGGATGTTCTGGGATTATTGCGAGTCGGGCAGTTGGACCGAGCAGACCTTTCGCGACAACACCACCGATTTCCAGAAGATCCGCTTGCGCCAGCGGGTCGCGGTGGACATGTCGAACCGCTCGACCGCCAGCACGATGATCGGCGAGTCCGTCGCCATGCCGGTGGCGCTGGCGCCGGTCGGCCTGACCGGGATGCAGCACGCTGACGGAGAAATTCTGGCCGCCAAGGCGGCCGAGGCCTTTGGCGTGCCCTTCACCCTGTCCACGATGTCGATCTGCTCGATCGAGGACGTGGCCGAGCACACCACCAAACCCTTCTGGTTCCAGCTTTATGTGATGAAGGACGAGGATTTCGTCCGCCGGATCCTGCAGCGCGCCAAGGATGCGAAATGTTCAGCGCTGGTGCTGACGCTGGACCTGCAACTGCTGGGCCAGCGGCACAAGGACCTGAAGAACGGCCTGAGCGCCCCGCCAAAGCTGACGCTGTCCACCATGGCCAATCTGGCGACCAAGGTGCGCTGGGGGCTGGGGATGCTGGGCACCAAGCGGCGCTCGTTCGGCAATATCGTCGGCCATGCCAAGGGGGTGGGCGACCCTTCGTCGCTGGGCGCCTGGACGGCCGAGCAGTTCGACCCGCAGCTCGACTGGGGCAAGATCGAGAAACTGCGCGACCAGTGGGGCGGCAAGCTGATCCTGAAAGGGATCAACGACCCTGAGGATGCGGTGATGGCGCAGAAGATCGGCGCCGATGCGATCGTGGTGTCGAACCACGGCGGGCGGCAACTGGACGGCGCGATGTCGTCGATCCGCATGTTGCCCTCGATCATGGACGCGGTGGGTGGCACGACCGAGGTGCATCTGGACAGCGGCATCCGCACCGGACAGGATGTGCTGAAAGCGCTGGCGCTGGGGGCCAAGGGCACCTTCATCGGCCGGGCCTTTGTCTATGGTCTGGGCGCGATGGGTCAGGCCGGGGTGACCAAGGCGCTGGAGGTCATCCACACCGAACTCGACAAGACGATGGCGTTGTGCGGCGAGCGCGATGTCAAGGCGCTGGGTCAGCACAACCTGCTGGTGCCGCAGGGCTTTGGCGATCCGACCGCAATGCTCTGAAGCGGGCCGGGTCAGGGGGGCAGGCTTTTTGCACGCCCCTCCTTTTGGTCAGCGCAGGGTTTTCGTCTGCCGCATCAGCAGAACCCCGGCGATGGTCACCGCCACGGCGACGATGCCGATGATGATCGAGGCGAGCGCGTTCACATCCGGACTGACGCCAAGGCGAACCTTGGAGAAGATCACCATCGGCAGGGTCGAGGCGCCGGGGCCCGAGACGAAGCTGGCGATCACCAGATCGTCAAGCGACAGGGTGAAGGCCAGCAGCCAGCCCGAGACCAGCGCCGGGGCGATCACCGGCAGGGTGATGTCAAAGAACACCCGCACCGGCCCGGCGCCCAGGTCACGGGCGGCCTCTTCAAGGCTTTCATCCATGTCGCGCAGCCGCGATTGGGCGATCACCGCGACATAGGCGGCGCAAAACGTGGCATGCGCGATCACCACAGTGGTCAGCCCGCGCCCGGCTGGCCAGCCCAGCAGCGACTCCATCGCCACGAACAAAAGCAACAGCGACAGGCCGGTGATGACCTCAGGCATGACCAGCGGCGCGGTGGCCATGCCGGTCAGCAGAAGCTTGCCCTTGAACGCACCAAAGCGGGTCATCACAAAGGCCGCCAGCGTGCCGATCACCGTCGCCATCGAGGCCGCGATGGTCGCCACCTTGAGGCTGATCCAGGCGGCGGCGAGCATCTGGCCGTCGTTGAACAACTCGCCATACCAGCGGGTTGAAAAGCCGCCCCAGACCGTCACCAGCCGGCTTTCGTTGAACGAGAACACCACCAGCGAGACGATGGGGGCATAGAGGAACCCAAAGCCCAGTGTGGCCATGATCGGCAGGAACCATCCGCGACGGGTCATCAGCGTTGCTCCTGCCGGTTTTGCACCGATTGCAGCCACATGATCGGCAGCACCACCAAGATCAGCATGATGATCGCCACCGACGAGGCCACCGGCCAATCGCGCGACGAGAAGAACTCGTCCCACAACGTTCGCCCGATCATCAGCATGTCCGATGGCCCGAGCAGCGCCGGAATGACATATTCGCCCAGCGCCGGGATGAAGACCAGCATGGACCCGGCGACAATGCCCGGCATCGACAGCGGCAAGGTGATGGTAAAGAAGGTCACCATCGGCGAGGCGCCCAGATCGCCCGCAGCCTCGAGCAGCGCGCCGTCGAGTTTGACCAGCGTCGCATAGAGCGGCAGGATCATGAAGGGCAGATAGGTATAGACGATGCCGACATAGACCGCGCCCGGCGTCTGCATCATCACCAGGGGCTCGTCGATCAGGCCCGACCACATCAGGATGTTGTTGATGACCCCCTCGCGGCGCAGAAACCCGATCCAGGCATAGACGCGCAGCAGGAACGAGGTCCAGAACGGCAGGATCACCATCAAGAGCAGGATCGAGCGCTTGGGCTCCTCGGCGCGGGCGATGTAATAGGCGATGGGATAGCCGATCAGCAGGGCAAAGATCGTCGAAATCCCCGCCACCTGAATCGAGGACAGATAGGCGTTGCGATAGAGCGAATCCCCGAGGATGAACGCGTAGTTCTGCAGACTGGCGAGGATCTCGATCGAGCCATCCGGCGCGGTTTCCCACAGCGGCGAATAGGGCGGCCGGGCAATGATCGCCTCGGACAGCGAAATGCGGCCGAGCACGAAGAACGGCACCAGAAAGAAGACGAGGAACCACAACAGCGGGATGGCAATCACCATCCAGCGGTCGGACCAGCCCACCAACCGGCCCAGCACAAAAGCAACCAGCGCAAGGCCGATCAGCGCGCTGAGCACGGTGGCGACATTGGTCGGCAGCATCAGCCAACCGAGGCCGGCCATGGCGGCCAGAATGCCTAGGCCGGACACCAGCCCGACGGTCGGCGCGAAACGGGGGGCTGCGGCGCTCATTGGGTCAGCACCCGGAAATCGGGCGGATCGAAACTGAGCTGAACCTGCTCGTCCCAGGTGATCGGGTTGTCGCGGCGCCCCTCGTTGGCCTGCGTCACCCGAAGCACGCGGCCATTGGCCAGTTGCACGCGGTACGACGACATATGCCCGACATAGCCCATGTCCAGCACCAGCGCGGGAACCGTGTTGACGCCGTCGGGCGGCACCTCGCGCGTCATCCAGACGCGCTCGGGGCGCATGGCCAGCCAGATTTTCTGGCCTTGGGTCAGGCCTCGCATCGCGGGCGCCGTGACCGGGCCGAGGTCTTCGGTATCAACGCGCATCACATCGCCCGCGCCGGGGCCGATCTGCCCCTCGAACAGGTTCACCGAGCCGATGAAATCGGCGACAAAGCGGGTGTTGGGCGTCTCGTAAATCTCGCGCGGTTCACCGACCTGCTGGATCACCCCGTCGCTCATCACGCCGATGCGGGTGGCGAGGGTCATGGCCTCGTCCTGATCATGTGTCACCACGATGAAGGTGACGCCCAGCGATTCCTGAATGCGGATCAGTTCGAACTGGGTTTCCTCGCGCAGTTTCTTGTCCAGCGCGCCAAGGGGTTCGTCGAGCAGCAGCAGTTTTGGCTGCTTGATCAGCGCGCGGGCCAGGGCCACGCGCTGGCGCTGGCCGCCGGACAGCTGATGCGGCTTGCGGCGGGCGAAGGATTCCAGCTTGACCAGCTTGAGCATCTCGGCGACGCGGGCATAGGCCTCGGCCTTGGATTTGCCTTCGCGCAAGAGACCGTAGGCGACGTTCTTTTCCACACTCATGTGCGGGAACAGGGCATAGGACTGGAACATCATGTTGGTCGGGCGCTTGTCCGAGGTCACGCGCGCCATATCCTGACCGTCGATGATGATCTGCCCGGAGGTCGGTGTCTCGAACCCGGCCAGCATGCGCAGCAAGGTCGATTTCCCGCAGCCCGAGCCGCCCAGCAGGCAGAACAGCTCACCGCGGTAGATATCGAGGCTGACATCGTTGACCGCGGTGAAATCGCCGAACCGCTTGGTGATGTTCTTGATGGAAATGAAGGGCTTGGCGGAAGGGTCGCGCCAGGGGCGGGTATTGGCGGCGATCGCGGGATTGCTGGTCATGACACTGGGCCTCCAATCGAACCGGCCCCGCCCGCGACGACGCGGGCGGGGCCTTTGGGCTTATTGCCCGGTGCGCAGGCGCGTCCACAGGCGCGTGACAATCCGGTCGGTGCGGCTGTCATAGGGACGCATGGTCCAGGAACTGGCCTTGGTTTCGTCCGATGGATAGATCGTCGGATCGTTCAGGATCTCGGCGTCGATCATCGGATTCGAGGCGGCGTTGGCGTTGGGATAGGCGACATAGTTGGTGTTGTTCGCCGCCACTTGCGCATCCATCATGTAGTTGATGAAGGCATGCGCGGCCTCGGGGTTGGGCGCGTCCGCCGGGATCGCCAGCATGTCGAACCACATGTTGACGCCTTCCTGCGGGATCGCATAGGCGACCTCGACACCGTTGCCGGCCTCTTCGGCGCGTGCCGCAGCCTGCAGGATGTCACCCGACCAACCGATGGCGAGGCAGATCTCGCCATTGGCCAGATCCGAGATGTACTGCGACGAGTGGAAATAGCGGATATGCGGACGGATCGCTTCCAGCGCGGTCACGGCGGCCTCGAAATCTTCCTCGGAGGTCGTTACCGGCGGGCGGCCCAGCATGCGCAACATCGGCGGGATGATCTCGGTGTGGTCATCGAGAACCGCGATGCCGCAATCGGCAAAGCGCGCGGCGATTTCCGGGTTGAACAGGATATCCCACGAGTTGACCACATAATCGGCGCCCATGCGGTCGGCCACGGCCTGCACGTTATAGCCGATACCGGTGGTGCCCCACAGATAGATCACCGAATGCACATTGCCCGGATCGAACGAGTCTGCCAGCGCCATAAGCGCCGGGTCCATATTGGCCAGATTGGGCAGGAGGTCGCGGTTCAGCGGCTGATAGACCCCGGCGCCGATCTGGCGCTGCAGGTAGTTGCCCGTCGGCACCACCACGTCAAAGCCCGACGAACCGGCCAGCATGCGCGCTTCCAGCGTATCGTTCGAATCATAGACGTCATAGTTGACAGTGATCCCGGTGGCAGCGGTAAAGCCAGCCAGCGTGTCCTCGGCGATATAGTCGGACCAGTTGAAAACGTTGACGGTCTGCGCCTGCGCCGCCGAAACGGTCAGCGCCAGCGCGGTCAGTGCGGTCGTGGTCATAAGCTTCGTCATGCGGTCATCTTCTCCGTTGGGCCCGCGAGAGGGCATGTTGTCGAGTGGATTCTGAAGATCCTTGCGAGAACTGTGCGAAGTTTTGATCAAAATCTCAAGCGCGGATTTTACCGACCTCGGGCAGCGCCCGTGGGCCGGGATTCCCCGCAGTCAACCAAATCAAAGCCTAGCGTCCCGTCACCGTTGCGGCAAGCATCTCGCGACGCAGACGCACGCCGGTCAGCGTTTCGTCCAGATCGACATCGCTCATGCCCAGAATTTCACCCTGCGCCACGTCGCGCCGCAGCCGGACCCGATGCGCAAGGCCGATCGGCAGCAGCGCCCGCGCCGCCGAGGTTGCCGCCGGGCAGGCGCGGCCCCAGACGGTAAATCCGCCCTCACCGTCCAGCATCTCGCCCGCCTTCAGGTCACGTTTGGCCACCGCCACCGCGTCACCGCGCCATTCGCGCGTGCTGCCCGTCGCCTCGCCCCGCAGCGCCGCCGACAGCACCGAGATCGACAGTTCCATCCCGATCAGGTGAAAGGGCTTGTGCATCGCGGCGTATTGTCCGGTCGAATCGGTGCGCAGCCCGTATTGCGCGAAACAGGCGGCGGCATAGTCGTTTTGCGCCTTGAGGATCACATAGACACCCCAGCGCAGATCGCGAAACACCGGCCGCCCGTCGCGCTCGAGCGACGAGACCACCTCGACCATCCCGTCGCGGTCCAGTTGCCCGCCCACCGCGCGCGAGCGCAGCACCTGCGCGAGGTCATCGACACCGCAAGGCGGAAAGGCCAGCCCCGCATCGGGCACGTCGAGCCCGCAGGCATTGGCGATCGCCGCCATCTCGATCGCCGACTTGGTGCCGTCGAGAAAGCTGTTGAACATCTGCGGGTTCATCCCGGCGGCGCGGGCGGTTTCGGGCGTCAGCCCGTAATGGGGCCAGACACCATCGGGGGTCACCGCGTGATACTCGGGCAGGTATTTCGTCCCCTTGCCCGCCGCCGCGACGGCAAACCCGGCGGCGCGCGCCCAATCGACCATCTCGGCCACCAATGCCGGTTGGTCGCCATAAGCCATGGAATAGACCAGTCCGGCCGCCCGCGCCTGTTCCGCCAGCACGGGGCCCGCCAACACATCGGCCTCGACATTGACCATCACCACATGGCGCCCGGCATCGAGCGCGGCGCGGGCGTGGTTCAGCCCGGCCTCGGGCGCGCCGGTGGCCTCGATCACCACATCGACCTCGGCCCGCACGGCCTCGAGTCCGTCATCGAGGAACCGCGTCGCGGCGATTCGCTCGGCGCTCCACCCCACGGTGCGGCAGGCGGCGCGGGCGCGCTCGGGGTCCAGATCGGCGATATGGGAGACACAAAGCCCCGCGATATGGGGGACTTGCGCCAGAAACATCGAGCCGAACTTGCCCGCGCCGATCAAGGCCACCCGCACCGGGCGGCCCGCGTCGGCCCGTGCTCGGGCCAGTGAGGACAGGTTCATGCGAGGCTCCTTTCAGGGGGATTGCGCAGCACCAGCGCCAGCGCAAACAGGCTGAGGACGGCGGGAATGACAAAAACCGCGCCGGGCAGATCGGCCAGCGCCGAAGCCCCGGTGAACAGCGCGAAGACCTGCGTATAGACCAGCGGAGCCGCGATCATCCCCAGTGCGTGCAGCGACGACAGCGCGCCCTGCAACTCGCCCTGCCGGTTGGCGGCCACCATGTCCGACATCTGGGCCCGGAGCGCGGGCATCACCATCCCGGACAGCGCGCTGACCGGGATCATCGCCAGTGCCAGTGGCCCGCTGTCGATAAAGGTCAGCACGGCAAAGGACAGCACCGCCGCGCCCAACCCCAGAACCATCACGCCGCCGCGCCCCAGGAACCGCAGCGCGGGGCGGATCAGCGCGCCCTGCACGACGGCAAACCCGACGCCGTAAGCCGCCAGCGACAAACCGACTTGCCCCGCACTCCAGCCAAACCGCGCGATGCCGAAATAGGCCCAGATCACCGGATAGACGGTAAAGGCGAATTCATAGGCGGTGTAGATCCCCAGATAGCGCCCCAGCCCCGGCAGTCGGCCAATATGACGGAAGGCGCCAAAGGGGTTGGCGCGGCGCCACTCAAAGGGCCGACGCTGTGCCGGCGGCAATGACTCGCGCATCACCACCGCGCCGAACAGCAGATTCGCCCCGGCCACCAGCGCGGCGGCAACAAAGGGCGCGCGCAGGCCGAATTCCGCCAGCATCCCGCCCACCGCCGGCCCCAGCACAAAACCCGCGCCAAAGGCCGCTCCGATCAGGCCAAAGCGCTGCGCCTTTTCCTGCGGGGTCGAAATATCGGCGATATAGGCGGTCGAGGTGCTGTAGGTCGCCGAGGCGATGCCGGTGACAAGCCGGGCGAAAAAGAAGATCCAGACCGATCCCGCCAGCGCCAGAACGGCATAATCCGCCGTCAGCACCGCCAGCGAGGCCAGCAACACTGGCTTGCGGCCAAAGCGATCACCGAGGTTGCCGATCACCGGGCCGAACAGGAACTGCATGACCGCAAACCCGCCGGTCAGCGCCCCACCCCACAGGGCCGCCCGCGCCAGATCGCCCCCGGTGATTTGGCGCAACAGTTCCGGCATCACCGGCATGATGAGGCCAAAGCCGATGGCGTCCAGCGTCAGCGTCGTCAGAATGAACAGGATGGGCAGCCGGTGCGTTGTCACGGTGAGACTATCACTTTTCTAACGTCTGACATTAAATTCGCCTGATGAATGCAGCAAAGAACCCGAACCATCTGGCACTTTCTCAACAATGGCCAATGTCTCGCAGGAACTGGCCGACATGCGCTGCCCAGACCTCGGGTTGATCGACAACCGGCAGATGCCCCGCGCCGCCGATCAGTACAAAGCGGGCGCCAGGCACCAGATCCACGGTTTCGCGCACCAGATCAGGCGGGGTCGAGCCATCCTCGGACCCGGCGATCCCCAGCAGGGGCAGCCGCAACCCGGCGGTGGTGGTGTAAAAATCCGTCCCGGCAATCGCCGCCGAGCAACCCAGGTACCCGGCCAGCGGTGTGCGAGTGACCATGTTGCGCCAAAGTCGCGCCTGCGCCGAGGTGCGGAACGGCCGGGCAAACCAGCGTTCCAGTGTCGCATCGGCGATGGAGTCGAGACCCTGCGCCTCGATCAGCGCGATGCGCTGCGCCCAGGCATCGGCATTGCCGATCCGCGCCGCGGTGTTTGACAGCACCAAGGCGCGCACCAGATCGAGACGCTTGACCGCCAACCCCTGCGCCACCAGACCGCCGATCGACAGACCGACCACCACGGCCTCGCGCTGACCGAGATGGTCGATCAGCCGTTCGGCATCGCGCACCAGCGCCCCCATCGCATACGGTGCGGGCGGGGCATCGGACAGCCCGTGCCCGCGCAGCGAAAACCGCAGCACGCGCAACCCCGGCGGCAACAGCGGCAACACCGCATCCCACAACCGCAGGTCAGTGCCCAGCGCGTGGATCAGCACCAGCGGCGGCGCGCCCTCGGGGCCGGTCAGATCATAATGCAGGCTCAAATCACCCAGATCGGCCATCGGCATGGCAAGCCCTCCCCAGCAGTCGCGCGCATCCTTGAACGTTTCCCAGGCAACGGCAATGGGTGACGCCACGCCCCGGCTACGGCGCGACGGCGTCCGGACCTTGAACTTGCGAGGCAAAGTTGCGATCTGGGGGACTGGAGGTGCCCAATGCCGCAAACCGACCCCGTGATGGACTTTCTGCTGACGCGCCGCTCGCGCCCGGCTGCTGCACTGCGGGCGCCTGCCCCAGAGGGTGCGGCGCTGGACACCTTGCTGACCGCTGCCCTGCGCGTGCCCGATCACGGCGCGCTGGAACCCTGGCGGCTGCTGCTGATCGAGAGCGGCGCGCGGCCCCGGCTGGCGGCGCTGCTGCGGGCACGCGGCGAGGCCTTGTCCATACCGCCGGAAAAGATCGAGAAATCGGCACAAAGCTGGCTGAACGCGCCGCTGATCGTGGCCGTGGTCAGCGCGCCCGTCCCCTCGGACAAGGCGCCCGAGATCGAGCAGGTGCTTTCGTCCGGCGCGGTGTGCGTGAGTCTGGTCAACGCCGCCCTCGCCAGCGGCTGGGGCGCGGCCTGGATCACCGGCTGGGCGGCCTTTGACCGGCCCTTTGTGCAAGAGGGGCTGGGGTTGTCCCCGCAGGAAACGATCGCCGGCTTCATCCATCTGGGCAGTTGCGAAACCCCGGTTACCGACCGACCGCGCCCTGATCTGGCTCGGTTGACGCGCCGGGTGTCGGCATGATCCTGTCGGCGTTCCTTGCCGCGCTGGGCCAGTTCAGCGACCCGCGCTTTCGCCGGGCGATCTGGTTCGGGCTGGCACTGGCGGTCGCACTGCTGTTTGCCATGTATGCGCTGGTGCTGATGGTGGTGCAGTGGGTGACGCCCGATGCCCTGACGCTGCCGTGGATCGGCGAGGTGACCGGGCTGGCGACGCTGCTGTCCTTTGCCTCGATCCTGTTCATGCTGGTGCTGTCGGTGTTCCTGATGGTGCCGGTGGCCTCGGCTTTTACCGGACTGTTCCTCGACGACGTGGCCGACGCGGTCGAAGCGACGCATTACCCCGGACTGGCCGCGGCGACCCGCACGCCCCTTTGGCCCGCGCTGGTCGATTCGCTGCGCTACTTTGGCGTTCTCGTGGCGCTGAACCTGTTGGGATTGCTGCTGTTTGTCGTTTCGGCCGGGGTCGGTATGCTGGGCCTGTGGCTGATCAACGGCTATCTGCTGTCGCGCGAATACTTCACCATGGTCGCCCTGCGCCGCATGTCTCCTCAGGCCGCACAGGACCTTCGCAAGGCCAATCTGGGCCGCCTCTGGCTGGCCGGGGTGCTGATGGCGATCCCGCTTAGCGTGCCGCTGGTCAATCTGTTCATCCCGGTGTTCGGCGCGGCGACCTTCACCCACCTGTTCCACCGGATGACCCGCTGATCAGCCGTTGATCCAGCGGTTGACGAAATCCATCGACTCGACCGTCACAGCGCCCGAGACGATTACCCAGACGACCAACGCCCAGAGGCCGGTGGCGATGATCGTGGTGACGATCATCTTGCCGCGAATCTGCGGGTTCGCCGGGGCCGATTGCGGCGTGCCATGGGTGACGCTGCCCGCTTCGCCTTGGGTTTTCATCCGCAGCGGCAAGACCGCCAGCAGGGTCAAGAACCAGATGAAGGCATAAAGGACAAAGGCGGAAAAAATCGGCATCAGACCTGCTCCAACTCGATGAGGCAGCCGTTGAAGTCCTTGGGATGCAAGAACAGCACCGGCTTGCCATGCGCGCCGATCTTCGGCTCGCCGCTGCCCAGAACCCGCGCGCCACCCGCCTTCAACCGGTCACGGGCGGTGAGGATGTCGTCGACCTCATAGCAGATGTGGTGAATGCCACCCGCGGGATTCTTGTCGAGGAAACCCTTGATCGGGCTCGCGTCCCCCAAGGGATAGAGCAGTTCGATCTTGGTGTTCGGCAGGGTGATGAAGACCACGGTAACGCCGTGGTCGGGCTCGTCCTGCGGTGCGCCGACCTCGGCGCCCAGCATCGAGCGGTATTGATTGGCTGCGGCGGTCAGGTCCGGCACGGCGATGGCGACATGGTTGAGGCGTCCGATCATGGCATTTCCCTGTGCTGCACTGCAGCTTCATTAGCGGGCAACGAGCGAAATGCAAGTGTCGCGGGGACGCAGGCGATTAACCGACCCTTAGCCAATCGGTCGCAGACTGCGAGCAGGACAAGGAGTCGCCGCCATGCCAAGCCCCGCCTGCCAACCCGTCGCCCGTCACCAGCTTGCCCCGTCGATGCCAGCCCAACCGATGCCGGCACGGCCGGGCGGGGCCTTTGCCATCCCGCCGCGCACCATGCTGCTGGTCGAGGACAGCCGCCTCGCTGCCGAAGCGGTGCGCCTCGTTTGCCGACGGCTGGGCATCCGCCTGCGCCGGGCCGAGTCGCTGGCCGGGGCGGCGCTGCACCTGCGCGTCTATCGGCCTGATATCGCGTTGATCGACCTCGGGCTGCCCGATGGGTCAGGGGTGGAACTGATCCGCGCCCTCGGCCGTTCGGGCACCCGGCCGCAACGCCTGTTGGCCATCAGCGGCGATCCGGGTCAGGAGGGTGCGGCCATCGCTGCCGGTGCCGACGCCTTTTTGCTCAAACCGCTGTCGATCGCCCATCATCTGCTGGCATTGACCGGCGAACCTGGGGAAGGCTTTGACGCCCTCGACACGGATGTCTGGCGCGAACGGAACGCCGGTGCCGATCCGCTGGCGCTGCGCGATGATCTGATGCTGGCGCGCGATCTGCTCAACGGCCCGGCTGATCCTGAGCGCCTGCGTTATGCTGGGCAGTTTCTGGCCTCGATCGGCCTCAGCCTGCAGGACAAACCGCTGTCCGAAGCCGCAACCCTCGCGCGCGAAACCGGCAACAGCCGCCCGCTGGTCGATCTGCTGCGCGCCCGGGTGGCCGCATCACCGCTGATCTGAAATGGCGGCGGGTGATCCAACCGCGCCGTGGGCTCAGTCAGTTACGCGGGGGTCTGGGGTGTCGTGGCCGGTCAGCGTGCGAACGCCCTTCAGCCCAGCCAGATCGCCCCATTCGGTTGCATAGCCCTGATCCAAACCGGCAAGGCGGCTGCGCAGCCATGCCGGCAGTGCCTGCGCTGCGGCGTCACCCTCGGTGGCCCGGCCAAAGCGGCGGGCAAAGGCCTCGATGATATCGCGCAGATGGCGCGCGCTGGCGGGCGGATTGGCGCCCAGATACCGCTGCAGACGCAGCCGGGCCTCGGCCCCCAACGTGCTGGCAGCGATGTCAAGCAATCCTGCCGGTGGCAGCACCACCCCCGGCCCGACCAGCGCGCCCAAGACCTGCGGCCAGACCCGTGGCAGATCCTCGTGCCGCCAGACCAGCAGGTCGGCGCGCGGCAGCTGCGTGCGGATCGACTGTGCCAGCCGCGCCCAGGGCAGGGTTTCGTCGCCGACGGCCTCCATCAGCGCCTCGGCCGCACCCGGCTCATCCGGCAAAAGCGCCGGAATCACCTGCGCCGCAGACGCGACCGCCAGCAAGACGGTGACCCGGCTGTGCCCGAACAGCATCTGCAGGCCATAAAGCCGCCGCGCAACGTCGCGCCGATAAAAGCCGTCCGACGCCAGCGCATCGGCCGAACCGCCCAGCAGCCCTGGCGCCGAGACCACCAGCCGCTTGCCCCCCGCCCCGAGCGAGTCGATCAGCGCAGCCTCGCGGGTCGCCGGGTCTTCGTCACGGCCCAGATCCAGCGCTTCGGAGATCCGCCGCAGGAACAGGCCCGGCGCGGGCAGCGCCAGCCCCTGCCCTTCGAGCACAGAGCGATTGCGCGCAAGCCAGCCAGCGATCCGCCCCCCGTCGGTGCCATGCGCGCCGACGTGGAGGACCAGATGCGTCATCGGCTCAGAGCCCACTCACAATGCCGCGCACCGATTGCAGCGCGGCGCGGGTTTCTTCGGTGCTGAGCGCGTCGTTCAGCCGGGTGAATTCGGCCAACGCCTGCGCATGTTGGCCATTGTTGAGATAAGAGTAGCCGCGCAGCATCGACAAGTCGCGACGCAGCGAGCCGTTGAGCTGTTCCAGCGCGGTCAGATAGGCGATGGCCTGCGGATAATCCTGCGCATGGAAGGCCCGCACGCCGCGCTGATCGAGGATCGTCGCCTCGACCTCGACGCGCTGCTGGCGGGTCAGGTCGGTGGCGGCGGCCAGACGGGCGCCCTCTTCGGTCATCTGCATGTTCAGATAGCACAGGACCATGCCAAAGCGCGAATCGCGTGGCACGGTGCCGCCCAGCGAGGCGCCCCGTTGCGCGGTGGCGGTGAACCCGGCCAGCGCCTCGCCCGCGCGGTCGAGGTTATAGGCGCACCACGAGCGCTCGTAGAGCACCTCGAGCGAGCGCGGATTGGCCGAGGCCGCGAGGCAACCAGCCCAGTTTCCCGCCTCTTTGAGCGCGCGGACCTGGGCGATACGGCTGTCACCCTGAGCGGGCAACTGGCCGGGCGCAACGGGTGTGGCAGGCACCGGCGCGGCAGCCACGGCGACCGGGGCGGGTGCAGCAGTGGCACGCGCCACCGGGGCTGCCGCGGCGACCGGGGCAGCGGCGCGCGGACGCGCGCCCTGCCCGCGACCAGCGCGCAGCCGGGCTTCCAATTCGTCAAGGCTCGCACGGTTCGCCGGGGCGGCGGTACGCGCCACTTCGAACAGCCCGGTCAGTTCCTCGATTGTCGTGACTTCATTGGCTTTTTCCAGCGTCGGCACCACATCGGACAAGCGCGTGCAGGCCTGCACAACACCGCGATAGGTGGTCACGGCATTCGGCGTCTGACCGGCGCCATGATAGAGTTCGGCCATCTGCCAGGCGTTGTTGATCCGGTCGCAGCGCAGCAGCGCCGGGGTCCGACGCACCGCCGCCAGCGCCGCCGAGGCATCGCGGCTGGCGTAGGCGGCTTCAAAGGCTGCCTGTGACTCGTTGGTTTCGAGCACGCGCAGCATCTCGGCATCCGGCGACCAACCGGGCACCCGGCCACGCGCCTCGTCGATCAGGGCCCGCGCACCGACATAATCGTTGCGCTGGATGCGCGCCCAGATCGGCTGCACATCCACCGAGGCCACGGAGGTATTGGCCATGGCCCGCAATTCGGTGACGTCACCAGGCGGGGTCCAGCGCGGGAAGGCACCGCGCAACCGACGCATTTCGGCCTGCACGGCGCGCTGGTCGTCATGGTCGAGGTAATAGATCAGCGCACGCAGATCCTCGGCACTGGGGGCCTGCGCCAGCGCAGCAGGCGCCGACCACAGTGACAGCGCCGCGGCAAACGCGACCGCATACAAACGGGGGGAGATCAGATCGGCACGCATTCGGGGCTCACCTGATTGGCCGCGAGCATTGCAAACATCTGCAACGTCGCCGGGTAATACGGTTGATTGGGGTCAAAGGCGGGCATGTCCGAGCCCGCCTGTCCCGCGGTTCCGGCGCAACTGACCAGCGCGGCAAGGGCGCGGTAGCCTGCGTCGTTCGAGGCTTCGAGCACGGCACCCGTGGCCGGGTCGATACGGGTCGGCACCGGTGCGCCGGGCGACACATTGCGGTCATAGACCTGCATCATCTGCGTGACGGCGGGATGACGCTGCAGGCCGGACCACACCAGATAGAGCGGCACGCGCATCGCCTCGTATCCCGAGGTCGCGGCAAAGCCCTCGGCAGCGCCAAGGCCGGAGGCGCTCGCCTGCACCCAATCGGGCACGGGGCCGGTCTGGGCCAGCCGCGCGAGGATTTGCTCGGCATGGCCCGCAGCCTGCGCCAGTTCCACCACCCCGGTCGCCGTCGCCACCTCGCGCATGGCGCGCGGCATGAAATAGCTGGGATTGAAGACGACGCGGTCGGCGTGGACAAAGCCCTGCGCGCCGGGGATCAGGATCATCTCGCCGGCGGTGGCAAGGTTGGGCACGATGCAGCGCGTCACCAAGGCCTGCGCGGTAATCTGCGCGCGGGCCAGATAGCGGCGCTCATTGAACCGCGCCGCAGCCCGCACCAGCGCCCATGCGAAGAACAGATCGCCGTCGGACGCATTGTTGAGGTCGGGCACCGGGTTGGCCTCGTCTGGCAGATAGCGCCAGGCCAAAAGCCCGTCGCCACGCAACGACAGGTTGGTTTCGGTCCAGTCCAGAATGCGTGTCAGCGCCTCGAGATCGCCGAATTCCGTTGCCAGAACAGCGCCATAGCCCTGCCCCTCGGAGTGACTGGCACTGCGTTGCAGCCCATCCACCACCCGGCCCTCGGGGCGCAGATAGGCGGATTTCCACGCCTGCCACAAAGGCATGGCGGTCTGTGCCAGATCGGCGGTGGTCAAGAGGCCCTGCGCACCCGCACCGCCCGCCCCGGCCGCAGCCAGCACCGGGGACACCCCCAGCAGCGTCAGGAAAAGACGACGGTTCATGCGCGATGCTCCCGCGTTGCGATAACCAGCCGCAGCGCGAACAGCGCCGAGACGAGGGCCAGAAAGAACAGCCCGACGACATAGCGGATCGGCATGGCCGAAACGAAGTTGCCGACAACGTGGCGGATGTTGCTCAGCGTGACAGGTTCCAGCAGCACCGGCTGACGGTCCGGTGCGGTCCAGCTTTGCCAGCGGCCCTGACGGTCCAGCACGGCGACCTGACCGCGCGGCCCTTCGGCAGTGGTGCGTGCCGCGACGATGGCCGAGGCCAGCGCGCTGATGTCGCTGCCCGGTGCCCGCACCAGCCAGACCTGCGTCGGCCGCGCCGGGTCGAGTTGCAGCAGCACCGCCTGCGCGTCCTGTTCGGCCAGCCAGGTTTCCATTAAGGCGCCCGACCGCGGCTGCAGCCATTGCAGCGCGGTGGCAAAGCCGCTCTTCAGCCAATCCCAGCCGCGCGCCAGCACGGCCGTCGACTCGCCGCGCTCTTGCACACGCAGCAGCGCATGGCCGCTGGGCGCGTCGAGCGGCGAGGCCGCCAGTGGCGTGTCGTTGAGCATCGCGGCCTCGATGGCCGCGCGGCTGATCTGATAGCCGCCGGTCGGGATCGAGCCCAGATCGTCGATTGCCAGCAGGTGCAGCCGGGCGCCCAGCGTCGCCGCATCCGACCGCTCGCCGCCGCTGAGGGCTGCGCGCAGGGTGACGACGTCGTTCTGGTCAAAGGCGCGGTCGGACATTTCGTTGACGACCACGCTTTGCGGCGTCAGCCCGGCAAAGGCGATATGCATGTCGGGCAGATACATCGAGGGGCTATAGGGCACCTGGATCGTCGAGCTTTGCCCGATGGCCAGCACCGGCGCTTCGGCGGTCGGACAGGGCATGTCGGCCGGGGCACCGGGCACCATGACCTCGAAGGCCAGCGTGTTGATGCCTGCCCGCAGATGGCGGGCCTCGAACCGCACAGGGAACTGCTCGATCAACTCACCCGCCTCGCCGGTCAGCGGCAGCAGGCGGATGTTGGTGCCGTTGATGTGCACCAGCATCATCGAGCCCAGCGGCAATTCCGGCACATAGATGTAGTCGAGCTTGATCTCGGCCTTGTCGTTGGTCAGCACGATGTAGTCGTCAGGCAGACGAAAGCGCTGCTCGATCCTTGCATAACGGTCATAGACTTCGGTGGTCTCAAAGCCGAAGTCCGCAAGCGGCACCGGCTCTTGCGTTGCGATCAGCGTCGGCTGGGCGCGGGCAGACACTCGCGGCAGCAGGGTTTCAAACTCGGGCAGCGCCTGTGGACGCTGGCCGGGGATGAATTCCACCACCATCACCTGCGCCCCGTCGCCCGACGCGCGAAAGCTCAACCTGTTGACAGTCGAGGGCAGGAACGTCACCCGCGAGGCCGACCGCGCGGTGCCCTGCACACTCCAATAGTCGGTAAAGCGGAACGGGATCGGGTCGCCGCCCAGCGCGGAACTGATGCGCTGGGTGATCTGCGAGACCCACTCGTCACGGTAATCGCCCAAACCTTCGGCGCCGCGGATCTCGATACCTGAGCCAATGGCGGCGGCACCGGCCAGCCCCATCATGAAGCCGTCGGTGCCCGTCAGCCCCTCGGCCGAGGCCAGCACCGCGCCCGACAACGCCAGATCGATATCCGACCACAGCGCGAACGAGGCTTCGGGGCCGCAATAGATGCGGTGATATTGCACCAGTTCGATGCGAACATTGTTCTGCCCGCGCAGCAGCGTCGCCGGACCCAATGGAAAATCAACGGCGACCGGGCCGGTGAAATTCTCCAGGCGCCCCTCGCCGACAAAGGTGTCATTGACATAGGCGCGATAGCGCGAGCGCTCGGGCAGCACGTTGATTGACGACAGCGTCGCGATGCGCAGCGCGCGCACCTGATCGGGCTGCGGCACAAAGAGCGCGAATTGCAGCACCCGGCGCTCGCCGTCAAAGCGGATCGCCGAACCGGCGGGGCGGCCGCGCGCCTCGATGGGCCTGAGCGGGCTGAGGATCGCCGGCGCCTCGGCAATCTCTTCGACAAAGTTGCCGCGGTGACGCTCGGCGTCCAGACGGTCGGCGTTGAGACGGTCAAAGTCGACGGGCGACAGCGTGCCCGCCGGATCGCCCGCGCCGGGCAAGGGGATGATCGCACTGGATTGCGCCAGCGCGGGTAGGCCCTGCAAGAGCAGCGCGGCCAGCGCCAACGGCGCCATCAGATGTCTGAACACAACCATCACGCCGTCCCCCCTTGCAAATCGGCGGCATCGGGATGCCCCTGCTCGCCGCGCCGCGCGCCTTGCGCGATGGCAGCCTGCAGCAGCGACACCGGACGCGCCGCGGGCGGCGGATCGAAGGCTTCCCCAAAGGCCAGCAGATGCGCGGGCTGCGAATCCACCACCACGACCTCCTGCTCGCGCTCGCGCTGGCGCGCCAGACGCGCGGGCTCGGCGGCGAGGGCGCGCATCGTGTGCCAGATGCCCTGCACCGACAGGCCCAGCACATAGATCATGCCGCGCAGCAGCCCCATGCGCTTGTTGCGGGTCGCCCGGATCGCCTCCCACGAGGCGGAATCACCAAAGATCATGTGCGCGACCGATTCCCGCACGATCATCGGCTGCGTCGGATCAAAGCTGACGCCCAGCGCCAGCGTATCCCCCTCGCGCGTCACGGTCTTGACCTGCACGCGTACGGCGTTTTCCAGATGCGGAGATTTGGGGAATTCGGGGGTGAAATAGAAGGTCTCCCCCGGCTTTGGCATCTCGGGCGTGCTGCCATCCTCGGCAGCGCGCGGCCGCACGACGATCCGGCAGCCCGAGGTCGAGGCATCGACCACGGTGGCGGCCAGAAACACCGGATGATCGTGGCCCAATGCGATGGTGGCCGGCACATTGACCGGCACCCGCGGCACCTGACGGCGCTGCTGTCGCTCGGCCACGGCGCGGATCGCGGCGCCGACCAGCAGGAAGTTGTAGACCGCCCAGCCCCCCACGACCATGATGATGTTGTGGTCGCCGGGGAACATCACCCAACGCACAGCCGCCGCGACGACGCCCAGCAGGGTCAGCGCAAAGATCGCCAGCAGCGGCTTGAAGATCGGCGAGATGAAGTCTTCTTCCAGAACCTCGTCCTTTGCCGTCACGTTGAACTTGGCACCGCGGGGGTTGGCAAGGGTCTTGAAGATCGCGCTCGACAGATAGGGCGCCTGCGCGGTCTCATAGATCTCGGAGACAAGCGGCCAGCGCACCTTGCCGTAAAGTGCGTTCTGAATCATGAAGTTGACCGCCATGTAGCTGGTCATGTAGACCGCGACCTCGCCAATGGTGGCGACAAAGATCTGCAGGCCGAAGAACAGATAGGCCAGCGGCGCCAGGATGAAGGTCATCCGCACCAGCGGGAACAGCCAGAAGGTCATCGAGTTCAGGTAGCACAGCCGCTGCGTCATGCTCAGGCCCTTGCCGCGCAAGGGGTTCTTCAGGATCAGGAGCTGCATCATGCCGGTCGCCCAGCGGCCACGCTGCTGGATGAAGGAGACAAAGGTTTCCGGCTGCAGCCCGGCGATCATCGCGTGATCGACATAGAGCGATTTCCAGCCGTTGCGGTGGATACCCAGCGCGGTTTCGGCATCCTCGGTAATGGTTTCACCGGCGAAACCGCCCGCTTCGTCCAGCGCCTTGCGCCGCAGCAGCGCGGCCGAGCCGCAAAAGAACGCCCCGCCCCAGCGGTCCAGACCCCGGTGGCTGAGGTGATAGAACATCTCGTTTTCCGGCGGGCAGTCGGTGCGGAGGCCGACGTTGCGGTCGATCGGATCGGGGTTGAGGAAGAAGTGCGGCGTCTGCACGAGGAACAGCTTGGGATCCTCGACAAAGAAACCAACCGTGCGCGCCAGAAAATCGCGGCTGGGAACGTGGTCGGCGTCGAACACCACGACCAACTCGCCATCCAGCTTTTCCAACGCCGCCGACATGTTGCCGGCCTTGGCGTGCTCGTTGCGCGCGCGGGTCGAATACATCACGCCCAGTTCGTTGCACAACTGGATCAGATCGCGACGGCGCTTGCGGGCACCTTCGGCGATCTTGGGGTCTTCGTGGTTGCAGCGCTGATCGGTGCCACCGTCATCGCACAGCACAACCGTGCGCTTGTTGACCGGGTAATGCATGTTTTTCGCCGCGCTCAGCGTGATCGACAGCATCTCGACCGGCTCGTTGTAGGACGGCACCAGAATGTCCACCGTCGGCAGGTCGCGCGCGGCGACCTTGGGCGGCAGGCCACGCCGGACCGGATCTGCAGTCATGAAACCCGACAGGAAGAACACGCCGATGGCATAGGTCTCGACGATGAACAGGATCACCGCTGGGACGAACGAGATGACATCCTCGACCGGCGGCAGCGTTTCCGTCACGCGCCACGCCCAATAGCGCATCACCAGCGTCGAGGCGATCGCCATCATGGTGAAGCGCGCCACCATGTTGTCCATCACCAAGGGTTTGAGCAACATCACCGCCAGCACGGCGGCAATCCCCAGTGTTGCCTGCACCTGAATCGAGGTCGGCACGCTGACGATACCGGCAACCGCAATGACCAGCAGGAACCAGACGAGGAAATTGGCCCTGTCGCCCATCGAAAGGCGGCGGGTTCCGATCATTTTGCTCATTTCACTCTATCCTGCATAACTCTTTAAGGCCCTGTAATCGCGAAATAAATAAAGCCGTCAGCCGCCCGGCGCCGCATAGGGCGACAGCGTGTTCGTCGCCCCGACAGTGCCGGTGACGGCTAAGGCACGCGCGCTCATCGGCGCCAGCGCCTGCTCGACCGTGCCAATGGCGCAGTTGCGCATCACCACATCCAGCGCCTGCGTGCCACGCGGCAGCGGGCGCGCGCCCAGCCCCATGCGGCGCAGGACCAGAACGCAGGTCGTATTGGTGCCGACGGATTCGCGCGCATAGACAAAGGTGCCAAGAGCGTCGTTGCCTGAGGTCAGCGAACCTTCGGTCAGCCGCTCGAAGGGGGCAGGCATGCCGCCGAACCGTGCCGAAATCTCGGCAAAGTTGAACCGCCCCAGTTCGGTGCTCGCCGTCGTCTGCGCGCGGATGTGGATCACGTTGTCGCCGCTGACCGCGGTTTCGTTCGGCAGGATCACCCGCTGCTCCAGCGCGCCGCCAAGGTTGCGCTCGAAGACCATCAGCGCCTGCGGGGCGCTGACCATCGCCCGCGTCGGCTGGACGATGGTGTATTCGACCGTGTTCTCCAGCGTCTCCATGCCCGGATTGCGCGTCTGGTTCATCAGCCGGTAAAGGCCGGTTGCCGTCTGATCGCCGCTCGACTGCGAGCACCCGCCCAGCAGCGCCGCCGCGAGGACTGCGCCCAGCATGCCACGGCGCGAATCACGCCGCTCGAGGGGCTTGACCCCGGAAATGTCCATCATTGTGCCTGCTCTGCCTTTTGTCCGGTGACAAAGGCCTCGAACGATGCCGTTCAGGATGTCCACAAGGCGTCATGCGCCCCGATTGCCCCTGATTTCGACCGAACGACTGCCACTGCCTCGGTTCTTCTTTTGCCTATGAGTTTAGAGAAATTGAAGGAATCGCGCAATCCACTTTGTTTCAAGGTGATTCGAATGCCCTGCCCGAGGGCGTTTCAGACCCTGCCAACCGCTACAGATTGCGGCAGGCTGCCCAATGCCACGGCAGATATTGCCCCGTTCATCAGCGCAGCCCGGCGAAAAATTCGCGCAGCAGCGCGACCGAGGCGGTCTCGTCGATGCCGTCATACACCTCGGGCGTGTGGTGACACTGCGGATGGCTGAAAATCCGCGGCCCCTGCGCGACGCCGCCCGACTTGGGATCGGACGCGCCGTAATAGACCCGGCGGATGCGGGCAAAGCCGATGGCGGCGGCGCACATCGGGCAGGGTTCCAGCGTCACCCAAAGATCGTGGCCGGGCAGGCGCTCGCTGCCCAAAACCACGCAAGCCGCGCGCAAGGCTAGGATTTCCGCGTGGGCGGTCGGGTCGGCCAACTCGCGCGTGCGATTGCCAGCCTGCGCCACGATCCGGCCCGCGGCATCGGTGATGACCGCACCCACCGGCACTTCGCCGCGGGCAGCAGAGGCGCGCGCTTCGTCCAGCGCGATTGACATGGGGCGTGCATCCCTGTTCATGGGGCCTTGATGCCCGCCCCGGGCTGCGCGCGCAAGTGCGCCACCTCCAAAACCAAGGCCGATGATGACCAAGCCCCCTGCCCCGCGCGGCGCCACCGCCAAACCGCGCGCCGCGTCGCCCAAACCGCTGACCCGCCCCGCTGGCGCTGGTGAGCGCATCGCCAAGGTGTTGGCGCGTGCCGGCGTCGCCTCGCGTCGCTCGGCCGAGGCGCTGATCGCCGAGGGCCGGGTCGCGGTCAATGGCAGCGTGATCGACAGCCCGGCGCTGAACGTCACACCGCGCGACAAGGTCACCGTCGACGGCCGCCCGCTGGCCGCCAAGGAGCCGGTGCGCGTCTGGCTGTATCACAAACCCCTGGGTCTGGTGACCAGCGAGCGCGACGAAAAGGGCCGCCAGACGGTGTTCGACACCCTGCCCGAAGGGATGCCGCGCGTGATGTCGGTCGGTCGGCTCGACCTCAACTCCGAAGGGCTCTTGCTGTTGACCAACGATGGCGAGCTGAAACGGCGGCTCGAATTGCCGTCGACTGGCTGGCTGCGCAAGTATCGGGTGCGCGTCAATGGCCGCCCGGATGACGCACAACTGGCGCCGCTGAAACAGGGGCTGGTGCTGGACGGCGAGCGGTTCCAGCCGATGATGGTGACGCTGGACCGCCAGCAGGGCGCCAATGCCTGGCTCAGCGTCGGCATCCGCGAGGGCAAGAACCGCGAGATCCGCCGCGCGCTGGACGCGGTCGGCCTGACGGTGAACCGGCTGATCCGCACCAGCTATGGCCCGTTCCAGTTGGGCGATCTGGAGCCCGGCGCGGTCGAGGAACTGCGCCCGCGCGTGCTCAAGGACCAGCTGGGCCTGTCGGAGGCCGCATTCGAGGGCGAACGCCCCGATGCGGTGACCACCAAGGCGCCGCCCAAGGCCCGCGCCCCGCGCACCGCCGCCCCGCGCGAGAGCGACGACGGCAAGCCCTTGCTGAAATCCTGGGGCATGAAATCGCATGGCGGTGGCCGCAAGGGCCCCGATGGCGAGGCCGCCAAGCCGCGCTCGTGGGGGACCAAAACCGCCAAGCCCGTCACCCCGCCGACCGGACCGCGCCCGCCCCGCCGCCCCTCGGGCGACCGCTGACCCAGCAAGGCGTTCCAATCCGCACAATCCTGTCTTATAGTTTCGCAAAACGCCCCTATATTGCGGGGAAAACCAACCGCGCCGCTGGCGCCCGACAGGATGAAATCCGGTGAGTGTCAGTGGTGTTCAGAAAACAGCCTATCTGCTGTTGATGGCCTTTGTGGTCTATGTCTGGGTCGTGGGGGGCTGAGTGATGGCACGGCGGTTCGGCGGTCCCAACAGCCCGGGCGCCCCTTCCCAGGGGCAGACCCCGGCCGCGCGGCCCACGCCGCGGGTCAATCCCGTGGGCGCCCGGGTCAATCTGCTGTTCATGCTGCCGTTCCTCTGGGCAGGCAGCGCGTTCTTTCGCGATCCGGCTGGCCTTGTGCAGCATTTGGGCGTCTTTGCCGTGCTGATGCTCTCGGCATGGCTGACCCGCGACGGGGTGATCGCCGCCGACGCCTGGGAGCAACGGCGCGTCGCCCGTCGCCCGGCGATCCCACGCAAGATCTTTGGCTCGGTTCTCATGGGCCTCGGCTTGGCGCTGGCGGGCTGGGGCACCGCCTGGGGTGTTGCTGCGCCAGTGATCTTTGGTCTGGTCGGCACTGCGCTGCACTTTGCCGCCTTTGGCCCCGATCCTCTGCGCGACAAGGGGATGGAGGGTATTGACCAATTCGCCAATGACCGCGTCGCTCGCGCGGTCGAATCCGCCGAGGGCCACCTGAGCGCGATGTCCGACGCCGTTTTGCGTGCCCGCGACCGCAAGGTCGAAGAGCGGCTGACGACGTTCCAGACCCATGCCCGCGCCTTGCTCCGCGCGGTCGAGGATGACCCCTCGGACCTGAGCGCCGCGCGGCGCTATCTGGGGGTCTATCTGCAGGGGGCCCGCGACGCGACGGTGAAATTCGTCGACCTCTATGAACGCAATCGCGATGCGAGCGCGCGCAGCGCCTATCTGGCACTGCTCGACGATCTGGAGCGCAATTTCCTGCTGGGCACCGAGGCGCTGCGCGCCAATGACCGCCAACAGATGGATATCGAAATCGACGTGCTGCGCGAGCGGCTCGACCGTGAGGGCCTGCGCCCTGCGACTGCCAACCCGACACCCCTCCAGCCCTGACTGCCAGAGCCGAGTGCTACAAAGGAACGACCCATGACCGACGAAATCCGCCAGCAGGCAACCAACCTGGCCACCGCGATCGAGGAAACCGCTCTGGTGCGCCTGCCCGAACCGGTTGGTGAATTGATTACGCTCGACCAGGCCGACGCCCCGGCCGCCGCGGCGATCCGCAGCCGGATGGGCGAGATCGACATCGACTCGAGCAGTTCGATCATCGGGTTCGGCGCCCGCGCCCAGCTGGAACTGCAATCCATCAGTCAGGCGATGCTGACCGATGTGCGCAACAAGGACGTCGGTCCGGCTGGCGACAGCTTGCGCCAGATTGTCACCACGATCCGCGGCTTTTCGGTCAGCGAACTCGATACCCGCCGCGAACGCAGCTGGTGGGAGCGTCTGACCGGCAAGGCCGCGCCGCTGGCCAATTTCATGGCGCGGTATGAGACCGTGCAAGGCCAGATCGACAAGATCAGCGAGACCCTCCTCGGTCATGAGACGGTGCTGTTGAAGGACATCAAGTCCCTGGATTTGCTGTATGAAAAGACCCTCGATTTCTATAACGAGTTGGCACTCTATATCACCGCGGGTGAAGAAAAGCTGAAGGAACTCGACAGCACGACGATCCCCGCCAAGGAGGCCGAGGTCGCCGCGGCCGATGCCAATGAAACGATCATCAAGGCACAGGAACTGCGCGACCTGCGCGCCGCCCGCGACGATCTGGAACGCCGGGTGCATGACCTCAAGCTGACGCGTCAGGTCACGATGCAGTCGCTGCCGTCGATCCGGCTGGTGCAGGAAAACGACAAGTCCCTGGTAACAAAGATCAATTCGACCCTCGTCAACACGGTTCCGCTGTGGGAAACCCAGTTGGCTCAGGCGCTGACCATCCAGCGCTCGCGCGAGGCGGCCCAGTCGATCAAGCAAGCCAATGATCTGACCAACGAGCTGCTGACCCGCAATGCCGACAACCTTCGCCAGACCAATCGCGAGGTGCGCGAGCAGATGGAGCGCGGCGTTTTCGACATCGAGGCCGTGAAACACGCCAACGAGCAGTTGATTGCCACCATTCAGGACAGCCTGCAGATTGCCGATGCGGGCAAGGCCAAACGCGCCGCCGCCGAAGAGGAACTGCGCAAGATGGAGGCCGAGCTGCGCGATTCGCTGTCGGCGGCGCGGGCCCGGACCCAGACGCCGCCCGCCGCTCCGGCCGCGTGACCCCTTGGCGCGCCTTCGCCTCTCCGGCGCGGCGGCGCTGATCGCAGGCCTTGCGCTCGTGAGCGGATGCGCCTCGCTGGGGCCGGTGCGCCCGGCCCCGCCGCGCCCGCCCATCGTGGCGCCGCCGCCCGAAGTGCTGGCCGTGGACCCGCTCTCCGCCGATGTCGCGACGTTTTTCGCCGAGGTCGAAGCGCGGCGGGTTGCGCAGGGATTGATGCGCCGTGATCCGGGGGCGGAACGCGCCCTTGCCCCCGCCTTGCTGGCCGAGACCTATGTCGCCGTCGCCCTGCGCGACGAGGCCCCTTCGGGCGGCGTGTCGCATGCCTCGGTACTGCGCCGCTGGGCCGCCCCGGTGCGGTACGCGCTGGAATTCGGCGCGACCGTGCCGCAGGCCACCCGAGCCGCCGACCGCGCGCAGGTCACCGCGCTGGCCGGGCGGCTGGCGGCAGCCTCGGGCCACCCGATCAGCCTTGCACCTGCCGGTGCTGCGGGCAATTTCCATGTCCTTGTGCTGTCCGAAAGTGAGCGCCGCGGCATTGCCCCCCGCCTGCGCACACTGGTCCCTGGCATTGACGAACGCGCCATCCGCCTCATCACCGACCTGCCGCGCGAGACCTTCTGCATGGTCATCGCCTTTTCGCGCGACGGCTCGGCCCTCTATTCCGAGGCGGTTGCCGTGGTGCGCGCCGAACACCCCGACCTGACCCGCCTCGCCTGCTATCACGAGGAACTGACGCAGGGCCTCGGTCTGGCCGCCGACAGCGACATGGCACATCCGTCAATCTTCAACGACGATCAGGAATTCGCGCTGATCACCGATCACGATCTTTTGCTGCTGCGGATGCACTATGACCCCCGCCTGAGCCCCGGGATGACGGAAAGCCGCGCCCGGCCGGTCGTTTTTTCCATTGCCTCGGAACTTGTGGGCGGTGCAATCTGAGCCCATATCCCCAGAACGGATTTCAGGAGTTTCCCATGGTTTTCGGTTTCCTCAAGGGCCAGTTCATCGACGTCATCGAGTGGCTCGACGACAGCCGCGATACGCTGGTCTACCGCTTCGAGCGCTATGGCAACACCATCATGATGGGCGCCAAGCTGACCGTGCGCGAGGGGCAGGCCGCCGTTTTCATCCACGAAGGGCAGATGGCCGATATCTTTGGCCCCGGCCTTTATGAGTTGCAAACCAACAACATGCCGCTGATGACTGCGCTGCAAAGCTGGAGCCACGGCTTTAACTCGCCGTTCAAGTCCGAGATCTATTTCGTCAACACCCGGCGGTTCGCGGGCCTCAAATGGGGCACGCAAAACCCGATCATGCTGCGCGACCCCGAGTTTGGCGCGCTGCGTCTGCGGGCCTTTGGCAGCTATGCGATCCGGGTGACTGATCCGGGCGTCTTCATGAAGGAGATCGTCGGCACCGACGGTGAATTCACGCAGGACGAAATCTCGGGCCAGATCCGCAACATCGTTGTGCAAAAGGTCAGCCAGTCGCTGGCGGCCAGCGGGATTCCCGCGCTCGACATGGCGGCGAATACGCAGGATCTGTCGCGCATCGTGGCGCAGGCGATCGAGCCGACGCTGAAGGATTACGGCCTCTCGATGCCGGAACTCTATATCGAGAACATCTCGCTGCCGCCCGAGGTCGAGAAGGTGCTCGATCAGCGTTCGTCGATGGGGATCGTTGGCGATCTGAACAAATACACCCAGTTTTCCGCCGCTCAGGCGATCCAGGCTGCGGGTTCGGCGGGCGGTGACAGCGCGATGGGAACCGGGATGGGCATGGGCATGGGCATGGGCATGGCGCAAGCGATGGCCAATGCGATGGGCGGCATGGGCGCCCCCGCCGCGGCGGCCCCACCGCCCCCGCCACCGCCCCCCGCCGCCGTGCAGTTCCATGTCGCGGTGAACGGCCAGACCAGCGGCCCCTTTGGCACCGCGCAATTGCAGCAGATGCTGGTCAGCGGGCAGTTTGGCCGCGACAGCATGGTCTGGACCGCTGGCATGGCCGGTTGGGTCAAGGCCGCCGAGGTGCCGGCGCTGGCCAGCCTTTTTGCCGCTGTGCCGCCGCCCCCGCCGCCCGCCGGGTGATCGGCGATGGCTGACGATGCCGAACCAACGGCGCCGCAGGACGAGCACCGCTTTCCCTGTGGCCAATGCGGGGCGCAGTTGCGCTTTGCCCCTGGCCAGCGCCATCTGACCTGCCAGTACTGCGGCCACGAGCAGGACATCCCGCAGTCCGAAGGCGCACGCGAAATCGCGCTGACCACGCTCGATCTGCGCGACGCGCTGTCCAACCATCTGCCGCCTCAGGCGATGGAGGAACACCGGGTTCTCGGGTGCAGCAATTGTGGCGCGCAGGTCGAGTTCGACCCGGCCCAGCATGCCGCGCAATGTCCCTTTTGTGGTTCGCCGGTGGTCACCGACACCGGCACCCAACGCCAGATCAAGCCCGCCGCCGTGCTGCCCTTCAAGCTGACCGAACGGCAGGCGCATGAGTCAATGCGCATCTGGCTGCGCAGATTGTGGTTTGCGCCCAACAAGTTGAAAGATTACGCGCGCTCGGATGGTTCGCGGCTTGACGGGCTGTATGTGCCCTATTGGGCCTTTGATTCCGACACCCACAGTCGCTATTCCGGCGAGCGCGGCGACGCCTATTATGAGACGCGCAGTGTCACCCGCGATGGCAAGACGCAGACCGAACAAGTGCGCAAGATCCGCTGGACCCGGGTGTCGGGCCGCGTTCAGCGCCGGTTCAACGACGTTCTGGTGATGGCGGCACAGTCGCTGCCGCCCGCCTATACCCGCAACCTCGAGCCCTGGATGCTGGGTGACCTGGCCCCCTATGCACCCGAATTCCTGTCGGGTTTTCGCGCCGAGGGCTATACGGTGCAACTGCCCGAGGGCCATGTTCAGGCGCTGACGCGCATGGACGAGGTGATCCGTCAGGATGTGCGGCGCGATATTGGCGGCGATGAGCAGCGCGTGCATTCGGTCGATACCGATCATCAGGACGAGCGGTTCAAGCATCTGCTGCTGCCGATCTGGATGGCCGCGTACCGGTATCGCGACAAGACCTATCGCTTTGTCGTCAATGGACAAACCGGAAAGGTTCAAGGCGAGCGCCCATGGTCAGCGTGGAAAATCGCCGGGGCCATCGTGGTGGCCGTCGTCCTTGCGGCTGCGGTGTTCTACGTCTCGCAGTTGCAAGGATGAGGGCGCTGGTGCAGCGGGTGACCGAGGCCAAGGTCTCGGTCGACGGTTCGGTTGTTGGCGCCTGCGGGCCGGGATTGATGATCCTCGTGTGCGCCATGCAGGGCGATGATGAGGGCCACGCCCGCGCTCTGGCCGACAAGATCCTGAAATTGCGCATTTTCCGCGATGACGCGGGCAAGACCAACCGCGCGCTCGCCGACGTAGGCGGCGAGGCGCTGGTGGTCAGCCAATTCACCCTCGCCGCCGATACCTCGCGCGGCAATCGGCCCGGATTTTCCGCCGCAGCGCCACCCGATCAAGGCCGGGCGCTGTATGAGGTGTTCGCCGATCATCTGGCGGCACAGGGCGTGACCATCGGCCGCGGAGTCTTTGGCGCGGAAATGCAGGTCGCGCTGGTCAACGATGGGCCGATGACCATCTGGCTGGACCAGTAACCCGGCAGACACCCACCGCTGAGCCAGTTGCGCTGGCGCCGTCATTGAGGCCCTTCCCCCTCGCGCGGCGGCGTGCCACCTTATCGGGAACAGGAGGTGACCATGGACGCAGCCAAGTTTACCCGGGACGAATACGCGACGCGCCTTGCCCGTGTCCGCCATGCGATGCAGGCCGCCGGGCTCGATACGTTGATCATCACCGACCCCTCGAACATGGCCTGGACCACCGGCTATGACGGCTGGTCGTTCTATGTCCACCAAGCGGTGGTGATCGGACCCTCGGGCGCTCCGCTTTGGTGGGGCCGTGGGATGGACACTGCCGGTGCGCGTCGTACGGTCTGGATGCCCGACGAGGCGATCGTCGGCTACGACGACAGCTTTGTCCAGAACCCGGACAAGCACCCGATGACGACCCTGGCCGACCTCTTGGCCGACCACGGCTGGGCGGGCGGGCGCGTCGGCGTCGAGATGGACAATTACTACTATTCCGCCAAGGCCCATGCCGTGCTGGCGGCGCGACTGACGCTGGTCGATGCCACCGGATTGGTGAACTGGCAGCGTGCAGTCAAATCGCCGGCCGAGATCCTGCGGATGCGCCGGGCGGCCGCCATCGTCGCAGCCATGCATCGGCGCATTCTGGAAGTGGCGGAACCGGGTCTGCCAAAGAACGTGCTGGTCGCCGAAATCCTGCGCACCGGTGTGCTGGGTGCGGGCGGCCATTGGGGCGACTATCCGGCCATCGTGCCGATGGCCCCCTCGGGCATGGACGCCACGGCGCCGCATCTGACGTGGGATGATCGTCCGATGCAGCGCGGCGAGGCACATTTCTTCGAAATTGCTGGTGTTTACCGGCGCTATCATTGCCCGCAATCGCGCACCTTGTTCTTTGGCGAACCGCCGACCAAATACCGCCGCGCCGAGGCTGCGGTGCAAGAGGCGACCGACGCCGTCCTCGCCGTGGCGCGCCCCGGGTCGACCTGCGGCGATCTGGCCGTCGCCTTTTACGAGACGCTGGCGCGGCACGGGTTTCAAAAGGACAGCCGCACCGGCTATTCGATCGGCCTCAGCTATCCGCCCGATTGGGGCGAGCGCACAATGTCGCTTCGTCGCGGCGACGCGTCAGTCCTGCGCCCAGGCATGGTGTTCCATTTCATGCCGGCGCTCTGGCTGGATGACGGCGGCATCGAGACCACGGAGCCGATTCTGATCACCGAAACCGGTGTGGAAAAATTGAGCGACCTGCCTGGCAAACTGTTCATAAAGGCCTGATGTGGCTTGGAGTAGCGTGCTTGGCAGCCTGGCAGCCGACCGGATTTGACACCGTTTTCTATCGCTACTGAGCAAGGCAAAGGGAGGAGAAAAACCGCCGCCTTTTGCCTTGTGACCCGCCAAGCGGAGTGAATTGTCTTGCGCCAGTCATCACCTGTCGACCAGGTTGTCGCTCTCGGCACTGCACAAAGGCTGGCAGCTACCATCGAGTTCGGCAAGGGTCAGGCGCGCCCGTCCCGCCCCCTTGGAGGCATAGAGCGCCGCATCGGCGCGCGCCATCAAGTGATCGCCCGCGACAGTCTCACCCTGCATTCGCAGGACGGCGCCCATCGACACGGCAATGCGACAGGGATGCCCCTGAAAGACGATAGGCTCAGACATCCGGTGCAAGATCAGCGCCCCAACGCGTTGCAAAGGTGACAGATCATGAACACCGGCGAGCAGGATCACGAACTCGTCCCCGCCAACCCTGGCGACCAGATCGCCGCCGCGCACGCTGGCGCGCAGGCGTGCGGCGACTTCGACCAGCACATGATCACCGGCGGCATGGCCCAGCGTGTCATTGACCTGCTTGAAGTAGTCGAGATCGAGATGCATCAGCGCAAAGCCCGACTCTGAAGCCAGCAGCCGGTCCAGAGCTGCCTCCATCGCGCGACGATTGCCCAGACCGGTCAGCGCGTCGGTGACGGCCTGCGCCTCGGCCCGGACCTTGGCGCCTTGCAACCGGTCGGCCATGCGCGTGACCTCGCCCATCACGGCGACCTTGGCCTCGTGCAGATAGAGGAGTTCGATGGCGAGGTCAGTGGGCGCGAAATCGGTCGCTGAAAGACCATGGTCGCGCACCGCGTCATGAACCGCGTATCCAAAAGACAGGTTCAGCAGTACGCCGCCATCCCCGGTCAGCGGGACAGCAACCCCCTTGAACCCGGTTCCCGGTGCAGCACGCAGCTTCATCAGCAGTCGTTGTGCCCGCAGCAGTGCGCCGGCGTGGTCGGCGCGGCGGGGAACACGCAGCGAAAACACGCTGTCAAGCCCCTGACCCAACACATCCGGCCCCATGAGCTTCAACATGGTGGGGCCGGCACCCCGAATGCGGCACGCGGTGTCGAGCCACAGATGCATCGGCATCAACTGACCCAGCGCCTGTGCGCTGAGCCCAAAGGGGGGCAAACGCAGGTCGCCGTCCATCACCGCGCCTCCGCCGACAGGTCAAAGCGCCGCCCGGCATGAAAGGCGGGGTCATGCACTTCGATCGATATCCGCTCCTCGCCCTCGGCGGCGCTGTCGCTGTGGTCCAGCACCGCCAGCGCCCCATAGTCATCCGCCAAAGCGCGCAAGATTCCGACCATGACCTGCGCAAAGCCCGAAATCCCCCCCCGGCAGACCAGCGTGAACCGTCCCATGCCGCGTTCGTCCAGCGTGAATTCAGGCAAGGCCAAGTCCGGCACGGCCAGCCGCCCACGCCCTTGCAGATCATCGAGGGAATACAGAAAATCGGTAAAGCTGACGCCGCCGAACCGTAGCAGGCGGCGCAGTGGCTCCATCCGTTCATTCGAGATCAGATAGGTCCCCATATCCTCGAGCAGCGAGTCGCGCGGACGGCGCAAGACGACCGCCGCGGCCAGCAACAGGGCCTCGGTCAGGCTGTCGTCGTAGGTCTGCATCGATTCGAACCCGTCCGGCCCGATCGCCTGCGCCACGCCCGACCGCTGCGCGATCTCATGCCAAAGGGCCGAGCCGAAGGAATCGCTCAGAAACGCTTGAAGGGACTTGTTGATCAGACCGTGCATGGCCGCCACTTTCACTCGGACGGATCGAGCGTGACGCCAAGTCCCTAAGATTTCGCAAACAGCGTCAATCGAGCCCCAGCAACTCAGGCAGATGACCAATGTCGGGACGCACGGCATCGGCGAGGTCGGCCAGATCGTCGGCGCAGGCCACGCCGGTCAGCACCGCGAGAGTCGACATTCCCGCCGCACGCCCGGCCATCAGGTCATGGCGCGAATCGCCCACCATGAGCACTTGATGCGGGGCCAACCCACAGCTGCGCGCAAAGGCCAACAGCATTCCCGGCCCCGGCTTTGCCCCGTGGCCCGAGTCAAATCCAGCAATGAAATCAAACTGATCGTGCACCGATGCAACGTGTCGATGCGCGACGGCCTCGAAATCGTTGGTGGCCACCCCCAGCCGCAGCCCCGCAGCGCGCAACCGGGCCAGCAGCGGGGCCAAGGGCGCCGCCTCGACCAGCGGGGCCTGCGCTGCCGTCACCGCAATATGCCGTTCCAACGCATCGACATCGCGCGACAGCAGCGGGGCGAGAATTTCGGCCACCTCGCGCCCGGTACCGGCGATCACCGCCGATTCGGGCCGAAACCGGCCGCCTTCGATGTCATAATCCATCGCCTCAGCCAACCGCCGCGCCAGCGCGGCGTCGCCGCCGGTCTCGCTGGCCAGAAATCCGCGCGCCCAGGCCCCCCAGGTCGCCTGAAAATCAAAGAGCGTGCCGTCCTTGTCAAAGAGAATCGCGCGAATCTGCTGCATGGGTCACGTCCAGTGAGGGTCATCGCCGCCGGGCAGGGCCGCACGCGCGCGCATCGGGGTTTCAGGGGGCAAGCCGAGGGCAGAGCAGGCTTCGAGCAACTGCGCCTCGTCGAGCATGAGGAAGTCGATCACCGCCAGCAGGAGGTCGGGATCGTTGATCCGGGCGCTCAGGGTCGCGGGCGACTCGCCGGACCAGCCCAGAAAGGCACCGATTCGCCCGGCATCCTCGGCCATCCAGGCCAGGAGGCGGGCAGCAAAGGCTTCGGCAGCGTCACGCTTCATCGGCGGCCTATCGGGAAAATTAAAGACTTCATTAACCTTTTGGCTTTAGACCAGAGGGTCAAGGGCCGCAGGTGTTCGGCTTTCAGCGATAGCCCTCGCAGCGGGACAGGGCAAGGTGATGGTGAATGTCGGGTAAAATACTCATTGTCGATGATCTGGCCACCAACCGGATCATTCTCAAGGTCAAGCTGAACGCCGCCTGTCATGACACGGTGCAGGCGTCCTCTGGGCTTGCGGCGCTGGAGGTTGCGCGCACCGAACAGCCAAAGCTGATCCTCCTCGACATGATGCTGCCCGATCTCTCGGGGATCGAGGTTTGCCGACGCCTGCGCGAGGATCCCGCGACCCAGCATATCCCCATCGTCATCATCACCGCCTCGGGCGACCGGGCCAACCGGCTGCGCGCGCTGGAGGCCGGCGCCGATGAATTCCTCACCAAACCCTTGAATGAAGTGATCCTTCTGGCCCGGATCCGCAGCCTGATGCGGGCGCGCGAGACCGAATCCGAGCTGCGCCTGCGCTCGGAAACCTGGGGCGCGATGGATCTGGCCGAGGGGGAAAGCGTCTTTGCCATGCCGGGCCGAGTTGGCCTGATCGCCGCTGATCCGGCAATTGCGATGGGCTGGCGCGCAGCGCTTGCCCCCCATCTCAATGCCCGGGTGACGATCCTGACACCCGCCGCCGCGCTCGGCGACGCGCCTGAGGGGGCAGTGCCCGATTTCTACATGATCGCCGCTGATCTGGGTGCGCATGGATCCGGGCAACGGCTGGTTGCCGACCTGCGCTCGCGGTTGCAAAGCCGTCACGCCGCCATCGCCCTTGCCCTGCGCGAGGCCGATCCCGAGACGGCTGCCATGGCACTCGATGTCGGGGCCAGCGACCTGCTGACCCTGCCGTTGGACCCGCAGGAAACCGCGCTCCGAATCACGCTGCACATCCAGCGCAAACGCCGGGCCGATTCGCTGCGGCGCGCGGTCAGCCAAGGGCTGAAACTGGCGGTGACCGATCCGCTGACCGGGTTGTTCAACCGGCGCTATGCGCTGGCGCATCTGGACCGGATTGCCGACCGCGCACGAGAGACCGGGCGCCGCTTTGCAGTGATGGTGCTCGACCTCGACCGCTTCAAATCGGTCAATGACACCTGGGGCCATGCCGCAGGCGATGCCGTGCTCGAAGCCGTCGCCAATCGGCTGCGCGAGAACATGCGACCCACTGATCTGGTCGCCCGAATCGGTGGCGAGGAGTTCCTCATCGCCCTGCCTGACGCCACCATCGGCGCCGCGCGCATCGCGGCCGAACGGCTGTGTCGCGTGGTTGGCGAAACGCCCGTGCTGCTGCCGGACGGACGCAACCAGGTCTCGGTGACGATCTCGGTGGGCCTCGCGCTGGGGCCCCGCCTCGCCCCCGACGGTGAGAGGTCTTCCGCGCGCGACACCATTGCTCGCGCCGACGCCGCCTTGCTCGCCGCCAAGTCTGAAGGGCGCAACCAGGTAACCATTTCGAGCGCCGCCTGACCTATCGGCATATGGCGCCAGTGTCGCGAAGTTCAGAAGGCGATCCGGTGATGCCTTTGAACGATTGCCGCGCCCGCCCATTGGGCAACGCAACTGTCCTCGCCACGCGCTGATTGGTCGGAACCACAGTTTCGCAGGGGTCAATGGCTTGTCCCTGCCGCCACTCCCGCGCCAAGGCCTCGTGTCGAGCGGCAGCGCGCGGTCAATGCGGTGGCGCAAGACTCGGAAGATGAACGGATAAGGCTGCTGCCGGTTGCTGCGCCCGTTCCTTGGGCTGCGTGCCTCTCGTGGCCTTCCGCCGCGCAATCGGGAGCCCCTGCTGGGCCAGAGCCGGCGGAATGACCTCGCCACCGCCCCTGCGCCAAGTCCTCGCGCCGAACAGTAAAGCGGCGGCCGGGCCGACCCTTCGAGGTTCAAAAAGGAACAGGTAAGGTCGATGGTGTTTGCTTTGTACGTTCGCTGGGCAGTGCAACCGCCTTGGCCGACCGCAGCGATATCGATACCCCTGCCGGGTCGGAACCATCGAGCCCAGATACCAGACGTCGGCCCGACCGTCACCGCGGCCCGAACAACCATCGAGGACCCTCATGCGCAGGAACGGGCGGCCAACAACCGCCACTGGCAAGCCGCACGACTCCGTGCGTGACGAGCCTCGATCAAGGCCTCTTTTCGCCCGAAAGCAACAGCCCCGAGTCTCAGCGGCGCAGCGGTTCGCGCAGGCCCTGGGCAAAGGCTTCGGCCATCGTCTGCCGCTGGGCTTGGGTCAGGGTGCCGATCCGCTCGGCCAGTGCAGCATGGGCGGCGTCAAGGCGACTGGTCATGTGATCGCGCTCGCCCGACATGATCGCCACAAACCCGTCAGGGTCAAAGGGTTCAGCGCGCAGGGCCTCGATCATCCGCGCGTTCAAGGCCGCCGCTCTGGCGCGCCGTTCGTCGTGGTCTTCTCGCGCCTCGTGCGCTCCGCCAAAACCCTGGGCCCGCGCCATCTGGCGCATGTCGCTGCGCACTTCGCCGGGCAGCGCGCGCCAGAGCGCCCGCATGTCGGGCTGGCCTGACGCCATCGGATCAAAGCGCGCCACCCGTAGCACGCCGCCAGCCAGCACGCCAATGACCAGCACGTTCACCATCAGCGACAGGATCAATGCCAGACGCAGACCTCGGCCGGGCCGACGAGGCGATTGCGGGGGCTGCAGCGGTGCATTCATGATGTCCTCACTCGATTCCATCGCCAAGAAGCGACAGCAACTCATTGCCAGAGCTTGAGAAAATATCGCTTTCATTCGCCGACAGCCGGGCGGCGGCCGGGGCAACGCCGGCGGCGCCTTGCCAGAAGGTGCTGACAAGATCGGCGGTCGGGCCGGGTGCCGCCACGCCGATCCACAGGCCCGCCAATCCGGCAACCCCCACCCCAGCGAGGCCCGGCAGGCCCCATGGGTCGGAGAAAGCCGCGCTCAGCCGCTGCCACCAGCCCGGGCGCCGGGGCAGCGCGACCCGCGCAGCCTCGATCAACCGCGCCTGAAACTCTGGCGACACCGGCGCGGGATCGGCCGCGCGCGCCTCGGCGAACAGGGCGTCCAGCCCGGCATTGTCCATCGGATCGCTGTCTCGGTTCATCGCTCATACCCCAAGTCTTCGCGCCGCCCCGAGAGCAACTCGGTCAGTCGCCGTTTTCCCCGCGCGGTCAGACTTTCGACCGCCTCGACCCCGAGGCCCATGCTGGCACCGATCTCGGGATTCGTCAGCCCTTCGAGATGGCGCAGGACCACTGCGACCCGCTGGCGTTCGGGCAGCAGGGCCAGCGCCTCGTCGAGGGCTCGGCGCCGATCGCCCTCGATCATGCTGTCCAGCGCCCCCGGTGTCGGATCGTCAGGCTCGTCGATGGTGTCGAGCCCCACCCCGCGCCGTCGGCGCAGCCGGTCGGTCGCCAGATTGACGGCCACCCGGTGCAACCATGTCGCAGGCTGTGCGCCCCCCGGCACCCAACGCGGCGCGATCTGCCACAGGCGCAGCAACGCCTCTTGCGTCACGTCCTCGGCCTCGGCGCTGTCTTGCAACAGCCGTCGAGCCAGCCGGAAGATGCGCGGCGCCAGACGTTCGATCAACAGCCGCGCCGCCAACGCCTCGCCACCCGCATAGCGGGCCAGCAAGGCCTCGTCGCTGGGGCCATCGGCGGCGGTCTGGGTCAGGGCGGTATCCCTCGGCATCGTGTGACGGCCCGAACTTCAAGGATGGCGGCGGCCGGGTCCGCCCACTTGGCTAACCCCCGGCCGCCGCCTGTGCAACTCAGTTCCGGCCGGGGCGCTGCGCCATCCAGTTCAGGAACTCCTGCGCGCGCGCCAGTTCCTCGGGCGAGATCGCACCGTCGCCGTTGTCGTCGATGCGGGCAAAGCCACGGTCGCCGCCCATCGGGCCGTCGCCGCGCATGTCACCCCGGCGCCCGCCATCGCGGCCCCGCTCGCCACCATGGCGACCCCAGCCATGGCCTTCGCCGTCGCCGTGACGGCCCCAGCCCTGGCCTTCGCCGTCGCCATCGCCATGATGACCGCGACCTTCACCGCGCATCCCGTCACGGCGGCCTTCGCCGCGCTCGCCTCTCTGCGCCGTCATCCCGGCGATCAGTTCGTCGCGCGACAGCAGGCCGTCGGCATTCGCGTCACCCGAGGCGATCAGCGCATCAGCGCGCATCGCCATGCCCTCGGCGCGCATGGACTGCATAAGGCTGGCCGAATAGGCCGACCATTCCTCGCCCGAGATGGCCCCGTCGGCATTCGCATCGGCGGTGGCAAAGTCGAGCACCGGCACCGGGCGTGCCGGGCGGTCCTGCGCAAGCCCCAAGCCGGGCAGAGTGGCGAGGATCAGGGCAGCAGCGGTCAGGGTCTTGAGGCTCATGGAAATCTCTCCGTTGCGGGGCGCCGTCGACCGTCGGCCTTGGCGCGTTGATACCTCTCTAACGGGCGAGGCCGGGCATTCCGTCGCAGGTTTTGTCGGCATTCGGCACCTTGACCCGCGCTGGCACATCGCCCAAGGTCGCGCGATATCGCTGGCCGCCACGGCGCGGACCGGCGAGATGCTCTTTCCCTTCGAGGCCACCATGACGATCAGCGACACGTCCACCGCCTTGCCCGACGACGACCGCCCACTGGGCCCCGCGCTGCGCCTCGGCTGGGCGCGCCGCTGTCCCGCCTGTGGCGAAGGGCATCTGATGACCGGCTTTCTGAAGGTCGCGCCAGCCTGCCCGACTTGTGGCGAGGATCTCAGCCATCAGCGCGCCGACGACGGCCCCGCCTATCTGACGATTCTGGTGGTCGGCAAATCGATCATGGCGCTGTATCTTGCGATCTATCTGGCCTGGGCACCCAGTCCTTGGATCATGATTGCCCTGTGCTGGAGCGTGGCGCTGGCGCTGGCGCTGTGGTTGCTGCCGCGCTTCAAGGGGGCACTGGTGGCGCTGCAATGGTCGCGCCGGATGCATGGCTTTGGCGGCGACGCGTGACGTCGCGATGACCGGGTCCGCCCCCCTGCCGATCCGCGACGCGGCAAGCGTGGTCTTGGTGCGCCGCGACGGTGGGGCCGAACCGCGCGTCCTGATGGGGCAGCGCGGCGCGGGGGCGGCCTTCATGCCGTCGAAATACGTGTTCCCTGGCGGTGCCATCGACGCGGGCGACCGCGACATTGCCCTCAGCACGCCGCTGAAGCTGGCCACGCGTGCACGACTGGCAGCGCTGCCGGTCACGCCGATGACCCCGCCGCCCGAGGCCATGGCCGCCGCGGCGATCCGCGAACTCTGGGAAGAGGCCGGGCTGATGCTGGCGCGTCCGGGGGTCTGGGAAGGCCCGGCGCCCGACGATTGGCAGGCCTTCGCCCGCGCGGGCCTGCGCCCTGCCGCGCAGGGGCTGGAGTTCCTGTTTCGCGCCGTCACGCCGCCCGGCCGCAGTCGCCGCTTTGACGCACGCTTTTTCCTCGCGATGGCCGAGGATTTGATCGGCGACCCGGATGATTTTTCCGCCGCTGCCGACGAGTTGGGACACCTGCACTGGATCGCCCTCAGCGAGGCGCGCAGTCTGGACCTGCCCTTCATCACCGAGGTGGTTTTGGCCGAAGCCGAAGCGGTCTTACAGGGCGCTTTGGTGCAATCGGTGCCCTTTTTTGACAATTCCGGCCCGGAATCGACCTTTCGTCGCATCGACTGAGCCTTCGGTTTGAGTGTTTTGGCCTGCCGGAACAACCCGGGGCTGGGCGCCACGCCGCACCCTTCCCTCACCCGAGGGCGAGGAGCGCGCGTGCTGGCCCGCACACGCCTGATTGCGACAGTGGGTACGACGCCCAAGGTGCCCAAGACCTGATCGTCAAAGGGGGCCTCGCGGCCCCCTTTTCTTCAGCTTAGACGTGGCGGTTGCTGCAACATTGGCATCAGCGCGCTCATGTCCGGACCGTGCTCCATGCCGGTCAGCGCCTTGCGCAGCGGCATGAACAGGCCTTTGCCTTTGCGGCCCGTCGCCTCCTTGACAGCATTGGTCCAGTCGGACCAAGCGGTCGCGCCCCAAGGCTGCGGCGGCAACAGGGTCAATGCCTCGGCGATGAACTCGGCGTCTTCAGGGGCGACCAATGCCTGCGCGCCGTCGCGGCACAGCGTCCACCAAGGGGCGATGTCCTTGATCGTGGTCACATTTTCCCGTGCCACTGCCCAAAAGGCGGGCGCCTGATCCTCGGGCACGCCCGCTTCGGCCAAGGCCTCGGCCACCGCCTCGACCGGCAGTGCCTGCACGTGCGCGCGGGTCAGCGGCCACAAATCCTCGGCGTCGAATTTGGTCGGTGCGGCGCCGAACTGCGACAGATCAAAGCCTGCGGCGATTTCATCGAGCGAGGCGCGCAACTCGACCGGCTGGCTGGACCCCAGCCGCGCCATCAGGCTGAGCAGAGCCATGCGCTCGACCCCCTGCGCCCGCAGGTCGCGCAAGGACAGCGTGCCCAGCCGTTTTGACAAGGCCTCGCCCTGCGCGCCGGTCAGCAGGGAATGGTGCGCAAAGGACGGCGGTGTGCCACCCATCGCCTGCATGATCTGGATTTGCGTGGCGGTGTTGGTCACATGGTCGGCGCCGCGCACGATGTGCGTCACGCCCATGTCCACGTCATCGACCGACGAGGCAAAGGTATAGAGCACCTGCCCATCCGCCCGGATCAGCACCGGGTCACTGACCGACGCGGCGTCGATCGAGATCGGCCCCAGAATGCCATCGGCCCATTCGATACGCTGCTGGTCCAGCAGGAAACGCCAATAACCCTCGCGCCCCTCGGCCCGGGCCTTGGCGCGGCCCGGTTCATCGAGCGCCAGAGAGGCGCGGTCATAGACCGGCGGCTTGCCCATGTTGAGCTGCTTCTTGCGCTTCAGATCCAGCTCGGTCGGGGTCTCGAAACACTCATAGAACCGCCCGGCGGCGCGCAGTTTTGCGGCCTCGTCGGCATAGCGGTCCATCCGGTGCGACTGACGCTCGACCCGGTCCCAATGCAGGCCCAGCCACTCGAGATCGGCCTTGATGCCGTCGACATATTCCTCTTTCGAACGCTCTTGGTCGGTATCGTCGAGCCGCAGGATAAACTGCCCGCCCGACTTGCGCGCGATCAGATAATTGAACAGCGCCGTGCGCAAATTGCCGATATGCAGGTATCCGGTGGGCGACGGGGCGAAGCGGGTGACAATCATCGGTTCTCTCCTGTTGGCGCCGGTATTGAACCACGGGCCGGGATTTGTCCATATCGCTGCAAGGGGGCCGGGATGGCAGGGGTGAACTGGGCAAGGGCGTTGGCGCCGTCTCTCGCCGAGATCGAGGCGCTGGCCGAAGCGGCGCGGCACAGCCTGCCCGAGCCCTTTGCAAGGGCAGCGCGCGAGGTGGTGGTGCAGGTGGACGAGATCGCGAGCGATGCGATGCTCGACGATCTGGGCATCGATGATCCGCTGGAACTGACAGGCCTCTATGACGGGGTGCCGATGACGCAGAAATCGCTGATGGAGGTGGCGCAGCAGCCCGATGTGATCTGGCTGTTCCGCGCAGCGATTCTGGACGAATGGTCGGCGCGCGGCGACGTGACACTGGGGGCGCTGGTGACGCATGTTTATGTGCATGAACTGGCGCATCATCTGGGCTGGTCGGATGACGACATCGCCCGGATTGATCGTTGGTGGGAGTAGAGGGCGTCAGAGGGCGATTTGGCCCTTGAGCACCAAGGGCAGGCCGGCGGCGGTGAAGACAACCGTGTCGGCGCGCGCGGCAATGGTCTGGTTGAGCCGCCCGGCGGCATCGCGAAACCGGCGGGCGAGGGCGTTGTCGGGCACGATCCCCAGTCCGACCTCGTTGGCGACCAGCACGGTCAGCGCGGGGCGGTCCAGCGCGGCCAGCAGCGCTGCGGTGGCGGCCTCGATGTCGTGCTCGCCAAGCATCAAATTGGTCAGCCACAGCGTCAGGCAATCGACCAGCACCGGGCCAGGGGTCTCGCCCAGCGCCCGTGGCATGGAAATCGGCGCCTCGATCGTGCGCCAGCCCTGCCCGTCGCGCTGCGCTCGGTGGAGGGCGATGCGGGCGCGCATCTCGTCGTCCCAGGCCTCGGCGGTGGCGACATAGACCGGCGGACGACCGGCGGCCAAGGTCAGCCGTTCGCCCAGCGCCGATTTGCCCGACCGCGCGCCGCCAAGGACCAGGGTTACCGGCATGGCCACTCCAGCGTGACAAAGGCACCAAAGGCGGTTTCGCTACGCCAAGGGTCGGTGGAACCGCTGGCGGCCAGCGCGGCCTTGATGATCCCGGCATGGGTGACGGCGAGCACCGTCTCTGACCCCGCCAGCGCGTCGAGCGCGTCGCGCGTGCGGGCGGCCAGCATGGCGACGCTCTCGCCGCCATGCGGGCGCGCGTGCAGGAAATCGGCGCTCCAGTCGTCGAGCTGATCGCGCGGAACATCGTCCCATGGGGTGTTTTCCCAGGTGCCAAAATCCATCTCGATCAAGCGAGGATCGATGGAAAGCGGCAGGCCGCGCGCTTGAGCCAGCGCCTGAGCCAGCGTCAGACAGCGCGTCAAAGGCGAGCTGTGGATGTGGCGAACATCTGGCAGAGCTTTGAGGATACTGGACAATTCCTCGGGGAAACTGGCAGCGGGCGCCAGATCGGTGCGACCGTAACACAGGCCGGCGGCGCCCTCGGGCCGCGTGTGGCGCAACAGGATCACCGCCATGCCAACAGCCCCAGCAAGAAACCCAGATCGCCCAGCACCTGCGCCGCGCCAAGGATGTCGCCGGTGATCCCGCCCAACCGGCGCAGCGCCCAGAACCTCAGCACCAGCACCGCGAGCGACAGACCGGCGAGGCCGGCGAGCGCCGCCCAGCCATAGCCCCAAAGCGACACCCCGCCCGCAACCAGCGCAGCCGCTGCCAGCGGCCAGATCCCGGCGCCCAGACGTCCGGTCATGCCGCTGCCCGCACCGACCGCACGCAGATAGGGACCAGCGCGCAGCATCAGCGTCATCGCGGCGCGGCTCAAACCCTGCCCGGCGATCAGTGCCAGCGGTCCCAGCGCCATCAGCGCCACCACTCGCAGGGCCAGCGCCAGCCCCAGCGCCAGCGCACCAAAGGTGCCGATCCGGCTGTCGCGCATGATCTCCAGCGCGCGCTCGATCGGGCGCGGCGCGCCGATGCCGTCAAAGGTGTCGGCCAGCCCGTCCTCGTGCAATGCGCCGGTCAGCAAGAGGCCCAGCGCCACCACCAGCAGGACCACCACCACCGACGGCCAGACCAGCGCCGCCAGAAACCAGACCCCGGCCAGCACCGCCCCCAGTGCCAGCCCGACCGCCGCAAACCAGCCGGGCGCAAGGGCGAAATCTTCAGCCGACAGCGCCCCGCCGGGCAGCCGGGTCAAAAAGACCAGTGCCGCGCGCGCGCCCCGCATCGCTCAGCCGCCCGAGACGCCGGCCTGCTCGAAGCTGGCCATGTCGGTCATCATCGCGGCCGCCGCGCGCAACAGCGGCCAGGCCAACAGCGCCCCCGTCCCCTCGCCCAACCGCATGTCGAGGTCTAGGAGCGGTTGCGCGCCAAGATAGGCCAGCAGATGCCGGTGCCCAGCCTCGTGCGAGGCATGGGCAAAGACCATCGCCACACGCGCGCCGGGCTCCAGAGCGACGGCCAGCACAGCGGCGGCAGTGGCGATGAAGCCATCGACCAGCACGATCCGGCGTGTCGCGGCGGCTTCCAGCATCGCGCCCGCTATCATGTTGATTTCAAAGCCACCATATTCGGTCATCGCCGCTTCGGGCGTCAGGGTACCGGTGCGATCGACCGCGGCTTGCAGGATCTGACGCTTGTGCATCAGCCCGGCGTCGTCGAGCCCGGTGCCCCGGCCGACCAGATCGGCCAGCGGCAGACCGGTCAACTTGTGCGCGAGGGCGGCGGCGGTGGCGGTGTTGGCGATGCCCATTTCGCCAAAGGCCAGCGCCTCACCCGGCGCGGCGCGGGCAACGTCACGTCCGGCGGCGATCGCCTGCCGGGCCTGCTCGACCGTCATCGCCGGGCCGGCGAGGAAATTCTGCGTTCCCGCCCCGATCCGCCGCGAGATCAGCGCCGGATGCGGGATCGGTTCACCGGCCACCCCGGCGTCCACCACCTGCAGCGCCACGCCGTTGACCTTGGCAAAGACATTGGCCGCCGCGCCCCCGGCGAGAAAGTTCAACACCATCTGGCCAGTCACCACCTGCGGAAAGGCCGAAACCCCTGAATGGGCGATTCCATGGTCAGCGGCAAAGATCGTCAGGGTGCATTGCCCCATCACCGGCGCGACCGTGCCCTGCACATCGGCGATCTGCGCGGCGAGCGCCTCGATCCGGCCCAGCGCGCCCAGCGGCTTGGTCTTGGAATCGATGGTCTGCCGGATGCGGTCGGCGAGGGTCTGGGTCATTGTGCCATCCTGTGCGCGGGGGATGGGCTCTTCCTAGCAGCGCTCTCCGGCGATGCAAGCGCTGCAACCGACATTGCCCGGCCCCGCGCCGACGCAGATTTAGCCCTCGAGTTGACGGGCGATGGTGCTGGTCAGGTCCTGCAGCGAGAAGGGCTTGCCGAGGAAGACCGCGCGCGGGATGCGGACCAGCGCGGCACTGAGTGTGTCCTCGGTATAGCCAGAGACAAAAACCACTGGCGTTCCCGGTCGGCTGGCCAGCGCCTGCGCCACCCAGCCCGGGCCATCAATGCCGGGCATGATGACATCGGTGACAAAGATGTCGATCGGCACTGCAGTGTCCTGCAGGAATTCCAGCGCCTGCTCGCCGTCTTGCGCCTCGAACACCTGATAGCCGTGGTGGCGCAGGGCCCGCGCGGCAAAGGCGCGCACCGGGGCCTCATCCTCGACCAGCAGGATCGAGCGGCCCCGATTGCCCACTGCGACCGCGGCGTCGGAGGCGGTCATGCGTGGCGCGGCGGGCGCCGGTCGTGCGGCAGAAGGGGCGCGCGCCGGACGCGGCGACGCGGGCGCGAGGTCGTCGGTGCTGCGGCGAAGACCTGCCCCGCGCGCCTCGGTCAAAGCAAAGTACAGGGTAAAGACCGTGCCTGACCCTTCAACACTGTTGCAAAAGATATAGCCGCCCATCTGCTTGACGATACCATAAGCGGTGGACAGTCCCAGACCCGTGCCCTCGCCCACCTTCTTGGTGGTAAAGAAGGGCTCGAATATCTTGTCGATGATGTCGGCAGGAATGCCGATCCCCTCATCGACGACGCGGATCAGGGCATAGTCGCCTGCGGGGACGCGCACGCGTCCGTGGTCCATCTCGGCGCTCAAGCGCAGCGCCCGAGTCTCGATTCGGATTGTGCCGCCCATCGGCATGGCGTCGCGCGCATTCACCACCAGATTCATGATGACCTGTTCGAGTTGCCGCCGGTCGGCGCGGATGGTGCCAAGCTCGGGGTCATGCTCGAGGGACAGCGTGATCCGCTCGCCCACCAGACGGGTCAACAGATGGGTCAGATCCTCGAGCAGGCTTTCAAGGGCCAGAACCTCGGTCTTGAGCGTCTGCTTGCGCGAAAAGGCGAGCAACTGGCGCACCAGCGCAGCGGCACGGTTGGCGTTCTGGTGGATCTGCAATAGGTCGTCGTAATCGGGATCAAAGCGGTCGCGGTTCAGCAGCAACAGGTCGCAATGCCCGGCAATAGCCGTTAGCAAATTGTTGAAATCATGCGCGATTCCGCCAGCGAGCTGGCCGATGGCCTGCATCTTCTGGCTTTGCACAAAGCGCGCCTCGAGTGATTTCAATTCGGTCGCGTCGGAAATGACGGCGACCAGACCGCCGCCGTTTCCCCGCCGCAGTATGATCTGCACAAAGGCTTCCTGCCCGGTCAGCGTGGCGCGCAGCACCTCGGGGCGGCCCAGAGCCCGGCCGGCGCGCGCATCGACCAGCCAATCGGCGACGGGTCGGCCCAGTCCCTCGACAACCTCCCAGAAAAACCGCCGATCCTCTGCGCCCAGCCCCAACAGCGAGCGCGCCAGCCGGTTGGTGCCGACGATGCGTCCATCTGTGTCGAGTTGCGCCAGCGCAACCGGGATTTCGTCGAAATCCGGCACGCTGGCAGCCGGGCGGAGCGTGGTGGGCAGCGTCAGGTCAGAGGGCAGCAGCACCAGATCCAGCGCACCGTCGCGCGCGGAGATTCCCAGCGCGCGCATCGTCGCGCCACCCGGCAGCGCCACATCGGCCGGCCCCTCGACCGCGGCGGCCAGCAGGGCGCCGAGGTCCTCGGCCGGATCGAAAAGCGCACGGGCGGCGGAATTGAGGCTGAGGCCGTGCGCGCTGCGGCTGACAATCGGCAGGCCGAGGGCATCAAGGCCACGCCCGCCGCCTTGCACCAGCGGCGAAAAGCGCCAGATCAGCAGCTCACCCTCGTCCTGAACCGCATGGACCGAAACGCGCAGCCCTTTGTCTTGCCTGTGAAATTCCCGTGTGGCGGCAGCTTTCGACTCGATCTCGGCGAGAAGGCTGGCCACCATACGGTCGGGTTCGACGCACCAGCCGAGCAGCCGGTCTGCAGGACCGGGCATGGCGGCGGCCTGGGCGTTGGCGGCACTGACCCGGCCGCGGCGGTCAGTGACGCTGATGGCGTCGGGGTCCTGGGCAAAGGCCTGTGCCAACACCCCGCCCAAGGCCTTGCGCCGACGCCGCCCGCGCCGCGCCCCAACGGCCAGCGCGCCCGCCAGCAGCAGCAGTGTAACGCCCGAGGTCGCCAGCACCATCGCCGCCGTGAGATTGTCAAGCCAACCCAGCACGAGCGCCGCAAACCCCATCGCCACGGCAACCAGCGCCAGCAGGGTCAACCGCCCCGGAACCGCCGTGGGTTTGCGCCTGCGGGGCATTGAAAAGGCAAGGCTTGTGTCCAAGGGCGGCGTCCCAGGCGGCAGGTCGGGCGAAGTCATGCGTCTTTGTCATCCATACGGGTTAACATCGGATTAACGACGGGACGTTACCACCGAAGGTTGTGAAATCAAACGCAGAATCGCCCCGTTATCCCTGACGCAGCGTCGCAAGGTAAAACCCGTCGCCGCCGTCCAGCGGCGAGAGGCGCAGGCTCTGTTCGCAGGTCCAGCCCGGGTGCGCGGACAAAAACGCCGCGATGCGCTCTTCATTCTCGGCGCGCAGCATCGAGCAGGTGGCATACCCCAGCAGGCCCCCCGGCGCGGTCAGGCTGGCGCAGCGGGCGAGGATCTGGTCCTGCACCTCGGTCAGCGCGGCCAGACGCTGGACGGAAAATGCCCATTTCGCCTCGGGCGCGCGCCGCCAACTGCCAGAGCCCGAACAGGGCGCATCGGCCAGAATCGCCGGCCACACCCCGCGCGCGCTGCCGAGAACCTCGATACGCGCCCCGGCCCGACGGGCGCGCTCGGGTAGATCGACCATCCGGCGAGGGTCGGCATCATGGGCCGAAACCTTGAGCCCCAGCGCCGCCAGTGCCAGCGCCTTGCCTCCACCACCCGCGCAGAAATCGAGCACCTTTCCCGTCCCTGCCTGCGCGGCAAAGCGCTGCGCGACGGCTTGGCTGGCGGCATCCTGCATCTCGACAAGGCCGTCGTCCCACGCGGCACTGTTTCGCAATTTCCGTGCGTTTTCAGTGATTTCCAACGCGTGCGGCGCCAGAGGATGCGGTTGGGCAATGATCCCTTCGGCGGCCAATTCGGCCACCACGCCCTCAGACGTCGCCCGTGCGGCATTGACCCGCACGAAGACCGGCGCGCGCTGGCGCATCAAGGTCAGCACCGCGTCCGCCTGCCCGCCCAACGCCGCGTCAAACAGCGGCAACAGCCAGTCCGGACAGTCGAGCGCCTCGCCTCGCGTCAACGCTGGCATCGGGGTGGCGAGAATCGCGGCCTCGGCCGGTGTCAGCGCCTCAGGGCTATAGCCCTCGCCAGTCCAACTCGGAACCCTGCCGTCTGCCCGCGACATGCCTAACACAAGCGCCCGTCCCGTTTCGCTGCCGCCCAGCGCGCCCAGTGACCGGCGCTGGCGCACCGCACGGAACGCCAGATCCCGCACCGCCTCGCGGTCGCCCGAACCGGCAAATCGGCTGGCGCGCGCCCATTGGGTCAGCGCGGCCTCGATCGGCTGGCCTTCAAGCCAGCGGTCGAGCACGAGAATTGCGGCGGACTGGCGAGCGTCGGGGTTCATGGCACCTCGGGGATTTCCCCATCTTCTTTTCCCCCGTCTTGGGCCAGGCCCGTGCCCTTGGCAAGAGGCGCTTGCCCGCGGGCGTTTGCAGGTGCAGGCTGACGCATCCGGAGGGTTAGGATGCACCCGCTCGCCTTGAATGCCTTGGCGCTGGCCTTGCTGCTGGCCGCCAGTGCCGCGCTGTCGCGGTGGTTTGCCCGGCCCCTTGCCGGGGTGCCCTTGCTGGCCCGGCTGTGTCTGCTGCTGTCGACGGCGGGAGGGCTCTTGGGTGCGCCGTTCTGGTGGTCCGCCGCGCCCGCCAGCTTTGCCTGGACCCTCGCGCCGCTGGCCTTCCGCTTTCTCGCGGTCGCCGGACTGACCTTTGGGCTGGTCGGGCTGGCGGTTATGGCCCGGCCCCAACCCGCCCGGCTGCGGCTGGTCCTGCGCATGCTGGCGCTCTATCTGTTGCCTCTGGTTGTCGCCCTGCTCGGATTGCACCGACAGCGGCTCGACTGGTCGGCGCCGATCGCCTGGGGCTTTGTGGCCATCGCTGGCGGGCTGGCGTTGGGCGCGGTGCTGGCGCTGGCGCGGATGCCTGCCGTGACGCCAGAAACCCCGTCTGGGCGTGGCTTGCTCTGGACGCTCTCAGCGGTGGTCTTCGGCCTTTGGGGCCTTGGGCTGTTCCTGACGCCGGAGGGGCCGAACGCCGCGCTCTGGCTCTGGCCGCAGGATGCGCTGACCTCGCGACTGATCGGCGCCATGCTGCTGACATTGGCTCTGATGGCAGCCGAGGCCCGTGCGCGCGCGTCACTGCAGCCCCTCGTGGCGCTGGGCTTTGCCAGCTATGGACTCGGCGTTGCGCTGGCCTGTGCCCTGCACGCGCTGGACGGGCGGCCGCTGCCGCTGGCCTATCTGCTGGCCCTCGGCCTCGCCGGTCTGCTCGGCACCTCCCGCCTTCGCTAAACCCCGCCTGCGCTGGTCCCTTGCCCCCGCGCGGCCCTTGCGGCAGTCTGGCGCCACCTCAGCCCCGGATGGCCCCATGTTCCTGAACCCTGCCCTCGCCGCCACGCTCGCCCCCCCGGTGATGGAGGCCCGCCGCTGGCTGACCGAAACCACCCTGCCGCCGGGCCTGCCCCTGCTGAACCTGTCGCAGGCGGCCCCGGTTGACCCGCCGCACCCGGCGATGCGGCAGGCGATGGCGCAGGCGATGCTCGACGATCCGGCGCTGCACCTCTACAGCCCAGTGCTGGGCAACATGCCCCTGCGTGAGCGCCTCGCCGCCCGCGCCTCGGCGATCTATCGCGGGGCCATCCGCGCCGAGCAGATCGCCCTGACCTCGGGCTGCAATCAGGCGTTTTGCGCTGCGGTGGCGACACTGGCCGGGCCGGGCGACGCGGTGATCCTGCCGACGCCGTGGTATTTCAACCACGCGATGTGGCTCAGCATGACCGGGGTGCAGGCGATCCCGCTGCCCACCGGCGCCGACCTGCTGCCCGATCTCGACCGCGCTGCCGCGCTGATTACCCCGCGCACCCGGGCCATTGCGCTGGTTTCGCCCAACAATCCGGCCGGGGTGGAATACCCGCCTGCGCTGCTGGCGGGTTTTGTCGCGCTGGCGCAGCTTCACGGCATCGCGCTGATCCTTGACGAGACCTACCGCGACTTTCACACCCGCGACGGCGCACCGCATGACCTGTTTCAGAACCCCGATTGGGATGAAACCCTGATCCACCTTTACAGCTTCTCCAAGGCATTTCGTCTGACTGGCCACCGGGTCGGCGCCATCGCCGCCTCACCCACCCGACTGGCCGAAGTCGAGAAATTCCTCGATACCATGACGATCTGCGTCGCCGGGCCGGGGCAGATGGCGGCGCTCTGGGGGCTCGAGAACCTGACGGACTGGCTGGCGGGCGAACGGCTCGAGATCCTGCGCCGCCGCGACGCGATGGTTCAGGGCTTTGCACAACTGCCGGGCTGGGAACTGCTGGGCTGCGGGGCCTATTTCGCCTATGCCCGCCATCCGTTCGACGCCGCCTCGCCACAGGTCGCCCGCGACCTGCTGGCCCGCGCGGCGGTGCTGATGCTACCCGGCACAATGTTCCGCCCAGCCGACGACCCGGCGGGCGCGGGCGAATTGCGCATCGCGTTTGCCAATGCCGACACCAGCCAGATCGGCGACCTGATGAGCCGTCTCGCCACGCTGCGCTGATCGCCCTTGATCCTTGCGCCCTAAGTATCCCGGGCAAGGGCCGGAACAGCCCGCGGGGGGCACCCCCCCCGGACCGCTTGGCAACCCCGCGCTACCGACTTGCCCCTGCCCCCGCTTGGCCCTACACAGGGCCAGCCCAGCCTGCCGGAGACATACGATGGCCAAGAAATCGAGCGCGCAATCCATTCTCGCATGGATCCTGATGGCCTTGCTCGTCGCCGGGCTTGGCGGCTTCGGCTTTGACAGCTTCCTGACCCAACGGGTCACCAGCATCGGCAGTGTCGGCGGTCGTCCGATCAGCGCCGACGCCTATTCGCGCGCCCTGCAGGCCGAGATGCGCGCTTTCGAGCGCCAGATCGGCCAGCCGCTGACGTTTGCGATGGCGCAGGCCATCGGCATCGACGCGCAGGTGCGCGGCCAGCTCATCACCACCGCCGCGCTGGAAAACGAGGCGGCGCGCATCGGCATTTCTGTCGGCGACACCAATGTCAGCCGCACCGTCGCCGCCTATCCAGCCTTCCAGGGCCCGACTGGTCAGTTCGACATGGATACCTACCGGTTCGCCTTGCAGAACGCCGGTCTCACTGTCGCCGAGTTCGAAGAGGACACCCGCCGCGAGGCCTCGCGCGGGATCCTGCAGGCTGCGACTGCCGCCGGGATCGAAACCCCCGCCAACCTGCGCACGGCGCTGGTGGATTTCTACGCCCGCCGCCACGCCTTTGACCTCTTCACCCTGACCGAGGCCAATCTGCCCGCGCCGGTGCCCGCCGTCGATGAACCGGCGATCGTCGCCTATTACGCCGCCAACATCGCCGCCTTCACCGCGCCCGAACAGCGGTCGATCACCTTTGCCTGGATCACGCCCGAGATGATCCTCGACAGCGTCGAGGTCGACGACGAGTCGATCCGTGCGCTTTATGACCAGCGCATTGACGAATTCGTCCAGCCCGAGCGCCGCCTTGTCGAGCGTCTCGTCTTTGGCACCGAGGCCGAGGCCCAGGCTGCGATGGACCGCTTGACCGCGGGCAGCACCAGCTTTGACGATCTGGTGAGCGAACGCGGCCTGACCCTCGAAGACGCCGACATGGGCGATGTCAGCGAGGCCGAACTGGGCGCCGCCGGGGCCGCGATCTTTGCGCTGGCCGATCCGGGCATGGTCGCCGGGCCGCTGATGTCCGACCTTGGCCCGGCGCTGTTTCGCATGAACGCCATCCTGAACGCGCAGGAAACCCCGTTCGACGAGGCCCGCGAAGCCCTGCACGGCGAACTGGCCGCCGACCGCGCCCGCCGGGTCATTGCCGAACAACAGGAGGGCTTTGACGACCTGTTGGCCGGGGGCGCCTCGCTCGAGGATCTCGCTGCCGAAACGCCGATGGAACTGGGCCAGATCGACTGGTCCACGGACTCGAACGAAGGCATTGCCGCCTATACTGAATTCGCCACTGCGGCAGCCGCCGCCACCGCCGATGACTTTCCCGAACTGGTCGCGCTGTCGGATGGCGGCCTGATGGCGCTCCGGCTGGACGCGGTGACCCCGCCGACCCCGCGCCCACTAGATCAGGTGCGCGACGAGGCCGCCGCCGGTGCCCGTGCCGAGGCCGTCGGCGTCGCCCTGCTGTCGATGGTGCAGACGCTGAGCACCGACCTCTCGCGCGAGGGCACGCTGGCCTTTGCCGAGGCCCGCCTGTTGACGCCCGAGCGCATCGAAGCCGTCACCCGCCTCGACCGGCTGGCACAGGTGCCTGCCGAAATGGCTGAGCAGCTCTTTGCCGCCGAACCGGGCACCGCCGTCGTGCACCACGACGGCGCCCGTGTGCTGCTGGCACTGACCGGTGACATCGCCGCCGCCGATGCCGAAGACGCGCAGACCCGCGATCTGGTCGCTGCCATTGACGAACAGATCGGTCAGGCTCTGGCGCAGGATGTCTTCACCCATTTCGCCCGCGCCCTGCAGGCGGAATCGGGCATCACGCTGAACCAGCCCGCCATCGACGCGGTCAACGCGTCCTTCCGCTGACGTCTGAAAGGCCCCTGCCCGTGTCGAGTCACGCCGCGCTGACCCCGTCCTTTGCCGCGTTTGAGTCCGGCTGGAACCAGGGCGAAAACCAGGTTGTCTATGCCCGGCTGGCCGCCGATCTGGACACGCCGGTTTCGCTGATGCTGAAACTGGTCGGCAACCGCAAGGACAGCTTCATGCTGGAATCGGTGACCGGCGGCGAAGTGCGCGGGCGCTATTCCATCGTCGGCACCAAGCCCGACCTGATCTGGCGCTGCCGCGGCGCCGCCAGCCAGATCAACCGCGACGCGCGCTTTGACGACACCGCCTTTGCCGACCTGCCCGGCCACCCGCTGGAGGAACTGCGCGCGCTGCTGGCCGAAAGCCGTATCGCCATGCCCGCCGACCTGCCCGCGGTGTCGGCCGGGCTCTTTGGCTATCTGGGCTATGACATGATCCGGCTGGTCGAAACCCTGCCGCAGACCCGACCTGACCCGCTGAACCTGCCGGACGCCGTGCTGATGCGCCCCTCGGTGGTTGCGGTGCTGGACGGCGTGCGCGGCGAGGTGACGCTGGTCTCCCCCGCCTGGGTCAGCAGCGGCCTGACGGCCCGCGCCGCCTATGCCCAGGCCGCCGAACGGGTGATGGACGCCCTGCGCGACCTCGAGCGCGAGGCGGCAGGCACCGGCCGCGCGCTGGGCGAAGTGGCCCGCGTCGGCGAGGCGACCTCGAACTTCACCAAGGACGGCTATATGGCCGCGGTCGAGCGCGCCAAGGACTACATTCGCGCCGGTGATATCTTTCAGGTCGTGCCCTCGCAACGCTGGGCGCAGGACTTCCCGCTGCCGCCCTTTGCCCTCTACCGCTCGCTGCGCCGTACCAACCCCTCGCCCTTCATGGTCTATTTCGACCTCGGCGCCTTTCACATCGTCGGCGCCTCGCCCGAGATCCTCGTGCGGCTGCGCGACGGTGAAGTGACGATCCGCCCGATCGCCGGCACCCGCAAACGCGGCGCGACGCCCGAGGAAGACAAGGCGCTGGAACTCGATCTGCTGGCCGACCAGAAGGAACTCGCCGAGCACCTGATGCTGCTGGACCTTGGCCGCAACGATGTCGGACGGGTGGCAAAGATCGGCACCGTGCGCCCAACTGAGAAATTCATCATCGAGCGCTACTCGCACGTCATGCATATCGTCTCGAACGTGGTGGGCGAGATCGCCGAAGGGGAAGACGCCCTGTCCGCCCTGCTGGCGGGCCTGCCCGCAGGCACGGTGTCCGGCGCGCCCAAGGTGCGGGCAATGCAGATCATCGACGAGTTGGAACCGGAAAAGCGCGGCCTCTATGGCGGGGGCCTCGGCTATTTCGCTGCCAATGGCGAGATGGACTTCTGCATCGCGCTGCGCACCGCCGTGGTCAAGGATGGTGTGCTCTATACTCAGGCGGGGGGCGGCGTGGTCTATGACAGCGACCCCGAGGCCGAATGGCAAGAATCAGTCAACAAGGCCAAGGCCCTGCGCGCCGCCGCCGAAGGCGCCGGGCTTTTCGTGCGCGGCAACGGCTGACGCCGGATCAAGGGGGGCGCTCGCGCCCCCCTCTTTCGCTGCGCGAAATTCACCCCCCTGAGGATATTTGAAGAGCAAAGATGAAGAGGCGCGTCGCGCTCGACTGCATCTTTGTGCCTGAAAATATCCCGGGGGGTGAGGCCGCAGGCCGAGGGGGGCAGCGCCCCCCTCGCGGGCGCCAGCCCGCGCCCGGGTCGCCCAAGGCGCCCGCGGCAGCGGGCAACGCGGGCGAAACCCCTCTGCCGTTTCAGGCCAACTCGCTCGGCCAGGGCGGATTGGCCCCGGCCCGCCCGACGGTAACCGCCGCCGCCGCGGCCCCCAGCGCCAGTGCGGCGCGCAGCGGCGCTTCCTCGATCGTCGCCAGCGCCGTCCGGGTCAGCAGCCCCGCCGCCTGCAGGCTGGCCAGCACGCCTGCGTTGAAGGTATCACCCGCCCCGACCGTATCGACCACCGCCACCCGCCGCGCCGGTTCGCTCAACCGCAGGCGGGCAGTGGTCGCCATCGCGCCCTTGGCGCCATCGGTCACCAGCACCAGCGCGGTACTCCCCGCCAGCAGCCCCTGCACAAAATCCTCGCGCCCGCCCGGCGCCAGCCAGTCCAGATCCTCGACTGACAGTTTCACGATATCCGCCATGCCCAGCATCCGCGCCAGGCGGGCGCGATACGCCGCCTCGTCGCGCACGAATCCGGGGCGGATGTTCGGGTCGATCATCATCACCCGGCGCCCCGCCTCGCGCCGCATCAGCGCCTCATAGGCGCTGCCGCAGGGCTCGCCCACCAGCGAGATGCCGCCAAAGAACAGCGCCTCGGCCTCGACCTGCGGCAGGTCGTCCGCGCCCAGCATGCGCCCGGCCGTGCCTTCGTCATAGAAGGCATACCGCGCCTGACCCTCGAGCAGTTGCACGAAGGCCAGCGTGCAGGGCCGGTCGGCGGTGACGCAGAGGCTGTCATCCACCCGCGCCGCCGCCAGCGAGTCGCGCAACAGATCGCCAAAGAAATCGGCGCTCAGTCCCGAGAAAAACCCGGTCCGCGCACCCAGCCTGCCCAGCGCGATGGCGGTGTTGAACACCGCCCCGCCCGCATGGGGTGCAAAGGCCCCGCTGCCCGGCACCGGCAGCATGTCGATCAGCGCTTCACCACAACACAGGATCATCGTGCCCTCACGCTGCATCTGCCGGGGTCTTTGCCCCGGTCATGTAAGCCACCGCATCGGACATCGTGTGCTCGCGCGGATTGATGACGCACAACCGCCTGCCCAGCCGGTGGACATGGATGCGGTCGGCCACTTCGAAAACATGCGGCATGTTGTGCGAAATCAGGATGATCGGCACACCGCGCGCCCGGACGTCCTGGATCAGCTCCAGCACCTTGCGGCTTTCCTTGACGCCCAGTGCCGCTGTCGGCTCGTCGAGGATCACCACCTTCGAGCCAAAGGCCGCCGCCCGCGCCACTGCCACGCCCTGCCGTTGACCGCCCGAGAGGGTCTCGACCGGCTGGTCGATGTTCTGGATCGTCATCAGCCCCAGTTCGGTCAGCTTTTCGCGTGCGAAACCCCGCATGGCCGCGGTGTCCAGCATGCGCAGCACCGATCCTGCCAGCCCCTTGCGCCGGATTTCACGGCCCATGAACATGTTCTCGACAATCGACAGCGCGGGCGACAGCGCCAACGACTGATAGACCGTCTCGATCCCGGCATCGCGCGCCTGCAAGGGCGACGTAAACGCCACCTGCTGGCCCTCCAGTTCGATCCGGCCCTCATCTACGGTGATCGCCCCGGACAGCGCCTTGATGAGGCTGGATTTTCCAGCGCCGTTGTCGCCGATCACCGCCAGGATCTCGCCCGGATAGAGATCGAAATCGCACGCGTCCAGCGCCGTGACCCGGCCATAGCGCTTGACCAGCCCGCGTGCGGTCAGGATGGGAGTGGGGCTCATGCCGACACCTTTCTGATCCACTGGTCGATGGCGACCGCAATGATGACAAGCCAGCCGATGGCAAAGACCTGCCAGAGCACATCGACCTGCACCAGACGCAGGCCCGAATTGAACACACCCACGATCAGCGCCCCGAAGAGCGCGCCCAGAATGCTGCCCCGCCCGCCGAACAGGCTGATGCCGCCGACCACCACTGCGGTGATCGCATGCAGGTTGGCTTCATAGAACGATGTCGGCGACACCGAGCCCACGCGCCCGATCGAGGCCCAGGCGGTCAAGGCACAGACCAGCCCGGCCAGCGCATAGACCGACACCAGCATGCGGTCTGTGCGGATGCCCGACAACTCGGCCGATTCCTTGTCGTCGCCGATGGCATAGACATGGCGACCCCAGGCGGTCTTGTTCAGCATGAACCACAGCACGAGAAACAGCGCCACCATCAGCACCGAGCCATAGGTGACCCTTGTGCCAAAGACGTCGAAGCCGACGCCAAAAATCTTGAGCAAGGGCGCCTGCGCGTCGATATCCTGACTGCGGATCGACTGCGCACCCGACAGATACAGGGTCAGCGAATAGAAGATGTTCCAGGTGCCCAGCGTGACGATGAACGGCGGCAACCGCAGCCGCGTCACCAGAATACCATTCATCACCCCCGCCAGCGTGCCACCGGCAAAGGCCACCAGCAGAGCCAGCGGCGCGGGCACGCCGAATTCGACCGCCAGCTTGCCCGAAATCACCGCCATCAGCGCCATGATCGCCGCCACCGACAGGTCGATCCCGGCCGTCAGGATGATCAGCGACTGCGCTGCGGCCAGCATGCCGACAATCGACACCTGCTGCAGAATCAAGGACAGGTTGAACGGCGTGAACAGCATCCCGTTGGTCAGCGCCCCAAACACGACAATGCTGGCCAGCAGCACGATCACCGGCACCATCGTCGGGTTGGAATGCAGGAAATGCTGCAGATGGCCCAGCGGGCTGCGCCTTGGTGCCTCGAAACGGGCAAGGGACCTGTCGGCCCCGCCCAATGCGGCCTCGTGGCCGCCCGGTGTCGGTGGGTTGTCGTGTGTCATCGAACCATTCCGCTGATCGGGTAGGCCCCTGTCAAGGCACTTGCCCGGATGTTGCGCTGGGTGGCAGGCCAGGGGGGCGCTCGCGCCCCCCTCTTCGCTGCGCGAATTCACCCCCCTGAGGATATTTCAAGAGCAAAGAAAGGCTTTGACGGCCCCTCAGCGCCGCCCCTGTCTTTGCTCTGCAAATATCCTCCGGGGAGGGTCCGGGAGGGGTGGAAAACCCCTCCCGGCGGTTGGCGTGGTCGGGCGGCGTCAGGATCAGCCCCAGCAGCGTCCCAGGCCCTCGGCCGAGGTCAGCGAGGGGATGCCCTCGACCGGCGCATCGGTGATCAACTCGACACCGGTGTTGAAGAAGTCGAGGCCTTCGGTATTCGAGGGCCGCGCGCCGGTGGCGGCGAAATCGGCAATCGCCTGGATCCCCATCGAGGCCATCAGCAGCGGGAACTGCATCGAGGTGGCGCCGATCACGCCGTCGCGGACGTTCGCGACGCCGGGGCAGCCGCCATCGACCGAAACGATCAGCACGTCGTTCTCGCGACCGATCGAGCGCAGCGCCTCATAGGCGCCGGCGGCGGCGGGTTCGTTGATCGTATAGACCAGATTGATCGTCGGATCGACCTGCAGCAGGTTCTCCATCGCGGTGCGACCGCCGGCCTCGTTGCCGTTGGTCACGTCGTTGCCGACGATGCGCGGGTCGGTTTCGTCACCGATGTCGGTCGGGTTCAGGATGTCGATGCCAAAGCCCTGCAGAAAGCCCTGGTTGCGCAGGTAGTCGACCGAGATTTCCGACGGGTTCAGGTCGAGCGTGGCGATCCGGGCATTGGCCGCCTCGGCGCCCATGCGCGCGGCGGCCCATTGGCCGATCAGCACACCGGCAGTGAAGTTGTCGGTGGCAAAGGTCGCGTCGGCGACATCGGCGGGCTCGAACGGCGTGTCGAGCGCGATCACCAGCAGCCCGGCTTCACGGGCCTGGGTGATGACCGGGGTCAGCGCGCGGCTGTCCGAGGGGGTGATCAGGATGCCGCGGGCACCCGAGGCGATGCAGGTTTCCACCGCAGCGATCTGGCTTTCGACGTCGCCGTCGATACGCCCGGCAAAGGTCTGCAGGTTGATCCCCAGTTCTGCGGCCGCCGCGGCGGCGCCTTCGCGCATCTTGACGAAGAAGGGATTGGTGTCGGTCTTGGTGATCAGGCAGGCGCCGATCTCTTGTGCCGCGGCTGGCGAGGCCAGCAGGGCGCCGGCAGCAGCAGCGCCCAGCAGCGCGGTCTTCAACGAACGGGTGGTCATTGGTCTCTCTCCCCAGAATATGCCGAGCCGGAGCGTCGAAACGCGTTGGCGGCCTCAGTCCCTCCCTCGGCTGATCGCAGAAAACGCCGAATCGGGGCGGGCTGTCAATAAATAAATCACTTTGGTTTATTATTGACAGGACCAGCCCCCCTCCGCATTCTGCGCGCAGGAGGATCCCCGGATGCGTCACGTCGTTCCCGCCAGTCTCGATGACCGCCAGCCCGGTGCAGC
>Ga0209573_1000742_pt1 | contig 60925 bp, 54 predicted proteins | sample TNRBio252014_DNA_FD_185870 | JGI IMG/M metagenome (GOLD analysis project Ga0209573, IMG submission 185870) | Wastewater treatment Type I Accumulibacter community from EBPR Bioreactor in Madison, WI, USA - TNR Reactor_6/25/2014_ DNA (SPAdes)... | ecosystem: Engineered > Bioreactor > EBPR >...
CACCCGATCACCAACATTGACCAGGCGCTCGATCATCCGTCCACCGACCCGAAAGGACAGGCTTGCCTCATCTTGCGCTTCGATCTGCCCGGTCAGGGTGACGGATTCGCCGCCTTCGCGGGTTTCAATGGTCGTCACCCGCACCGGACGAATCGGTTCGGGTTCAGGTTCTTCGACCGGCCTGCAGGCGGTGAGCAAAGCGAGGAGCGCAAACGCGGACAGCCCGGCCATTCGCACGCCGGGGGTTGCGCGGGCCATTTCAGCCCGTGCGAATGTATCAACTTTTTCCACTGGGGAACCCCTCAAAGTAGGATTTTAAGCGCGGGAATGCTAGCCTAAATTGCGGCGGTTTCCCATTATATAGCGTCACTCATCTTGCCCATTATCCCTGTCATTTTCGCGGTGTCCGGCCACCAAACCACTCCCCGTTCGGTCACCAGCACATCCACCAATTCCGCGGGCGTCACATCGAATGACGGATTCCAGACCTCGGTCCCGGCAGCGGCCACCGGCTGTCTGCCCAGGGTCAGCAATTCTTCGGCGGCGCGTTGTTCAATGGGAATTGCCGTCCCGTCGGGAATGGCCAGATCGACGGTCGACGTCGGCGCGACCACCATGAAGCGGACGCTGTGATGCCGGGCGGCTATGGCCAGGCCATAGGTGCCGATCTTGTTGGCGACATCGCCATTGGCGGCGATTCGGTCCGCTCCAACGATCACCCAACGCACTCGGCCTTGCCGCATCAACGCCGCCGCCGCGCCATCGGCCAGCAGCGTCACCGGAATCCCATCCTGAACCAGCTCCCAGGCGGTTAATCGAGACCCCTGTAACCAGGGGCGCGTCTCATCGGCGTAGACTCTTTCGATTAATCCCGCTGCATAGCCGGCGCGGATGACTCCCAGTGCGGTGCCATAGCCGCCGGTGGCGAGCGCGCCGGCATTACAATGTGTCAGCACCGCCCCCCGTTCGCCCAGCACCGCCGCGCCTAACTGACCCATGCGCCGGTTGGCGATGATATCTTCCTGGTGAATCGCTTGCGCTTCAGCCAGCAGCCGTTCGACCGGATTGCCGGAAACTTCCGCAATAACCTGCTCCATCCGCCGCAGCGCCCAGAACAAATTGACCGCCGTGGGCCGGGAAGCCGCCAGCCGCCGCCCATCCTCGCGAATAGATTCCCGCCAGCGACCCGGGTTTCCGGCATAGTGAGCGCGGGCCGCCAGCACGACGCCATAGGCAGCGGCGATGCCAATGGCCGGAGCGCCACGCACCACCATATCGCGGATCGCTGCGGCCACTTCCGTTCCGGTCGTCAGCCGTCGGTAGCACATTTCTATCGGCAGCAGGCGCTGGTCCAACAATTCCAGGGCATCCTCGCGCCAGATAACGGCGCGCACCCGATCCTCGTCGTGCGGTATCATGGGAACTCGACAATGATTGAGAAAATTTCAGAGAAACGGCGATCAAAGGACCTGTTTTAATTTAACAACAAGACGAATCCAGGGGCGATTTCATCAAGAATTGCTTGCTAAAATCCCAAGATAGCGCGCAAAATGCGGACATTTATTGCTAGCACAACATTTTTTGCAATTCTGACACAATGTTGTATGATTACACAATAGAACCGGCGGGTTCACCGGACATGAGGGTGGCCAGTCGGGTATACTGACTGAGTAGATGGATCGCGGTTCAGCCAGCCCGGTACCGCGACCCGAGATCTTTAGATGTGTCATGCACCGAATTTTCAGTGCCTATTGGGAGAGTATACCGATGAAAGTAAACCTGCATAAGCTCAGCCTGGGTCTGGCTGCCTCGATGATGCTGTTCTCTGCCCTGCCCGCGCAGGCGGTCAACAAGTATGGCTGCATTTACGTCGTGGACCCTTACGACAAGATCGTCAAGGATCCCTTCGGCAATTGCATCCGCACCCCGTTCTGGACTGCCGAAAAGAATATTCCGGAGTGCGGCGGCATCGCGGCGGTCGAGCCGCCTCCTGCTGCGCCGGTCGTCGAGACCCTGACCTTGGGCACCGACGCCTTGTTTGACTTCGACAAATACAACATCAAGCCCAGCGCCAGCGAACGCCTGAATCGTCTGGCTGCTGACCTGCGCCGGGTATCTTCGGTGTCCTCGATCCTGATCGTTGGGCATACCGACAGCAAGGGTACTGAAGCCTACAACTATCGCCTTGGCCATCGCCGCGCCGATGCTGTAGCCGGCTACCTGGCGGGCAGAGGCGTACCGGCCTCGCTGATGACCACGCAGAGTCGCGGCGAACTTGAGCCGGTCGCTCCCAACACCACGCCTAGCGGCCGTGATAACCCGGCTGGCCGTGCGCTGAATCGCCGCGTCGTCATCACCGTGACCGCCCAGGAGAAGGTGATCAGCCAGTAAGTATCGGCTGTTTCTCGTCTGATTCACGCCCCGGTTCGCCGGGGCGTTTTTTTTGCGCCCGTGCAACTCGGCGCTATAGAATCCGGCCTCCATGCTCGGAGAATTGTGTATGCCGAAAACCGTCGCCGCCCTGCTCAACGCCCGCTGGATCGCGCCTGTCGAACCGGAAGGACAGATCCTTGAACATTACGCCCTGGTGATCCAGGATGGCCGCATTCTCGCCCTCTTGCCCCAAGCGGAAGCCGCGACGCGCTATACCGCCGAAACCTGCCTGAATCTCGACCAGCATGTGCTGATGCCTGGCCTGATCAACGCCCATACCCACGCCAGCATGACTCTGCTGCGCGGGCTGGCCGACGACCTGCCGCTGATGGCCTGGTTGCAGGACCATATCTGGCCCGCCGAAGCGCGCTGGGTCAATCCCGATTTCGTCCGCGATGGAACCCGGCTCGCCATCGCTGAAATGTTGCGCGGCGGGGTGACCTGCTTTAACGATATGTATTTTTTCCCGGAAGCGGCGGCGGCGGCGGCCCGCGAAGCTGGGATGCGCGCCTGTGTCGGTTTGATCGCGGTGGACTTTCCCACGGCCTACGCCCGCCATTTGGACGAATATTTGGACAAGGGACTGGCGCTGCATGAAGTGTTGAAACCCGAACCGCTGCTCCATACCGCCTTTGCCCCCCACGCGACCTACACCGTGTCCGCGCCCGCCCTGGAACGGATCGGCCAGTTGGCCGCAGATTTGAACATCCCCATCCATATCCATGTTCATGAAACCGCCGCCGAAGTGGCGCAATTCACCGCCGAACACGGTTGCCGCCCGTTGCAGCGGCTGGAACAACTCGGCCTGCTGTCGCCGCATCTACTCGCGGTTCACATGACTCAACTGGAATCTGCCGAAATCGAGCGGCTGGCGCAGGCCGGAGTCCATATCGCCCATTGCCCGGAGTCCAACCTCAAGCTGGCCAGCGGTTTCTGTCCCGTGGCCCGATTGGATGCTGCCGGGGTCAATGTTGCCCTCGGCACGGACGGCGCCGCCAGCAACAACGATCTCGACCTGTTCGGCGAAATGCGCCTCGCCGCCCTGCTGGGCAAGAGCGTGGCCGGCGACGCCGCCGCCTTGCCCGCAGCGCGGGTGCTGCGCATGGCCACCATCAACGCGGCCCAGGCGTTGGGACTGGCGGCGGAAACCGGCTCGCTGGAGCTCGGCAAGTCGGCTGATGTCATCGCCGTCGATCTCGGCGCGCCAGAAACCGAGCCGGTCTACCATCCGCTCTCTACCCTGGTCTACGCAGCCGGCCGCCATCAGGTCAGCGATGTCTGGGTCGCTGGCCGGCGCTTGCTGGCTGATCGGCGGTTAACGACGCTGGACATGGCGGAGATCGTCCAACGGGCGCGTGGCTGGCGGGATCAAATCGCTGGAGCCGACCGGGCGTAAAATGCGGCGTCTATCGGTCAAACCGTTGCAAACCTTTCTTAACTGGAACCGGACATCATGACTGCTCAGCCGAACGTGGATTATCAGGAAATCGCCAAATTCGAGGAACTCGCCAGTCGCTGGTGGGACCCAGACAGCGAATTCAAACCGTTGCACGACATTAATCCTCTTCGCCTGGACTATATCGACGAACGGGTGGGCGGCATGGCCGGGAAGCGAACCCTTGATGTCGGTTGCGGCGGCGGCATTCTCGCCGAGAGCATGGCGCTGCGCGGCGCACAGGTGCTGGGCATCGACCTGGGCGAAGCGCCCCTGGCAGTGGCGCGACTACATCAACTGGAATCCGGGGCGACGCTCGACTACCAGCGCATCACTGCTGAGGAGTTGGCGGAGCGCGAACCGGCGAGTTTCAACGTAGTAACCTGTATGGAAATGCTGGAACATGTCCCCGATCCGGCATCAACCATCCGCGCCTGCGCCAGACTGGTTAAACCCGATGGGCATTTGATCTTCTCCACCATCAACCGCAATCCCAAATCCTATCTGTTCGTCATCATTGGCGTGGAGTATGTGCTGGGAATGCTGCCGAAAGGCACTCACGACTACCGTAAATTCATCCGTCCTTCCGAACTGGACGGCTGGGCGCGGGCGGCGGATCTGACCGTTCGGGAATTGACCGGTCTGCATCACAACCCGCTGACCGGCCGCTACTGGCTGGGGCCGGGCGTATCCGTCAACTATATGGCCCACTGCCGGCCAGACGCTGCGTCTGGGCGTTGAGGATCGGCCGGAGGAATGGGGGGCGGATGGATTTCTGGAGCAGCCAGTCGATTTGTTCGGTTGGTTGGGAACATCAGCCCTTTCTCAAATAATTCCACCAGCCGCGCCACCACGGTTCACTCGGTGAAAAGGCTGCCGAGCGCGCCCACAGCACCGTGATATTGTCCTGCTGCGGACGTCCGCAAGCCGCCACCGCCGCTAGCAAGGTCTGACAAGGCGTCCCATCCATCCGTCGGTCTGTCAATACCGCCGCGATTTCCCGCTCATCCAGCGTCAATACGCCATCGCTCGCCAGTAAAATCTGATCGCTTTCCCCGAGTGCGTAGGCTTGACGCGGCAAATCAACCAAGTCCAGAACATCGCCAGTGACCGCGCTCATCAGCGCGTTACGATCGGGATGCCGGGCGGCAGCCTCTGCGCTGATCTGGCCGATGGAAACCTGACGCGCCAGGATGCTGCGATAGGCATGATCCTGGTTCAAACGGTGTAAGCGTCCCCGCCGCCAGAGCCAGAGCGGCGAATCGCCGACGCTGACCCAGTACAGACCTTCCTCAGCCAACACCACGGCCAGCAAGGTACAGCCCATACCGTTTAACCCTTCTGGATCGGTGGCCGCTTCCTGCGCCATTTGCGCGTTCACCTGGGCCAGCGTGTGTTCGAGGCGTTCTGGAATTGTTGTTGCAGGCACCGCATCGTAGATTCCGATAAAGCTGCGCACCGCCAGGGCGCTAGCGCGCGCGCCACCCTGTTCGCCGCCCATGCCATCGGCCAGCACCAGCAGCAAATCGCCGGCGCTCAACTCCGGGGGTAGCTCAAACACTCCATAGTCATCTTCCTGGCGGGAACGACTGCCTTGCGCCATGCCTTCATCATGAATCCACACCGCCATGCTGCCCCCTCTGTTATCAATGGCCGGCGCACCAGTCAAAATCCAGTCCGCATAATGGCGCAAACCGCAGGCAAGTCTGACCAACCTGCAAGGTCTCGCCGCCTTTCAACTCTACGGTCTCTCGAACCAGACGCCCATTGAGTCTGATTTCTGCAACAACCGATTGCAGATAGAAGTGTCGGGAGCGCATGGTGTAAATAATGGCGGCCTGATTTTCGACAGCAATCGTTGTATCGCCAAAATCCAGCCGGATGCGGGCGCCCGCGCCCCGCCCCATATCGTTAACCCCATAGCCCAGTGGCAACACCTGGCCCCGTCCTGGCCCCGCGATCACGGCCAGCCAGCCGACCACCAGATTGGACAGCGCATCGTGGGCCGCTGTGGTTAAAACCGTCGCTGATGGCTGAGCGACCGACGATCCATGCGGATGAGGTCGATTCGCCGATTCGGAACGAGCGATACGCCGGGTGGGTTCCGCAGGGGGACTCGGGGAGGAACCCCCTTTTTTAAAACCACGATAAAGAGGCATAAGTCCACTCCTATGTCTAATCGCCGATCCGAAAGTGCAGACGCACCTCGCCCAATTCCACGACATCGCCGTTCTTAAGAAGCTGGCTCTGGATTTGTTGCCCATTCACCCAGGTTCCGTTGGTGGAACCGACATCACAAATTTGAAACGAACCATCGGGCAGATAGTAGACTTCAGCGTGGCGGCCTGAAACCGAATCATTATCAAAACTGATGTCGTTGTCCGGCGATCGGCCCATCCGGCATAAGGCTGAGCGCAGCCGCAGTTCCCCCTTGCCCACCGAATCCGTGCGGATGAACCGCGCCTGGACGGGCACGGCCACTGAAGATTCGCGCTGTTGACGTGAAAAAGGCCATAGTCTGAATTTCATTTTTGATTGAATCCCGAATCAGTGGGTGCGTCCCAGGGATTGTCACGCTTCGGCGCGACCGGCGCTGGCCGCGCCTGAACCGGTCGGGCAGGCGCGGCAATGACCGACGGCTCCTTCTTTCTTCGGACGATTTTCTGCCGTGTGGTTCGCTTCGGCGCCGGGGCAGCGTTACGCGCCTGCGGCTTCTGATCCGTAACCGGCTTGGCTGTCTGTTTAGCCGACATATCGGCCGCTGGTTTAGCGACGACGGACGGAACCTTACCGGGCGCTAGCGGTGCGCCAGTCATACCGGCGGCTGGCAGTAGCGGCGCGCTTTCCAAATGAGGCGCTGTTTCTCCGGTAGTCATCGGTTCGCCTTGTTCCGCGACCGGCGGTTTTTGCAGGCCCTCAGCCTCCAGTGGACTGGTCATCTCACGATTGTCCGCCGCAGAGGGCGATTCAGCCGCCGTTTCAATCACTGGGGCAGGCGCCATCGCGGCAGGCGTGGAATTCGGCGCGGCGACGGGAACTGGGGTTTCTGCGGGCGCGGGGGGTGGATTGGTCACCAACCCTCCAGCCGCATCCATGCTGTAGCGCGGCGGCGGTTTTTGCTCGGGCGGCGGCTTCTTTTCCAACACCGGGTCAGACGATCCGAGCCAGACGATCATCGCCGCCGCCGCCATGAGCGCCACACCGCCAGCCAACGCTACGGGCAATCGCCATTGGGGCGCTATGCCTGCCGGCGGTGAAACCGGCGCGTTTTGCCGCCTGTTTAAGTTGGCGTTAGCGGTAGTGGGCGAATGAGTGACGTCCAGCCAGTCTTGACGATCCTGGTCCGTATATTCCTCCGTCGATCGCGCTGGCCGCTCAGTCAACCGTGCAGCTTCCGGCGGCAGCGCTGCTTTGGATTTGACCAGCGGCATCACGATCACCGTCTGGCTACTGTCTTCATCCTGCGGACCCATGAACGCCGCCTGCATGTCGGCCACCGTGAAAAATCGCCGCTCTGGCCGCACGGCCAGCGCCCGGTCAATCGTTTCCAGCAGGTTGGTGCTATAGCGCCCGGCGCCTGCTTCAATCGCTGGCTCCAAATGATCATCCAACAACCGCTCAGCCGCTTCGATCGGGGTGCGCCCGGTAACGCACCGGTACAGCACAGCGCCGAGAGCGTAGACATCGGTCCAGGCTCCGTAGCGATCAGTGCGGGTGGTGTACTGTTCCGGCGGTGAGTAACCCGGCGTCACCAGACTGGTGACGCTCTTGCTATACCGGCCCACGGCCTCCCGCGCTGCGCCAAAATCAATCAGAATCACCCGATGATCGCTGGAACGGACGTACAGGTTGGAGGGCTTGATATCACGGTGCAAATAACCTTGTTCATGGACCGCCTGCAACGCCGGGAGTACGTCTTCAAGCAAGCCGCGCACCTCCTCCTCACCGAGCATTTCCCCATCGCGCAGGATGACGCTTAGCGGTTCGCCCTCCTCATATTCCATCACAATGTAGGCGGTGCCGTGCGCTCGGAAATAGCGCTTCACCCGAACCACATAAGGATGTTGGACCCGCGCCAGCACCCGCGCCTCATCGAGAAAGCGCTCCAATCCCCAGAGATAGTCGGACAACTGCCCTTCGAGGCCGCTGGCCTCACCCTGAGCATTCGGGTGAACCGTAACGCCATCGGCGTCGCGAAACGACCATTCCACTGGGAAATATTCCTTGATGGCGACCCAGGTCTCCAGATGAGTATCCAACGCTTTGTAGGTCACGCCGAAACCGCCCGCACCCAAGATAGAGTCAATACGGTACTCGTCCAGCATACAGGTGGACGGCAGCGCGTTGGCGCGGCGCGCGCCGCTCTTGGAAGGCGTGGTCGGATGGGTGATGGTCATCGGCAAATCCGTCGGAAGCCTAGAAATCCGCGCTGCGCGGCGTGCGCGGGAATGGGATCACATCTCGCACATTGCTCATGCCGGTGGCATAGCCAACAGTGCGCTCGAAACCCAGCCCGAAACCAGCGTGAGGCACACTGCCGTAACGACGCAAATCCCGATACCAATTATAGATCGTTTTATTCATCCCTAATTCATCCATTCGCGCATCGAGCACATCGAGCCGTTCCTCGCGCTGACTGCCGCCGATGATCTCGCCAATACCCGGCGCCAGCACGTCCATGGCCGCCACTGTGCGGTCATCATCGTTCACGCGCATGTAAAAGCTTTTGATCGATTTGGGATAGTTCATCAGCACCAGTGGCCGGCCCACACAGTCCTCGGCCAAATAGCGCTCGTGTTCGGACTGGAGGTCCATGCCCCACTGAATGGGAAACTCGAAGGATCGGTTCGCCTTTTCCAGAATGCGTACCGCTTCGCTGTAGTCCATGCGTTCAAACGGGGAGTTGACTACCTGCTCCAACCGCTGGATACAGGTCTTGTCAATCCGCTGGGCGAAAAACGCCAGATCATCAGCGCGTTCCTCCAGCACTGCCCGGAAGATGAACTTCAGTAATGCCTCGGCCAGGTCGGCGTTGGCCTGTAGGTCGGCGAAGGCGGTTTCCGGCTCTACCATCCAGAACTCCGCCAGATGACGGCTGGTGTTGGAATTCTCGGCGCGAAAGGTCGGGCCGAAAGTGTAGACCTTGGACAGCGCCAGGCAATAAGCCTCGACGTTGAGTTGTCCGGAGACCGTCAGAAACGTCTCGCGGCCAAAAAAGTCCTGATCAAAATCGACGCTGCCCTCAGCCGTGCGCGGCGGATTGACCATATCCAAAGTGCTGACCCGAAACAACGCGCCGGCGCCTTCGCAATCGCTGGCGGTGATAATCGGCGTATGCACCCAGCAATAGCCCTGTTCGTGAAAGAAGCGCTGGATCGCCTGCGCCAGGGTATGTCGGACCCGCGCTACGGCGCCGATGCTGTTGGTGCGCGGCCGCAGATGCGCCACGGTCCGCAGATATTCAAAGCTGTGCGCCTTGGGCGCGATGGGATAGGTTTCCGGTTCCTCAACCCAGCCGATGACGTCAAGTCGATCCACCCGCAACTCTACGGTCTGGCCCTTGCCGGACGAGGCGACCAGCTCGCCACTGGCGCGCACGGCGCACCCGGCAGTGAGATGGAGCACTTCACTGGCGTAGTTAGGCAAATCGGCGGGCGCGATGATCTGCAACGGATCAAAGCAGGAGCCGTCATGCAGCGTCACGAAGGACAGGCCGGCTTTGGAGTCGCGGCGGGTGCGCGCCCAGCCTTGCACGACAATCCGGCTACCGAGCGGAACCTGGCCACGCAAGATGGCGGCGATAGCGTGAACGGACATGGATTAAAGCGTTTCCTGATATTTCTCGAAATGACGCGCCTTGGCCTGACCGATCCAGTCATCACGGCGGATGCGCCCGAAAGATTTGATAATCGCTTCGATCCGTTCGATGTCGGTATCGTTCAACGCGGCTAATTGTTGATAAGTTGTAATTCCGCAGGCGCGTAACTTCTTTTCCAGCGCGGGACCGATGCCGTTAATGAGTTTGAGATCGTCGGGCGATTCAACCACGGGCGGGATAGACAGTGTAGGTTCGACTGGCGGCGCGGTTTCAGAAATGGTCACAGTGGATTCAACCACCGGGGATGGGGGAGCTGCGGCGACCGGTTCGGCTACAGGGGGTTCAGGCATCGCTTCGGGCGCTGGGACCGCTGGAGGTTCTGGCTGGGTTGTGGAAGATTCAGCAGCAACAATGGCAGGTTCAACCATCGAGGGCGATGCTTGTGGAGGGGTCCAGTCCGGGTAGGAGAATCCGCCCCGGCGCAGAACCGTGAAATAATCGTCCCACCACTGGTTCTGCGTCTGAATCCAGCGCTGCAACACTTCCTCCATCTGCCGCACCCAGGCAGTCATCATTTCCGGGGTGCCTCGCTCCTGCGCAACCTGATGCACCCATTGCTCAACCCAGGCGACTTCCTGCTCAAGGGTCTGCTTGACCGCCGATTCCCAGGTGTTCAGGTTTTTGAGATAGGTTTCGCGCCAGGCCTCAACGCCCGCTGGCGGTTGGAACGGTACGGCTGAACACAGGCTTTCCCACAGGCGCTTCTGGGCATCGGTCCAGCTTTTGAAGATGTCTTCATTGATCCACGGTTTCACGGCTGTTCTCCTCCACGGCGTCTTGGGTATTTTCGCTCATTTTTTCAGTGTCTCCCTTCGCAAGCTCCCTGACAAGAGTGGACAGTATACCAAGAGGATGACTGACCAGTTTGCGGCGATGAGGATATGAACGTGGAAATCAAAACGCCAATACACCAGGCGCAAATCTGCGAACCTGGCGCGTCATGCAATCGTACAGGAGGTGGATATTCCAATCAGGGGAAAAGTCGCTACTGGCAGTAGCGGAAGCGCTGCTTTGACAGTAGCCGAAATTCTGCGCTGGGTCGTGCACCCGGAAAACAGTTGTTGCGCAAGGCAATGCTGGGCATGCTCGCTGTTCAAGCCGCTTCGGTTAGCGCCCCGGTTGATCAAGTGCCTTGACGGGCGCCAGCAGGAGATGTCGAACTGGAGTTTGGTCGCCACTTATGAATTCTTGCTGACCGATCCATCGCTTCTCTGGCAATAACGGAACGGGAAGCGCTTCTTTCACCGACTGTTTGGCCACCTGAACTGCGGTCTGCGGCACATGTACAGTCACGGGGAATCGCCAGATCGTTGCCGGTTCACGAGCGTAAGCCACAGTTTCTTCCGGTACAGCCTGATCAGTCGAACCAAACAACCGCGATGGCGATGGCTGGACGTCGGTCTGGCGCGGCAAGGGAATCCAATAGGAAGCAGCGGCCAGCACCATGGCTAGCACTAAAATAATAATTTGCTTGCGATGAAAGTGAGTGTTCATTAAAAAAAACTCCGGCGGACTAACCTGAAAATGCTTCATTGCTTATGGCCGCCAATAAGCAAATTCCATACACAACTATCAAATAGTTGTGTATTTTCTCCGTAACTTACTATTAATAAAATAATTTTATATTCCCCTAACCTCAGGCCAGTTCACGCCACTGGCGCTGGAATAGCCATTAAGCCTGTAATAGTTGACATTATGGATCAATAAGTGACAGCCCTGAACCAGGATCAGCTCAATCTGGACCGATCGCCGGAGCTACCGGTGATGGATAGCCTGTTGTCAGCGTGGTTCAATCTGGACCGCCGCCAGGGCCAGCAGCGATTCAGATCCTAGCTGGATATTCGTTCGCCAGGCAATTTGACCCTATCGCTATTAAATGCCATATTGCCGCGCTTCATAAATCTGGGCATTGCCCCCCGCTACTCAAACCCCTGGCTTCAACCGCACCTGCACAAAGTTGACGATGAAACGAGAACCGATCAGCCCCTATTTCGACATCAAAAAGGACGCCGAAGGCCGCGAATACATGGAGGTTTATCTGGAAGGCATCGCCCTGTTGCGGTTGGTGCTCAGCAACAAAGGCACGGCTTTTACCGAAGACGAGCGCGTCGCCTTGGGCTTGGACGGTCTGCTGCCGCCGCAGGTGAACACGCTGGAACAGCAGGTCGAGCGGGTTTATCGCGGCTTCCTGCGCGAACCCGACCCCATCTCCAAGTACCAGTACCTGCGAGCCTTGCAGGAGCGCGCTGAAACGCTGTTCTACGCCCTGTTGGAGCAGCATCTCGAAGAGATGATGCCAATCATCTATACGCCGACCGTCGGTCAGGCAGTGCAGCAATTTAGTCATCTTTACCAGAGTCCGCGTGGACTGTCCTTTTCGCCGATGAACATCGATCGCGCCGCCCGCGTGGTGCGCAACTTTCCGTGGAACGATGTACGGATGATTGTGGCCACCGACTCCTCGGCCATTCTCGGCATTGGCGACCAGGGTTACGGCGGGTTGGCCATCGCCATCGGCAAGCTGGCGCTCTACACCATCGGCGGCGGCGTTGATCCTTTCCACGCCATGCCGGTCAAGCTGGATGTCGGCACTGATCGAGTGGAATTGCTGAATGATGAGTTTTATCTGGGCGTCCGGCAGCGGCGGTTGCGTGGCGAGCGCTATTTAGCTTTTATCGACAAATTCGTCAAGGCTATTCATGATCGGTGGCCACGGGCGGTGATCCAGTGGGAGGATCTGTCCAAGGATGTGGCGTTTACCGTCCTGGAACGTTACCGCAAACAGATTCCCTCCTTTAACGACGACATTCAGGGTACTGGCGCTGTGGCGCTGGCGGGCCTGATCTCCGCGAGCCGGCTTAAAGGCGAGTCGCTGCGCGATCAGCGGATCGTGATTCACGGCGCTGGGGCGGGCGGGGTGGGCGTGGCCTGGGCCATCACTCAGGGACTGATGCGCGAAGGACTCAGCCGCGAAGAAGCCCGCGACCGGGTCTGCGTCATCGATTCACACGGATTACTGGTGGAAGGGCGCAACGTGGAAGCCTACAAGCGCGACTACCTGCAACCCCGTGATAAAATGGCTGGCTGGCGGATTTCCAATGATGTCCCCACTCTGTTGGAAACGATTGAACATACCAAGGCGACGGTCCTGCTGGGACTGAGCGGTCAGGCCGGCGCTTTCAACCATCCTGTCGTACAGGCGATGGCCCGTAACGCCACCCGCCCAATCATCTTCCCGCTATCCAACCCCACCTCAGCCTGTGAGGCGTTGCCGGAAGACATTCTGGACTGGAGCGAAGGCCGGGCGATTGTCGCCACTGGCAGCCCGTTTCCCGACATCGTCCGCGACGGCCACACGCACCCGGTGGGCCAAGGCAACAACGCCTTCATTTTTCCGGGGCTGGGCATCGGCGTGGTGCTGGCCGAATGCCGGGAAATCACCGACAGCATGGTGCTGGCGGCCGCTTATGCGCTGGCTGAATATACGACGGTCGCACATTTGCAAGCCGGACGCATTTATCCGCCGGTGCGCGAACTGCGCGAGGTCAGCATTCGGGTCGGCGCACGGGTGATCGAACAAGCCCTGCAGGAAGGGGTGGCCAGCAAAACCGATCTGGCTGGACGCGATCTCGACACCTATTTGCGCGCACGGTTCTGGAAGCCGCGCTATCTGCCCATCGTGCGCGGCGACCATACCGCCATGATCGATCATCCGGGCTATCCGAAGCAGGAGTAGCGAACAAACCAGAGGGCTTTTTGCAAAATTGCAAAAGATATTCGGTCAGAACAGGCTCCAACCGTCATTTGCAACGTGCATGACGGGGAGTCGTTTCATTTTGAAATGGCGACAAACCGCTCACGCAAGAAGCCGTCCAGCATCGGCCACGCCGCTGGGTCCGGCAGCCGCAAGCTGGGCAGGCCGGTCAATTTGTGAATGAGCGCCTGGCCAGCGTCGGTGTTGCACGCCACGCCGGCCACCAAGTCCGGGCGCCAGCCAAACGCTTGCATCATGCCCACTGCGGCATAGGGATCAGCGGTGCAGAGTACGGTCAGCCGTATCTGTGGTTCCAGCAATTCAACAGCGGCGTCGCCATTGTACGGCTCCAGCGGCGAAGCGCCGGCCTCGATCACCGCCACATCCGCCGGCGCCGCCGCCATGTGCGACAGCAACGCCCCGGCGGCCCGGCGATAGTCCGCAACCGGGCAAATCGTTGACGGCAAGCCGGCGTCCACGAAATCAAACACCCAATCCGCGCCGGCGTCGCGCATCGCCAACAAGTCACGGTAGCGGCCTGCCCCAGTGAGTTTGGCCGCCAGCACGCGCAGACCGAGGGCCTTGAGTCGGCGGATAATGATTTGCGCCGACCGGGTTTTGCCTGCTGACATGGAACTGCCGATGATCAGCAGAACCGGCAAGGCAAAGGATTGACCGGTATCCGGCAAGGCGAAATCGCTCATCGTTGCTTTACGCCCTGCGCTGATCACATGGCCGCTGTAGCTCAGGCGGGTCATAGTGGGAATCAGCGGCGACCGGGAAGTCAGCCCGCCAAACAGGCCGGCGGCGGTCAGTGCGGTCATCTGTTCGTCGGGTCCAATTGCTTCCCAGGTTCCAGTCGCTTCCAGGGTTGCAAACCGCACGCCCAGCGCGCCCAGCACCCGGTCGCCCCTATCGACCTGCATCATCCGCCCGTCCGTCAACTCGATGCCGAGGCCTGGTCCGGGCAACCCGGTCACGGTCCCGACGACATAATCGCCATTGGCCCATTCCGTATGCGGCAGGGACGCAATCGTCCATTCATCCAGCCGGGCAATGCGGCTCAATGAGGCGCGAATCAGCAGCGTCACGTCAGCTTGATCCGCTTGCAGCCGGAGCCAGCAACAACAACGTCAACAAGGCCGTGCGTTCGATGAGTTTGTCCACCACCACAAATTCGTGATGGGCGTGCGCGCCGTCGCCGACCGGCCCGAGGCCGTCCAGCGTCGCCGTATATTGGCTGGTGGTGTTGCCATCAGAACCGCCGCCCGCCGCCGCCTGCTCCAGACGCAACCCGAGTTCCTGACCCAGGTTTTGCGCCACGCTCCATAACTCCTGTCCGGCGGGCGTGCGCTCCATCGGCGGGCGGCCAATCGCGCCTTCAATCTTCAGGCTGACGCCTGGCGTCACCGGAGCCAGGTTATGAATCGCCTCCTCAACCCGGCGCGCCGCTTCATGCGTCGGCACCCGCACATCAATCACCGCCCGGCTCTCCGGGGCCACCACGTTCGGGCCAATGCCGCCGTCGATCATGCCGACGTTGACGGTGACTCCGCTGGCGGGATCGTTGAGCGCGAACAGCCGTTGAATTTGATGCGACAGTTCCAGAATGGCGCTGGCTCCCGCTTCCGGATTCAATCCGGCGTGCGCGGCGCGGCCCTTGACGGTCAGGGTGAACCGGCCAATGCCTTTGCGGGCGGTTTTCAGCCGCCCTTCGGGACCCAGCGACGGTTCCAGCACATAGGCGCGGCGGGCGATTCGCGCCAGCCGGCGAATGTGGCGGGTGGATTCGCGGCTGCCGATCTCTTCATCGGAATTGACAAACACCACCGGCGTCACGGGCGCTTCCAAACCCAGCTCCCGCAAGGCCCGCAAAGCAAACACCATCTGCGTCAAACCGCCTTTCATATCGTAAACGCCGGGGCCGCGCAGCCGGTCGCCTTCCCGTTGCACCGGCATATTGCCCAATGTCCCTTCCGGCCAGACGGTATCAATATGGCCGAGCAGCAACTGAATCGACTGCGTTCGGGACCGTCGCCGGGGTCGGGCGTAAAGCTGGCCGCCGCTGGCGCGCCCTGGCAAGAAATGGGGATCGAAAGACAGATCATCCAGCGCCGCCGCCAGCAGCGCAAAAGCCGGTTGTTGCGCGGCGCGACTGACTGATGGCGACTCGGCCCGCGCCAGCCGCTCCAGGAATTCGACCAACTCGTCGCGCTGGCCGTGCAGGAAATCGACAATTTGCGGAGCGTGAGTCATATCAGCGTTTGAACCCCGCTGGCAGTGGAAACCCCTGACTCCGGTCGATCACCGCGAACCGGCCCGGATGCAGATAGGCGAACAGCGGATGATCGTGGATCAATTCATTATCCTCACGATCCTCGCCGCGCAGGGCGTCAACGTGAACATGCGCCGCCGCCACCCGTCCCATCAGCAGGCTATTGCCGTCCAGATCGTCCACGGTCCGGTCGAGCCGACATTCCAGGTACAGCGGGCAACCCTCCACCAGCACCCCGTCTACAACCTGAGCGGGGAACACCGGCAACGCCAGCAGCGCCGGCTTATCCTGCTCCCCATCGCAACGCGGCGCGGCGGCCAGACTGGTCACAACCACTTGCTCTGGTCGCGGATAACTGACGGTGAACACGCCAGTGCGCACCGCGTTCTGATAAGTCCGATGGCGCGGGGTACAGACGAAACCAAACCAGCGTCCCCAACTTAGCGGCATCGCCAGATGCTTGGGGGCGAGATCGTGGCCGCCATCCTCCTCAAGGGTACCAACCAGCACCAGGGGAAAAACGCTGAAGAACCGCTCCCAGACCGGCTCATCCAAAGACAGGGTGACTAAGGACTCTGGCAGGCTCATGACCATTCCTCCACATCGCTATTCAACGGAGACCCGGAAACCGGATTTCTCGATTTCGCTGCGAGTGACCAGCGGCACGGAGCTCTCGTAAGTCCGCCGCAACCGCTGGCTGACCCGCGCCTGAAGCTCCGCCGATCCCGATGCGGCGTTGCGCACGGTGAAATTCAGGGTAATCCCGGTGGAGCGATAAACCTGCAAGGCGCTGTTCAGCAAGCTGTCGCGGGTCGCCGTCTGTCCGACATAGCGGCCTAACACCCGTTGCACCTCGGAGCGATCCGCGCCACTGATTGAACTGTCCAACTGTACCGAACCGATCCGCCACGTTCCCGGCGACGACGGCGGTTGGGGCGTCGGCGTGGGAGCCGTCGCCCGGGCGACCGGCTCCAAAGCGATAGATTCGCTCACATCGCGGTCGACAATGCGCACTGACGATTGCCGGGTGTCATAGCCCCGTCCGCTGACCTCGACCAGGTAATGGCCTGGCGGCAGCGATACGCCGGGGCGATAGGTGAAGGAGGAATTGACCAGCCGCACGCGGGCGTTCGCCGGGTCCGTGCGAATCGTCAACCGATATTGCGTCGGTTTAACCGGCTCGGGCTGCTTGGCCAGCGCCACTGGCGCGGTCACGTCGCTATCGGTGATCCGCACGGTCAACCGTTGCGTATCGTAACCGGACCGGGCAACTTCCACGGTATAACTGCCCGGCGTCAGCGCCACGCCCGGCCGATACGCCGTGCGAACGCCGAGCAGGCGCACCTGGGCGTCAGCGGGATCAGCCCGCACCGTGAGTCGATACTGCTGCGGTTCGGGTTGCTTGAGCAGCGCCACCGGCACCGTCACGTCGCTATCGGCGATCCGCACCGTGACCCGCTTCGATTCATAACCGGATTGGCTGACCTCAATCGTATAACTGCCCGGCGCCAGTTCCACACCGGGTTTGTACGCCGTGCGAATGCCCAACAACCGTATCCGGGCATTGGATGGATCAGGACGAACGGTCAACTGATATTGCGCCGGTTTGACCGGTTCCGGTGATTTGACCAGCTTCACGGGTACGGCCACATCGCCATTCACGATATTGACCGTCACCCGCTGCGAGTCATAGCCGGGCTGGCTCACTTCGACCGTATAGTTGCCCGGCGCCAATTCTACCCCCGGTCGATAGGGAGTCTTGATGTTCGATAAGCGAACGGTCGCCCGGGGAGGATCGGTCTGCACCGTTAAACGATATTGCGGCGGCGGCGGCGGTTGTTTCTCCAGCGTCACAGGCACGGTCAATGCGCTGTCAACAATCCGCACCGGAAACTTGCGGGAGACGTAGCCCTCCTTCGCCACTTCGATCTCATAATGGCCCGGCGTCAGCTCCACCCCCGGTTGATAAGCGGTCGAGGCGTCCAGCAGCCGGATTTGCGCGTCCGCCGGTTCGGCGCGCACGGTCAAACCGTATCTGGCTTTATCCAGCGCAACCGTGAGGGCGACATCGCGATCCACCACCTTCACCGATTCCCGGCGGGCGGTATAACCGGACTGGCTCACTTCAATCTCATAGTCGCCCGGTGGTAAACGGACGCCGGGTTGGTAGGGCGTCGGGCTGTTCAGCAACCGAACGCTGGCGTTCGCCGGCTCGGCGCGCACCGTCAATCCGTAGGCGCGCCCCGGTTCCAGCGGCGCTGCAATCATCGCCGCCAACTCATTGACCTTGACTTGGATGGTGTCGATATCCTTGCCCTGAATCTGGCCGCTGCGCAACAGGGAAGCCGTCTTGGTGTCGATCAACCGCGCCGTAACGGTAATCAGGTCGCCCGGCTTGCTGACCGCGCCGATCACCACAGCGTCTAAACCATACCGCTGGCCTAGATCAGCGGCGGTTCTCGGGTCAAGCAACCCGGTATAACCCAATTCCTGATCCTGGGCCTTGGCGATTTTGGACACAGCGGACAACGAGAGTCGATCCTTGAGGGTGAAACGCCCGCTATTGGCGATGGCCGACATCATCAGATCAGCCATAATGGCCCCCGCCTGCTCGTGCATGTCGCCCATCACGCTGAATTCGACAACAGCTACATTCATCCGCGTTTCCGGCGCGGCGGCGTGCGCAAAACCCGCCGGCCACACCAGCGTTAGCATCCACGCCAGCGCCAATCCCCACCCTTTCACTGCGGTCTTGCTCATAGCGTTCTCTCCATCCACCGGCCCGTTCAGGGCTCCAGCACCAGGCGGAATCCGATGTCGTAACGCCACTGGCCATATTCCGGCGCAGCGGGAAACCGGTAGGCAAACCGCACCAGTCCCGGATAATCGGACCAGGAACCGCCGCGCAGCACGCGCCGGCCACTGGCTGTTGCCTGCGGGTCAGCGCACCGGGTTTCACCGCCCGAATAGGCGCTGTCGTATTCGGAACAGGTCCATTCCGCAACATTGCCCAACATATCATGCAAGCCAAACGCATTGGCTGCATACTGACCGACAGGGGCCGCCGCCGCCTGACCATCCTGGCAAGGATAATTGGCCCAGTTGAATGGCTTGGCCTGGCGCGCCGTCTCATCGTAGATATTGGCGTAACGACAGGCCTGATTCGGATCATCGCCCCAGTAGCGGGAGCCGGTCTGGCCGGCGCGCGCTGCATATTCCCATTCCGCTTCAGTGGGCAGGCGATAGCGCCGGCCGGTCTTGCCCGACAGCCAATCGGCGTAGGCGACCGCCTCCTGCCAGCTCACTCGGACGACTGGCTGATTCGGCGCATTCAGGTCTTGATCTTCATAAGCGCCGCTGTCATGACTGCTCTTGAATTGCCGGTATTGCGCATTGGTGACTTCCGTCTTGCTCATCCAGAATCCGTTCAGACGAACCGGGTGCAGTATCTCGTTGGCGCTGCGATCCCGTTCGGCTTCCGGACTGCCCATGTTGAACTCACCGGGGGCAATCCAGACGAATTCCATTCCTGTTGTCGGTTCGGCGTAAATTTGCCCGGGTTGAGGATTAGCGGGCGGCCCGCTGACTATTGGCTCAATGGGCGATAGCCCATTGGCCGGGGATGGAGCCTGCGTCATCCAGACGCCAATTCCGCCAGCCGCCAGAGCGGCGGCCAAGGCCAGGCCGCCTATCATCACCCCACGCGGTACAGGCCGCCGGGGTGAAGGAGGCGGGACTTTCGGCGGGTTCTGCATCAACTCACCCACCGCCGCCATGCGCGGTTTTTCGCCGCTCCGGTGAAGTTCTGAACGTAACGGCAATTCCAGCTTAACCGTGCGCTCGTCGTCTTCTACGACTGGCGGAGGCGCTTCCAGCGCCGCCCGCATCTGGTTGATGCTCTGAAACCGCTTCTCGGGACGAACCGCCATAGCCCGGTCGATCAGCCGTAACAAGGCCGGGTTATAGCGTCCCGCCGCTACTTCCTCGGTGGGTTGCAGCGGATCGTCGAGGACGCGCGCGGGCGCCTCGATGGGCGCCGACCCGGTTACGCAGTGGTATAAAACCGTACCCAGGGCATAGATATCCGTCCAGGGTCCATAACCCTTGCCTTCGACCAGATATTGCTCAATCGGCGAATAGCCGGGCGAAAACACACTGGTCACGCTCTTGCTGCGCCGCCCCAACGCTTGGCGCGCCGCGCCGAAATCAATCAGGATCGTTCGCCCATCCGAGCGGCGGTATAAGTTGGCGGGCTTGATGTCGCGGTGCAAATAGCCCAAGGCATGCACCGCGTCCAGGGCCGGCAACACATCTTCAACCAAGCGCCGGACCTGCGGTTCCGGCAGCGTCTTCTCGTGTTGCAGGATCTGACTGAGCGGTTCTCCATCCTCGTAGTCCATCACGATGTAGGCGGTGCCGTTCTCCTCAAAGAAATCCCGCACCCGCACCACGCCAGGATGGCTCACCTGGGCCAAAGTCTGCGCTTCATTGAGAAAACGCTCTAATCCCCATGTGTAGCAGGCATCCTCGCCCGCCTCCGAGGTGGGCAGACCGCCCTGGGTATTCGCCAAAACATGGTTGCCATCCCGATAGGACCATTCCACCGGGAAATATTCCTTAATGGCTGCCCGGGTTCGCAACGCCTCATGTACAGCCATGTAAGTAATCCCAAACCCGCCCGCACCCAGCACCGATTCAATACGGTACTGATGCAGACGATAACCGATCGGCAGCGTGTTGGATTTTTTGCTCATGGCGTCCTAATCGTGGCATCGATGAGCGCCGTCGGGCGTTTCTGTCCCGACCACGCGATCGCTTCGACACTCCAGACAACAGGCGACTTCATTCGAATCGCCCCTTTCGTAATTCTAACCATCCCTGCTGCGGCGGCACACTGGATTCATACTTTAGACGATCAATTTCCTGATCATAACGCTGAACCCAGGCGTGCTGGCCCGTATGCTGGGCAATGGTCCGCGCCTGACGGTACAGTTCCAGGGCGTCCGGGATTCGGCCTTCCTGTTGCCGAATCTGCGCCAGCAATCCCAAATCCTGGGCCAAGCCCGACAGATTTTCCAATTCACGATCCAAGGCAATCGCCTCTTCAAGGCGAACCGAGGCCTGGCGGACATTTCCGGCTCGCAAATCCAATGCCGCCCGATTCGCCAGCGTCGCCGCCAGCAGGCGTCTCTCGCCGGTTGCTCGCGCCCATGTTTCAGCCTCGCGCCAGTATTCGTGCGCCGCCGCCGGCTCACCCAGCGCTTTTCGGACCAGCCCCAGGCCATTCAGCGCCACCAGCAGGGCGGCGGTATCCCGTAATTCCCGCGCTTTAGCCAACGCTTGCTGAAATTCCGTCTGTGCGGCGACCCATCGCTCGCGGCGCAATTCCACCTGCGCCAGCCCCAGTTGCGCCCGAAGCTGTCCGCCCTGATCGCTGACCCCAAGAGCAACGCGCTGCGCCTGCGCGAAGCGCTGCTCCGCCAGCGGCAGTTCGCCCAGCGCCAGAGCAATCATGCCAACGTTGAGCGCCTGCGTCACTATCGCTGGACGGTCGTCCATCATTTCCGCCCAGCGCAGATTGTCCTGAAACGCCTGAAGGGCTTGGGACAATTCACCCCGCGCATGATAGCGCAACGCGCGTTCTTCTCCACGCTGATACTGCATCTGCAAGGGGGTCAGCGCCGGGCTGCTACAAGCCGCCAACCCCATTAGCAAAACAGCGCCGAACGCCGCACAGCGCCGATTCATCCTACCCGATCCGGGAGTTATCAACACGCTATTGACTGGCCGCTTCCTCTTCATGCTGTCCACGCCTTCCGTACACAACACGGAAGTCAGGGCGGCGCAGCGGGAATCCGCCATTCCGTATCCCGGGGCGCATCAAGCAGCGGCGATTCCGGGGTGAGCGAATTCAGCGCACGCAACAAAGGGCTGCGTCGGATCGCCCCCACCATATCGTCTACATCCTCAGTCACCCGCCGACTCTGGCCCATGAGTCCTGGCGCTTGACGGCTGGCTTCGGCCAGTTGCGCCATCATCTGTTCAGAATGTTGCAAAATACGTTCGGTTTGCTGGCTATAGTGCGGCAACCGACTGGCCAGTTTCGCCAGATCATTCATCATTACGTCCAGTTTGCGGGCGCTGGCTAGAATATGCCCGGACAACGGGCTGCGGCTGTCAGTCAATTCACCCAGCACCCCCTGCCCTTGCCGGATGCGCTCACTGACCACAGCCAGATCGCTAGCTGACCGGCTCATTTCGCCGCTGACCACCGTCAAATCCCGCAGGAGCGGTTTCAATTGCCCACTGAGTTCGGCTGCATCATGCAGCACCGTACCGACTCGCTCCAGATGGCCCGTCAGTTGTTGGGAAAACGCCTGCGTCATCTGCGCAACGGCGTCCAGCGTCCCAAGCAGTCGCCCATCCGGCCTCTTCAATTCCTCTGTCAACGTCCGGACATTGGCTAGCACCGCACCGACTTGCGCCAGTTCCTGCTGAGCCTGAATGATCAGCACATCCAGATCAGGCGCACGGCGGAAGGCAATTCTGGCGCCATCCGGCAGCAGCGCCTGCTCAGGCGCGCCCATGCTGATTTCGATTCGCGCGTTACCCAACAGGTCAGTCTTGACCTGAGCGAATGAGTCACTGCGAATCCGAAACTGATATTTCTGATCCAACGTCAGTTCAATACGAATTTCGTTGTAATCGGTAATCGTCAACGCGCTGACTTCGCCAATTTTCAGTCCGGCGAGCGTGACCGTGGTCGTTTTCTGGAGATGGCGGACATTATCGAGCACCCCATACAAGCGATAAGTTTGCCCGAAAAAACCGATTTGTCGATTAGCTATCCACAGCATGACGAACAACATACCCAGCGTCGCCAGCACCAGCAAACCCACCGCCCGCCGATAGCGTTGGTAGCGGACATTGATAGCGGCCTCAAGCATAGTCGGCCCGTGCGTAACGCTGTACCCGCGCATCGGGGTGGTCCCTCAATTCGCTGGTCGGCCCTGCCGCCAGCATTGTCCCCTGATCCATGACCAACAGTCGGCTTTCCGCATCAATCGGCAGGGCCTGCGGCCCCGCATCGACCAGAATGGTCATGCGCATCGGTTGCACTACGTCCTGGAAGAAGCGCCAAACTCCGTAATCCGCCGTCAGCGTCTCACGCGGCAGATAACCGCTCACCAGCAGCAATTCCGGCCGGATGATCAGCGCCCGCAGCAACCCGATCCAACTGCTCTCCAGCGGCGATAGATCGCCCGCCAACCGGGTCAGCAGCGCGTGCGGCAACCGACAGGTCTCCATAAATTCCACGACATAACCCTCCACATCACGGGCGGGCGCCAGATTGTGATAGCGCACCAACAAGGCCAGATTTTCAAACACGCTCCAGGCCGGCGCCAGACCCGCCTGTTCCAGCACGACGCCAATCCGACGACGCAACCGGGCATTGGCGCGGGGCCACAATCGCTCGGCGGCCTGGCCAAACAGCTCGACATGACCCGCACGGGGCGCGGCGAGGCCGGCAATCGTCCGAATCAATTCACGCCGGCCCGAATCCACTGCTCCCACCAGCATCCACAACTGATCAGGCCAAGCCTTAAAATCGAATGGCGCTGGAAATGGCTGCACATCCAACACCAAGCGACATAACCGAACCGACGGAATCTCAACCATAACGCAACAGCGAAAATAGCAGGGTGATCACCAGACACCCGATAAAGGATTGGGCGAAAGCATTGGGCAACGCACGGGGAATATCCACATAGGCCCGGACGCGGAAGGCATGCGAGATTTGCACCAAGATAATGTGAACTGCCTGGGAGGCGACCATGAGACCCGTCAGCAGAATAGTGAAGCCGCTCAGTCCCGATATGCAGACCCGGAAAAACACCGACAGCGGAATGTTCTGATAAACGTTCAACATGACCGCCGCGCCGACCGTGACCCCGACGTTCAGCCAGAAAGTCAGCACCAGTAGCGACAGCGCCATGCCGATCAGGCGGGGCCAGACGAAAAAGCTATAAGGGTCGACCCCCATGGCCGCCAGATGGTCGATCGCCTGGTTGGCCCGCAACTCGCCCAGTTCAGCCGTGATGGCCGCGCCCGACAAGCCCGCTACAAACAACGCCGCCAGGATGGGACCGAGTTGATGGTACACCATGATATGCATGATGCGTCCCAGGAGTCGGGGATCGTGAATGCCAAACACAATCAACGGCAAGGCGATTAGCGCACCGATGATTAACCCAACCACGGTGAAGATAAATGCCCGCTGCACCGCTGTAAAATAAATTTGTTGCCAGGTGTGCCTGAGCAAGAACGGCCACTGGCCCCGGATGGTCAGCCCAGCGAGCGCGCTCATCAGCACAACAGCCAGAAAATCCAGTTCGTCCAGCCATTGATTGAGGGGAGCGGTCGCCATTCGGCCCAGTCGTTCGACGCCTTGCCAAAATCCGGCCCGCCAGCGCGAACTCATGACCGATCATTCCGGCCAGCCCGAAACGCCTAAGGAGATTCCCGAACCAGCCGAAATCCCAGGAAATAATCCTGGAATTCGGGCCGACTGCGATGCCGGTCCGCTGAACGCACATTGCGCGGTTCGTCGCTCCAGGAACCGCCGCGCACGACCATTTCCCGGTCGCCGTCCGGCTCTTGACAACGATGCGCCGGCGTCTTTGATTCTTTATCGTAGATCGAGCAGGTCCATTCCAGCGCGTTACCGGCCATGTCGTATAAACCGAAGTTATTGCTCCGGTAGCTGCCGACCGGCGCGGTATAAACATAGCCATCGCGGCACTGCATAACCGTCCAACCCACGAATACCTGCTTGCCATCCAGATCGGCGGCATTGGCATAGGCGCAACCCTCGTTCGGGTCGTTGCCCCAATAGCGACTCGTCGTGGTTCCAGCCCGCGCCGCGTACTCCCACTCAACTTCCGTCGGCAGGCGATAGCGTTGGCCCGTCTGCTCGGAGAGCCATTCGGCATACGCCGCAGCGCTTCTCCAGTTCACATTGATGACTGGTCGCCGACTGCGTCCCCAGTCGTGATCGCTCGGCAAGGGTTTGCCCGTCGCCGCCGCAAACCGGTCATATTCATGAAACATTACTTCGTACTTGCCGATAGCCAATGCTTTTTCGATACGCACCGCCCGCACGGGTTCATTGTTGTAGCGGTCAATCTCGGAAGATGGCGATCCCATCTCAAATTCACCGGTTGGAATCACCACCATTTCCGGCCCCGGCGAACCATCCTTCAGCCGGTCGCGCAATACGGGATAGTCGGGCGCCAGACGGGCGAGGGCGGCTTCAGCCTCAGCCCGATGGTTGCAGTCCGGCGCGCAGCGGTCAAGATAGGTCCAGTAAGCTTGGCGGGTGTCGGCGCGTCGGGCGACGGCGAAAATCTCGGTATCGGTTTGCTTGACCCGTTCAACCGCTTCGGCTCGTTTGAGCGCCTGGTTCAATGCGGCCAGTTCCGGCAACTCAGGCTGAGCTGATTCAGCCTTCCTCAACCACTTGCGCGCTTCGTCCGGGTCGGGTTTATTCAGGCTTGTCAGCGCCATTTTGACCCAAATGCGCGCCAAGCGTTGTCGGCCCGCAGCGATCAGTGGATCATCCGGCGCCAGCGCGGCCAGCGCATTCAACCGAGATAGCGCCGCATCGCCACGCTCGGCGCGCCCTTCCTCAAACGCGGAGGCCAGCGCCTCAAAATCCGCCTTGAGCGATTCCATATTTTTCTTGGTTTCCAATCTCTCGATCGCGGCTCGCGCATCCTTCCCATAAGCGCATTGCGGGCAGCGTTGCAGATAAAGCTGGTAAGCGGCGACCGTATCGACCCGACGGGCGGCTTCAAAAGACCGTTGATCGAGTTCGCGTTCCGCAGCCTGTAACGACACGCCCTCATCGGCCGGTTCGCTGGCTGGAGCTTCCCCCTCCGGTTCACTGGAGGCGCTGATCGATGCCTGTTGATCTGGGTCGGGTTCTCGGTCAACAGGCCTGTTGATTCCGTAGATCCCCGCACCAATCGCCAGGACCAGTCCTGCCGCTAGGCCCCAGGCCCATTTTGGCAGGGGACCCGGACTGGCCGCCGCCGGCGCTGGCCGTTGCGCCGCGTCCAGCGCCTGAATGAACTGGCCGGCATCGGTTGGGCACAGTTCGCTCGGATACGCCAACCCCCGCCGCAAAACCTGCCAGGCGTCGTCCGTCAACCCGGACGGCTGTGGCGCAACGCCTGGCGGGCAATTCTGAGCCGCTTGGATGTTTTGCCCGGTCAACAGCCGGTAAATTATTAACGCCAGAGCGAAAACATCGCGGCGGAAGATAGTTTCGGCTGCAACTGACTCGATTGAACCTTCCCCTGCCGCCTCGCGCCCCGAACTGCTGGTGTTGAACAAAACGCTACATGGTTCCCGAACTTCATTCGCCAGACCGAAACCCAGCAGCTTGACCGCCCCCTGATCAGTCACAAATACCGTATCGACATCGAGATGCTGGTGAGCGAATCGATGTTCACGGCGCGCATAGTCCAGAGCGACAGCGACCGGATGCATCCATTTTACGACCGCTTCCCAAGGCAGTCCTTCCTGGCCTTGCTCTTGAAGCCGTTGCGCCAAGCTGCAGCCATGGTGAGGGTTGATGTATTCCATTTCGGCGAAGGGCCACCCATCAGAGCCTTGTTGCCAGCCATAGATGCGGGCGATCACGGGATGATCGAGTTTCGCCGCTAATTCCACCCGCGCTCTGACCTTGGCCAGATAGGAACGCAAGCCGATTGAATCCGCCCGCGACGCTCGCTGCTCATCACGCCCCGATTCCCCCAAACCAGATTCGTAGCCCGCCGGCAGAAAAATCTTGATCGCTCGGAATTCGTCAGTGGTTTCGCTGCTGTCCCGCGAAGACGAGGGGTACGCCAGCCAAAGGCGTCCACGGCCACTGAGATCATGCACCAACCGCATCCGCCGTTCGGGGGGGCCGATCACTCGTCCAGCCGCCAATGTTCCCGGAGCATCAGGCGATTCCGCCGGATCGTTTTCGCTACTGGACAAGGCGCTTTCCAACAACCATGAATGGTCGTCATCGCCGGTTGCGCGCAAAGCCTCTTCCCGAAGACGAACCCACTCGGCCTCGTTCAGACGGCCAGCGGCGTAAGCTTGCGCGATTTCCTCAAGACGCTTTTCGATATCCATAAGTCATCGATGGGTAGGATATTCTGAAAGATTTTTTTGAATTAACAGCCGTAAGGCGCACTATATAGCTAGTCTAGCAGAAGGATGAAACGACTGGGCGCCTGATTATGGACAAGCGGATCAAGTCTGGTCCTGCCCATGATTTCATCATGCCTGATTTCTCACGACGATGAACTGACTTCAGATGCATACTGACCCCCTTCTCTCGAACACCGCGCCTCATCGCCACTGCGGCAGCTCCCAACTGGAGATCGCTGTGCGCTCGTTTCGCTCACCGACCGGCCAGGGGCGCGAGGAAAACCAGGATAATTTTTTATTGATTGACGGCCAAGGTTGCGCCCGGTTCCTCTGGGATGAACAGGAAACCCAGCAACAACTGACGGGCTGGCCGCATGGACACCGGCGGTTGGCGGTGCTGGACGGCATGGGTGGCCACAGCCACGGGCGGGAAGCCGCCGAAAAAGCTGTCGAGGGCCTGCTCGAACTGCCAGCCATGACCAATATTACTCAACTGTCCAATGAGCTGAATCTTCTGCACCGACGACTGAATCGGGAATTTCAGCTCGCCGGGCTGGAAACCGGTTGTACGCTTGTTCTTTTCGAAATACCGCCTGATTCCCCTGCTCTGCTGTTCCATGTCGGCGATTCGCGCGCCTACTCAATCGATGCGCGCAGTGCGCAGTACCTGACCGTGGATCATGTACCCGCCACTCACCTTGCTCTGCTGGGCGTACTGGACAATGCTCAATGGTTGCAGCAAGTCCATATCGAGACCAGCTCCCAAATTAGCCAAGCATTCATTCTGGGCAGTACTTTGGGCGCGTCAAGTTTTTATGTAGATAAAATCGATGAGGAGCTTTATGAACTGCACGATGGCAACCTGCCCCCGTTTTTGCGCGGACTCAACGACCGCCGCACCCTGACCCTGGAACCCGATCAGGTTTACCTACTGGCTAGCGATGGCCTTTGGCATTTGCGTTATCCGCAAGCGTTTATCCAGCGCTGGCCGGCGCTGCTCGCGCAATCGCATCGGCCCCTTGAAGAACTCCTCGACGAATTACTGGCCGAATTAGCCAACGCCATCCGCCAGCAGCAACATCAGCCAGATGATAACTGTACAGTGATTCTCGTGCGTAAACTCGCCCAAGCCGAAGATTCGCCACATCCCTCCTGATCCTTCATACGGTGGAGGCGTCTTTTGAAAATTCGACATATTCTGCTCGCGCTATGCGCCGTGCTAGCCATTGCGTTCATGCAACCACTGGTCACCTTTCTAGGCGGATTGACCCTGTTGCTAGGGGCAGGCGCGTTGATCTTCCGGGATTTGTCGCCGGCCAGTCAGGATGCGGTTGAACGCCGCGTCTTTGAATGGCTGCGCCGGGCGCGGGTCAATGCTGCGCCAGAGATTGAACGGACGACCGTCCGCCGCCAACGGCGGGCGGTCGTCTCCAAAGAAAGCTTACCCCTTGTCCCGAACCCCTCAAGGGGAGAGGAGAGTTGAACGCTCTGAGCCACACGCCGGCTTTCAGACCAGCGCCTCGGCGCGTAACCTGGCCCGCAGGATGGCGTAAATCTCGTCCTTAAGGTGCAACCGCTTCTTCTTCAGCGCCTCGGTGTAGAAGTCTGAAGGATTTTCTATCTGCAATTCAATGCGTTCCACCTCATCGTTAACGGCATGGTACTGGTCGTACAGCACCGCGAATTGAGGGTTTGCATCTTTCAGTTCAGCAATCCGGTTCTTGTACTCGGGAAATTCGTGAAATAAATCGTGACTCTCTCCAAGCATGGGGGCGTCCTCCGGTTTTATTGCGAATTGATGATTTTTTTATGACCGGTTGAGTATAGAAGCATCGTGCGTCGTCGTCATCGCCGTTTCAATCCATTCCCTCCCATTATCCGCAGGGTCTCGTGTTGCTATTGATCAAGAGTCTGTTGTTACCGCCCAGCGGACCGTTACTGATGGGTCTGATCGGTGCGCTGCTCTGGCGTTGGCGGCCACGTCCGGGTTTGGCGCTGCTGCTGGCCGGAGCGGTGTTGAGCTATTTTTGCAGCATCCCCTTTACCGCCGGCCTGCTCAACCGCTCCCTGCAAATTTACCCGCCATTGACTGAACAGACGCCGCCCGCGCTGCGGCCGAGGGCGATTGTCGTGCTGGGCGGAGGGCTGCACGAAGACGCGCCAGAGTATGGAAATGGCCCGACCGTGCATCATCGCACCCTGGGGCGGGTGCGCTACGCCGCCCGGCTGGCGCGGCAAACCGGATTGCCGGTCCTGACCAGCGGCGGCCACGGCAGTCAGGCTAAAGCCGGGGATCCGACTGAGGCTGATGTGATGCGGGCGATTCTGGAGCAGGAATTCGGCGTCGGCGCAGTGATCGCCGAAACGGTCAGCCGGGATACCTGGGAAAATGCGGTTAACAGCGCGGCGTTGCTACGCGAACGCCACATCGACACGGTTTTTCTGGTGACGAACGCGGCTCATCTGCCCCGCGCAGTCGCCGCCTTTCAGGCGCAGGGACTGAACGTGATTCCCGCTCCCACCCTGTTTTTCCATGATCAACTGGAACCGCTGGACCCGAAATCCTGGTTGCCGTCGGTTAAGGCCATCGCGGAAATTTACTACAGTTGTTACGAATGGCTGGGACGGCTGTGGTACGCCATGCAGCATTGAAAACTGCAAAAAAGCAGCCCGCTCGCCGTAATGCGAACGGGCCGTTTATCAAATATATCAAAACACTAAACCGCTTCGGTCAGTCCGCAGCGCGGCAAAACTCGATCAGGCCGACCGTGGACGCATCATGTCCGGTGGCCGGACGTTCGCCTTTCAACTCCGGCAAAATGGCGTTTGCCAACTGCTTGCCCAACTCCACGCCCCATTGATCAAAGGAATTGATATTCCAGATCACGCCCTGCGTGAACACCTTGTGTTCATACAGCGCCAACAGTGAACCCAAGACCTTCGGGGTCAGCCGGCGATAGAACAGGCTGGTGCTGGGTCGATTGCCGAGAAAGACTTTATACGGCAACAGTTTTTCCAGCGCCTCGCCGCTCAGACCCTGCTTTTCCAGTTCAGCGCGGGCCTGTGCTTCAGTTTTGCCGACCATCAGCGCCTCGGCCTGGGCCAAGCAGTTGGCGAGCAAAATCGCATGATGGTCGCCAATGGGATTCGGGCTGTGGGCCGGGGCCAGGAAATCCGCCGGAACCAGATGCGTACCCTGATGCAACAGTTGATAAAAAGCGTGCTGGCCGTTATTGCCCAGGCCGCCCCACAGAATTGGCCCAGTCTTGACGGTTACCGGTTGACCTTCCCGGTCAATGGATTTGCCATTGCTTTCCATATCCAGTTGTTGCAGATAATCCGGCAGCGAGCGCAGGTAATCATCGTAAACCAGCGTGACCTGGCTGTCGGCACCGAAGAAATCGATGTACCAGACGCCCAGCAGCGCCAGAATCACCGGCAAATTTTCCTCCAGCGGCGCGGTGCGGAAGTGCTCGTCCATCTCATGAGCGCCTTCCTGCAACTCCATGAAATTCTCCATGCCCAGATAGACCATGATCGGCAAACCAATGGCTGACCACAGCGAGTAGCGCCCACCGACCCAGTCCCAGAACTCGAACATGTTAGCGGTGTCGATGCCGAACTGGCTGACTCCCGCCGTGTTGGTGGACACCGCCACGAAGTGCCTGGCCACCGCCGCCTCATCGCCCAGTTCCTTGATCAGCCAGGCGCGGGCCGTGTGGGCGTTGGTCATGGTCTCCTGGGTAGTGAAGGTCTTGGAGGCCACGATGAACAGGGTGCTCTCCGGATCGCATTCGGCCAGAACGTGGCTGATGTGCGCGCCATCGACGTTGGAGACGAAATGCATCCGTAAGGTGGGATCACCGTAAGGCTCCAACGCCTGGCAAACCATCTTCGGCCCCAGATCGGAACCGCCGATGCCAATATTGACCACATCGCGAATCCGCTTGCCGGTGTGGCCGCGCCACTTGCCCCGGCGAATTTGATCGGCAAACTTGCGCATGTGTTCTAACACGTTGTTCACTTCCGGCATCACGTCCTGGCCCTTGACGCAGATTGGCCGGTCGCTCCGGTTGCGCAACGCGACGTGTAATACCGCACGCTGTTCGGTATGGTTAATGATCTCGCCGCTGAACATCCGCTCGATACAGGCGGGCAGTTGCGTCTGACGGGCCAGTTCAGTCAGTAGATTCAACGTGTCTTCAGTGATGCGGTGCTTGGAAAAATCCACCAGCAGGTCGCCGAAGCTTCGGGAGAACTTGCTGAAGCGCCCGGGATCGGCGGCGAACAAGTCACGCAGATGCCGATCAGCGATGGCGGCATGATGAGCTTGCAATGCTTGCCAGACCGGCAGGTTGCTGGGAACAGACATGGACAGCTTCCTTTATTTCAGTGTGTGGAAAGGCTGGCGAAACCGGATAAACCTAACCCTGGACGCAAGCGCTGACATCGCGCCGCCAGCACTCGTGCGCCGGGTTGCTGATTACTATAGTTTCCATGCGGATGTCTGTCGAATGACCTTGACGATATTCCCTGGACTTCGCTGGGCTGGCGCGCTCACCGCAATTTATGCAAATCCCTTCTATTTCAGCACCCCTTCCGGCAAAAATCAGTCATACTCATATCAATAATGAGCCTTGGATCCAACCTGAACGACGTGACGCCATGAATGACGCGACCGAACTCGAATCTTCTCTCACCGGCGCGATTGATTTTTTCCAGAACCTGCGCCGCAAACTGGGATCTCTGGAGGCTGACGCCCATGCCCAGCATGACCAGATACACACTCTTTCCAGCGCGCTTGCCGCCGTTGAGCAGGATCGGAGAACGGATCGGCAAACCCTAACCAGCCTGAGCGGCGGTCTGGTCAAGTTGCAAGTGGATGAGTGTCAACTGGAAGAGCAGTTGAACGCTGTCGAAACCTTGGTCGCCAATTTTCAGCAGGATCAGCAGCACATACAACAAACTTTGGCGGCGGTCGCAGATGACTTGCAGGCCCAGGAGGCTGGCTGGCGTCAGGAACTGGCAGACAAACTGGCTCCGCTTGACCAGATTGTCGATCTGGAACAAACCGTCTGCGCCCATCAGGCGCAAATCAAGCAGTTTTCTACGGCTGTTGAAGCTCAAGGCCAGCGTTTGCTGCAATTTGACAGCACCCTGAACCATCTCGACCAGAACAACCACTCCCTTAATCAGACGCTGGACGCCCTGAAAACGGATTTCGAGCGATATGAACAGGCGCTCAGCACGCTTACAGCGACCACTGGAGTCGATGAGGTCGCCCGGCGGCAACTGCAAACCCAGCAAGACCGGCTGGACGCCCTGATGGCGTTATCAACCGTCGCCGAACAGAATCTGCAAACGGCCCGGCAAGACATTGCCCACCTCAAGGGCGAATTTGAAATTCAGCACCGTATGCAGGCGGATATCGCCCAAATCCGGCAAGAATTGCAAAAGCACCAGGATCGCCTGAAACATCTGGAAACCCTGATGGGCAAGGTATCGGCGGATACCAACTCCACCCGCCAGATACTGAACGTCGTTCAGGCTGACCTGGCCACCCAGAATGACACCCTGCACGAACTCGATCAAAACTGGCGCGATAGCCTCACGACCTACCAGGACCGTCTGAGTTCTGTCGAAATCATTGTTGCCGGTTCTGGATATCGACCGGCAACTTTCCTGACCGAGGCGGCGAACTCATCCACCCAAGCCGAACCGGCCCCAATCGCGCCCGCCGACCTTTTGCTATCGCCGCCCATCGACGAGGCCCGGGTTGCAGCGCTGGAAACGGCTCTCGCCGCTACCTGCAGCCAGCATCAGGAATTTGAGCAGGAACTGGGCGCTATTCAGAGCACGCTGGAGCGTCAGGATACGCATTTCGCGGAACTGCAAAACGCCCTGACTGCGCCATTGGACGCCGTGCAACACCGACTGGGCGAACTCGAAAACGCCCTCGACCACCTGTCCCTGGAAACCAGGCCAGAGATGGATGCGAACGCCGCCCTTGACTGCCTGCGTCAGGCGATTGCCGAGCAAAGCGCCGCCCTGGAAGAAACCCAGCAACTCGCCTGGGCGCAGATCCAGGATTTGCAGCAGCGCCTCAGCGAGGCGGAAGCCGCGCTCGACAGTTCCAGTCAAACCCCCGAACCGGCCATATCCAGCGCAGATACCGACGCTGCCCTTGACTGCCTGCGTCAGGCGATTGCCGAGCAAAGCGCCACCCTGGAAGAAACCCAGCAACTCGCCTGGGCGCAGATTCAGGATTTGCAGCAGCGCCTCAGCGAGGCGGAAGCCGCGCTCGACAGCTCCAGTCAAACCCCCGAACCGGCCATATCCAGTGTGGACGCCGTCACTCTGGCCGGTTTGCGTGACGACCTCTCAACCCAGGTCGATACGTTGGAGAAACTGCGGGAAGGATGGCTAGCGCAGGCCGGAACGCTGGAGGGCCTCCAGGAAACCACACGCCAGCAATTAACGGCGCTGAGCGCGACGCTCGACGCCCAGCAACAGAATTTCCAGGACGTGGTCGATCAAGTCGCTAATCTGCAACAGGATATTCGCCAGATTCAACAAACCGCGCCAACGCAGACTATTGACTCTGAGCGCCTGGAAACCGCCGAACAATCGACTCAAGAACTCCAACACGATTTACAAGCTCTTCAGGAATCTGTCACGGTGCTCGAAACCCGCCTGAGCAGTCAGTCCCAGGCTTTTAGCGGCAATTTCGACCAGCTTCGCAATTTGCAAACGGATATTCACGCCTTGCAGCAACAGGTGGCGCGGCTGGACAGTTCGCCGCGCCAACTCGGCGTTATTGAACAGGAGTTGGCAACTCACGAACAGGATATCAACCAGCTTAAAGAGATCATCGAGCAAATCCAGGCGGATTCGCAACAAATGAGCGACTCGCTCCAACAAAACAGCGACTCGCCGATTGCCGAAGTCGCCGCCCGGCTGGATGAACAACAGGAACAATGGACCCAACTGGCCGCTACCGTGGAAAGCATCCGGGCCGACAGCAAGGCCGCCCAGGAAACGGTGGTGACCATGGCGACCAATGTGGCGAAACGGATTCATGAAATCCAGAACCTGCTGGTTGTGACCGAGAACACGCAAAGCGAACGTCTACAGGAAGTTGAGCAAAAGCTGATCAACCTTCAGGCGGCGTTTGAAATGCTGGAAACCCAGCGCAAACCGCGTAAATGGTTCAGTATGCCGGCCTCGCTGACTTCCATCATGCTCACCGCAGGCCTCGGCGGCCTGGCGGCGATCATTCAGGTTATCTGGACCATCGACTGAACTTGTTTGTCAATCCACTATCGATCTTGACAAATACCCCCCTCCTCTCCAGGAGGGTTTGCCCTTGCGACAAGAGAATCTGCCCATGCCAACCGCACCTGACAAACCGCTGCGCGACCGCGTTAAACTGCTGGGCCGGTTGCTGGGCGATACCTTGCGCGATCAGGAAGGTCGTCATGCCCTGGACGCGGTGGAAACGCTGCGCAAAGGGTTTACCGAGATGCGCCGCCAACCGTCGCCGGAGATGCGCGAGCGGCTCATGCGTTTCATCGCCGCGCTGAACCCGGAGATGCTCAATCATGTCATCCGGGCTTTCAGCGCCTATTTCAACCTGGCCAACATCGCTGAAGAAGACTTCCAGCACCAGCAGCGCCGCGACCAGGTGCGGCGCGGCAAGCCGCTCTGGCGAGGCTCTTTCGATGAAACATTGCGCGTCCTGCACGCCGCCGGGGTTCATGCCGCGCAACTGCAAACCCTGCTGAATCAACTCTGCTTCACCCCGGTGTTCACCGCCCATCCCACCGAAGCCAAACGCCGGGTATTGCTGGGCGCGCAACGACGCATCTTCGTCACCAACGGCAAGCTCAATAATCCAGCACTCAATCAATACCAGCAGGCTGAAGTGATCGAGGAACTGCGCAGCCAGATTCAAATTCTCTGGAAGACCGATGAAGTGCGCGCCTATAAGCCGCAGGTGCGCGATGAGGTGAAGAACGGCCTGTACTATTTTCGGGAATCCATTTTTCAAGCGCTGCCGGTGCTCTACCGCAACCTGGAGCGGGCGCTCAACGTGGTCTACGGTGATGAGGGCGGCAAAACGGCGGTGAAAATTCCCTGCCTGTTGCGCTTCGGCTCCTGGATCGGCGGCGACCGCGACGGCAATCCGTTCGTCACCCCCGAAACGACGGCGATGGCCGCCCGACTGCAATCCCAGACGATTCTGCGCGAGTATCTATGGCGGGTTGAGGCGCTGAACCGGCAGTTGACCTATTCCAGTTCGCTGGTCACGCCCTCGCCGCCATTCAGCGCCAGCCTGGAGGCGGATGCCCGGCGCATGGCGGCGCTGTTCGCCGATGCGCCGATGCAATACGCCCAGGAACCGTATCGGCGCAAATTCTTCCTGATCTACCATCGCCTCCGGCATAACCTGGAGCAAGTTCGGGCGCGCATCGAGGAGCATCCCGAGGCAATGCCCAATCCCTTCTGGGGCTATGGCTCTGAACAGGAGTTTCTCGAAGACCTGGCGGTGATCCGCGATTCGCTGGTCGCCCATGGCGACGGCGCGGCGGCGGACGGCGAACTGAAAGATTTGATCCGGCTGGTGGAAACCTTCGGTTTTTATCTGGCGGCGCTGGACGTGCGGCAGGAATCCGCCCGACATACCGCCGCAGTGACAGAAATCTTCGCCATGGCGCCCAACCTGCCCAACTACGCCGCACTGAGCGAAGAAGAACGGCTGAACCTCCTGAGTGAATTGCTGGCCCAACCCGGTACGCCGCTGCTGTACTGCGATTTGTTCAGCCCGGCGACCCGCGAGACGCTGGACGTATTCCAGATCATGGCGCGGTTGCGGGAAGAGATCAGCCCGCGCCTCTTCGATAACTACGTCATTTCCATGACCCACGAAGCCAGCCATGTCCTGGAGGTGTTATTCCTGGCCAGTTTCGCCGGTCTGGCGGGCCGCCGCGCCGAGGGAGGCTGGCATTGCGAACTGCGCGTCGCTCCACTGTTTGAGACCATCGCCGATTTGCACCGGGTCGAGACTTTGCTCACCCGTTTGCTGGATCAACCCACCTATCGGGCATTATTGACGGCCAGCGGTGGGGTGCAGGATGTCATGGTCGGCTACTCCGATTCCTGCAAGGATGGCGGCATTCTGGCCTCCAACTGGGGGCTATACCAGGCGCAGCGACAAGCGGCAGTGCTGACAGCGGCGCATGGTTTTGGCTGTCGGCTGTTTCACGGGCGCGGCGGCACAGTGGGACGCGGCGGCGGCCCGGTCCACGACGCCATTCTGGCTCAGCCGCCTGGCACGGTGCGCGGCCACATCAAGATCACCGAACAGGGCGAAGTGCTGTCGTTCAAGTATCAGAACCTGGAAACCGCAGTCTATGAATTGACGCTAGGCATCACCGGCTTGATGAAGGCCAGCCGGCATTTGATTCAGGACGTTCCCGCCGACCCACCGGAAGCAGCGGCGGTCATGGCGGAACTGGCCCAGCAGGGCGAATCGCTCTACCGGGAACTGACCGAACGGACGCCGGGTTTCATCGATTATTTCTACGAAGCCACCCCGGTGAGCGAAATCGGCCTGCTCAACCTCGGTTCACGACCCTCGCACCGGGCCAAGGGCGACCGCTCGAAATACTCGGTGCGGGCGATTCCATGGATGTTCGGCTGGGGGCAGTCGCGGCACACCTTGCCCGGCTGGTATGGGATTGGCGGCGCACTGGCGGCTTGGCGCGGCGATGATCCCGAGCGGCTGGCTCTGTTGCAGCGGCTCTATCGGGAGTGGCCATTCTTCCACGCCTTGTTGAATAACAGTCAGATGTCCTTGAGCAAGGTTGATTTGGGCATTGCCCGCGAATACGCCCGGTTGTGTAATGACGCCGCAACTGAAACCGGAATTTACGAGCAGTTCCGTGTCGAATACGAGCAAACCTGTCGGGAGATACTGACGGTGGCGCAATTGCCGACGCTGTTGGAGGAAAATCCGACCCTGGCCAAATCGCTGGAGCGGCGCAATCCGTATTTGGACCCGCTCAATCATATTCAGATCGCGCTGCTACCGCGCTACCGGCAGGCGTTGCGGGAACACGGCGCCAATTCGCCCGAAGTGGAAACCTGGCTGCGACCCCTGCTGCGCTCGATCAACGCCTTGGCGGCTGGGATGCGGAATACCGGGTGAAGCAAGACATCGCCGCTCACCCTCGTTGCCATGCCATGTCATCAATATCCTGAAGAATCTCAGTAACGACGTAACGACGCGAATCTCAGTAACGGCGCAACACATAGTGACCTATGAGAGGAGATCGTCATGTTGAAGCCACTCATCCCCGAAGGCGAGGCGCTGCGCCGGGCGTTTCAGTGGCTCGCTGAACAGGGGCATTGCACCCTTAAAGCGGTTGAAAGGGCCAGTCTACAATTTGACCTGAACCCGTGCGATGAAGAGTTCCTGTTGCGGCAATTCGTCTATCACCAAGGCGCGACCAGCGCCGCGCCGGATTCAGAGCGGCAACGGGCTTCCCTTGAGCCGCCGAGCGAGATTCACTAGCATGGCGGCGGTCGCGCCCCAGATAAAGCGGTTTTCATAGGGAATGACGTAGTACTGCCGCTGTTGACCCTGGTAAAGCATACTGTGGCGCTCGTGGTGGCGCGGATCGAGAATGAAATCCAGAGGGACTTCAAACGCCTCGGCCACCTCGAAATCATCCAGCCGCAGATCAAACGGTGGCGTCACGAATCCCACCACCGGCGTGATCAGGAACCCGGTCACCGTCTGATACAAGTCCAGAAAGCCGGCAATTTCGACCACATGCCGGCGATGCAGGCCAATTTCCTCCTCAGCCTCGCGCAACGCCGTCTCCACCGGGCCGGCGTCTTCTTCCTCAGCCCGACCGCCGGGAAAGCTGATTTGCCCGGCGTGATGCTCCAAATGGGCGGTGCGCTGCGTCAGCAGCACCGTATAGCCATCAGGACGCTCCACCAAGGGCGCCAGCACCGCCGCCGGAGTCAGTGTCCGCTTTTCCCGTTCAATACCCGCCACCGCGTGATCGCCAGTGATCGTTTCAATGTCATGCGTGGAATGCAGACAACGCCGTATCCGGTTGCGCATTTCCATGTGATTCACGCCGCCTCCCAGGGGGCTGAGGGGCCGAATAGCCGAAAATAATTGGCCGTTGTCGTCGCAGCCAACTGCTCCAGCGACTCGCCGCGCAGTTGTGCGACAAATTCCGCGACATGCCGCACCCAGGCCGGATGATTGGGTCTACCCCGGTGCGGGATCGGAGCCAGATAGGGCGAATCGGTCTCGACGAGTAACCGGTTAGCGGGCAAGCGTTGCGCCGCATCCTGGATTTGCCGGGCGTTTTTGAAGGTCACAATGCCGGAAAATGAGATGTAGAAATTCAATTCCAGCGCCTGCGCCGCCATCGCCCAGTCTTCAGTGAAGCAATGCAATACGCCGCCTACCGCCGCCGCGCCTTCCTCAGCCAGAATGCGCAGCGTATCTTCGCGCGCATCGCGGGTATGGACGATCAGCGGCTTGCCCAGGTCACGAGCGGCGGCGATGTGGATACGGAACCAGTCCTGCTGGCGAATCCGATTCTCGCGGCCGTAGTAATAATCCAACCCGGTCTCGCCGATGGCGGCGACCCGCGATTCCCGGCCCAGGGCTGTCAGTTCCGCCACAGTCGGCGCCCGACCGGCATCTTCGCTGGGATGCACGCCAACCGACAGGGCGATGGCGGGATACGGCTCGGTCAACCGGGCCAGCGCCGGCCAGCCTTCCAGATCTGTCGCCACGCTCAACAGGCGGGTGACGCCATTCGCCGTCGCCGCATCCAACACGCCTTTGAGACTGCCACCGAAACGGGCAAGATCAAGACGGTCCAGATGGCAATGGGAATCCACCAGCATGATCAGCCCACAGCCTACATGGTGTTCGTGGGCTGGTCGGCCCGGGTATAGCCGCCTAACAGCGCTTCGATCTTTTTCTGCAACCGGACGCCATCGGCGCCGCTGCACTGGATGCCCACCCCCATCTGCCGACTGCCGGGCGTCGTGCGATGATTGATCCAGACCACCTTACCAGTGATAGCGAACCGCTCTGGATCTTCCAACAGGGTCAACAGCAAAAACACTTCATCGCCCAACTCAAAGGTTTTCTCGGTCGGAATGAACACGCCGCCGCCTTTGACGAAGGGCATGTAGTTGGCGTGCAACATCGCTTTGTCTTTGACTGCGAGGGAGATGACGCCTTGTCTGGGGGGAGCCGCCATGGATTCAACCTTCTATATAATGCTTGCCATGCTTGTTCGCAAAAACCGGATTCATTGTCCATCCGCCACATCGCCGAGAAAAATCTCCAGGAGCAGATCGGCTCTGACCTGGGTTGTTACACACAGGGTATGCAGGCGCAACGCCGCGTCCAATCGGTTGAACAGGAGGCGCGGCGCCTGCCGCTCGGCCCAACCCCGTAACAGGGAACGCAAATCGGGGTTGCTCAGGCGCGGGGGATCAGGACTCATCTTAAGCCGAATCAGGTCGATCTGCCAACTGACCAGCCAGCGCAGATTCTCAACCAGGTCGCCCTGCATCCAGCTTTCCGCCGCCCGAATCGGATCGAGCCGACCCGTCATGACCTGTTCATAACCATCAGCCAGCGCCTGGCGGCGACGCCAGCGTTCTCCATCGGCATAGGTCAATGCCGCCAACGGCGCGCCGCCAGCCGTCTCCAGCAGTGCGGCGGCGTCCAACTTGCTGGCTATCCGGGCTTTCAGCCAGGGAATAGCCATGCCCATCGGCGGCGGGCTGAACGGCAACGCCTGACAGCGACTGCGCACCGTGGCCGGCAGCCGCGCCGGTTGGGCGGTCACTAATAGCAAAAGACAGTCACCCGCTGGCTCCTCAAGTGTTTTCAACAAGCTGTTGGCGGCATTGACGTTGAGTCGGTCCGCTGGTTCGACCAGAGCAATCTTGTAGCCGCCGTATTGCGGGGTATAGCCGAGAAAGGCGCAGAGATCACGAATCTGGTCAATTTTGATGACTTTACCTTCCTCGGCGGGTTGCACCGGATTGTAGTCAGGATGGCTGCCAGCCTGAAACAGGCGACAGCCCCGACATCGACCGCAGGCGTCGCCCTCTGCATCGGGCGTCTCGCACAACAGCGCCTGAGCTAACCGGCGAGCGAACCTTTGTTTACCCAAACCCACTGGACCCGATAGCAGCATGGCATGAGGCAGTCGCCCAGCGCCCCGGCGTTGCTGAAGTTGCCGCCACTGCGCGTCATGCCAAGGATACCGTTCATCGTTCATCAGCAAAGTTCCAGCCAGTCCACTAACAGGCTTTCCACCTCGACCCGAACGGCCTCGACCGAACGGTCGGCATTCACAATCCGGTAACGGTCAGGGCACCGGGACGCCCGTTCCAGGTAAGCCGCCCGCACCCGCTCGAAAAACGCCACGTCTTCCCGTTCAAAGCGATCAGCGGCGCTGCGCTTCCCGGCCCGGGCCAAACCCACCGCTACCGGTAAATCCAGCAACAAGGTCCAGTCCGGGCGCAACTCACCCTGCGCCCATTCTTCCAGCACCGTGATGCGCTCCGGGGCCACGCCGCGCCCGCCGCCCTGGTAGGCGTAGGTGGCGTCGGTGAAGCGGTCGCACAAGACCCAGCAGCCAGACGCCAGCGCGGGGCGAATCACTTTTTCCACATGTTCAGCGCGGGCGGCAAACATCAACAGGGTCTCCGCCGCCAGGGTCATCCCGTCATGGCGATGGCCCAACAACAGGCCGCGAATCTCTTCGCCCAAGGGCGTGCCGCCGGGTTCACGGGTCAAGATCACCCGGCAACCCGCCTGCTCCAAAAACTCGCGCATGAAGGTCAGGTGCGTCGTTTTACCAGCGCCTTCGCCACCTTCAATCGTGATGAATCGACCCGGCATCTCATCTCCCTCGCAACCGATATTGCCTGACCGCCCGGTTATGCTCATCGAGCGTCCGGGAAAAGACATGGCCGCCTTCGCCATCCGCCATGAAGTACAACGCATCGCCAGATGCTGGATTCACCGCAGCGTTCAATGCATCCTTCCCCGGCAGGGCAATCGGCGTGGGCGGCAGACCCTGGCGAGTATAGGTGTTATACGGCGTATCGGTTTCGAGGTCACGACGGCGCAAATTCCCGTCAAACGCTTCGCCCAGTCCGTAAATCACTGTGGGATCGGTTTGCAGGCGCATGCCCATGCGTAGCCGCCGGGCGAAGACCCCGGCAATCTGTGGCCGTTCCGCCGCCACTCCGGTTTCCTTCTCGATGATCGACGCCAGAATCAATGCCTGGTAAGGGTCGTTCACCGGGGTATTCGGGTCGCGCCGATTCCAGGCTTCCGTCAATCGTTGATCCATGGCCGTCAGCGCCCGGCGCAGGAACGCCTCATCGGTGAAGCCGGCGGGAAAATAGTAGGTATCGGGCAGGAATCGCCCTTCGGGATGCCCACCCGGACGTCCCAGTCGCCCCATGACGTCGGCGTCGCTCACGCCGGACAGGGTCTGAGTCAGCTTCGGATGGGCCGCCAAAGCCTGTCGCAGTTGGCGAAAAGTCCAGCCCTCGACCACGGTCAGCGGATACTGGATCACCCGACCAGCTACGATCCGGTCGAGCAGGATGCGGGGCGTCAGATCAGGGGTGAGCGCATATTCGCCCGCTTTTAGGCGGGGCGCCAGACCGCTCAGCCGGGTATAGGCTTCCAGATAAAAGGCGGGACGCGACAAACCGGGTTGCTGTTGCAGTTGCCGGGCGACGGAATCAATGCCAGCGCCGGGTTTCACTTCCAGGGCCAGGCCGCTGGCCGGGACACTGAACGGGGTATCGAGAAATTGCTGGTAATCGGCATAAGCGAGGTATAGCGCCAGCCCCAGCGCAATCAAAACCAGGAATAGCCCCCGAAGCCGTATTAACAAAACCATACCCTCACCCTCAACCCCTCTCCCACCGGGCGACGAGGGTCAGGAGGAGTGACGCATGACGCATTCAATCCAGTGCGCGGAACACCACAGTGCCGTTAGTGCCGCCGAAGCCAAAGGAATTGGACAGCACCACCTGAATCCGCCGTCCCTGGGCAGTATGCGGCACATAGTTCAAATCGCAGCCTTCTTCAGGATGATCGAGGTTGATCGTCGGCGGCGCGACCTGATCACGGATCGCCAGCACGGCGAAGATCGCCTCAACCCCGCCCGCCGCACCCAGCAAATGACCAGTCATTGACTTGGTGGAACTCATCGCCAGGCGATAGGCATGATCGCCGAACACCGCTTTGGCGGCGTCGCTCTCAATCTTGTCGCCGGCGGGCGTGGACGTACCGTGGGCATTGATGTAATCCACCGCCTCGGGAGCAATTTCTGCGTCGCGCAGCGCATTGACCATCGCCCGCCGGGCGCCATCGCCATCCGGCGGCGGCAAGGTCATGTGGTAAGCATCGCCGCTCATGCCAAAACCGATCAACTCTGCATAAATACGCGCGCCGCGTCGCCGGGCGTGTTCATACTCCTCCAGCACCAGCACCCCGGCGCCATCGCTCAATACAAAACCGTCGCGATCCTTATCCCAGGGCCGACTGGCCTTTTCCGGCTCGTCATTACGCACCGACAGCGCCCGCGCCGCCGCAAAACCACACAACCCCGTCGGCGTGGTGGCCATTTCCGCACCGCCGGCGATCATCACGTCAGCGTCGCCATAAACAATCAACCGGCCGGCTAAACCGATGCTGTGGGTGCCTGTCGTGCAAGCAGTCACGACCGCTAGGTTCGGACCCTTGATCCCGTACATGATCGACAGATTGCCCGACACCATGTTGATGATGCTGCGCGGCACAAAGAACGGGGTCAGCCGGCGCGGCCCACCCTTCAGAAAAGCCGAGTGGCCTTCTTCGATGCCTGGCAGACCGCCAATACCAGAGCCGATATAGGTCCCGATGCGTTCAGCGTTGGCTTCCGTGACCTCCAGCCCGGAATCGCGCATCGCCTGTACGGCTGCGCCGATGCCGTAATGAATGAACGCATCCATTTTCTTGGCTTCTTTAACCGGCAGGTACTGCTCGACCTGAAAATCCCTCACCGATCCACCGATGCGCACCGGGAAACTGGTGGCATCGAAAGCAGTAACCGGTCCGATACCACTGTGGCCGGCCAGAACATTGCTCCAAGCTGTTTCCACAGTGCTACCAACGGGCGACACGACCCCCATACCGGTCACTACCACTCGCCGTTTGGCCACAAGACTACCCTCTGCTGTACTACGCTGACAAAATCAGGCCGCGACCCCTGGCGGCGGTCGCGGCGGATGAAACTGAGCGATTGCGGACTGACGCCCTCAACCCAAATGCGCTGCGATATAGTCAATCGCCTGCTGCACGGTGGTGATTTTCTCGGCGTCCTCATCGGGAATTTCAAGTTCGAACTCTTCCTCAAGAGCCATCACCAGCTCGACGGTGTCCAGCGAGTCGGCGCCGAGATCCTCGACGAAGGAGGCCTCATTGGTGACTTGCTCTTCCTTCACCCCGAGTTGCTCGATGATGATCTTCTTGACGCGGGCTTCAATGTTGCTGATGTCAGTCATGACGGTTTACTTCCTCGGTGTCTGTCTGTGTATCTGTCTGTCTGTTCCAATCCGCACCCCCCGTAGATGGCGGGTGAAATCCGGCGCAACGGTATCACAATTTGCGCGAATTGCAGAAAATATCCAGTGATAATTCCCGAAATTCGGCGATTTTCAGACCCCGCCCTGACCGCCGGCCCGCCAGTGCGGATATCCCAATTCTAGCCGCTGACCGGCCTCATACCATAGCCATCCCGCCATTGACGTGCAGGGTGGCGCCGGTGACATAAGCAGCGTCCGCCGAGGCTAGAAAAGCCACAACATACGCGACGTCCACCGGCTGACCCGGCCGTTGCAATGGAATCGATTCGATCAACGCCTGACGCTGACTCTCCGGCAATGACCGGGTCATATCGGTTTCAATCAAGCCCGGCGCAACCGCGTTGACCGTGATGTTGCGCGAGCCCACTTCCCGCGCCAGCGACTTGGTGAACCCGATGACGCCAGCCTTGGCGGCGGCGTAATTGGCCTGTCCGGCGCTGCCAACGACGCCCACCACTGAAGTGATGTTGATAATACGCCCGCGTTGAGCTTTCATCATCCCCCGCAACACCGCTTTGCTCAGCCGGTAAACCGAACTCAGATTGGCGTCGAGGATGGAAGTCCATTCCTCTTCCTTCATCCGCAACAGCAGGTTGTCGCGAGCAACGCCAGCATTGTTGACCAGAATGCTCGGCGCGCCGAATTCTTGAGTCGCTGCCTTGACCGTCGCTTCCACGGAGATCGGATCGGTCACATCCAAGCGCAAACCGCGCCCTTTGATGTCTCGCGTTTGCAAATCCTGCGTAATGGCTTCAGCTCCGCTCTCTGTCGTTGCCGTGCCAATCACCGTAGCGCCTCGCCGACCCAGTTCGCGGGCAATCGCCTGACCGATGCCGCGACTGGCGCCGGTGACCAGAGCGATTTCACCGTCCAACGTCATCATCATGCTTTCCTCCACCTCAATACTTCACCAGCACCGCACCCCAGGTGAATCCGCCGCCGAAACCTTCCAATAGCAGCGTTTGACCTCGCTGGATACGGCCATCGCGCACCGCTGCATCCAGCGCCAGCGGCACCGAAGCCGCCGAAGTGTTGCCGTGCGTCCGCACACAGTCCACCATCCGCTCCTCCGGCAGGCCCAGGCGCTTGGCGGTCGCAGTCAGAATCCGGCGGTTGGCCTGATGCGGAATCAGCCAGTCCACATCAGCGACTGTCATCTGATTGGCGGCCAAAATCTGTTCAGCCATATCCTTGAGCGTCGTCACTGCAACTTTGAACACTTCGCTGCCGCGCATTTCCACGAAAGCCGCATTCTGACGGGTCTGCTCATAGCCGCTGGATACGCCAGCGGGCACCCACAACAATTCCTTGTAGCGACCGTCTGCGCCCAATCGGCTATCGATAATGCCGGGTTCATCCGCCGCTTCCAGCACCACCGCGCCCGCGCCATCGCCAAACAGGATGCAGGTGCCGCGATCTTCCCAGTTGATAATGCGGGTAAACGTGTCCGCTCCGACCACTAGCGCCCGTTGCGCCGCCCCAGTGCGAATGAAGCGGTCAGCGATGTCCATGGCGTAGACGAAGCCGGTGCAGACCGCTTGCACATCGAAGGCGGGGCCGCCGTGGCAACCTAGGCGATGCTGCAACTGGGTCGCGACGCTGGGGAAGACATGATCAGGCGTGGTAGTGCCCAGAACAATCAGATCGATAGCGCCTGGCTCCAGGCCGGCAGCTTCCAGCGCTCGGCGGGAAGCCCGCTCGGCCAGATCGCAGGTGGTCTCGTCCGGTGCGGCAATATGGCGCTCTTCGACCCCGGTGCGTTCCACAATCCAGTCCGCCGTGGTGTCGATGAGTTGTTCGAGATCGGCGTTCGTGAGCACTTTCTCCGGCAGGTAGCCGCCGGTTCCGACGATTCTGGCGTAGTTCAAAGCGCTTGCCTCGCAGCGTGAAGGGCGGACAGATGGGTGTCGATGCGCTGCGGCACCGCCTGTTCGACTTCCAGTATGGCCACCCGGATGGCGTTGGCGAACGCCAGCGCATCCGCGCCGCCGTGGCTTTTGATCACGATACCCGGCAGGCCCAGCAAACTGGCGCCGTTGTAGTGGCGGGGATCGATTCGGCGGCGGAAGGCGCGCAACACGGGCAAAGCCACGAGGCCGGCCAGGCGAGTCAGCAGGTTGCGCTTGAATTCCTGGGTCATGTAATGGCGAATCAACTTGGCGACGCCTTCGCTGCTCTTGAGGGCGACGTTGCCGACGAAGCCATCGCAAACCACCACATCCACGTCATCCAGATAGATGCCGTCCCCTTCGACGAATCCAATGTAGTTGAGATCGCTGACCGCCAATAGGCGGGCGGCTTCCTTGACCTGTTCATTGCCCTTAATCGCTTCCTCGCCGATATTCAGCAGGCCGACGCGAGGCCGCTCAATCCCGTTCACCGCCGCCAGCACCGAACCCATCACCGCGAACTGCAAGAGATGCTCGGCTTTACTGTCCACATTGGCGCCCAAATCCAGCACCCGGACATGACCGCGCACGGTCGGCATCGTGGTGCAAATCGCCGGGCGGTCAATGCCAGGCAGGGTTTTCAGGACAAAGCGCGCGGTCGCCATCAAGGCGCCGGTATTGCCGGCGCTGACGCAGGCGTCGGCGTCACCCTGTTTGACCAGATTGATCGCCACCCGCATCGAGGAATCCTTCTTGACCCGCAGGGCCTGCGCGGGCGACTCATCCATGCTTACCAACTGCGAAGCGTGGTGGATGCTGATTTGTGGATGGCCCTTGGCCTTGAGTCGGGCTAACCCGGCTGACAGCACGTCCTCCTGACCAACCAGGATCAACCGTAGGGCTTCACCCGATGTCTTCAGCACCTGTAGCGCAGCCGGTATGATCACATCAGAACCGATATCACCGCCCATACCATCCAGGGCAATAGTCAACGGTCTGTTCACGCGGGAACCGGAGGAGTAGGCAAGCGCAATGGAATGTAAGGGAACAAGGCGCGTAACCGTTATTCTTCGCTTTCCGCAACGACCGGCGTATTGATCACCTTGCGGCCACGATAAAAACCATTCGGGGTGACATGATGACGGCGATGCAATTCGCCGGAGGTCCGGTCAACCGATAATGTCGGTCCGGTCAGGGCATCGTGGGAACGGCGCATACCCCGCGTAGAGGGGCTTCTACGGCTTTTTTGTACAGCCATGAATCAATGACTCCTTTTGGAATCCTGTAACAGGGACGCCAGCGCCGCAAAGGGCTGGCGGCGTTCCGGCCCCGGTTCGCCGGGCCGGACCTCATTATCGGCCGCACATTCCCGTACATCGTCATGACGGGGAATCTGCGGGAGGGCCAGTAATAATTCGTCCTCAACCAGATCAGCAACAGCAGCGCTGCCACCTTCAGCAATCAGCAGAGGTTCGTACTCATCCGGCAATCGATCAATTTCCGCCTCATCGCGCACCAGACCCAGGCTGACCGGGACCTCCAAAGGCTGCCGCAGCAGACCCAGACAGCGCTGGCAGGTCAACTCCACTGTCGTGCTCAGGTTTCCTTTGATGAACCGGATTCCCTGTCCGTCAATCCCGGTGATCAGCGCGACAGCGACTCTGCCTTCAGCGCGATCCAGCGCAACGGCCAGCCGTGGCAACGCCGCCAGTGCCAGCGTCCCATTCAGGCTGCCATTTTCGGCGGCGATCCGCCATGGGTTAAATTTTTCGGGAAGCGGCGGGGTCTGCATAAGGCGCGGAATCATATCGGTAAGCCGTAATTCTGTCAAAATAAACCCTCATTCTGCACAATGATCGCCTTTTTCATCTATTCATCGAGTGATTCTCAATGTTCAAAACCCTGTCCGATGGCCGTCGTCTGATCCTAGCGTCCACCTCGCCGTTTCGCCGCGAATTGCTGATACGGCTCGGTCTACCGTTCACTGTCCAAGCTCCCGAAGCCGATGAAACTGGCCTCCCGGACGAAGCGGCTCCAGCGCTGGCAGCGCGGCTGGCGGAACGCAAAGCACGGTCGGTCGCCCAGTCTACGCCGGCGGCGCTAATCATCGGCTCGGATCAGGCGGCGGTAGTGGACGGCGACATTATCGGCAAGCCCGGCAATCACTCGCGAGCGGTGGCGCAGTTGCAGCGGGCGTCCGGGCGCACCGTTCTCTTTCACACGGGGCTGTGCCTGCTCGATAGCGCCAGTGGTCAATGCCAAGTCGCGGTGGAAGAATTCCGGGTCGTCTTTCGTCCCCTGACCGCAACGATGATCGAAGCTTACCTGCAACGGGAACGACCTTATCAGTGTGCGGGCAGTTTCAAATCTGAAGGGCTGGGCATCGCGCTGTTCGAGCGGCTAGAGGGAGACGACCCCACGAGTCTGATCGGTCTGCCGCTAATCCGACTGACCCGGATGCTGGAAGCGGCGGGAGCCGCCATTCTGTAAAACCTGCATTACGCTGTATATTTGCCAGGCAAGTGCGGCTACCCTCTAACCTTAAGCCGCCTTCAAAAAATATCCGAACCATGGGTTAAAATGGGCGAGCGGCGAGTGATGCACGGCTTTTCCGCGCCAGCCACACAGCGGTAGTCTCTGCCAAAACCGCAACGACCCTGCTAATCATTAATTTGGAATCATGAGGATCGAAGCATGAACTATGAAAATATCCGGGTCGAAACCCGTGGTCCCGTAGCCTTGGTGATGCTCAACCGGCCCAAGGCATTCAACGCCCTGTCCAACGACTTGATGGATGAACTGACCCAGGCGCTGGACGCCATCGAAGCCGACGAAGCGATTCGCGCTATCGTACTGACTGGCGGAGAAAAAGTATTTGCTGCGGGCGCCGACATCAAGGGCATGAAGGACTATTCCTACATGGACGCCTATAAGAGCAATTTTATTACCCGCAACTGGGAACGGGTCAGTCGTTGCCGCAAGCCGGTGATCGCGGCGGTGGCGGGTTATGCGCTGGGTGGCGGCTGCGAACTGGCGATGATGTGCGATTTCATTCTGGCCGCCGACACCGCCAAGTTCGGCCAACCGGAAATCAAACTCGGCATTCTACCGGGCGCAGGCGGCACCCAACGCCTAACCCGGTTGGTGGGCAAGTCCAAGGCGATGGAACTGTGTCTCACCGGGCGGATGATGGACGCGGTGGAAGCCGAACGGGCTGGGCTGGTCAGCCGGATCGTGCCGGTGGCTGAGTTAATCGAGGATGCGGTCAAGACGGCGGAGACCATCGCCGGCTATTCACTGCCCACCGTAATGATGGCCAAGGAATGCATCAACCGCTCTTACGAAACGAGCCTGGCTGAGGGGCTGTTGTTTGAACGGCGCACTTTCCATGCGGTGTTCGCTACCGAGGATCAGAAGGAAGGGATGGAAGCCTTTGCGGGCAAGCGCAACGCTGAGTTTAAGCATCGCTGAAGCGCAAAGTTCGGGGCGGGAAGGAGGCGTGATTGTGGAGGATTACCCGAACGGCCCAGAATTTCACTATAATGTGTGAGAGTATTCGCTGCCGGCGCGTCGCCAATGCCGGAAAACCCTGTTGTCAATCAATAACGCTATTAAGGAACACACGATGGAAATCAAGAAAGTCGGTGTCATGGGCTGTGGAGCAATGGGATTGGGCGTCGCGCAGGTCTGCGCACAGGCTGGCATCCCAACGGTTGCGGTCAAGGCAACGCCGGGTTCGACCGACAAGATTCGTGCGGGCCTGGATAAGTCGCTCGGCAAAATGGTCGAGCGGGGCAAGATGACGGCTGAGAAAAAAGACGCGACGCTTGGCCTGCTGCATTTTACGACCAGTGAGGCCGAGGTGGCCGACTGCGATCTGATCGTCGAATCCATCATTGAGGATCTGGACACCAAGAATGCGCTGTTCCAGCGGCTGGAAGGCATCGTATCGCCGCAGGCGTTGTTGACGACCAATACTTCCACGCTGTCGGTGACGGCGATGATGGCGGTTTGCAAGCACCGCGAGCGGGTGGCCGGTCTGCATTTCTTCAACCCGGCGCCGGTGATGAAGCTGGTGGAAATCATCCACGCTTTTGAAACCTCGGATGACACGATCAGCACCCTGGATGTGTTCTGCAAAAAGCTGGGCAAGGATCCAGTGATCGTCCAGGATACCACAGGCTTTATCGTCAACCGGTTGCTGACGCCTTACATGTTGAGCGCCATCCGCCTGCTGGAGATGGGCACCGGCAACATCGCCGACATTGACCATGCCATGAAGTCGGGCGCCGGGCATCCGATGGGGCCTTTTGAACTGGCCGATTATATCGGGCTGGATGTGGTGGAAGCGATGACGATGAATATCTATCAGGATATGCACCAGCCGCATGTATCACCGCCGCATACCCTGACCCGTCTCGTGCAACTGGGTTATCTGGGCCGCAAGACTGGCAAGGGCTTTTACGATTACTCGGTCAAGCCGCCTGTCGCTAATCCGCAACTACGGCATCCGGTCGCCTGATGATTCACCCCTCTCTGCCAAGGAGAGGGGGCGGTCAATCAATTCCAGGTCCCGGACTCCAGGCTGGACGCCGGGGCTTTCAGCTTTCAGGTATCGCGGCTGATGGCGAAGGGTGAGAAGGCCTGGCAGACCGGCATGACCTCAACGCTGTTGATATTGACGTGCGCCGGGCGGTTGGCTGCCCAGTAGACCACATCAGCGATGTCTTCCGGCCGCAACGGCTGGATCCCCTCGTAAATTCGGGCGGCCTTGTCATCGTTGCCTTTAAACCGCACCAGTGAAAACTCGGTTTCCGCCATGCCCGGTTCGATATTGGTGACCCGCACCTTTGTACCGAGCAGGTCAGCGCGCAGGTTGAGGGAGAACTGTTTAACGAAAGCTTTGGTTGCGCCGTAGACGTTGCCGCCCGGATAAGGGTAGGCGCCAGCCACGGAGCCAATGTTGACGATATGGCCGCGATTGCGCTCGACCATGCCCGGCAAAATGGCCTGGGTGCAGTACAGCAAGCCTTTGATGTTAGTATCCACCATGTCACGCCAATCCTGCATATCGCAGCGGTGGGCAGGTTCCAGGCCCAGCGCTAAACCGGCGTTATTGACCAGCAGGTCGATCTCAGCGAACTCGGCGGGCAACTCGGCAATAGCGGCATTGACCGCCGCTTCATCGCGGACATCGAGAGGAAAGGTATGAACAGGCGCCGTCGCCGCCAGTTCGGCGCGCAGTTCATCCAGACGTTCCTGACGCCGACCGCAAAGAATGAGACGCCAACCTTCGGCAGCGAAACGGCGGGCGCAAGCCGCGCCAAATCCAGAAGTAGCGCCGGTGATCAAGGCGATTTGAGACATTGATGAACTCCTGCAGGAGGCTGCTATAGATTGATTGACAGGTCAGCAGACCAACATTCCCTCAAAAATACAACCACAGAATCATCCCCAGCGACACGCAGCCCACCACCACGTTCAGCGGCAATCCCGCCCGCAAATAATCACTGAACCGATAACCCCCTGGACCGTAAACCATCAGATTGGTCTGGTAGCCGATCGGCGTCGAAAATTCCGCCGAAGCGGCCATCATGATCGCTATGGCGAACGGCATAATACTGGTATCCAAACTCGCCGTAGCGGCCTGAGCAATGGGAAACATCAACAGCGCCGCCGCATTATTGTTGATCAGCGCCGTGAACAACACCGTCGCTAGATAGATCATCACCAAGTTCAGCGCCAGCGAATCCCCGGCCAGATTCACCATCGTCATCGCCACATTCAGCGCCAACTCAGTGCTCTGCAAAGCCCCACCAATGCCGAACGCCGCCGCGATCACCAGCAGCACCGACCAGTCGATGCTCTGGCGCAGACCGGCGATGCTCACACAACGGGTCAGCGCCATCAATCCCGCTGCCCCTAACGCAGCTTTGAACATGCTTAATACGCCAACGCCCGCCAGAATCACCATCGTCGCCAGAATGCCCAACGCCAGCAACGCCCGCTCATGGCGGGGCGGCGTCGAATCCGGCACGGCGCTGACCAGAAAGAAGTCCTGGTTATTACGGTTGCCTTCCAGAAAACCGATGCCCGCCTCGACCAGCAGAATATCGCCGGGCCGCAGCACGATATCGCCAACCTTACCGCGCAAGCGCGCTCCATTGCGCGCTACGGCGATCACCACCGCCTTGTAGCGATTGCGAAACCGGCCATCACGGATGTTGCGCCCCACCAGCGGACAGGTATTCGACACCACCGCCTCGACCAACAGTCGGTCGCTGCGTCGCTCGGCCAGCTTGAACACCTGATTCGGCGCGGCTGTCAGACCCCGAATGCGCTGCAAATCCACAACCGAGTCCACCACCCCCACGAAGACCAGCCGATCCCCCCCCTGCAACGTCTCGCGAGGCGAAACGGCCGGCATGATCGCCCCCTCACGGTCGATTTCCATCAGATAACAACCCGGCAAATGACGCAGGCCGGCAGTCTCGATCGTTTTACCGACCAGTGGCCCCTCGGGGTCAACCAGCATCTCCAGGGTATAGCGGCGTGGGTCGTCGCTGGGCGACACGGCAGGCCGCCGATCCGGCAACAACCAGTGGCTTGTCAGGATAATGAACGCCACCCCGGCGATGGCGACGGGCAGCCCGATAGGCGTAATGTCGAACATCCCCAGAGTAATGCCAGCGCGATCAATCAGCAGGCCGTTGACCACCAGGTTGGTGCTGGTGCCAATCAATGTACAGGTGCCGCCCAGAATGGCTGCATAGCTCAACGGCAACATCAGTTTTGAAACCGGCAATTGATACTTGCGCGCCCACTCGCTCACCGCCGGAATCAGCATCGCTACGACCGGGGTGTTATTCAGAAAAGCGCTCAGCACAGTCACGGGCAGCATCAGCCGCAACTGCCCTTGGGTCAGCGACTTGGGCGGCCCCAATATCCGCCGCACCAGCCACTGCACCCCACCGGTTTCGCGCAATCCCGCAACCACAATGTACAAGGCGCCAACGGTAATCACCCCCTGATTGGCCAAGCCCAGGAAGGCTTGGGACGCGGGGACAATACCCACCAGCACCAGCAGCGCCAAGCCGCCCAGCAACACCATGTCCGGCGCGGCGCGGGTCATGGCCAGCACCCCCATCATCGCCGCGACCAGGCTGCCGGTAAACCAAGCTTCCCATCCCATGGATGTCGCGATTCCGCCGCTCAGGCGCCGCGCAGGATGCGCCGTTCGCGCAAGTAACCCAGCAACCGTTCCAGGCAGATTTCGACCGAATCCTGCTCGGTATCGAGCACCAACTCTGGACGCTCTGGCGCCTCGTAGGGCGAATCAATGCCGGTAAAATCGCGGATGACTCCGGCGCGGGCCTTGGCGTATAGACCTTTGGGATCGCGGCGCTCGCAGGTCTCCAGCGAAGCATGGACGTACACTTCAACGAACTCCCCTTCCGGCGCCAGCGCCCGCACCAGCGCCCGATCCGCACGGAAGGGCGAAATGAAAGCAGTAATCACGATCAATCCGGCGTCGGCGAACAGCGCCGCCACTTCGCCAATCCGGCGAATGTTCTCGATGCGGTCGTCCTTGGAAAAACCCAGATCACGGTTTAAACCATGACGGACGTTATCGCCATCCAATAGATAGCTGTGATAGCCGCGCTGCAACAACCGCTGCTCCAGAGTGTTCGCCAGGGTCGATTTGCCGGAGCCTGACAGCCCCGTCAGCCAGATCACGCACGGCCGTTGCGCCTTCTGATTGGCCCGTTGCGCCTTAGTCACCCGATGCTCGTACCAAACCACGTTACGCGACTTATCGACCAGCGGCCGAATCACCGGGCGGACGATCATCCCCGCCCCGACCGTGGCGTTGCTCACCCGGTCGATGACAATAAAGCCGCCCGTGCCGGGAATCTCATCATAGGCGTCGAACGGGACGGGCTGATTCAGACTAAAGCGGCAATAGCCGATCTCGTTCAGTCTCAACTCTTCAGCCCGTTGATGTTCCAGGGTATTCACATCCACGCGGTGATGCAGGATTTCCGGTATGGCCGGCAACAGGCGCGTACCGAGCTTTAGATCATACTGTCGGCCCGGCAACAGTGGCGCATCCGCCATCCACACCACCCGCGCATCAAAAGCCTCAGCCACAGGCGGCAAGCGATCAGGATGAACCAGCAAGTCGCCACGGCTCACGTCGATCTCATCAGTCAGCGTCAAAGTGACTGCCTGACCGACGAACGCTTCCGGTAAATGTCCCTCAGCGGTGACGATAGCGGATACCCGCGACCGCTGTCCGGAAGGCAACGCCACAACTTCATCGCCGGGGCGTACTGCGCCAGCGGCGATGGCGCCACAGAAGCCGCGAAAATCCAGATGGGGACGGTTAACATATTGCACAGGAAAACGGAAATCGCGTGGATTGAGATCAACGGCAATTTCCACCGTTTCCAGCAATTCCAGCAGAGTCGGCCCCTCGTACCAAGGCATGGCGGTTGAAGATTGCGCGATGTTATCGCCGCGCAGCGCCGAAACCGGCACACAACGCACATCGCGCACCCCCAGTTTGTCGACGAAATCCCGGTACTCCTCGCTGATTCGGTTGAACACGGACTGATCAAAGCCAACCAGATCCATCTTGTTCACCGCCAGCAGAAAATGGCGGATTCCGAGCAGGGAGACGATAAAGCTATGACGGCGGGTCTGCACCTGCACGCCCTTACGGGCGTCTACCAGCAATATCGCCAACTGCGCGGTCGAAGCGCCCGTCGCCATATTACGGGTGTACTGCTCATGGCCGGGGGTATCGGCGATGATAAACTTGCGTTTCTCCGTCGAAAAATAGCGGTAGGCGACATCAATGGTAATGCCCTGCTCCCGCTCGGCTTGCAAGCCGTCCACCAGCAGCGCCAAATCCAGTTCCTCGCCGGTGGTGCCGTACTTCGTGGTATCGCGGCGCACGGCGGCGAGCTGATCCTCGTAGATCAATTGCGTATCGTAAAGCAACCGACCGATCAAGGTGCTCTTGCCATCGTCGACGCTGCCGCAGGTAATGAAGCGCAATAAATCCTTACGCTCATGGGTTTCCAGATAGGCCTGGATATCGGATTCGATCAGTGGGGAAGCGTGGGACATGTTAAAAATATCCTTGGCGTTTCTTCTCTTCCATCGACCCGGCAGCGTCGTGGTCAATCAACCGCCCCTGGCGTTCAGAATGACGAGTCAGCAGCATTTCCTGAATGATCTCCGGTAGGGTGGTCGCGTGAGAGCGGATGGCGCCCGTCAGCGGATAACAGCCGAGCGTGCGAAACCGAACCCATTCTCTCTTCGGCGTTTCGCCCGGCTCCAGCAGCATCCGGTCGTCGTCCACCATAATCAGGGTTCCATCGCGTTCCACCACCGGACGTTCAGCCGCCAGGTACAGCGGGACAATCGGGATATTTTCCAAGTAGATATATTGCCAGATATCCAGCTCCGTCCAGTTGGAGAGTGGAAACACCCGGATGCTTTCGCCCTTGCGCACCCGACCGTTGTACAGATTCCACAATTCAGGCCGCTGGTTCTTGGGATCCCAACGATGGTTACGGTCGCGGAATGAGTAAACCCGCTCTTTGGCCCGCGAGCGTTCCTCATCACGGCGTGCGCCGCCGAAGGCCGCATCAAAACCATAATGATCCAGCGCCTGTTTGAGCGACTGGGTTTTCATAATATCGGTATGCACCTGGGAACCGTGGGTAAAGGGGTTGACGCCCTGACGCACCCCCTCCTCATTGATGTGAACCAGCAGTTCCAACCCTAACCGCTGCGCCAATTCGTCCCGGAAACGGATCATTTCCCGGAACTTCCAGGTCGTATCGACGTGCAACAGCGGAAAGGGCGGCTTGCCGGGATAGAACGCTTTCAACGCCAGATGCAGCATCACCGAAGAATCCTTGCCTATCGAGTACAGCATCACCGGCTTTTCAAATTCGGCGGCCACCTCGCGGATGATGTGGATGCTCTCAGCTTCAAGCTGCTTGAGATGGGTCAGTTTATGCGGGTCCATGGGGTCCAACGGGCTGGATGCGGAAACATGACCGCCCCGCTGGTCGTTTTTGCAGCCGCGACCGGCGAGGCGAATGGGAGGGCGATTGTCGTGGGTCTGACTCGCCAAGGTCAAGATATACCTTTGCTCAGTTATACCTTTGCTCAGTTTATCTTGCAGTGGATGCCAGGCTTCAGATTCCAGACGCCAGGCTCCAGCGATCAAGACGACTGATCTGAGAGCGGACGCCTGGCGCCTGAAGCCTTAACTCTTCCGGCAATCGTACTGCCATGGCAATGGGCAAATGATCGGAATAGACATGATCCAGCACCTCGACCCGTTCCACGGTGATCGAAGGCGAAACCAGAATATGATCCAATTGCCGGTCTGGCCGCCAACTGGGAAACGTCAGGAGTCCCGGCTCGGGTTCGCACAGGCGGGCGCTCTCCAACAGCACCTTCATTTCCCGGCTGTCCGACGGGCAGTTGAGATCGCCCATCAGAATGACATGGCGACAGTCGCGCACGAGTTCCGCCAGGAATCCAATCTGCCGCAACCGGCCACGCCGGCCCAAAGCCATGTGCAGAATCAGCACATGCAAGGCGTCGGAGCCGTTGCCGAAGCGAACTTCCAGCACGCCCCGCCCCGGAATCAGCCCCGGCAGCTTGTGTTCAGTCATCTCATCCGGTCGAATGCGGCTCAGCAGCGCATTGCCATGCTGGGAGATCATGCCGATCTTGCGATTCGATTGATCGCAGACATGCTCGAAACCGGCGTAAGCGGCCAGGTACTTTACCTGATTAACAAAACCGCTACGCAGGCTGCCAGCGTCCACTTCCTGCAAACCGACCAGGTCATAGTTGGTCAGAATCTGGGCGATGCCATCGAGATTCACCATCCGCGACGGCACCGGCACCAGATGCTTCCAACTGCGCGTGAGGTATTGGGAGTAGTTGCGGGTGCTCAAGCCGCTCTGAATGTTATAGCTGAGCAACCGCAACCGTTGCGGCGCAAGGTCTTCATCGGCCATGCCAGATCTCTGCGTTCAGCCTTGCGGGCTGGTTTCCTTGGCGATCAGAAAATCGACAACCTCGAACATGCGCGGCGAGCGCACGTCGTATTTGCCGTTGACGATCACTGCGGGTACGCCTTTCAACCCATAACGTTGCGCCAACTGATTGCCACGCCGCAACTGCGTCTCAGTCTGAAATGATTTATAGGCTTTGCGGAACGCCTCTTGATCCACGCCATGTTCAGCGAAGAACGCCGCCATTTCATCCTCAGTATTCAACTTGCGCCGTTTGTGGAAGGCGTCGAACAGCGCCGGATGCAGCTTATCCAGCACGCCCAACGCTTCGGCGGCGTAATAAGCGCGGGCGCCGGGTTCCCAACTGGCCCCGAACGCCACCGGAATCTGGGTGAACGCCACGTTCTCCGGTTTGCGTTTCAGCCAGGCCTGGGTCGCTGACTCCAGATCGTAGCAGTGTGGACATCCATACCAGAACATTTCCACCACCTCGACCTTGCCAGGCGTCGCAGGCGGAACGGGGGTTGGCAAGCGCACATAGTCCTTACCTTCCTGGAACAGCGGCGGGTCGGCGGCGTGAACCGCCATGGGCAGTGCGCAAGCCAGCAGAATCAGCAAAAAATAACGGATCGGGTTCGGCATTGGACGAACTCCATGGACGTTAGGTGGAGGGTGAAAGAGGCCATGCCTACAATGAGCCGTAGGAATGCAGGCCCGAGAGGAACATATTGACGCCGAGGAACGCGAACAACGTCACGAACAAGCCGATGACCGCCCACCAGGCCATCGGCGCGCCACGCCAGCCCTTGGTCATCCGCAAGTGCAGCCAAGCGGCGTAATTTAACCAGACAATCAGCGCCCAGGTCTCCTTGGGGTCCCAGGACCAGTAACCCCCCCAAGCTTCAGCGGCCCACAGCGCGCCCAGGATTGTGGCGAGGGTGAAGGCGGCGAAACCCAAGGCGATCGCCTTGTACATGACATCATCCAGTAAATCCAGAGGCGGCAGCGCCCGCGTCCAGCCGCCGTCCGGATGGCGCCTCTCTGCCCAAAGCCGCAGCAGGTAAGCAAGGCCCAACATCGCCGCCAGCGCGAAACCGCCATAACCGATGAAGTTAGCCGGGACGTGAATTTTCATCCAATAACTTTGCAACGCCGGAATCAACGGCTGAATGTGATGCGCCTCACGGTCAAAAGCGTACCACAGCAGGAAACCCACGGCGCCGCTGATGATTAACAGGGCGAAACCGCCCATCGACCGGGTGCGATGACGATCCTCGTAAAACAGATACAGCAAGGCGGTAATCAACGCGAACAGAATGAAGACTTCATAAAGATTGCTGACGGGAATATGACCGATATCCGCACCCAGCAGGTAGGACTCGCGCCAACGCACCAGCAGTCCCGTCATACCCATGACCGTCGCACCCCAGGTCAAGGCCGTAGCCGTCTTGCCCACGAACTCGGAGCGGGTGAATAGCGCAGCGAAATAAGTAGGCGTCGCCAATACATAGAGAACACTCATCCACATGAACGCCGCCTGGCTTTCCAGGAAATATTTGAGCCAAAAATTGCTCTTGCGCAACTCATAATCTGCGCCGTAGCGCCATAGCGCCAGCACGGTGAGTACGGTAACCGCTAAAGTAAACAGCCGCACCGGCTTCCAGTATTGTCCCCAGGCAATCAGCGCCAGTGTGCTGCCGATTTGAATGGCGACTTCGTAACCATCCATATAGGACCGATACAACCACCAGGCATAGACCGAACCCGCCGCCACCAACAGTGCCCATAGTCCATCCCAGACGCTCAACCGCTGAACCCACGAGGGCTGCTCCCACGATTCCAGCATGACTTCGCGCGTTACTGACATCGCCGACACTCCTGGTTGACTGTCTACTCACCACTCTTAACATTCATCCGCCGCTCCAGCGCCGCTGACAGTTCAGCGAACTCAACGGCAAACTCCGCCTGGCGGCGATTCACCATACCCGCCAGCGCCAACTGGGTTGCGCCTTCCTCGTCCGCCAGCCAAATCCACAACCGACGGTAAGAAGTATAAAACATGACGAAGACGCCAATCGTTAGCAAAGCAAATCCGAAATAAACCACCACCGCGCCACTGCTGCGAGTGACCTGTAAGCCGGATGCTTCCACCTGCTGAAAACCGGTCAGTTGCAGATAGAACGGCGATCCATAATTTGGCAGCGCCGCCAACGCCGACACCGCATCGTTAAAAAACGCCTCTTCCTGCTCATCAATCTCCTGCTCGACAACCATGCCCTCCTCGCGCAGCACTTCTACGAAGACTTCGGCCAAGGTATCGCGCACGATATTGAGATACAACGTCGTCGCTTCCTGCAACCGGTCAGCGGGCACCACGGTTTGGGCCCGTTCCGCGACCGCATTAAAACCGCCCTGGGTCACCAGTTCCACCAGACTCAGCCGCACCCGGTTGAAATCACGCTGAAATTCCGAAGTTTCGCCAGGAGTGGCCGACCGCTCAAACAGACCGCGCAGCCACTCCCCATCGCGCAATCGGGCGTTGAAGCGTAGAAACCGTTCGGGACTGCTCTTGGCGTCCGCCGGGATGTGCAGGTAAGTCAACGAGTCGCCGGGCCGGGCGCGCATTCCACTGATGTAGAACCAGCGGCCCTCCATCTGCACGGGAGCCATATAGTTGAAATATTCCCGCGCTTCACCGGTCGCATCCCGCAGTTTAAAACCAAAGCTCGGGCCAAAGTTGCGGAATTGACGAGACCCAGGCTGCGCATCGGGCTCCGGCAACAGGTTGAACAGCCGAAAATCATCCAGTTCCAGCGTCAAGCCCCCGGAAGATCCGCCTATCTTCAGCGCACCACTCACCTCGCCCTGCGCCGCCACCGGCTCCGAACGTGATGTCGCCAGCGGCCAGGCCTGCATCTCCAGTTTGGAGCCGCCATCGCCGAAATCGGATTGATAGATAGCGTAACCGCGATAAACCAGTGGATGGTTAACGCGAATGGTCGCCTCCAGCGGCTGGTCGCCCAGATGCTCCTGATCATGAATCCGCACCTGACTGGCAAAAGACTTGGGCTGGCCCGTGTCGTAATAAGCGACCTGGAAATCTTTGAGTTCAATCGCGAACGGCAATTCCTGCAACACGAAGCCATCGCGCACCCGCAGGAAAACGAAATTGGCGATGGAACCCTCGGGCAGCATGACATTGCCGCGAAAAGCTGGAGCCGCGCCAGGCGCCAGCCGACTTTCCGGGGGAATGTCGCGGGCGGCCAGATCACGGGTTTCAATCCGCAATTCCCCACGCCACTCCTTCAATTTCAGCCACAGATTGCCGTCCAGCAATCCGCCAACCCCAATCACTACGATAGCCGTATGAGTCAATAAGTAACCCAGGCGATTGAAACGACCCTTGATCGCCGCTACAACTCGATGATCGCCATGATCCGCGACCCGCCAGCGGTAGCCCCGCCTCTGGAGAACGGCGCTAACCGCCTGTAATGCCGTATCGGGATGCAGATTCGGCCACCGCCATTCGGCCCGCTGATGAAAACCGCGCAGCGAATCCAGACGAACCCGGGTGCGAAACCGGGTCATCTCCCGCCATAAAATCGGCGTTTGCCGATAGATGCATACGCTGGTGGACAAAATCAGAAAAGCGAGGATGCCAATGAACCAGCCGGCGCCGTAGACGTCGTACAACCCCAGTTGACGGAAGATATCGAACCAGAATGGCCCGAATTTGATGATGTAGTCCGAGTAGGGCTGGTTCTGTTGGAGAACTGTACCGACCACCGACGCCACCGCTGCGACCACCAGCAGGGTAATCGCGAGGTTCATGGAACCGAGGAATTCCAGCAACACCCATCCCAGGGTGCGCCGATGAGCAAGCTGACGGGCGGCGGTATCGTTCACGGAAGAAGTCATTTGAGAATGAATGCGAAGGGCCTGATTATGACCCAACCGGCTGATCATCGTTCCCACGCCGGCGCTGGAACGAATCAATAAACTGGCCTTAACCCCGTTCCATAAAAAAGGGCGGCCCAACGACCGCCCCAGGTTCAAGCTAGGGTGATTCAGCCCGGTTCGACCGGGTCTTATTGACTATTGCAGACCCTGGACATAGGATGACACCGCTTTGATGTCCTGGTCGGTCATCTTGGCGGTAATCTGACGCATCATCTGGCCCGCATCATTAGCACGTTCCATGGCGCGGAAGGCTTTAAGCTGGAGTTCGACGTAATCCGCATGTTGGCCAGCCAGCGCCGGGAACTTGGCGGCTGGATTGCCCGCGCCTGTCA
>Ga0209573_1000743_pt1 | contig 60848 bp, 46 predicted proteins | sample TNRBio252014_DNA_FD_185870 | JGI IMG/M metagenome (GOLD analysis project Ga0209573, IMG submission 185870) | Wastewater treatment Type I Accumulibacter community from EBPR Bioreactor in Madison, WI, USA - TNR Reactor_6/25/2014_ DNA (SPAdes)... | ecosystem: Engineered > Bioreactor > EBPR >...
CAACGCAATACGGTATTGTTCGGGGAGTGACGGGGAGGTTGTAGGTTGTAGGTTGTAGGTTGTAGGTTGTAGGTTGTCGGTTTGCGTTGTCGGTTTGCTAAATGTACTGGCTGCTTTAGCTGCCAGAAAAAGGCCGGAATCGGGTTGCGGATTGCAGATTGCGGATTTTTCCAGGATAAATCCGAAATCGAAAATCCGACATCCGAAATTGTAGCGTGCTCGTTTCGACTCCGCTCAACGACCGGCAGAGATCGCAAGTTCGCACAGTAGCCCACCCAGGCCCCTACCCTTCCTTCAAAATCTCCTTCATTACGTATGTTTTGAAATCAGTCACCGAGGTGAAGCAACGAAAGCCGGCGCGGCTGGCGATGGCTATGGTTTCGGCATTTTCATCAATTAATACGGCAGTGGGTTCGCTGGGTTCTTCTTGTATGCCGTTGGGCCAGGCCGGTGAAGTATGGACAATAATTAATTATCGCGGTTAACTCCTATCAATCAATATCAATGGAATCAATTAGGCTCAAAAGAAAATAGTTAATACTTGCTCTCTCTACACGAATTGATTCTTCCGATAACTTACCAATATTAACTTCCATTTCTAATTGGCTATATCTAGCATTTATCATTATTCCCTCGTTATATTTTTCGTCTGATTTATCATATGCTACGCTCAATATTTCTTGAATAGCCTCCCGGATATGATTTTCCGCAATAAGAGATTTAATTTTTCCTTCCAACTTATTATTTTATTTTCTTTCTGCCCTTGATTTTCAACATCTGCCAGTACATCCTCTTGAATTTGCTTTAATGCTATTTTATTCGCTTCATTGTCATTATTAGCCAAATTATTATATACACTGTCATTATTTAATATATATTTATATATAAAATCGACATCAAGAGTACTATTAATAAAATTTGCTTCTTGTAACAATACTCTCTTAATCTGCCTTGGGTGGCTTTCAACTAAAACATGCTCCAATATTACCGTTTTAGCAAAGCTTGTATCACCTATGGCCCCATTAAATACTCCGGATAAAACGGGAGAACCAAAAACACCTATAAAAAAAGAAAACCGATAATATTGCTTAGGGGCTTCTATATATAGAAATAAATATTTGTCCTTAATCTCCGCATATCCACGTAAGGCATAATCCAAGGTCTTCATAATTACCTCAGATTTATCATTCAGCAATATTGTAAACTTTTCAATACAATTCTCATGAATATTGTAAGTATAACCATCATATATTCCAGGTAAATCTATTCGAATCATCTTAAGTAATTTGCATTCAACCATATAAATCTTAAAAATTACCCTTTAACAGCCCCAATCACAAGCCAGATTTATCATTCTATGATTTGACGGCGTACGGTAACACTCACGTACCCCCCATATCTTTACCTCCATTTTCAAACATCACCAGTTCTGCTGCCCTGAATGGTGTAACATCGTAACCTACCTTCTCGTTAATCGATGCGCTTATTGCGTCAAAGCCCTGCTGTTCGGTGATGTGTTGGCAAAACCCTAGGTAGTCGAGGTAAAAGTCACAATTCTTTCTGAAGACGACGAGTACGAGTTCTTTATACCCGGCACTTGGGTTCGCGTACAACAGTTTACAGATCATGCCGGGGAAGTCTTCCTGGGGGCTATTGAGCAGGTGCCGGCTGGGATGTTGGCTGACAGGGTGACAAGGTGACGCGTGGCAAAATTGTTATCGGTTGTCGGTTGTCGGTTGTCGGGTCGGGTTTGACCTATTAATTATTGTTTAAACGTATTTCGTTGTAACAATCACATAAATCACCCCCATCGCACCAATCACCGCTCAAGCGGCTGGATTAAGCGTTACATGTACAGATGCCCTGGCGGGCATGACAAGCGCATAATCCATAAATCTGTGTAATCTGCGATTCAGACAACGTGACACTCCAGCAGCTAAAGCAGCCGGTACAGTTTTGGGGTGACGGCCACGGAGCACCAACGGTGGTGACAAAGTGACAAGGTGACGCGTGGCAAAATTGTTGTGATTATGGGTTGTGGGTTATGGGTTCAAAAAATAATCAAACATCCAGCATCAAACATCAAACATCCCCCTCATCCTAATTAAAAATGATCCCCAGGCGCTCCTACCCGTGTAATCCGAGATTCAGACAACCAGGCCTAATTTGAAACTTGACACCCTGCCAAATTGTTTGTAAATTTGTAGCAAACCAATAGTTGTTGGCTTATGAATTTCAAATATATTGTCTCAGATTCAACCATACTCAGCGGTAAACCCATTATCAAGGGAAGCAGAGTAAGCGTCCAACTGATATTGGAATGGATTGCCGATGGCGCCAGTATAGAAGACATACACAAGGAATTCCCCAATCTGCCTGTCGAAGGTATTCGTGAAGCAATCCTTTATGCCTCGCGCTTTTTAGACAATGAAATTCTAATTGATGTTAAACCTCAAGTGGGATGAAGCTAAGCGATTTCCCGCTGTTTGCCGACGAAAATATTTTCAGGGAAATTGTCGATTTTCTCCGTGCTGAGCATTTCGACGTGCGGTTTGTCCGTGAACAAGGACTGGAAGGATCAAAAGACACTAACCTCATTGCGATAGCAAATAGCGAAGGCCGCGTCATCGTAACCCAAGATAATGACTTTGGACAGATTGTTTTCACTCAATCAATTGACTTTGTGGGCATTATTTATCTCCGCCCAGGACATTTTCCTCCTAAAAAGCACATTCATACTATCAAAGCTATTCTCGAAACCAATCCAGATTTAATTCCACCATTCATTCTGACAGCTGAAAACAAAGAGGACCGTATAAGGATTAAAGTGCGCAATGCTCATCCGGGACCTTCTAAATGATAAATGGTTTCTGCAAGTAAGGACGGTAGTGACAAGGTGACAAGGTGACGCGTGACAAAATTGTTGTGGGTTATGGGTTGTGGGTTATGGGTTGTGGGTTGTGGGTTATGGGTTGTGGGTTATGGGTTGTAGGTTGTAGGTTATGGGTTGTAGGTTATGGGTTGTGGGTTATGGGTTGTAGGTTGTAGGTTATGGGTTGTAGGTTGTAGGTTGTAAATTATCAATCAATGCGTAGCAAAACATAATTTTTTATAATATATAAATAAAATTAATATTATCAGCACATCAGCACATCAGCACATCAGCACATCAGCACATCAGCACATCAGCACATCAGCACATCAGCACATCAGCACATCAGCACATCAGCACATCAGCACATTAGCACATTAGCAAAGAATACAACACCATCCCCTTCATCCCCGGCTCGGCTTCGTCTACGCCTTGGGGGTCTTCTGTAAAACCGTTTTTGATTAATAATTGGAGGGATTTGCTGTTGTTTTTATGCGTAAATGCCTGCAATTTTTTTAATTTCATTTTTTTAAATCCATAATCAATAATCTCCAGCAGGGCTTCCTGCATGATGCCTTTTCCCTGATAATCGGGGTGCAATTCGTAGCCGATATCGGCTGTGGAAGTTTTTTTGGAGATGTTCCAAATGCAGATGGTGCCGATTAATTGGTCGCTATTCGGATAGGTGATAGCCCAAAATATCCAGCTGTTGTTGGCCACGCCCTGGTTGAGCGATTGAATGATCTGCCGCGCTTCTTCGAGGGATTGGATTTTGGGCCTGTCGAGGTATTCATTGACTTTTTCGTGGGAACGCAACGCCGATAACCCCTGGGCATCTTCTAAGCCAAGCTGCCGCAACCGCAAGCGCGCAGTGCTAATCTCAGGAAATGGCTTGAAGTCTAATTGCAACATGTTTCCCAGTCTTTTTAAGATGGTGAGCATTGGCATATTCAAAAATCGGATTTTTTTTTGTTTTTTGTTTGCGTAAGCATAGTTTTTTACCACAGAGTTAAACGGAGTGACACAGAGTGAGGTTATTGGCAGTCGGTACTCACGGGAAAGGGAGCCAATAGTCCAATAGTCTAATAGTCCAAAAGTCTGATCACCCCCTCTCCCCCTCCCTCACTCCCCCCCTCACTCCGGAGCCGCTCCCCGCTTGATCACGTATTCGCTTTGCAACAAATACGCGCCGCTGGTCACTACTACATCACCGGCTTGGAGGCCGGCGGTGATGGCTACGCGGTCGGCGGTTTCGAGGCCGGTTTCGACGGCTACGCTGCGAAAGGTGTTGTCGCCTTCGTACAGCCATACCTGGGCGCCGCCGCCGCTGCGCAATACGGCCGAAAGGGGCAGAGCGAGGGCCTGCTGTGATTGCCCCGGCACTACGATGGTAGCCGGCAATCCTGGCCGCAATTGCATGCCCGGATTGGGGATGGCTACCCGCACGAGGTTGAGGCGACTGCCCGCGCTTAATTCCGGGTTGACGAAGTCGACGCGGCCGCGAAGGGTTAATTCGGGGAAGTCGGGCAGGCGCACGGCCACGGACTGGCCGGGCCGCAGGCTGCCGAGCTGGCTGACGTGCACCTGGGCTTCTACCCATAAGCCGGATAGGTCGGCCAGGCGTATGATGGGCGAGCCGTCCATGACGTAGGCGCCTTCTTCCAGGCTCACTTCGAGTACGTAGCCGTTGTAAGGGCTGAAGAAGGAGCTGTGGTCCCCTACCCTGCCGCTTTTCGCCAATTCGTCGAGCTGGTTGTCGCTGAGGCCCCACAGGAGGAGTTTCTGCCGGGCCTGCCGGGCGAGTTCGCCGTAGTCGACCAGGGCGCTTTGCTGTATTTTTTGTTTTTGTAATGCCAATACGTACTCCTGTTTGGCAGCCTGCAGTTCTTCGCTGTAGAGGTCGTAGATGCGCTGGCCCTTGGTTATTTTGTCGCCCTCGCTTTTTACGTACAGTCGGTCAATGCGCCCGGCTATTCGCGCGCTGAGGGTGTAGGTTTTGTTCAGGTCGGCAGTGAGGGTGGCGGTGAAGGCCGTTTCTTCGCCGATGGCGCCGCTGCGCACGGAGTCGTAGGCGATGTTGCCCAGCTGGATTTGCTGGTCAGTGAGCTGTATTTCGCCAGCTTTCATTCCTTTGCCTTTGCGCATGAGGGTGAGCGGCATTTTGCAGATGGGACAGCTACCCGGCTCGTAGGCCACTACCTGCGGGTCCATGGAGCAGGTGTAGTATACGTCGGGGTCGACGAGGGCAGAGTTGTCCTGTTTGCAGGCAGGGAGCAGGGTTAGTAAGGACAGTAGGAATATCGGGTATCGCATTTTTTTATTATTTGGTAGTAAAAAAGCTGTCGCTATCCAATAGAAATTGAGCGTTGGAAGCTACGCTGTCGGCAGGACTCAAACCGCCGGTGATCTGAACTTTGCCGTTGGTGCGCAGTCCGGTCTGTACGGCAACGGCCTCGTATTTGTCGCCGTTTTTTTTCATCACGCCGGCTTGCGAGCCCAGGGCTACTACGGCGTCTTCGGGTAGCCACCAGCCCTCCGCGGGCCGGCTAAAGATGATGGCCCGCACGCGGTCGCCGATGGGCAGTTGCAGCCCCGTATTGTCGAAATACACCCTGGCCACGGCGACTTTGTTGCCCTGTCGCAACACCGGCTCCAGGTAGTCGATCTGTGCCCGGAAATCGCGGTCGGGCGCCGATTCGGGGCGGATGCGGACTTTGTCGCCCACCCGGGTCAGCGGCAGATCGCCGGGGAAGATGTTGAGCAGTATCCATGTTTTGCGGGGGTCGTAGACGGTCAAAATGGGTTTGCCGCGCTGCACGTAGTCGCCTTCTTTCAGACTCAGCGGCGCGGTGGTCAGTGAGGCGCTTGCCGCCATACCATCGGCAGGTTGCATATCGCCGGGGGTTTCGTGGAGGTGGCCGCTGTAAGGGCTATAGATGGTGACGGCGTACACCGGTTTTTTGTCTTTGGCGAGTTGTTGTGTTTGTTTGGCTGAAAACCCCAACTGGTAGAGGCGCTCCCTGGCGGCGTCGAGCATGCCGGCATTGCCGGGGTCGTTTTCGAGCAGAAAAAGGTAGTTCTGCTGGGCCGTGAGCAATTCGGGGCTGTACACGTCCATCAACGGCTGCCCCTTGGCGATGGGCTGAAATCGGTATTTGACGTGCAGCCTTTCGATGCGCCCCGATACCCGGGCCGATACCGAACCGATAAAGCGGGTGTCGTAGTCGACCCGGCCCACGGCTTCCAGTTCGATGACTTCGGCGCTGCGCTGCATGGCTATGGCCGGCATATCGGCTTTGACTACCCGGTTGGCGGGTTGTACGAGGGTGTGCAGGGCCGCGCTGTCGACTTGCGTGGCTGATGAAGGGGTTTCGCCGCCGGGCTGCGGGTGGCAGGCGGTGAGGGTAGTTATTATGATTAGACTTGTGTATCTCATGCCTTGTTTTTTTTAACCACGGAGTTTCACGGAGTTCACACAGAGTAACACGGAGTAGATTCTCCCTCAGTGGAACTCCGTGTGAACTCCGTGAAACTCCGTGGTAAAAAGAAAAAACTCGTTCAACGTATTTCCAGCACTTCCTCCAATTGCGTCTGCAACAAAAACAGGTTCAGCAACTGGTCGTAATAATTCATTTGCGTTTCGTTGAGCGCCTCCCAGGCGTCGAACAGCATAAACAACTCGGTGGTATTTTGCTCGTAGGCCAGCTGCTGGGTTTGCAGGTTGCGGCGCAGCGCCGGCAAAATCTGGCGTTCGGTGAGCTCGAGTTGCCGTTTGGCGAAAGCCCATTCGCTCTGCATGCCATAAGCCATCGAGGAGGCCTCGTTGAGGCGCGTCAGCTTCTCTTGCTGTAAGGCCAGGTTGCGCCATTTGAGGCTCTCTACGTTGGCCTTGTACATGCCCGACGACCAGGGCGCCAGGGGCAGCCGCACCATGCCCATGAGTGTAAATTGCCAAGGTTGATCGCCGAAGGCGAACATGTGGTCGTAGCGCACGCCAAATTCGGGCAGCAACTGCCGCTGCTCGGTGGTTATTTTGAGCTGGTTGACAAGCATCTCCCTGTCGACGGCCCGGATGTCGCTGCGATTGCCGGCCAGCAGGGTGCTGTCGAAGACCCAGCTGCTGTAGTCTTTTTGTATAAAAATGGTATCGATTTCCAAAGGCGCGTTAGGCGGCCGGTTCATGAGCGCGTTGAGGGCTATGCGTTTCTGAGCGATGTCCGATTCGAGCATCAATTGCTCCGAGGCCAATTGCGACAAGGCGGCTTTGGCCTTGTAGTAGGCGTTGATTTTCTCGAGCCCGTTGCGGTAGCGCAATTCGGCCGATTCTACCATAAATTGCAGCAATTGCTCGCTGTCACCGAGTATCCACTGTTTTTTGCGCAAGACTATCCACTCGCTGTAATTGCGCTTGGCCGCCGCCCACAGGCGGTTGAGGGTGGCTTTTTTGTTTTCGCGATCCACACCCGACATAGCCGACATATACGCCGCCTGCGCGTCTTGTTTTTTTCGGTTGGGTATAAATTGCTGAGCAGAAATCATAAACGATCCCATTCCTTCTCCATGAATACTCTCGGCTTTCCAACGCTTGGGGTTATAAGGCGTCATCAAAAAGCCGGCGCTCAGTTCAGGAGCCATCCAACTGCGGGCCCCCGCCACGGCCTCGTCCTGCGACCGGATGGCCGCATCGTACATGGCCGGCATGGGGTGCCGCAAGGCGATTTCGTCGAGGATGGCAGGCAGGGGCATGGGCTGTAGCCGGGCTATGGCCGGGAGCAGCGCTATGATTGCGATGATTATCAATATTTTATGCATAGATGACAAGTTTACAAGTTAAGACTTTGGGACTTTACGACTTTACGACTTTACGACTTTACGACTTTACGATCGGGGTAATCTATCGTACAGTCATACAGTCGTACAGTCCTACAGTCGCTCCTACGACTCCTCCACAATCTCAATTCGGCCTTTGCGCCGGAGTTCCCATTCCTTCACCATCTCAAACACCACCGGCGTAACCAGCAGCACATAAATCGTAGAAGAAATCGTGCCGCCGATAAGGGGGATCGTAATGGGGCGCATCACATCGCTGCCGGTGCCCGTAGCCCACAGGATGGGGATCAGGCCGAACAGCGACACCGACACCGTCATCAGCTTGGGGCGCAGGCGTTTGGCGGCGCCTTCGATCACGTACTGCCGCAAATCGGCATGGGTGATCGTGTCGCGCGAATTGCCTTTTAATGCTACCAGCTTGCTCATGGCTTCGTTGAGGTAGATGGTCATGAGCATGGCGGTCTCGATGGCCATACCGAACAGGGCGATGAAGCCGACGGCTACCGCCACCGACAAATTGACGCCGTAGGCGTACACCATCACTACCCCGCCCACCAATGCAGTAGGTACGGTGATCATGGTGAGCATGGCTTCTTTGACGGAATTGTAAGTCATATACAACACCATAAAAATGATGGCTATTACAATGGGTACGATAAATTGCAAGGTGCGGTTAGCGCGTATCTGGTTTTCCCATTGCCCGCTCCAATCCAGAAAATAGCCTTTGGGCAGCTTATCGACGCTTTGCTGAATGCGTTGTTGGGCCTCCTGCACAGTGCTGCCTAAGTCGCGGCCGCGCACGTTGAACAACACGGCGCCGCGAAGCATAGCATTTTCGGAGTTGATCATCGGCGGACCTTCGTTGAGCTGCACATCGGCCACGGCTTCCAGGGGGATGGGGCCGTAGTCCATGGTCTGCACCTGCAATCGGCGCAGGGCATGGAGGCTGTTGCGGTATTCCTGGGCATAGCGCAGGTTGACGCCGAAGCGCCGCCGGCCTTCGATGGTGGTGGTAAGCGTCATGCCGCCCAGGGCGCTTTCGATTACGGCGTTGACATCGTCGACCGACAGTCCGTAGCGGCCCAGTTCTTCGCGTTTGAGGGCGATGTCGATATATTTTCCGCCGGTGATGGGCTCCACATACAGGTCGCTCACCCCGGGCACGCCTTCGAGCGCTTTCTTGAGCGACTGGGCGAGCAGGTTGATGCTGTCGGGGCGCTGGCCGTAGACCTTGATGCCCACGTCGGTGCGGATACCTGTAGAGAGCATGTTGATGCGGTTGATGATGGGTTGGGTCCAGCCGTTGGTGACGCCGGGGAACTGCATCAGTCCGTTGAGTTCGTTGATGATGCTGTCTTTGTCGACGCCCACGCGCCACTCATTTCTCGGCTTTAGCAGGATGATGGTTTCGATCATGCTGATAGGCGCGTTGTCGGTAGCTGTGCTTGCCCGTCCGGCCTTGCCCAACACGTAGCTCACCTCCGGCACCGCGCTGATGAGTTTGTCCTGTACCTGTAAAATGCGTTTGATCTCGCTATTGGACACATCGGGCAGAGTAACGGGCATGAACAGCAGCGAACCTTCGTCGAGGGGCGGCATAAATTCGGAGCCCAGCCGCGACAGTAAGACGAAGCCGGCAGCCAGAGCCCCCAACATCAATACCAGCGTGGTTTTTCGCCAGTGCAGGCACCATTTTAATATGGGCGTATAGATGCGCTCCAGCAAGTGGTTGAGCGGATTCTGCTCTTCAGGGCGTAGCTTGCCTTTTAATAATAAAGTAATTAAAACAGGGGTAAGCGTAATGGCAATCACCGCATCCACCAGCAGAATAAAGGTTTTTGTCCAGGCCAGGGGGTGAAACAACTTGCCCTCCATGCCGGTGAGCAGGAAAACGGGCAGGAAAGAAGCGATGACCACAATCGTGGAATAAAACACGCCGGGCCCCACTTGTCGCGACGAGCGCTCGATGAGTTGCAGTCGCTGGCCGGGGTCGAGTTTGGTATCTGGCGACAGCTGCAGTCGCTCAGAGATATGCCGGTAGGCGTTTTCCACCATCACGATGGCGTCGTCGACGACCACCCCGATGGCCAGGGCGATGCCGGTGAGCGACATAATATTGGAGGAAATGCCAAACGCTTCGAGCAGGATAAACCCGACAGCCACCGAAATGGGCAGTTGGATGAGGATGATCAGGGCGCTGCGCCAGTGGAATAAAAAGAGCAGCACCACAACCGATACGGCGATCATCTCTTCGATCAGCGTATTTTTTACCGACGAGATCGCCTCTTCAATCAGCACGCTGCGGTCGTAGGCTGTTTTGAAACGCACCCCTTCGGGCAGACCTTTTTCGACTTCTTTTATTTTCTTTTTAACGGCCTGGATCACCTCGTCGGCGTTTTCGTTATAGCGCATCACCACGATACCGCCTACCACCTCGCCGTTGCCGTTTTCGTCAAAAATGCCCAGGCGCTGCTCGCCGCCCATTTGCAAAGTGGCTATGTCGCGAAGGCGCACGGGCATGCCGTCGACGGTGGCCACCGCCAGTTCTTCGAGGTCTTTTTTGTCTTTGATATAGCCCAACCCGCGGATCACGTAGGCCATATCCGACATTTCGAATTTGCGACCGCCCACGTCGTTGTTGTTGGCCCGCACGGCTTCCATGACCTGCATAAGCGACAGGTTGTAGAATTGCAGTTTGAGCGGGTCGACGACTATCTGGTATTGTTTTTCAAAGCCTCCGAAAGAGGCCACTTCGGCCACGCCCGGCGTAGTTTGCAGGGCGAATTTGATGTACCAGTCCTGCAAAGCCCGCTGCTCGGCGAGGTCCATGCCGGGCGCATCGAGGGTATACCAGTAGATATGCCCCACGCCCGTGCCATCGGGACCCAGCGTGGGCATCACGCCGGCGGGCAGCAGGCGCTGGGCAAAACTCAGCCGCTCGGCCACGCGCGTCCGCGCCCAGTAGATATCGACGTCGTCTTCAAAGATGATATACACGAAGCTCATGCCGAACATCGAAGCGCCGCGGATATTTTTTACCTTGGGTATGCCCTGCAGGTTAGACACCAGCGGGTAGGTCACCTGGTCTTCCAGGATTTGCGGGCTGCGGCCCATCCATTCGGTGAACACGATGACCTGGTTTTCCGACAGGTCGGGGATGGCGTCGATGGGATTGCGTTGCACCGACAGTACGCCCCATCCAAAAAGGGCGGCGGCCAGCATGATCACGATCAGCCGGTTGTGCAGTGCCCAGGTGGTTAGCCATTTTACCATGATATCAGCGATTTAGGATGTCGGTAACGGTTCCGCATTTGAGCATCTCGTCGCCAAAATAAGGGTTTCGAATGGAGTCGGAGTCGCTGAGCCAGGCAGCGCCGCGATTGTCGAATGCCATGGGGCAGTATTCGCGGTAGAGGTTTGTCTGGTAACCAAAATCTTTAGCCAGTTGGAAAACGGCCAGCGACAACGGTTCCAGGATGACGCGCTGAGCAGCCAGATCGGTAGTTGTCGTTAATTTTTCCAGTTGCTTTCGCAAATCGGCAGCCGACTTGTCGTAGGCCTCTTTTTGTGGAAAGCTGAGGTAGGATTTGTCCAGGCCGCGCAATTCCTTCAGCATTTTTTCAGCGATAGCGGGAACGCCCGTGGGCTGGGCGGCTACCAGGGCGTCTTTGATGCGCAGGTATTGCCCCACGAGGGCCTGGATGTGCTGTCTGATCGGGGGGTCAACTTGCGCAAAAGTAGCCCGAAGGGTCTGTACTTCCTTTTTGGGCTGGGGCGCCGGCATAGTGGCCGGCGGCGAGTTGTGTGCGTGGTCTTTATTGGCATTTTCGCCACAACTCGCAAGAGCCATAACGCCCAAAAACACAATGATCATTTTCATCATTTCACTACATTAGGTGAAGAATCTCAATCAAATACGACTATTGATTGAAACCTAAAACCTAAAAACGCAGTGAAGAAGGAATAAAAAAGCGGAAAAACCAGGCGGACTATGCCCGCTTTGAGGAGGTGGGTCGGTATCGACTACTGGCAATGCCCATAGCCGTTCCACGATAGGCGGAAGTACCGCGATGGCGTTTATTTTTTCAAAAAAAGTAAACACCGAAGTCGACAGCCAATGGGTAGTATTGGCTTTTACAAACACTTCGTCGTCGTCGCAGCAATTATTGGGCGTATCGTGGTGTGAATCGGGGCAAGAGCAGTGCAGACCGAAATGCAGTCCCAAAAACCGATAGGCGCTTTCGTCGCCGCAATGGTGTATGTCCACTCTAATGCCCGTTTGCATCAAAAGTGCCATGCCGGCGAGGAGTCCTATGGTTAGTTTTTTTAGCATAAAAAATTGCTAGCTACAAATATGCAGAATTTTTGGGGGACATGCAAGGGGGGGGGCGGTCGGTTGTGGGTTGTGGGTTGTGGGTTGTCGGTTAAGTATTACTAGCAGACAACTCATAACCCATAACTCATAACCCATAACCCATAACCCACAACCGACTAAATAGCTATTTCAGTCATTTTTTGCGTATTTATGCGTATATTTTTGAATAAAATGGTCTTTATACGTATTTTTGTGTAAAAATATGCGTTATGCGGTCGGTACAAAGTCTCATAATCACGCCTGAAATACTCAACCTCATCGCCGAGATAGACGAGTTCAAAGGGGCGTGGCGGGCATTAGGGAATTTAGCCCCGGAAGCCCTGCTACGTTTGCAAAAAGTAGCGACTATAGAGAGCATCGCATCGAGCACGCGTATTGAGGGCAGCAAATTGTCGGACAGGCAGGTCGAACAACTGCTGTTGAATATGAACGTGCAACAATTCAGCACCCGCGACGAACAGGAAGTAGCGGGTTATGCAGAGTTGATGAATACCATTTTTCAACATTACAGCGATATTCCGCTTTCCGAAAACTTCCTCCAAGAACTGCACGGTCTGCTGCTTAAATACAGCTCTAAAGACCACTGGCATAAGGGTGCATACAAACAACTGTCTAATCACGTAGTTGCTACAGATGCCAACGGGCAACAAATCGGAGTCGTCTTTGAAACGACTAGTCCGCTAGAAACGCCTGGAAAAATGCAGGAACTGGTGGAATGGACACAACAAGCCCTTAGTGAAGGACATCTGCACCCACTTTTAGTCATCGGTGTTTTCGTCGTTTGCTTTTTGGCAATACATCCATTTCAAGACGGCAATGGCCGCCTGTCGCGTGCGTTGACCACCTATCTGTTGATGAAAGCCGGGTATCGCTATGTGCCGTACAGTTCGTTGGAAGCCATTATTGAACAGGAAAAACAAGCGTATTATTTGTCCTTGCGACAAACGCAGACGACGCTCAATCTGGCTCAAACAAACTGGCATCCGTGGTTGCTTTTCTTTTTAAAATCTCTTAAGCGACAAAAAGATAATTTGGAGATGAAAGTAAGCAGGGAGCATATTCTTCTTACGCAAATGCCTGAATTAGCTCAGCAAATTCTTGAAATAGTGCAGTCAAGGGGGCGCATAACGATGGGTGAATTGGAGCGACTGACCAACGCCAACCGGAATACGCTCCGGAAAAACATTGAAAACCTGATACAAAAAAAACACCTGCAACAGAATGGCGTTGGTAAAGGCACCTGGTATTCCCTGGCGTTGAAATAAAGTGAAAGTATTGAATGTAGCTTGTGGGTTATCGGTTTTTTTGAGAATTTGAGGATTACAAATCAGCAAATCAGCATCCCGACCTCCTTACAGTCGGTACGGGACTCCCCCGACTTTTGGTCGGGACTCACTTCGTTCGCCTTCGGTCGCATCAGCAAATCAGCAAATCAGCACATCAGCAAATCAGCACATTACCATCTTTTTATTTACCTTTGAATTCCAAATCAGTCTTGTAAAAAATAAGGACGGCCAGAGCGAGAACAACCATTAATTCAGCTCAATACTTATGAAGAAGCGACTTTCGTTTTTCGCCTTTTCAGGCATCGTATGTGCAATGCTCTGGGCAAATATGCTTGGCGCGCAGGTTTGTAACACCACAGTCAACGCCGGCGCAGATGCCATCGTATGCGCGCCGGGCGCAATCGTGAGCCTGAGCGGCACGGTGACGGGCACTTATCTGACTTCGGCCTGGACGCCCAACACGGGCGTGGCCAACCCGGCCAATCTCAATACCAATGCTACGGTCAACGCCACTACTACCTATCAACTCAGCGTGCGCAGCCTCTCGCCTACCAACCTGATCGTCAACGGCGATTTTGCTGTGTTTGATACGGTGTCGTTCGACAGCGACTATATCTACGGCACGGGCGGCGGCGTAGGTTTGCTCAGCAACGAAGGACAATACGCGCTGGCCATCAATTCGGGTACTACCCACAACCAATTCGCCGATTGCGACGACCACGGCCCCGGCAATAATTATATGATGGTGGTGAACGCCTCCGGAACCGCTTCGGCGGTGTGGTGCCAAACGGTGACGGTAGAAGCCAATACGGAGTATCAGTTCGGCGCCTGGGCTACCTCGGTGGTGAGCCAAAACCCGGCTAAACTCCAGTTTTCAGCCAACGGCACTTTGTTGGGCAATATTTTTAACGCTTCGCCTACTACCTGCAACTGGACGCAATTTACCGCTACCTGGAATTCGGCTACAGCTACCAGCGTGGAAATTTGCGTGCGCAATGTCAACTTTACGCCCGCCGGCAACGACTTTGCCCTCGACGATATCACCCTCCAAAAGATATGCGTGGCCACCGACGAGCTGACGGTGACGGTGGCCGATCTCAACGCCTCCTGGACCAGCCCCGGCGACCTGTGCAGCAGCGATATTGCTACCAATCTCAATACGCTGCTGATGCCTGCGGCTACCCCCGGCGGTACCTGGACAATCGACGGCGTAGCCGCCACCACGTTTGACCCCGCAACTTTGTCGCCCGGCGCTCATAACGTGCGCTATATGGTTACCCAAGGCCCTTGCAGCGAAGAGAGTACTCAAACCATCAATATTGCCGCAGCACCCAACGCCGGCACTGCTGAACCCCCTCTGGCTTTTTGCAGCTCCGATGCTTCAAATGTGCCGCTCGGCTCACTACTCACCGGCGCCGACCCCGGTGGCGCCTGGACGGAAACCTCCTCAACGCCTTCTACCGGCGGGGCCTTTAATGCCGCTACCGGCGCCTTCAACGCCGCAGGCCAGGCTCCGGGTGTTTACGCGTTCACTTATACTGTCTCAGGACAAACCGTGTGCCCCAATGCCACCGCGACAGTCACGGTGCAAATCAATGCCACCCCCGTTGCCGACGCCGGCACGGATGCCACTATCGACTGCACTATGAACACAACTACCATCGGCGGCCCTAATACTACGCCGGGTATGAAATACACTTGGTCAGCCCTGGGCGGCAGTATAGTGGACCAGCCCGAAAACGAGACAACCAACGCCACACAGGGCGATACGTATACGCTTACGGTAGTCGACCCCAGCAACGGCTGCAGCTCTACCGATGAGGTGGTAGTGACCTCTAATATCGCTTCGATCAGCGCATCGGCCACCGTTACGCCCGTCACCTGCGACAAACCCGACAGCGGCACGATTACCGTCGGCCCCGTCAGCGGCGGTACAATGCCCTATACTTATGCCATCAACGGCGGCGCCTTCCAGGCAGAAACCCTGTTTGGCGGCCTCACGCCCGGCGATTATTCGATTGCCGTGATGGACGCTTTCGGCTGCGATACTACCCTGCTTTTCACACTCAACGCGCCATCTGAAATAAGCGTAGTGTTGAGCGCCGACGGAGGTCAGCAACTGCCTTCGGTAACCCTGGGCGATAGCATCCGCATCCGCGCAGTGGTCAGTTTGCCCGCCGATCAGGTGGATACGCTGATCTGGACGCCTGCATTGCAGGGTTGTTTTGGTTGCGACAACGCCTTCGTATCGCCCGATACCGCCACAACATACACCGTCACCGCTTTTGACCTGAATGGTTGTTCGGCTTCCGCCCAAATTACTATCCAGGTAATCAAACGCTATCGCATTTATGCGCCAAATGCTTTTAGTCCCAATGCCGACGGCATCAACGACACGTTTACCCTCTTTGTAGGCGCCGGCGTAAGACAAATCAACTACCTCAGCGTCCACGACCGCTGGGGCGCATTGGTATATAAAACAACCACCTTGCCCATCAATACTGCCGACGCGGGCTGGAACGGCGAAATCAATGGCAGAAAGGCTTCCTCCGGCCTGTATGTCTATGTTGCCGAAATCGAAATGGAAGACGGCGAAATCATAATTCAATCTGGAGAAGTCTCCTTATTGCGCTAATATTGATCTTTAACTTAATCCTTGGTTGTAAAAACCGGGAAATCATTATCTTTCCAACGTTTTCCAGAAAAAGCGTCTCACAAGCTGTTCAACCGGCATTCCTGGTTCAGCTCGTGAGACGTTTTCTTCAAATCTTTTGTACCACAACGTCATCCCCCCATTGGACTTAAGTTTAGGAAGGTACGGACATCGCATTTGACATTTTTAACTTTACTCACACATGACTACAAATTTGACAGCATTCCTGCAGTCGCTTGTGGTGGGGTGGCTAATTTCTAACCCGGGGCAATTGCCTAAAGATCCGCCCTACACCTCATCGCCCACACCGCTGGCATGTAATTTGTCTGTTACAGCCCAAGCAAATCCCAGTACGATCTGTATGCCCGGCCAAACGGTCAACCTCAATGCAATCGTGCAAGGGGGTATGGTCACGCAGGTGATGTGGACGCCCACCACCGGGGTGGCTAATCCAAATAGTTTGAATACCACAGCCGTGGTCAACCAAACGACAACCTTAACCGTCAATGTTTCAGGCACCTCCAATATGAACCTGATCACAAACGGCAATTTTAATGCAGGATTTGGAGGTTTTACCAGCGATTATATTCCCGGCACCGGCGGTTCTTTCGGCTTGTTATCGAGCGAAGGTCAATACGCCGTAGCTACCAATGCCAGTCTTACCCATACCAATTTTGCCAATTGCCCCGACCATACCGGCGGCGGAAATATGCTTGTAGTTAACGGCGCAGGCGTGCCCAATCAAGATATTTTGTGCCAAACAATTAACGTAATACCCTTTACCAATTACTCGTTTAGCGCTTGGGTCGCCTCTGTGATCAGCACTTCGCCGGCACAATTGCAGTTTTCATTCAACGGCGCTATTGTCGGCGGCATTTTCAGCCCGCCCGCCACTACCTGCCAATGGCAGCAATTCAGCCAAATCTGGAACTCGGGAGGCGCTTCTTCGGTGGAAATTTGTATTGTTAACCAAAATACAGCGCTGAGCGGCAACGACTTCGCCATCGACGATTTGTTTTTGGCCGAGGTTTGTACAGCGGTTAATACGGTAACGGTGAATGTGGTGAACCTCAATGCCGCCTGGACGGCGCCCACTAATCTTTGCACTCAATCGTCGCCACTCCTCCTGAATTCATTGCTCAACCCCGGTTCAACACCCGGCGGCACATGGACCGTAAATGGTTTCCCCACCAACGTATTCGATCCAGGCCAGTGGGGCGCGGGAGCACATACGGTTACCTACAATGTCACCCAGGCGCCCTGCTCTGATGTGGAAACCCATTTTATTGTGGTTTTACCCCTGCCCGTGGCCACTTGGGCGCCACCACCCAATTTATGCATAGGCTCGCCCGTCTTTAATCTGAATACGATGCTGCTGCCCAGTTCGCAAACAGGCGGAACCTGGACGGTCAACGGCGCACCAGCTACTATTTTTAATCCCGCAGTATTAGGCGTGGGTCCTCATGTGGTGACGTATACGGTTGGCACTTTTCCTTGTATTAATAATTACACCCAAACTATTGAAATAAATCCGCTGCCCAATGCCGCATGGACGCCTCCCCCACCCCTGTGTACTACAGCTCCGGCATTTAACCTCAATACCCTGCTCAGCCCCGGCGCCTTAAGCGGAGGCGTCTGGCGTATCAACGGCGCCATAGCCACAATGTTTAACCCCGCCACCTTGGGAGCAGGTTCTTTTAATGTGAGTTATACCGTAGGCAGCGCACCCTGTGGGGCTACTATCACCCAGCCGATTACGGTTAACGCCCCTCCTGCCGTACCCCAACCCTCTTGCGGACAGGTCACGGAATCCGCTATCACTATTAACTGGCCGGCAGTGGCCGGCGCTAGTTCTTATATTGTAAATATTAATAATACCCAGCAAGTTACGGTGACCGGCGCCACGTATACTTCTACCGGGCTTATACCAGGCCAGACCGTGCAATACCAGGTACAAAGCCTGGGCGCAAATGGCTGCAACAGCGTCTTCAGCGGCTCGATAAGTTGCACCACTACGCTTTGTATACCTGCCGTGGTAACTATCGACCCGGTCGCAACGCTGTGTAACGATAACCCCGCATCAGAGATACAACTCATTGTAAATCTATCAGATACAACCGGCATGGGCGCCTGGAGCGGTCCGGGTATTACCGATACGGTCGAAGGTTTATTTAGTCCGGCCCTGGCCGGCCCCGGCGCCCACCTGGTGCGGTTTGATTATGAAGTAAACGACTGTGCCAGTTTTGATACCATTCTCATCATTGTTCAAAACCCTCCTATCGTAGCTATCCAGGGCGATACCACGATTTGTGTGGGCGATACTGCCATGATTTCTTTTTCAGGGATAGCGGATTCTACCGCCGCGTATACCTGGCAATTTGACGGCGGCGCCATAAGCTCTGGCAGCGGCGCGGGGCCTTACCAGATAACCTGGGCGAGCAGCGGCTTGCGTACTATTGCCCTTTCAGTTACACAGGGCGTTTGCGAAGCAGATACTACCCACGATATTCAAGTGGTTGCCCCGCTCACACCTCCTGCCATTAATTGTCAAACGACGAGCAGTACAATTACTTTTTATTGGCCCGACGACCCGGGTGTGCAAGGATATACGGTGAACATCCTCCAGGGCCCCGGCGGAATGATGGACAGCGATACGAGTTTTGCATTTACCGGGCTAACTCCCGGCGATTCGGTGACCATCGCGCTTGTCGCGTCAACAGGAGGCCCCTGCCCGGATTTGGTTGTCGAACGCACCTGTATCGCCGCAGATTGCCCTATTGTGGACATCACCCTCACCGCCCCCGATTTGATTTGTACGGTGCCCAACCAGGCCAATATCACCCTGCAGGCAACAACAAGCGGCGGCAGCGGCAACGGCACAGGTATTTGGTCAGGGTCGGGTATTATCAATACTGCCACTGGGTTGTTCTCTCCCCTGCAGGCCAATACCGGTACGAACATTATTACCTATACCTATACCGAAAACAATTGTACGTATACGGCAAATACTAGCATCGACGTATTCCCCAGGCCCACGGCTTCATTTATCGCCCAGGATACGATCTGCCTGCTCGATACGATTGCTATTACCTACACGGGTACGGCTTCTGCGGCTGCAACCTACGATTGGAATTTTGCCGACGGCATTGTTCACAGCGGAAGCGGACAGGGCCCATATATGGTTTCCTGGCCGACTGCCGGCGTGCGCCTGCTACGCCTACGCGTAGAAGAAAACGGGTGCCAGTCTTCACTTTCCGTACAAGGAATCCAGGTTGATCCACCCATTGATATTCCCGTGCTGGCTTGCGATCCCTCTTTTACGACTACTGATTTTTACTGGAATAATGTGGCTAATGCCCAGGCCTATATTGTAATTGTAACGGAAGGCCCCTTTGGCGAGATAACTTCCGATACCAGTTTTTCCATCATGGGATTGATGCCGGGGCAACACGTAGAAATATTACTCACAACGATAAGCGAAAATGCCTGCCCAGGTAGCGTACAGCCTCAAGACTGTACCACCTTATCCTGCGATAGCATTGCGCTGGATATCCAGACTATGCCCGCTGTTTGCCTGGGCGCTTCTCCGGCTATCATTAACATACCTTACAACCTCGTCACAACCGGCAGCGGCATCCTGTCCTGGTCGGGACCCGGTATCATCGATCCGGCCCTTCCCGATTGGTCGCCGGCGGCGGCGGGCGCGGGGCAGCATACCATCTACGTCAATTACTCCGACGGGCTTTGTACAGCTGCAGATTCAGTGGTTATCGATGTTTTTGATACACCGCTGGCAGCTTTTACCCTTACGCCGGATATTTGCCGGGATAGTACTGCTCAAGTTAGTTTTACCGGTACTGCGGGCCCCGGGGCAACTTATAGCTGGGATTTTGACGGAGCTACCGTGCAAAGCGGTTCGGGCGCAGGGCCCTACGAACTGAGTTGGTCAACAGACGGCCCACATACGGTTTCACTTGATCTGACAGAAAACGGATGCGCTGCGGCGCAGGCCACACAGCAAATTAACGTGAGCACCCCGCTCTCTACGCCGGTTATTAATTGTACTACCGGCCTGACTTCCGTATCGTTTTCCTGGCCGCAGGTCGATCAGGCCGACACCTATATGGTGGCGGTGCTCACCGGCCCCTCGGGTACTGCTACTAGCGATACCAGCTACGTATTCAACGGTTTAACGCCGGGTACGCAGGTTGAAATTTCGGTTACGGCTTTCGGCGACGGCATTTGCCCGGCCACCGTAGCCCAGTTGGCCTGCACTGCGGGCCTATGCCCTCCCATTACCATCGATATTGCGCCACCGGCATTAGTGTGCATCGACAATACCCCCGAAACCATCGACTTGTCGGCTACGCTCACGGGCAGCGGCGGCGGTGGCACTTTCACCTGGTCGGGCAACGGCATCACCGATGCCTCCGAAGGGTTGTGGACACCCCAGGCCGGCATGGCAGGCCAGGTTAACTGGGTCTTTGTCACTTACGAAGAATCGGTGTGCACTTATACCGATAGCCTGGCTATTGACGTATTTCTCACGCCCGTTGCCGACTTCTCGCTACCGGCATCCGTCTGCAGCGACTCTTTGGCTACTATCGCATTTACGGGTACCGCAGGTGTTGGCGCTTTGTACGCCTGGAATTTTGACGGCGGCACAGCAACACCGGGTACAGGGGCAGGTCCCCATCAGGTCAACTGGCCCAATGCCGGCATTTACGACATCAGCCTGGTGCTGAGCGAAAACGGCTGTGTATCGCCGCAAACCTTGCACAACATCGTCGTTGACGCCCCTCTCGACGCGCCCCAGCTGAGTTGCTCGAGTACCCTCAACAGCATTACACTCAGCTGGCCCGATGTAGACCAGGCGGCGGGATACGACCTGCTAGCGCCGGTGGGCTATACGCCCAACTGGACAAGCCCTACGAGCGTCGTTTTTGACAATGTCATGCCCTCCACTACGCTTATGTTTTCTGTCACGGCACTCGACAGCGCTTCGTGTAGCGACGTGACTTCCACTTTGTCGTGCACAACGCTGCCTTGTCCCAGCCTTTCCCTGGCCTGGAGCGCGCCGGCAGCCGTTTGCGAAGGCACGCCTGCCACCCTCAACTGGTCGGGTACCGGTGGAAATACTTCTTTTGAGGTTATTTTGAGTGTAAATGGCATGGCAGATACCCTGACGGGAATATCGCAGGGAAGTGTAAGCACTTTCCCTATTAATCAAACCACCACTTTTGCGGTGACAGGCGCCTCAACGGCCTCGGCGCCCGGTTGTGCGGTGACCCTGCCTCCCTCGCTGACCGTGACGCTCAACCGGCCGTTGTCGCCAGGCGTAGTGCTGGCCGACCCTGCGCTTTGCAGTGGCGCCGATTCCTTGATTGCCCTGGCCGATTTACTTATGGGAGAAGATATGGGTGGCATTTGGCAGGAAATTTCCCAACCGCCCTCCACCGGCAACGCATTTGATGCTGCCGACGGTACCTTTTATGCGGCTCAACAGGCTTCCGGAATATACCGGTTCCGCTATTTCCTGGATGCGGCAGCGCCCTGCGCCGATAGTTCGAGTATCGTGCAAATCCTGATAAACCCCAACCCGGTGGCCGATGCAGGCCCTGACCAGACACTCAGCTGCCAGGTAAACGAAGTGACACTGGGAGGCACGGGCACCAGCCAGGGCAACAACCTGACTTACCTGTGGACTTCTGCCGGCGGGGCGATGACAACTACACCCAATTTATCACAAACCACTGCCGGCCAGGCAGATAGCTACACCCTAACGGTCATAAATACGGCCACAGGCTGCAGCGATATTGATGCAGTTGTGGTACAATCGGGGGTAAACTTCCTGACGCCCTACATCACCACTACTCCTCTTTCTTGTTTTGCATCAAATGATGGGGTTATTGTGGTAGACTCCGTGGTTGGCGGACTGGCGCCCTACCAATATTCGTTTAACAACCAGCCGTTTACTTCGCAGTCGTTTTTCTCCTCTCTGACACCTGGTGTGTATAATTTGCTAATTAGAGATGCCACCGGTTGCGAATCGGAATTGCTGCTCAACGTCAGCCAGCCCAATGCCTTGCAGGTAGAGCTGATCACCAATCTGGAAGGCAACGAAACCATCATACAACTTGGCGACAGCATTTGGCTGCAGGCGCTTATCAACATTCCCGCCGAGCAACTCGACACGGTTATCTGGCGCCCGGAGCAGGCTGATTGCGAGAATTGCCTCAGCGTGCGCGTATCACCCACGGTGGCTACCACCTACGGCATAACCATAGTGGATGAAAACGGCTGCCAAACAGAGGATATACTAACCCTCTATGTGCGAAAGCAACGCGATATTTACATTCCCAATGGATTTTCGCCCAATAACGACGGACTAAACGATGTGTTTATGATTTTCGGCGGGCAGGAAGTGCAAACTATCAACTCTTTTTTAGTCTTCTCCCGTTGGGGCGAATCGCTATTTCAAGCCTACAACTTCCAAGCCAACGACCCTACTTACGGGTGGGACGGCAATTTCAGAAGCCGGCCGCTTAATGCCGGTGTGTACGTGTATTTTGCAGAAGTAACCTTTATCGATGGCGTCACTGAAATATTCAAGGGAGATGTGACGCTAATGCGATAAATTTAGTTCGAGATATATTGTTAGCACGAAAAGAAGTTGGTTCGATGATCAATTCGGGCCAACTTCTTTTTTTTAATAAAAAATTAGTGTTAAATTTATTGCTCCATATACTGGTACACGCACCCCGTGCATACATCCAATCTGAAACCTTAGTCACATCTGGCATGTGAAAAGTAGTTGCGTGTGTATTCCCAGTAACTCAAAACGAAAGGATTTCCCATTTCAGGGGGGATAGTAGTATCGCCATCTATAACGATAAAGCAAAACGGTCACTCGATGAAGCAACAACTACACTTATTCGCTATTTTACTAAGCTGCTTGTTCCATACGGCGCTTTGGGCCAACCAAAACGCCCCAAGGGTGGAAATCATCATGGTGGAGGGCCCCCAACACCGGTACCCCCTGCAACACTGGTCGGGGGATGTGCAGCGCTATGATTTGTGCAACCTTGAGGTGGGCAGAACCTATCGCCTGATAATCTCCGAATATTTGGACACGGGTTGCGGCTGGAATATTGTTTCCAAAAATGGATCGGGCAAACAAAAATCAAGCGCCGACGAATTGCTGTTTGTAGCCGACGCCTCCTGTATGTCGTTGTGGCTACAGCGCCAATGCCCCTCCAGCGGCAACGAAGGCGCAGTGCTGAGTTTGCAATGCGAAGATTGCTCCCTGCCCGACATGGAAGCCGACGAAAAAATGATGGGCATCATGGCGCAAGTCAACGGCAATGCCCTGTACCTCATCCAGCAGGTATTTATCGGGGGCGGTTGTTTCGACGTCTCCGGCGCAGTAGCAGCCGGGGCGCCGGGCCAGATCGGCACATTCAGTAATGGCGCTTCTTCTATTGGTATCGGCCAGGGTATTATTTTGTCTACCGGCAGTGTATTAGATTGCGCGGGTCCCAACAACTCGCCCAGCCGTTCAACCGGTTATGGCGGCGGCAGCAGCGACCCCGACCTTAATCAGATCGCCGGCGGCTCGCTGTACGACCTCGCCAAACTCGAATTTTATTTCCGGCCTACCGTAAATTCCGTGACATTCGCCTATTCTTTCGCATCAGAATAATACTGCGAATACGCCAATACCCAGTTTAATGACGTGTTCGGCTTCTTTATCAGCGGACCAGGTATCAACGGGCCTTTCTCCGGCGGAGCTATCAATATTGCGGTTTTGCCCGACGGCTCTCCGGTTTCTATTAATAATATTAACCACACCATTAACCAGCCCTTCTACCACGACAACAACCCGCCGGGCCAAAGTGCGGGTTGTAATACAGGAGAAGCTTTTTCCGTACCTAACACCCAATTTGACGGTTTCACGGTGCCGCTGTTGGCCACCGCCACGGTAATTCCCTGCCAGCAATATAAAATTAAACTGGTCATAGCCGACCGGGGCGACGCTATCTACGATTCTGCGGTTTTCCTCAAAGAAAACAGTTTTAGCGCAGGCTCTACCCTATCCGCCTCCGCCAATATCAGCGGCCTGGGCCCAAGCGCTACGGCCGCGTATGAAGGTTGTGGCAACGGCTCTTTTACTTTTTTCCGCCAGGGCGACCTGGGCCAACCTTTCCCCGTTACTTTTACGATCTCCGGTAGCAGTACGGCCACTTCGGGTTTGGACTATGCGCCTTTCCCTACTACGGTCATTATTCCCGCCGGTCAGGCCAGTGTGACGATACCGGTACAGGTTTTTGACGACCTGATCATAGAAGGAGTCGAGGCTATTATTATCGAATTGCAAAACCCCTGTTCCTGTACCTCGAGTATGGTGCAAATACAAATTCACGACCCGCCTCCCTTGTCTATAAGCGCCCCCGACGTATTTGTCTGTTCTACCACACCGACTACGATAACGCCTACCGTAACCGGCGGCTTGCCTGCTTATACGTACCAGTGGAGCACGGGAGGTACTTCGCCTACCATGACGCTTACACCGCCTGCAGGCGCCTCTTTTTATTCGGTGCAGGTGAGCGACAATTGCGGGCAGTCGGCAACGGCCAATTTTGGCCTCTTCGCTTCTTCTCCAACCGCAGCGTTGAGCGGGACCGGCACGATTTGCCAGGGCAATTTTAATGCCTTGCTCGATGTCGAGTTTACCGGCTTCGGCCCATTTGATATTACTTATAGCGTGGGAGGCTCTCAACAAACTATTAATGGAATTTATGCCAATCCCTTCGAACTTCCTGTCAATTTGCCGGGCACGGTCCAACTGATTTCGGTCTCGGCCAATGGATGCCCCGGACAGGCAAGCGGCACAGGTACGGTAGGAATTACGGAAGTATTACTCGATTCGGAGGTTTCGCCTATTACCTGCACCGGCGCCGCTAACGGCGCTATCGATATTACGCCAAGCGGAGGCGATGCCCCCTATACGTACAACTGGAACGGCTCGCTACCCGATGTCGAGGATGTCAGCAACCTCGGCCCAGGTACTTATCGCGTTACTGTTACGGATGACGTGGGTTGCGAGGTGAACGGCATTTTTACACTCACCCAACCACCCGTGCTCAATGCAACGGTGGGCAATATCCAGGCCGTCGATTGCAATAATGCAGGCAATGGCGCAATCAATGTTAACGTAAGCGGAGGTACGCCAGGTTATACGTATTTGTGGAGCGATTTCAGTACCAACTCTTCTTTGGTGGCGCCAAGCGGCTTGTATCTGCTCACGGTGACCGACGCCAATGGATGTACTAAGCAACTCAGCGCTACGATACCCAATAATGTGGCTTATCCGACAGCGGTAGCGTCCGTTGATGATGTGCTCGATTGTAATACTTTTTCTACCACGCTCAATAGTACGGGTTCCAGCACCGGCGCGCCACATGCCTACCAATGGGTGGCCCCACCAGGCGTCAGCATTACCGGACCTACACAGCCGCAAATCACGGTGAATACCGCGGGCAACTATTCGCTGGTGATCACCAATACCAGCAACGGATGTAAGGATACCGCCACGGTGAGCGTAGTACAAGACGTGATCCCGCCACCCATAGCTATCGCCAATCCCGATACGATTACCTGCACCGTGCAAAACGTGGCAGTCGATGGTAGCGCCAGCGCAAGCGGACCAACATATACATATGCATGGACTACTCAAGGCGGAAATATCCTTAGTGGCAGTGACGCACCGGTAGCACAAGCCGGTTCAGGCGGCAATTATACCCTGGTGGTGACCAATACGGCGAACGGCTGTACCAGTACGCTATCAGTTGCGGTTCCACAGAATGTGAACCCTCCGACGGTACTGGTGAGCCCTCCAAGTGATGTGACTTGCGATGATTCGGAAATTCAACTCAACGCCGGCGCCTCCAGCACCGGCCCGCAATACCAATATACCTGGTCAACCAGCGACGGGCATATCGTGAGCGGCAACGGCGCCCAGGTGATTACCGTGGATGAGGGGGGTACGTATGCCCTGCAAATACTCAATACGCAAAATGGCTGTCAGGCCGCAAATAGTGTTTTGGTATTGCAAAATCAAACCTACCCCGTAGCCGATGCAGGCCTGCCCATTGAACTCAACTGCCAGACTTCGAGTGCAACGCTCAATGGCGCCAATTCCAGTACCGGTGGAAATTTTACATACCAATGGACCACTTCCGGCAACGGTATTAGCAGCGGCGAATCATCACTCAACCCGATTGTCAATGAACAGGGTTGGTATTACCTCATGGTTGAAAATGTGGTCAATGGATGCGTAAGTATCGACAGCGTACAGGTATTGGCCAACAGCAACGCCCCCAACGTAGCCGCTTCGGTAGCTGATATCCTGACATGCGAAACAACCGCTATCAACATCGATGCGACAAGTTCTGATTCAGGGCCGGATTTCAATATTTCCTGGTCAAGCGTGGAGGGCAATCCTATCCAAAACGGTAATAGCCTGCAACCCACTGTCACCGCTCCCGGCACGTATATACTAACTATTACCAACCAAATCAATAGCTGTATTTCTACGGTTACCGCCGTTGTCGATCAGGATATCGCCGCGCCGGTAGCAGAGGCAGGGCCGGCTACTACGCTGAACTGCTATTCGCCGGAATATACTATTGATGCCTCCGCTTCGGATAGCGGGCCAAATTTTGAGATCAGCTGGCAAACTGCCGACGGCGCTATTGACAGCGGTATCGGTACGCTTACGCCCGTGGTAAGTACGCCCGGCACTTATGTGTTGACCATAAAAAATACGGTCAACGGCTGTAGTACCAACGATAACGTGACTATCCTCGCCGACCAGGCAGCGCCCAATGCGGCGGCCGGTCCCGATGCGGCAATTAATTGCGCAACAAGCAGTATTGCCTTGCAAGGCCAGGTGATTACTCCGGCTGTTTTTGACTTTTATTGGGAAGAAATCGGCAACCCCGCTTTTGTATCACCCAATACGCTTACTCCGGTAATTACTCAGGGTGGTCAATACGCTTTGGTGGTAACCAACCCCCAAAACGGCTGCCTGCTTCGCGATACGGTTGTTATTGCTGAAAATTTTGCCACGCCCACGGCTGTTGCCGGTCAACCCGGTACGCTTACCTGCGAGCTGACCTCGTTTACGATTAATGCCCAGGCTTCCTCGCAAGGAGCGGAATACAACTACCAATGGACTACCCTCGATGGTCACATCGTGTCGGGCCCCAACAGCCTGTCGCCACAAGTGGATCAACCCGGTACGTACCAACTGGTTATCACTAATACGACCAGCCAATGCAGGGATACCGCAAGCCTCGCGATCGACCAGGATATTGCCTATCCCGTAGCGGAGGCCGGATCGCCTTTTGAACTGAGCTGTACTGATCCGAGCTATACCCTTACAGGAACGGGGTCGAGCCAGGGCGCTCAATACCACTATTTGTGGATAGGCCCGGGCGTCAACCAGGATTTCGGCAATAACCCGCCTGTCCTTACCGTCAGCCAACCTGGAACCTATACGCTACAGGTAACCAATATGTTGAATGGCTGCGAAAGCGACGACGCGGTGGATATCAGTTCAAACCAGGTTTTCCCTGATGCATTGGCAGGCCCCGACGGGCTCCTGAATTGCGCAGTGAACACCGTGACGCTTTCTACCACAGGCTCCAGTATAGGCGCGGGCTATACGCTAACCTGGAAGACCTTGCAAGGCGCCCTCCAGCTGCCTGCCGGAAGCTTGGCGCCTACTATTGGCCAGGCCGGCGTCTTTGAATTGATGATCACCAATACGCAAAGCGGATGTAGCTCCCGCGATACCGTAATGGTGGCAACCGACTTTACCTACCCCCTGGCCGATGCAGGTATAGAACAAACACTCACCTGCGCCGATACGGTACTGACGCTATTAGGCACAGGTTCTTCCCAGGGTGGTGTTTATACTTACGCATGGTCAACCGCCAACGGCCATATTATCAGCGGGGATAATACCCTTTTGCCCGCCATCGACGAACCCGGCCTTTATCAACTGGAGGTGCTCCACGAAATCAGCTTCTGCCGCGATACGGCCTGGGTGAGTATCGAGCAAGATATTACCCCGCCCGTGGCTGCTATCGCTACGCCTCCCGTAGTTACCTGCAAGGATCCTACCCGCACACTACAAGCCAGCGCCGGCGGAAACCACCCATTGACTTACGCCTGGTCGACCACCAACGGCAATATCCTTTCCGGCAGCACGACGCTAACGCCGGTAATCAACGCCGCCGGCAACTACCAGCTCCTGGTCACGAATATGGGTAACGGCTGTACGACTATCACTTCTGCCGCTGTAACGATAGATACCCTACATCCGGTTGCAGAAGCCGGGCAAAGCGCCGTATTGAACTGCTACCAGCCCAATATGTCGCTTAGCGGGGCAGGCAGCAGCACGGGTAGTGACTTCTCTTATCTGTGGTCTACCTCCAACGGCGCCATTGCCGGCGGAATTAATACGCTGACTCCGCTGATTACCTCGCCGGGAGCTTATGAGCTTTTGGTAACGAATACCATAAACGGCTGCCAATCAGATGACGAAGTTTTGATTACCCAAAACGTAGCGCCGCCGCAAGTAGCCCTGTCGAATCCAGGCCCACTCACCTGCGCAGCTACCAGTGTAAATATTGTGGCTAGCACAGATGAGACTACGTCGCCCTACAACTACGTCTGGCAGGATGCCACCGGCAATACCCTCACAGCGCCCAACGTGCTGTCTTTGCAGGTATCTCAGCCAGGCACGTATTATCTTACCGCCACAAATAGCACAAACGGTTGCGTTAATGATGACCAGGTAACCATCACACAGGATATCGCGCCTCCTGCTGCCGATGCAGGAATCCCGGGTATACTCACTTGCGTGAATACCCAGCTTACCCTCAGTGGAGCAGGTTCTTCGATAGGCAATTTGTATGCCTATAACTGGACGGGCAGCCATCCCATCCTGCAAGGCAGCACCACGCTTAACCCGGTGGTGAACCAACCCGGCACTTATACCCTGGTGGTGACAAACCTGCAGAACGGTTGTACCTCTCAAGACTTTACAACCGTCATCGAGCAAGTGCCCAGCGAAGCCGAAATCCAGGCCCAAAACCCGTTCTGCTTCGGAGATTTTGCGGTGTTGCGAATCTTAGAGGTAGAAGGCGGCTATGGGCCCTACCTCTACTCAATCGACGGCGGCAATACCTTCACTTCCAATAGTTTCTATCCCAGGGTAGAACCGGGTAATTATACCGTGGTGGTTCAAGATGCCAACGGCTGCGAATACGGAGAGTTCATCTCTATACCCGAACCCGTAGAGGTACAGGTAGAAGTGGAGGCGCAGGTGAGGATCAGGCTGGGCGACTCCTACCAGATCAATGCCCTGGTGAATATTCCGGTAGAAGAGATAGGGTCGATTCAATGGTCGCCGGCAGAAGGACTGAGCTGCACGGATTGCCTCACTCCGCTGGCCACGCCCACGCAGACGACTACCTATACGCTGCGCATCACGAATATCAACGGTTGCCCCGATGTGGATCGCATTATGGTGGTGGTAGACCGCGAGCCGGCCATTTACGTGCCCAACGCCTTCTCGCCTTACAACAACGACGGTTTCAACGACCGCTTCGTGGTCTATGCCAAACCCAATGCCGTGAAGAAAGTCAATTCACTGATGATCTTCAACCGCTGGGGCGAATTGATGTACGAAGTATACGACTTCCCGCCAAACGACCCCCAATACGGATGGGACGGCCTGCACCGCGGCCAAATGATGAACCCCGCCGTGTTTGTCTACTGGACGGAAGTGGAATTGATCGACGGCACAACTGTCTTGCTGAAAGGCGATGTGACGTTGATGGACTGAATTAATTTGCTGATGTGCTGATGTGCTGATTTGCTAATTTGCTAATTTGCTGATAATCAATTATATTTGACAATCAAATAATAATACATCAGCACATCAGCACATCAGCACATCAGCACATCAGCACATCAGCACATCAGCACATCAATAATACGGTTTCAACATCAAATAACACACCGGACCGGTGACGGCTACGTACAGCCAAAGCCAATACACCCACCTGGCCATGCGTTTGTGGCGGTCAAACTGGTTGGTGTATGCGCGGGTAAACGTGAGTAATACGAGAGGAAGCGACACGCCCGCCAGGACAATATGGCTCAACAAAATGGCCATATAAATGGATCGGCTGCTACCGGCCGCCAAACGCTCGGTATCGCTGAGTACGCCGTTGTGGTCTAAATCGCCGTAGATCGTTTCCGGCGTAGTGAAATGATACGTGACATACGACAGTAGAAAGAGCACCGACAGACCCATTGCTACATATATGGCTTTCCTATGTAGGTCTTGTTTTTTGTTTTTAATAAAATAAAAAGCTGCCAGTAGTGCCACAGCAGCACCGGTATTCAACAGCGCATGAATGCCCGGCAGAAAGCTAAAATCCCAGCCTTCAGGCAGGGGGATTTTTACCCGGCGCATCATTCCTACCAGCAACAACACGACAACCGTAATAATCCAGGTTAGCGTGTGCATTTTTTTTGAAAGCGTCAAGTTCGGTTGGCTCATTTTTCGCGTTCTCTTTTGTACAACAAATCTCTTTCCTTAATTCTCGGCGCCAATAAAGCGATGTGCTCTACCAGGCGTTTGACTTCGGCCTGTTTATCTGCTTCGTAAAAGCGCCGAAGCTTAAGATTGGTATCGGTAAGTGCTATCCACCATTGGCCGGGGTTTTCAGCCGGCAAGTGGTAAGCCGCTTTGGCCTGCTGTATTTGCTGTGCATCTGTTACAAAAAAATAGCACTGTGTTTCATCCAGCAATTGATATTTGTCGACAAAGGCTGTCATAGATGAAGAGTCGCCTTCCGCATAGGTAACGAATATCACATCTTTTCTTTCGTCAAACTGCTCGTGCAATTTGGATAAATCAGCGCCGTATTGGTCAAGCGCGGCCTCCTCTGATAAAGAGACGAAACCGGTGATGGCCAGCCTGTTTTTCAGGCTGTCGGCAGGCAGCGCCGCGCCGGCAGCAGGAAGAATAGCTTGCGGCATAGGCATTACCCCCAGGTCTTTCAGTTCGGCCATGGCCTTGCGGTGATAATCCAATCCCGACTTGAGGTAATACCACGATCCGGCCGGCAGGGCTGCCAGCAACAAAAAAAGCGCCAGCAGCTGGACAATGGTACGCTTATTTGGTGCGCTCATATTGGAGTTGTATTTATCGAGAAATGAACACGAAAGATGAGGAAAGGTTAGCAAATTAGTATCAGCGGAAAGTCATAAAATGTGAACTGTGAACTGTGAACAGTGAACTGCACACTGATCAGTTCACAGTTCACTGTTCACAGTTCACTAAAAAAGCGCCTTCCAGGATTTTTCCCGAAAGGCGCTTTTTTTTCATCCCCAATAAAATTATCCCTTCCAATCAGGGCGATACACATCGTCGCCGAGATATCCGGTGGGTTGCGAAGACTCTTTGGGCGCCGCTTCGTTTTTCTCTTTGATCTGCTCGCGACGGTTTTTCCACGAATTGCCTTCCTGGAAAAAGGCGATGATCGCCCAGATAAGTAAAGCCGTAGGTAACAGCACGCTCATGGCCAGTCCTTTTACTTCGTAGCGCATGTGCATGAATTCGTAAATAATAAAATAAGCCTTGTACAAAGACAACACGGCAATTGTAATACCTACTGCGTACAAAACGACTTTGTATTCTTTCACTTCGTGCCAGCCCAGGTGGCCTTTGCCGAACAGTGAAATGAGTACTTCAATGATCGTGACGGCAGCAAGGAGCTTTAAGCCGAAATACACGCGTTTGATACTTGCTTCATAGCTGAGGTGTTCCATCGCTATATGTTTTTTCGAATGAGATCAATGAATTAAAGCAGATAAAATACGAGAAAAACGAAAACCCAGACAAGATCCACAAAGTGCCAGTAAAGGCCGATCTTCTCTACCATTTCGTATCCGTTTTTCCTGGCCACATACACCCCGCTGGCTGCATTGAGCATAATGATAAGCAGGAATACCACCCCCGATAGTACGTGAAAGCCGTGGAAACCCGTAATAAAGAAAAACAGGGCGCCAAATGCTTTAGGTCCAAATTCCTGCTTGCCCATGGCGCCGTCTTCGGCTATGTAGCGGCGCTGAATCCAACTATCATGGCCCGTTTCTTCGTCGTGATGCTTGTGCATCAGATAGGTTTCTCCCGTCTTGAAAGTTTCGCGTTTCTCGCCTTCCTTATACGGCTCGCCCTGTTTGTTATCGAGATATTCTCCACTAACCGTATGGGTGCCAAACGGGTTGGTGGTCACGCTCATGTGTTCGGCGCCGATGAGTTTGTTCCATTCCCAGGCCTGACAGCTCAAGAAGCCGAGGCCGCCGAAGATGGTCAGCAACATCCAGAAGACAACGCCGTTTTTATTTTCACGGTGGCCTTCCTGTACGGCGCGCACCATGGTCACCGAACTTATGATCAACAAAAATGACATGAAGGTCACGAAAATCAAAGGAAGACCTTCAATACCGAACGGCGCCGTCGAGAAGACAACGTCGGGCACAGGCCAGGTAGGGCTGCTAAAGCGCAAAGCGCCGTATGAAATTAGGAATCCCGCAAAAGTAAAGGCATCTGACAAGAGGAAGTACCACATCATCAGTTTGCCATAACTCACCCTAAAGGGCGCCTTACCACCTGACCAGGCATTGCCCTGATCGTCGTGAACATCATGTTCCATAGCGGTAGCCGTTGTAGCCATCAGTACGTATCGTTTAGATGTTTATCTAATTTATTTACGATTGCAACGTCATAAAGACGAATAAATATACCCAAAGTATATCCACAAAATGCCAGTAAATAAGCGTCAGTTCCAGTCGTAGCTTTCGGGTCGGCGTGGGGCCCGATGTCAGCGTAAACGCGTGGATCAGCGCTACCAGCAACGCGGCTACGCCTCCTATTACGTGAGCGGCGTGGATCATCGAAATGAGATACACAAAGTCGCTCGAAGGATTCGTGCCCAAAGGAAGCCCCAGCAAATCTTTCATTGCCTGCCACCCCTCGTATTGCACAACTACAAATGCCAGGCCGAGTGCAAAGGTAGCAATTAGCAATCCTTTGTATAATGGCGCGGCGCCTTTTTTAAATGCGATAAATGCGCCATGCAAAGTAACGCTGCTGGCTACGATCAATACCGTGCTCAGCGTAAAAATGCCGGGCAGTGCAAACTCCAGCCAGTTGCCGGCAGCCTGCCGCACCAGGAATGCGCTGGTAAAAGCGCCGAACATCATCGTTATACTGGCGCAAGCCGCCAAAAGCGCAAACTTTTTGGGGTGTATTTTATTCCTGGTATGTATTTGATTTGTCACTGTCGCTTGCATCACATTTACAACTTATCCAACACGAGCACAATCAGTACCGTCGGAATATATAAAAATGAAAAAAACATCAGTCGCAATGCCGCCGACCTGTCGAGCTTTTGGAAAAATCGCCAGGCAAACCAGGCATATGCCATCCCCACTGCGAATACGATCGACGTAGCTATTACGCTACTTGCGCCTACCCAATATGGCAATACGCTAATGGGTAGTAAAAAGAGCGTGTACAACAAGGCCTGTTTTCCTATCACCGGATGGGGCTTCAGATCTTCAGCGGGAATGAGTTGATATCCCGCCTTTTTGTAATCATCAAAACCCAGCCAGCCTATCGAAAAGAAATGAGGAAATTGCCACAAAAACTGCATCGTGAAGAGCGACAAAGCAAGCAGGGTGATTTCTCCCTGCGCCGCCGCGCAACCGATGAGCGTGGGCAATGCCCCCGGCACCGCGCCTACCGCTACCGCCACCGGCGAAATTCGCTTGAGCGGCGTGTACACAAAGGCATAACTCATCATGGCAAAAGTGCCGAAGAAGGCCGTCCAAGGATTGAATAAGGCCAGCAACGAAATGCCGAACAAACTCATGAATCCCGCAGCGATCACCGCTTCAGACACGCTCATCCTGCCAGTCGCCAACGGACGGTTGGCCGTGCGCTTCATCAGCCGATCGTAGTCTTTTTCAAGTACCTGGTTGAGCGCATTCGCCGCACCGGTGACTAGCAAACCTCCCATCGCCAGTATGACCACGGAAGCCGCATTTACAGGCCCATTGGCAGCAATCAGGTAAGCCATTACCGAAGAAAACACCACGGTTAACGACAGCCTGAATTTGATGAGCAACTTGTAGTCTTCGACTTTTCGAAGTACAACCCCTAAAACCCTATAAGAAGCTACTTTTACGCTTGACACTGTTACTAATGTGCGACCTCTTTGAGGTTGTGAATTTCTATATTTTCGAATCTCTCCCTCTCACCCTCTCCTAATGTCCTCCATCGTGCTCGCCTTCTTTCAGCGGCTCGATCTGTGGGGTGAATTCTTTTCCGTCTTTACCATAATCGTACGGCCAACGCTGAACAGCGGGGATTTTACCCGGCCAGTTGCCGTGACCGGCGTGTATCGGTGTAGTCCACTCCAGCGTAGAAGCGCCCCAAGGGTTTTTGGTAGTCACTTTTTTGCCCTTCCAGATGCTGTAGAAAAAGTTGATCAACAACAGCAATTGTGCAGCAAAAACTACCATAGCCGCAATGGTGATGAATTTATTGATCTCCGTAAAGTGGCGGAAAGTCTCGAATACGTCGAAGCGATAGTAGCGGCGAGGCACACCGGCCATACCCAAATAGTGCATGGGCCAGAAGATGGCATAAGCGCCTATCATGGTGAGCCAGAAGTGGATCTTACCCATCGTTTCGTTCATAAACCGTCCGAACATTTTGGGGAACCAGTGGTATACGCCCGCAAACATGCCGAAAAATGCGGCTACCCCCATCACGATGTGGAAGTGCGCTACGACGAAGTAGGTATCGTGCAATTGAATATCAATGGCAGAGTTGCCCAGGAAGATCCCCGTCAAACCACCCGAAATGAACATAGAGACGAACCCGATGGCGAATAAGTTGGCCGAGGTAAACCGGACATTACCGCCGTATAGGGTGGCTATCCAGTTGAATACCTTTACCGCCGACGGCACCGCGATGATCAATGTGAAGATCACGAAGAAGTTGGAGATGAATGGGTTAACCCCAGACATAAACATGTGGTGCGCCCATACAATAAAGGAAAGAAAACCGATGGCCAACATGGAGAATACCATGGCCTTGTATCCAAAGATCGGCTTGCGGGAGTGTACCGAAAGTACTTCCGATACCAAACCCATTGCAGGCAGAATGATGATGTATACCTCGGGGTGGCCCAGGAACCAGAATAAGTGCTGGTACAATATCGGGCTACCGCCCACGTGGTCGAGGGCTTGCCCGCCGATGAATATTTCACTCAAATAAAAGCTCGTACCCAGGCTGCGGTCAAACATGATCAGGAAGAAACCGGAGGCCAATACCGGGAACGATAACAAACCTATGACGGCAGTTATCAAAAATGCCCAGATGGTAAGCGGCATACGCCATAAACTCATACCTTTCGTGCGCAAATTGAGTATGGTGGTAATGTAGTTAATACCTCCCAATAGCACCGATACGACAAATAGAACCAAACTCACAATCCATAATGTCATACCTGCTCCCGACCCCGAAGAGGCCTGCGGCAATGCACTGAGCGGCGGATAGGCGGTCCAGCCTCCCGAAAATGGCCCGGTGCTGAGGAACAACGAGAAAAACATGACCACGCCGGCAAAGAAGAAAAACCAATACGACAGCATATTGAGAAATGGCGAAGCCATGTCGCGTGCACCAACCTGCAAAGGAATGAGTAAATTGCTAAAGGTGCCGCTCAAACCGGCGGTCAATACGAAAAATACAAGAATAGTACCGTGCATTGTTACCAATGCGTAGTAAAATTCGGGCGCCAGAGTGCCCAGGCCGGCATCATTGACCGTGATCCACTTGCCCAAAAGTGGCCTGAGCCATGCCAGGCTCTCATCGGGAAATCCCAACTGCAAGCGGAAAATCAGCGACATCAAACCACCTATGAAAGCCCAGAACATACCTGTGATCAGGAACTGACGGGCAATGATTTTGTGATCCTGGCTGAAAATGTAGGTCGTAATGAAGTTAGACTGATACTTGTCACCATGATGGTGCTCGTGGAAATGGTCGTCGAACCCTTGTTCCTGTATCAGGCGATCCTCCTCCGTTTGTACCTGTTGGGTTGTTACGTTAGCCATCCGCTGAACTATTTATGTTGTGATCCTATGGATTAAACTTAAAATTATTGTCCCACTATTTTGAATTCGGTGCGGCGGTTTTTGGCGCGCCCCTCTTCTGTGTCGTTGGTGTCTACCGGGCGCGTTTGGCCGTACCCCACTGCACTCAGCCTGCCCGCGCTAACTCCCTTGCCGGTAAGGTAATCGTGTACGGCTTGGGCGCGTTGTTGCGACAAGGCCTGGTTGCTGTCGGCATCCCCGGTATTGTCGGTGTGTCCGCTTATTTCAATAGCGAGATTGGTATATTTGTTCAACACCTCCACCATATTATCCAGCTCGTATTTCGATAATGACGTCAATTTGGCAGAACCCTCTTCAAAGTTCACGTAATTGAACTTGAGGGTTTTGTCTGTAGCACTGGTCGATTGAATCGCCTTGTCGACGGCGTCGTTGAATTCCTGCTTGCGCTGCTTGATTTCGAAATCGAACAGCATGTCCTTGTTGGGATCATCGGCAGTCCCCCTGATAGTGGTGAGGTAATAAGACGGCTGCTGGATTCGCCAAATTTTGTATTCGGTTTCATCAACAATTCTGACTACGCGGCGCATACTGAAGTGGCCGCTGCCGCACAATTCGGCGCAAGCCAATTCGTAGTTGAAAGTTTCCCAAAGCATCTTTTCCGGATCGTTGGGATCGGGAAGCTGGTATTCCTTATAGTTGCGAAGTTTCTGACGGTATTCTTCCGTTGTCATTTCGGGGGTAAATACAAAATAAGTGGGCATACCCGGCACGGCATCCATTTTTACGCGAAAGTGCGGAAGATAGAAATTGTGCAATACGTCGCGTGCAGTAATACGCACGCGAACTTTCTTTCCTTTGGGCAGCACAAGTTCGGTGGGGTGGGCGTCGTCAATATTTTTGATGTCGGTCCAATCCTGGCCTATAGGGTTGGAGCCGCTGATCAGCTTGTAATCGCGCGCACCCAACTGTTCATCTTTGCCGGGGTAACGCAAGTGCCAGGCAAACTGGTATCCCGTGGCTTCTACTTCTATGTAGTCTTCAGCCGGGTCCACATCCGCCATCACTTCGTTCCAGGCGTCCAAACCACCGATTACCAGGAAGGTCATCACTACCGCCGGAATACCGGTCCATATCATCTCCAGCTTGTTGTCGTGGGGAATGTAGGAAGCGATGCGACCACGGCGGGCGCGATATTTCCAGGCAAAGTAAAACAGCAGGATCTGGGTGATGAAAAATACGATGCCCGTGACGAGCAGCGTAACGGCAAACATGTAGTCGAGCGCCTTACCATGCTTGGAAGCCGCGTCATGCGGGCCGAATCCGAGCATATAGTTTTTGTAATACAGCGCCGTCCAAACACATCCGATCAGGAACACGATCATAAACACGATCATGTATAACCCCTGCCGGTTGTTGTTTTGTTCCTGCACTTCTTCTTCGCCCCTGATCTTGGCTGACAGCTCGTTGACCTTGCCGATCTGCACAACGATGATGGCGATCAAAGCCACACAAAGTATAGCGAGTAATGCCGTACTCATTAGTTATTGTTTAGTAAAGTTCTTTTTCAAAAGCCAAAATTACACAATCATAACAGTAACTGGACGATCTTGCTTAACTCCTTCGAGTTGTTTAGACCCAGTCTAAATTACTTCTAAGTATGGTGATGCAAACTTTCCTCCAGATAAGGATCGTTTTTGGGAACCAATGCAGCTTTCGACAAGCGGTTTAATACGAAATAGAGGAAACCGCCCAGGAAACCCAGCATGGTGCCTATCTCCAGCAATCCGGGTATCAAAAATCCAATCGGCGCACTTGCATGGCCATGATGCGCGCCTTCTTCGGCGCCATGCGCAAGCGCTTCATGCGCGGTGTGCAGCACACCCGGCTTGATCATCTGGAAAAAGTCGAACCAGTGGCCGAATAATACCACCAGCGATACAAAGATCAGCGTGCCGTATTTGCGCTTGGTGTCGTTGCGCATCAGGATCAGGAACGGCAATACGAAGTTCAACAAGAGATTGCCATAGAACAACACCGGGTAATTGTCGATGCGCTCGCGGAAATAAACCGTTTCTTCGCCGATATTGGCGTACCAGATGAGCATGTACTGCGAAAACCAGAGGTAAGCCCAGAATACGCTGAATGCAAACAGATATTTGCCCAGGTCGTGCAAGTGTTCAACGGTCACTTCCTCCAAATAGCCTTTCGATTTAAGATAGGCGATAGTGAGAATGATAAGGGCCAGGGCGGAGACAAACCAGCTCACGGTAGCGTACCAGGCATAAAGCGTGCTGTACCAGTGCGCGTCTACCGACATAACCCACTGCCATACGATAGCTGCGCTGGTAAACCCGCCTATAGGCAGGAATGCAGCTGCCCAGATGCGCATGCGCTTGTGGTGGTTGTAATCGGGCGTACCCGACATATCTTCTTCTACCGACAAAGTGCGGAGTTTATTGGCAAAGAAAATCCAGATACCCATAATAATCAGGGTACCGAAGGTATACCAGTTTTTGTTGAGGAAGCTGGATTTGCCCTGCAGGATGGGGTCGGCAGCGACAGCTTTGTCATCGGCCCAGTGATAAAGGTGGTGAAGCCCGCCCCACATACCGACGATAACCACCAGCATGAGGATCAATCCGGGAATCAGGAAAAGCGAATAGGCCTCGAAGACCCTTTTTACTACCGTGTACCAACCTGCCCAGGCCGTAGTGAACGCGGCCATTACAAAGAGTGATACAAAGCCGATTCCGGTGAAAAACACCGCATTGTGCAGGTAGTTAGACCAAAACCGCGTATGCAGTGCGTCATCATAGGCGAAGGTGAGTATGAGGCACAAAAGCCCCAGTCCCATCATCCCCAGGAGCACTGTCTTTAGTTTGCCGTCTATCTGATATTGGTTCATAACCTATAATTGCATTAAAAGGTCTTCAAAATGATCGTGTTCACTAGTGGCCGCCGCCGTGCTGCTGTTCTTGTGTATCTGTTGCTCCTTCTGCGGGTTGTTCGGCAGCGTCGCTGACCTGTTTGGCCGCAGCCTGTACCACGCTGCCCGGCACGCCGAATTGCGGATTAAGCGTATTTGCTTTTTCGCTGTAGATCAGGTTTTTAGACGCGGCCTGCAGCGAACGGACATAGTGGATAACCTGCCAGCGTTCTTCAAATGACAATTTGTCGGGATAAGCCCCCATCGTATTTAAACCATACATAATGGCATGATAATAACGGCCATTGGAAGAATTTACAAAAGCCGAGTCGAGCAAATTCGCAGGTTGGGCGGGGTATTTTGCATTTTTATTTTCATCACTCACCAAATACCCCAGGCCGTCGCCTTTTTCGCCATGGCAAATACCGCAGAAGGTATTGTACAACACTTTAGCGCGAGCCAGTCCTTCGTCGGTGATCGGGAAGGGATTGCTGATGATTTCAGCGGTAGCGCGTGCGCGATCTTCGTTGGTATCGGCATAATAATAGGGTACGTTGCCGTTTAACGGCACCGATATGGCGTTGATGGCATTCATACCGTGCAGGTGCTCCATCATCGCCTTTTGAGCCTCGGGGCCGGTGGCGTAATAAAGCCCGGCATATCCGCGGGGAATTGTGCCATGTACCGGCAGGTTCGGATTGGAAAAAGCCTTGCGCTTAAAGGTGCTGGCGCTATCCCAGGTATTGTAGTGGTAATAGGTATACACGTTGCTTTCATAAGCTATCGAGTGTGCCATATCGGCCATATACTCGCTGCCGGTATTTTCACCGCCGGCCGGCGAACAAGCATTCAACAGCACGACAGCTACAATTGCAATAAATATAGACTTGAATGGTTTCATCATATAGAGATTGAAATCGCCTGCAATGATTTTAAATTATTTTGGCATTGATCTCTTCCGCGCCCGAAGCAGAAAGGAAAGACTTCAACTTGTCAATCTCCTGCTGGCTGGCGCCATTGGTCTGAAAAGCCAGGCAAAACTTGTCATCCGTGATGCGGTCGTCAAGGGTCGGATTCGTAACCCCGGGCGCCAAACCGCAGACTGTATAGTATGCCACTACCATGCCGATAGCTGAAAACAACACCGTCAATTCAAAAGTAATGGGAATAAAGGCCGGAATAGACCAATAGGGCTTGCCCCCGAAAATGATCGGCCAGTCGCGGGTAAAAACCCAGGTCATAAACAAAAACGCCGTCAAGGCGCCGATAGCGCCGAATATGAAGCCGACCTGGTGTAAGCGGCTTTCAGAAAGCCCCATCGCCTCATCAAGACCGTGTACCGGAAATGGCGTATACACATCCATAATGTCCAGGTGATCGGCTTTGGCCTTGTGTACCGCCTGCAGCAGCACTTGTTCGTCGTCGTATAGGCCGTAAAGAACCTCTTTGCTTTGATTAGCCATTGTATGATGGATATTAGCAGATTCAAACATTAATGATGAACGCCGGCGCCTTTGGCATGATGTGCTTTGTGCGCATTAGGACCCGTATATTGATCGCCGGCTACCTTGAGTATTTGCTTCACTTCCGCTACCGCCACCACCGGCGCCACGCGCGAGAAGATGAGGTACAGGGTGAAGAACAATCCCAGGGTTCCTACAAACAAACCTATTTCTACCCAACTGGGCACGTAGTAACTCCAGCTGGAGGGCAGGTAATCGCGGGCCAGCGTAGTACCGATGATCACAAAACGCTCGAACCACATACCGATATTGACAAAAATCGACATCACGAAGGTCCAGAATACGCTGCGCCGGATTTTCTTAAACCAGAATATCTGTGGCGACAACAGGTTGCAGGACATCATCCCCACGTACGACCACCAGTAGGGGCCCATTACGCGGTTGTAGAAGGCAAATTGTTCGTATATGTATCCCGAATACCAGGCCACGAACAATTCGGTGAGGTAAGCTACACCCACAATGGTACCGGTGAGCAGGATAACTTTGTTCATGCTCTCGATATGCTCGAGGGTCACGTATTGTTCGAGGTTGAGCACTTTGCGCGTCATCACCATGAGGGTTTGCACCATGGCAAAACCCGAGAAGATGGCGCCCGCCACGAAATAGGGAGGGAAGATGGTGGTGTGCCAACCAGGGATAACCGAAGTGGCGAAGTCGAATGATACGATGGTATGTACCGAAAGTACCAGCGGCGTAGACAAGCCGGCAAGTACCAGCGAGAGGCTTTCAAAACGCTGCCAGTGCTTGGCGGCGCCGGTCCAGCCGAATGACATGTAATTGTATATTTTGCGGCGCAAACCCTTGGCACGGTCGCGCACCGTAGCCAGGTCGGGCACCAACCCCGTATACCAGAACAGCAACGATACCGTGAAGTAGGTAGAGATCGCGAATACGTCCCACAACAACGGTGAGTTGAAGTTCACCCACAAGGGGCCGCGGGTATTAGGATAAGGAAAAATAAAGAAGCCGAGCCATAGGCGCCCCATGTGGATAAGCGGGAACTGGCCTGCGCAAATAACGGCAAAAATCGTCATAGCTTCTGCTGCCCGGTTTACGCCGGTACGCCAGCGCTGGCGGAACAACAAAAGGATAGCCGAGATCAGCGTACCGGCGTGGCCGATACCGATCCACCACACAAAGTTGGTGATATCCCAGCCCCAGCCGATAGTACGGTTGAGGTTCCAGGAGCCGATGCCCACCCAGATCGTCCAGGTCAAACAGAACACATACAATGCCAAACCCGCACTGGCCACGATAAAGGCGATGATCCAGGTCATACTTGGCGTGCGCTCGGTAGGCGAACAAATATCTTCCGTGATCTGGTGGTAGGTTTTGCTACCCTGAATTAGTGGTTCCCTGATCGGAGAAACTGCTGCACTCATATTACGTCGTTTATAGATCGGCGCCCGTGGGCATCCTTAAAGTCTTAATGTTGAGATTTAGGCTTCGAAAGCTTCATCGCGGTTTACTACGCGCGCCGCATAAGTCACGGAAGAGCGCACGTTGATTTCCTCGAGTACCACGTAGTTGAGCGGATTGCCGAGGCGTTTCGCTACTTCGCTGTTATTGTTGTTGCCGTCACCGAAGACGATGGCGCCGGTCGGGCAAGCCGTTTGGCAAGCCGTCTTAACGTCGCTGTCGCGCAATGCGCGGCTTTCTCGTTTTGCGGTGAGTTTGCCCTCCTGGATGCGCTGTACGCAGAAGCTACACTTCTCGATTACACCGCGAGAGCGCACCGTCACGTCGGGGTTCAACACCATACGGGTGAGGTTATCGGCGTAGAAGGGCAGGCCGTCGCTCGTGTACATATGCTCGTCATCCATGTAGTTCTCGTTGATCGAGAAGAGGTCGGCAGTAGTATAGTCGAGCCAGTTGAAACGGCGCACCTTGTAGGGGCAGTTGTTGGCGCAATAACGCGTGCCGATACAGCGGTTGTAGGTCATCTGGTTGAGGCCCTCCGAGCTATGGTTGGTAGCAGCTACCGGGCACACGTTTTCGCAGGGCGCATTGTCGCAGTGCTGGCACATCATGGGCTGGTAAACCACATTGGGGTTTTCGTAGTCGCCGAAATAATAACGGTCGATACGCAACCAACTCATTTCGTGATGGCGGTGCACTTCTTTTCTGCCCACCACGGGTACGTTGTTTTCTGCTATACAGGCTACCTGGCAAGCGCCGCAGCCCGTACAGGCGTTGAGGTCGACGTGCATATTCCAGTGGTGGCCCTGGCTGTATATTTCCTTGCTGTATTGCTCGTAAGGATAAATCGTCTGTTGGTTGAGCGCTTCGGCTTCGGTGCGTTTTTCTTCGATGTGGTGGGCCAGTTCTTCTATGTCCTTCAGGTTGCCCTGGTAGATGATAGAACGTTTGGTAAGTCCACCCTGCATACCTGCGCCGATGGTCATGATGGTTTTTTCGTCTACATTGAGCGGTTTGCCGGTGGATTCGTCGGCGATCACTTTGCCATTTTCGTCGCGGGCGGTGACCCCCATCGTGTGGTGGTATTGCACGCAGGCGAAGTGCTCGTCGCGGTCGGTTTTGCCGACTATTTTGGCATCTTCGGCATAATATTGGGTATTGCCGTCTTTGTCGATGCTCATCCAGGGGTAAACGTCGGCGCCTACTTTTGTTTGGCCAAGTGCGTTGCCCATGCGGCCCAGCACGTTGCGGCCGTAGCCGAGGGCGAGGCCGAGGGTGCCATCCATTTGTCCAAACTGGCGTACGACGGTCAGTACCTGTTTTTTACTGCTTACTTCCAGCTCTACCCTATCGGCTTTGCCGTAAATTTCGTCGTTGTTGAGATTTTCGAGCGCCGTAAATTCATTGCCGCCCTCCCATTTTACGGGGATAGCCAGGTGGTTGCCCCACACGCAGCGGTTTACGGGGTCGGGCATTTCCTGCAACCAGGGGTTGCCGGCATATTGCCCGCCGCCCATATTGACGGTTTCGAAAAACGATATTTCAAGGGCTGATTGGCCGGGTTTGCGCACTTTGGCAGCCGCGGCGCTGACATCGCCCGAAAAGGCTACCTGGATCGAGAATTGCGGCGATTCGAAGACGCCGTCGTGCAGGGCGCTATCCCAGAATGCCTGGAAAGTGGCAAAGTTGCTTTGCTGGCGGAACATCGTTTGCTCCCAGTGCAACTTGAGGTATTCCAGGAAGGGTTGCTCGGCGCCCGTGTTCAGCGTTTCGCCGGCAGCCCAACGCAGAAGGCTTTCTTCGGCCTGGCGGGTGCCGGCGCGACCCAGTGCCGCAAAAACGGGAGCGATAGTGGGCTGTATGAGGCTGTAGTAACCGCGTTTGGGTTCGGCATCGCCCCAGCTTTCCAGGTAGTGATGCGTCGGCGTGGCATAATCGCAGAGTACGGTTGTTTCATTGGGCGCACCCGAAAACGATACTTTGAGGCCTACCTTTGACATACCCTGAGCAAACTGTGCCGCATCGGGGAGGTCGTAGGCGGGGTTGGCGCCGTCCATGATAAAAATAGCGTCTACCTGGCCTGCGTTCATATCGCGCACCAGTTTGCGTACGTCTTTATCGCGGCCCTGGCGTTGCAGCGAAGCGGCGCCGAATTCTATCGTAGCGCCGTAGTTGCCGAGTGCGTCATTGATGGCATTCACCAGGATCTGCTCGCCGGTGTTGTTGGTACCTGCCACTACGAGCGAGGCGCCGCGATGGGCCAGCAGTTCTTTTGCGGCTGCTTTAATTTTATCGGCTTGTTTGCTGCTGAGTTGGGGACCGCTCACAGCGGGGCGGCCGGTAGCGGCGGCCACGGCGTTGTAAAGCGTAACGATAGCTGCGCCTTGTGCCGATGGTTTTACCAGTATGCGGTGGTCGGCATTAGAGCCGGTGAGGCTCATGTGGCTTTCCACCTGTATGTGGCGAGATTTCTCTGCTTTTTTGATATCCGTGATCCGGCGTCTTTGGGCGTATTGCGCAGCGTATTCGATAGGAGAAATCCAGGTGCCGAGGAAATCGGCGTCGAAGCTGACAATCACGCGGGCCAGGTCGAAGCGGTAGTTGGGGGCGACAGCCTGTCCGAAGCAGGTTTCATTGGCCTCCAGCAGTGCCGATGCCGACACGGGATCGTACATCACCAATTCCGTATTGGGGAATTTGGCTTTAAAATCCTCGATCGCTTTTTTCGACGTCGGGCTCATGATCGTATGAGCCAGGATGCGGATGCGCGATTCGGGTTTGAGTTTGCCGGAAATTTCTTTATCGATTTCCGCCCAGGTGGGGCCGGCGGCTCTTTTTTTGGAGGGGATATCCACCTTGCCGTTTGTGATACGGTAGGGGCCGTCGAGGCGGCTGGTATCGTACAGGCTAAGCACGCTGGCTTGCGTGCGGGCGCTGGTACCACCCATAGTTACTTTCGACAGGCTGTTGCCCTCTACTTTAATAGGGCGTCCTTCGCGCGTTTTCACCAACACGGCGCAATAGTCGCCACCCTGTACAAACGTAGAGGCGTAATACGTGGCTACGCCGGGTACGATCGTATCGGGTTTGATTACATAAGGAACAGCCTTCTTAACCGGTATTTCACAGCCGGCGGCCACCGTAACGGCGCCGAGGGAGAAACCCAGGTATTTGAGGAAATCGCGGCGGCTGGTTTCGGTAGACAGCGCCTCTTCTGCGATCTCAGCCAAAGGAAGTTGCTTGAATTCTTCTTGAGCGGCTTGTTGGTATGCAGGGTCGTTTGTAAGGTGTTCTACCCCTATCCAAACTGCTTTATTCTGCTCTTTCATCTTGATGATTTATGCAGTGTGCTGATGATAGCTTTCAAATTAATAATGACACTTCTGACACTCGAGGCCGCCGATATCTTCTACGGTTACCTTGCTGCGCTTGCCGGCTGCCATTTCTTCGTGGTAGCGGGCGTAGTAAGACTTATAATAGGCGTTGTCGGCGAATTTTACCTCGGTTTGGCGGTGGCAGTTGATACACCAGCCCATTGATAGCGGCGCGAATTGCTGCACCACTTCCATCTCCTCGACTTTGCCGTGGCAGGTTTGGCACTCAACCTGTCCTACCGATACGTGCTGGGCATGGTTGAAATAAGCGTGGTCGGGCAGGTTGTGTATCCGCACCCACTCGATGGGCCCCTGTATCTTGCGGTCGCCGTTTTCCGGGTTTTTTAGCGCTTTTACGATACCGTCCCACTGATCTTGGACCAACTCTTCACCCGCTGCGTCCATGGCGTCGTGATCGTTTAAATAATTATCCTTGATCCACTGTTTGTAAAGTTTCTCAATATCTGCCTCGGGCATTTGATCGTAATTCGGAATATACTTATCAGTAGAAGGGTCATAACCCACGGAGGCGAAGATTTTGGTCAATTCGGCGGTGCCGTATTGCGAGCCTACCTTCACTGCTTTGTGGCAGTTCATACAAGTATTGGCTGCGGGAATGACCGATTGTTTGCTGCGACGGGCGCCGTCGTGGCAGTATTGGCAGTCAATTTTTTGCAAACCGGCATGAGTGGCGTGCGAGAACTTGATGGGTTGCTCGGGCTGATAACCCTGTTGGCGGCCCAGTTTGATGGCGTTATTGACGGTCGTGTAACCGCCCAGCACAATCAGGGCAAAAATAACGAAGGCAATTACCCCTTTGCTGGTGAGGGTCTCAACCAATGTGCGACGGTGAGCAGGTGCATTGCCCTCCTTCACCTGGATCATGTAGTTGAGGTTGGACAAAACGCGTGCCAACACCAGCGCCAGTATAGCCAGGATACCGAACAGCCCCAGGTAAAGCAGGCGATTATCGGGTTTGGTGGGCGGCGCCACCGGCTGCGCTGCCGGGCCGCCTGCCGCTGCCGCACCGGGACAGTTGCCCTCGTACGTACACTTGATGTACGCCAGAATATTGGCAATCTCTTCGTCGGTGAGGTTGGGGAAAGCCGTCATCGCGGTGGGCTTCCACTGGTTCCACAACTCCGTAGCCCGCGGATGACCGGCATTGATCATGGCACTGGAGTTGCGGATCCAGCTGTAAAGGTCCTCCTTGGGATAGCTGGCCCAGCGCTCTTCGGTACCTCCCAGGGCAGGGCCCGTGAGGTCGTTTTTCATGTCCTTGTTGTGACATGCGGCGCAGTTGTTGCGGAAAAGCGTTTTGCCAGCGTTGATGGCCGCTTCATCCTGTGCTACTGCGGGCAGCGCAAGCGCGGCGGCAAGCAGCAGTAACATTATCCGAGTCTTCAATCCTCTATGGATCATCGATACCTTAGTTTTGTTGGAATACCGGCAAGTCATGCGGTTGTAAAATTTTCAGGGCAAAGATAAAATTCGCTTTAACTTTTTAACAACATTTACTCAAAAGCAATAATTATTTAGACTCTATCTAAATTAATACGATAATTTTAATGCCCCATTCCTTGTTTTTGGTCCCGAAATAGCTGAAATTGCAGAGCGATCATTTTTACTAACTATTTTAACAATACTTATGGCTACCGTGGCAAATGAAATAAAAATGGGGCACAATGCGACGATAGCACACCAAAGGGCGATTGCCGACCTGATAGTCGGCTTACGCGCCCTGTATTTAGCCCACGCTATTGATCTGGAAGCATTGCCCGAAACAGATATCGACCCGGGTAACCCGGAAAGCAAATGCCCTGATCTGGTTCTGCGCGATAACCTCTCTTTTACCGTGCCTATTATTATAGAAGTAACTACTAATTTTGGCTATAAGACCGATTTGCTAAAAGCCAAAAAGCTGATAGATGAAACTGCTTTTGGTATCGAGGAGGCTTTTATCTATAATTTTGAAAGCGATACTTGGTATAAGTACAGCAAAAAAGGAGGAATTGCAGAGGTGCAACGATCCTTTTCCGATATTCTGCAGTTGGATTTAAGCCAATTTATTCAGCCTGCCCGTTAATAGCTACACCGCCACATCCGCCTTGATGGCCGGATAGGGGTCGTAGCCCCTCAGTTCGAAATCTTCATATTGAAAAGCAAAAATATCGCGCACGGCAGGATTGACAACCATGGTGGGCAATTGCCGGGGCTCGCGGCTGAGTTGCAGCTGCGCCTGTTCGATATGGTTTAAATAAAGGTGTACATCGCCAAAAGTGTGCACAAAATCGCCCGGCTGCAAGCCGCATACCTGGGCCACCATAAGCGTAAACAGCGCATAAGAAGCAATATTAAACGGCACGCCAAGGAATACATCAGCCGAGCGCTGGTATAGCTGGCACGACAATTTGCCCTCCGCCACATAAAACTGGAACATCGTATGGCAGGGCGGCAGTCCCGACTTAGCCATCACGGGTATGTCCTTAGGGTTCCAGGCCGACACGATCAGGCGCCGGGAATCCGGATTGAGCTTGATATCGTGGATGAGCTGGCTGATCTGGTCAACGCCGTCGAAATTGCGCCACTGGTAGCCGTAGACGGGGCCTAATTCGCCCCACTTGGCGGCGAAATCTTCATTAGCGGCAATTTCTTTCACAAACCAATCGCGTTTTTCGCGCCAGCCGGAGGTATATTTCGGGTATTCGGCTTCTAGTCCGCTATCGCGCAGCCAATGCTGGAAAGGCCATTCGTTCCAGATATTCACGCCGTTCTGCACCAGGTAGCGAATGTTGGTATCGCCCTTCAAAAACCAGAGCAGTTCGTATATGATAGATTTAAGGTGCACCTTTTTGGTGGTCATCAGCGGAAAACCTTCCTGCAGGTCAAAACGCATCTGATAACCAAATACCGAAATGGTGCCCGTGCCCGTGCGGTCGCTTTTGCGGACGCCGGTGTCCAGGATATGTCGGAGGAGGGAGTGGTATGGCTTCATTTTGTCAGTTCTCTGTTGTCAGTTCTCTGTTGTCTGTTCTCTGTTGTCTGTTCTCTGTTGTCTGTTGTCTGTTCTCCGTTATCTTTCCTATCATTATCATGACAAAATTAGAAAAAGAACTGACAACCGAGAACCGACAACCGATAACAACCGACAACTATCCCCGCTCAGATCCCTCCACCTCCATAATCAATTCCGCGCCATACAGCCCGGCGGGAGTGTGAAAGCCGGGTTTGACATCGCCTTGCAGCACGCGCTGTGCGATCATCAGACTGGTAATGGCGGTAAGCGTATAGCCGTCTTTTGTGATGAGCCAGGCTTGTGTGGAGGCTCCTTTGTCGTTGAACACGCGGCCCCAGACCAGGCTGCGCCCGTTGGCCCGTTGTTGTGGAGAAGGCCCCGGCCGGTTACCTGTGACGCTTTTTTTGATATATTTTTTTACCCAACTAAAACGAAACAGCCAATTGAAGTAGGGCATAAGTTTGATCCAGCCGTACATGCGGCGGGAAAAGCCCATGTAGGTCTCGATATTGGGGATACCCGTGGTGTGATAAGCTGTAGTGATATCGCCCCAGGGGATGGAAATGGCAAAAAACGTTTTTGCCGGGTGCGGCACTGTGAGCGAGTTTTGGCCGAAATTTGCGTGTTGCAATTGTCCGTTGACCCGCACGGCGCCGCCTTTCCCGAGGCCTTCTACCATCGTACCGGCGGTTCCCCTAGAGACGCCGCCGCCCTGGCCGACAAAGGCCAGTTGGAGGCGGGTGGCATCGGGCATTTGTTGCTTGAGGTAAAGCGCCAGGCAGTCGGTGGGCACTACGTCGAAACCCGTGCCGGGCATGATAAGAATACCGGCCTCCTTTGCCTTCGCATCCCTGCGGGCGGCCATCTCGAAAACGGCGATTTCCCCGGTAATGTCGAGGTAATGCACCCCTGCCAGCAGGCAGGCTTCCATCATGGGTTTGGCGGTGTACATAAAAGGCCCCGCCGCGTGCAAGACGACCTTCACGTCGTGGATTTTTTCAGCCACGGCTTCGGGGGTATCGAGGCCGAATACGCGGTATTCCCAGCCGTAAGTCAAGGCCAGTTCGCGGATTTCTTCGCCGTTGCGCCCTGCGAGGATGGGTTTCAGGCCCAGCAGCGCTGCGCGTTCGCAAATGAGTCGCCCGGTGTAGCCGTTGGCGCCGTAGATTAATAGGGAGGTATTCATGGCAGTAGGTTGTGGGTTGTAGGTTGTAGGTTGTAGGTTTAGGTTGCAACAACAAACTTACAACTTACAACCTATAACTCACAACTTACAACCTCAAACATCATTCATCAATAAATTACATCCTCGTAAATCACTGTTGTCGAGTCGGCCCAGAATTTCAAAGGCGCCGTCGGGGTATGCCTTGCCGAGGTCGTCGGTGGCGATAAAGCTGATGGTGTCGAGGTTGGCCAGGTCGATGATGTTTATTGCGCCGGTTTTGCCCCAGCCAAGCGACGAGAGCGGGTCGGTAATGTCGCGGGTAGATACCCGCATGGTGGACGAGGGATAAAACAGTCCCTTGCCCTGGGAATAAGCCTGCGACAGCAATTCGGTCATGCCGTATTCGGCGTGGATGGCGTCTACCTGGAACGCATTTATTAATATATGGTGCAATTCTTCGCGGGTGAGCTCGCGGCGACGGCCTTTCATGCCGCCGGTTTCCATGATGATCGCGCCGCTGAGGTCGGCAGGGTGGTTTTCGGCCAGTTCCCAGAGGGCGAAGCTCACGCCGAGCAGTAATACCGGTATCTGCGCTTGCCTACACTGCTGGATGCGCTCCATCATCTCGGCGGTATTGTGCAAAAAAAAGCCGCTTTGCTGGTGGGCCGATTGCCGGATAAAATCGTCGGCCATAAACACGAGCGAAGAGCCCGCGCGTTCCAGGTAGGCGGGTAGCAGGGCGAATATGGCAAAGCGATTCAGAGGGCCGTAGCGGTCTTCAAATCCCTGGCGGGCTACCCAGCGGTACCAATCGGCGTCGCGCAGCAGGTGGCGGCTGGTAGTGGCTGCCGTGGTGCCGCTGCTGGTAAATTCGTGCACCGCCGTCCATTCGCCGGTTTGTATGTCGTGCGTTTTAAAAAAACGAATAGGCAGGAAGGGTACCTCGGCCGGCGTAGTTACGCTTTCGGGCGGAATACCCAGCAGCTCCACAAACCGCCTGTACAAAGGGTTGTGCGCCGCCTGATAATGGAATACCTCGAGCGCTACGGCTTCAAATGTACCGGGGTTTACAATTTTTATTTTTTCAATCAACCCTTCGCGCCAAAGCTTCGTTTTAATAATTGTTATATTTTGACGTTAAGTAATTGGATACTGCTTGAATGCGGCTTTTTTTTAAACGCAAGGCTCGCAATCCGTGCCCACACCCCCGGCCCCTAAAGGGGGGTCATGGGGCTAACATGGAAACTCCGTTTTCCCCTTTAGGGGTTAGGGGTACGGGAGGGCAAGTCCAGTACCTTTGCGTTAAAAAACACCCCAAAAACTGGACTTTAGCCATCTGGGGCAATAACGGGAAAGACCTCGGAGAGGTCTAACATTTATAGAAAAAAAATACAAAAAACCGTATCGACCTCGGAGAGGTCGCATATTTGTGCCTTTGAAATATGCGACCTCTCCGAGGTCGGTTTGGCGATTATTGTGATAATAGCTAAAAATGTTAGACCTCTCCGAGGTCAAACCAAACGGCTAAAGTCTTGCAAAATAGTTTCAACAATAAAACAGTTTCAATGAAAGCCCTAAAATACGGTTTTTACGCCATTTTGCTCTCTGTATTGGCCATCGCCTGTGTCAAGCCACCCGATTATGCCGACGAGCCGGAGATCAATTTTATCAGTTTAAATAAAAATACCATCGCGCAGGGCAACGGCAATTCGCCTGCCGATACGCTGGCCGTGTTATTCGGTTTCACCGACGGCGACGGCGACCTGGGCATCAATGGCGATTCGCTCGACGTGTACCTCAAAGACAGCCGCGACGGCTTTGTCAATACGTATAAACTGCCCGTGATACCCGAAGAAGGCGTGGGCAACGGCATTTCGGGCGAAATTACGATCAAAATCCCTAATGTGCCGTTTAATATTTGCTGTACCTACCCCGATAATTCAGATGCCTGCCTGCCCAATGCGAATTTCCCTACCGATACGTTTTCTTACAGCATTAATATCCGCGACCGGGCCGGGCACCTGAGCAATACGATACAGACGGCGACGGTGACGATACTTTGTAATTGACTATACGACTATACGACTTTGCGATTCTTGTTCGTACAGTCGTACAGTCGTACCGTCCCAAAGTCTCCCCCTACCCCATCTCCTCATTTATCCCTTTAGTCATCATCCTATACAACTCCGCATACTCCGGCCGATCAGCCAGGTAGGCCAGGTGGCGCTCCACGGTGGCCGCGTCGCCGCGGATGGCCGGCCCCGTTTGCATGGCGGCAGGCGAAGCCGATTGTATTTTTTGCGCGGTTTCCAGTATCAACGGGCGGAGGAGGTCGAACGACAATTGCTCGGAGTGGGCGATGTCTTCGCCGACCTGGTAGAGGTAGTTGGTGAAATTATTGACAAAAACAGCCGCTACGTGCAACACAAAACGCTGCCGGTCGTCGACGGCGTAAAACGGCGAACCGAGGGAACGGGCCAGGCGCTCTAATAAGTCGTAGCCGGCCGTATCGGCGGCGAACAAACAAATGGGTATGGTGGAAAAATCGGGCTCGCGGTCGGCAGAGAATGTCTGTAGCGGGTAGAAGACGCCGTAGCGCGCAAACCGGGTGCGTAGCTCGTCGGAAGGAGTGGCGCCCGAGGTGTGCACCACGAGCTTATCGGGCGACAGCGGGAGCGCGCCGGCTACTGCGCCTATGGCATCGTCGCTTACCGCAAGGATATACAAATCGGCATCACGGGTTATCGCATTCAAATCACCGGTATATCCGGCGCCTAACTGCGCGGCAAGCGATTTTGCCTTGTCGGGGCTACGGCTGTATACCTGCACGATCGGCCAGCCTGCCTGGTGCAGGCGCCTGCCCAGGTGGCCCCCCACCCTACCGGCGCCGATCAATGCGATGCGTTCAGGCATGGCTGCTGCGCATGCGGTTCCACATGCCGACGGCAAGCCCTACCATCATCAGCAGCGATCCCAGCCAAAATAAGTTGATACCCGGAAATTCGATGGCTTCCAGTACGATGTAATCGGAGCGAAGCGAATTGGTAGCTATTTCAAAAGGCACGGTATAGCGCTTTTTGCCGGTAAGCGCGAGGCTGATTGAAGCGCTTTCTTTTTCGGGATTGATGGACATGAATCGCGCGTGCAGGCCGAGTTCTTCTACCTCGGCTTTGAGGTTGAAAGGCTGGCTGCCCCTGATCAAATAGACCGGCTGCGCCTCGTAGGTCTTGCCGGCCGCGTCGCGCACATCCAGCACGGCGCTCACCGCGATATCGTCTTTTTCGGGCTGGTAATCGCGGTTATCGGGTTGTTTGTTGAACCCGGCAAAGCGGACTACCAGGTCGCCCACGCGCACGGAGTCGCCTTGGGTGAGTTCGTATTCTTTGTAGCCCAATTCCGATTCGGGGACGAATAGCTGCGTGAATATGGCGTCGGTCAGGCGCACTTTGGCGCTGATTTCGTTGATCTGGCTCGGGTAGCTAACCAGCATATCTTTGCGGAGTACCAGCATGGGTTCGGCCAGATAGACGGTGTCGTCGCCCTCGCGCTGTACGCGCAGGCGCGCGCCCACGGTGAAATCTCCCTTTTCGGGTTTGTAATCGGGGTGCCTGGTTTCGCGCGATACCGATTCGACCTGCACAGTGTACCGCTTGAGTACCGAGGTATCGCGATCGCGGATGGGTACCGTATCGAGAAAGCTGATTTCCTGGCCTTCAAAAAGGTCGAAGCGCCTGTAGTTGAGACTGTCTTCTCTTTTCCGGCGGAATTCCATGTCCATTTCTACCTGCGGCAGCGACGCGATATGGGTGAAGACGTCTCTGTCGAGATAACGCTTGGTGGACGGATTGGAGGCGGCGACTTTTGAAAATGATTTGTCGTATAAAATATTGGGGTGCAATTCGAATTCTTCGAGCACCTGCCCCTGCGGGTCTTTTTTCTTATAATTTACCGTATAGGTACGCGAGAACTTGTCAAGCGTATCCCGGGTATACGTCACTTCGTAGCCGCCCATCTGCATGGGGGCATTTTTGAATAATAAAATATTATTGCGCAGGCTTTGCTCGTCGGCGCCCTCGATGAGGCCGTCCATGATAAACGGGTTGCTGGAAATCACGCGTTTGTTGAGTCCGGAGGCCAAAATGCCCACCAGCATGAGTCCGAAGCCGATATGGGAAAATGTAGACCCCGCCAGCTTGAGATTGCCCTTGATGAAGGTGATCAGATAATCCGTATTGGCGGCAATGGCAAACCAGCCGGCAAACAACATCGTGAGGTGCCGGATATCCTTTACCTCGATCCAGCGCGTGGTCAAAAAGGACATACCCAGCGCGAGCAAAACGGCTACGCCGGCATGGCGCAAAAACTTGGGCCAATACGATTCCCAGTTGACTCCCTTATAGCGCAAAAGCTGCGCCGAAGCGGTCAGCAATCCGATAAAGACGGCGATCCACAATTGGTATTTGTTGTAATGGGGTTCGGGATCTGTAATTACCCGACCTTCGAAGGTGGGGTCGAAAAATTGCATTATTTTGTTGTAAACCGGCAGCGAAGTTGACCCGGTGATGATGATCGCCGAAAAAAACAACACCAGCGTGCCGATAAACATCCAGAACTCGCGGGAGGTGATGCGCTCTTCTTTGGGTGGGGCAGGTACGCCTTTATACCGCATAAAAAACATCACCAGCGAAAGCAGGGTAAAAAATCCCAGAAAAAGTATCAATTGCGATTCCAGGCCCATCTCGGTAAAGGCATGCACGGAAGTATCTCCCAGCACGCCGCTGCGGGTGAGGAAGGTAGAGTACACGATCAACACGAAAGTGAGCAGGTAAAAGGCATAGCTACTTTTCACCGAATAGCCTGTCGACTTGGCGATCAGCGTGGTGTGGATGCCCGCTATCAGGGTAAGCCAGGGCACCAGCGACATATTTTCTACGGGGTCCCAGGCCCAGTAGCCGCCGAAGCTCAGCGCTTCGTAGGCCCAGGCGCCGCCCATGAGGATGCCCGTGCCGAGGATGGCGCCGCTAAACAAAGCCCAGGGCAGGGCGGGTTGGAGCCATTCGGTATGCTTGCGGAGCCAGAGTCCGGCGATGGCAAAGCAAAAAGGTATAGAAGTAGAAGCAAAGCCCAGGAAAAGCGTGGGCGGGTGTATCGTCATCCAATAGTTTTGCAGCAAGGGGTTCAGGCCGTTGCCGCTGAGCTTGCTCACGTAATCCACCTGGTTGAAAATCGGGGCGTCCATCACCTGCCGCAATAGCAAAGTGGGGTTGCTGCCGAGTTTGAGGGGGTCGTCGCCCCAACCCACGTAGATGCCGAGAATCATACTGCCGATAAAAACCTGGATCAGCGCCAGCATCGACATCACGGGCGATTCCCATTTGCCGGCTTTGAACACCAGTACCAGACCCAGCACGACATGCCAGAACATCCACAGCAGGAAGCTGCCTTCCTGGCCTTCCCAGAACGCCGCGAAGATGTATTTAAAAGGCAGGTCGTCAGATACGTGAGCCTGCACGTATTGGTATTCGTAATATTTGCGGGTCATCACAAAAAACAACATGCCGATGACCGACAAAATGCCCAGGCTATGGGCGGCAAAGGTCCAGCGGCCGATTTTAGTCCATTGGGCGGCTTCGGGTTTATCCCTGCGCTGGGTGGCGAAAAAATAGGCCGCCGCCGAAAGCAGTGCGGCGACAAAGCCCAGCAAGATGCCTGCATGACCTATCCTGCCGGGCCAGAGGTGTTCTCCTATATACGAAATGGCGTTCTCCATGGGTGTTCAACTATCCCTTCTGTTCTTTTTTAATAGAAATCTCTTCGTCTTTGTATTTAGAAGGGCATTTCATCAGAATATCAGTGGCGACGAAGGCCTCTTTTTTCATTTTGCCGGTCACCACGATTTGCTCCGACAACTCGAAGTCCTGAGGTTTTTCACCCAACAAAACCACTTTGTGGGATACTCCAGCGGCGTCGTTCACGTAGAAGCTGAAGTAGTTGGGGTCTTTTTCGGGATTGTAGTACATTTCCTTATCTTTGGCGAGTTGTCCCACTACTTTCACCTTCTTGCCGCTGCGGGCGGCGTCTGCAAAGGTGGAATACGTGCTCATATCTTCAGCTGCCGTAGAAAAGATGAGTATCGCAACGGCGATCATGGCGATGGCGATAAAATATATTTTTTTCATAACAGGTAGTTGGATGATCAAATTCGGACCGACGTGCAAATGTATAACAAGTCCACGACCATAAAACACCGAATGACCGTCAATTTGTTGTAAAAGTTATGGAGCATTTGATAGTTAGGCTCAAAGACGTCAATATTTACCAGCAAACCACCCGGGTTTTGGAAGGGGTTAACCTCCAAATTGCCAGGGGGGAGTTTACGTATCTGATCGGCAAGACGGGCAGCGGCAAGTCGAGTCTGCTCAAGCTATTATACGCCGCCCTGCCCCTGGTGGAAGGCCACGGCGAGGTGGCGGGTTTCGACCTGCGCAAGCTCAACCGCGATACCATCCCCCTCTTGCGCCGCAAGCTGGGCATTGTTTTCCAGGATTTTAATTTGCTGCAAGACCGCAGCGTGGAGGCCAACCTGCGTTTTGTGCTGGAAGCCACGGGCTGGAAAGAAGAAGCCGCCCTGCGCAAGCGCATCGCCGAGGTGTTGGAGATGGTCGACCTCGCTGGTCGCGAGCGCAAGATGCCCCACGAGTTGTCGGGCGGCGAGCAGCAGCGCGTGGTAATAGCCCGGGCCCTGCTCAACGGCCCAGAGCTCATCATCGCCGACGAGCCCACCGGCAACCTCGACCCCGAAACTTCCGACGACATCCTCCTGCTGATGCGCCAACTGGCCAAGCTCAATAATTCTGCCGTTTTATTTGCCACACACGATTATCGCATACTCGAGCATTTTCCGGCGCGGATTTTACGGTGTATGCATGGGAAGGTTGTTAGTGAGAAGGATATTGAGATTTGATGTGGGACTAAATAAGCGTTAAAAAAATCCAGATTCCGAACAGTATCTCGAAATTTTGTTACCTTCACGAGGAAGAAAAAATATTTCATCATCAATTAGATCAATTACGCCAAGCTATACGCTGTAAACATTCTTGTAATTACATCCTTCGAGCAAAAGCCATAATAATAAGTTGGATTTTTTCACATTAATTGGATGACAAATGAAAAACTTATCCACTTCGTTTATTTTGGCTTCGATTCGTGTATCTGCTGTTATGTTTTTTCGTTTAACGCCATTCCCCACTCTGTTTGCCAAGAAGATAGAATTTGCAGCAAACTAACTGCATTAACCCAAAGAATGGTTCCAAACTTCATGGATACGTTAGAATTAGCGGATTGGCTACTCGACAAAGATATGCCGGAAAGACAAGGCTTTTTTTCGAGAACCATCAACAAAGCATCTTGCGGGGATGAGGTACCGTACCGAACTGTTTTTTTCGATGACTTTTCGGGGAATGAGTTAGACACCAGCTTCTGGCTCACTAATTTCCCTTATCCTTATCCATATGACATCATAGGGCACGACGATACTCATGTAGCGTTTTCCCAGGATAACGTATCTGTAAATAACGGCATACTAAAGTTAGACTTATTTCGCTCTGATACCACAATGTATTTTCCGCCGGGTTCCAATCAACACGAACGCAAATATACCGGTGGCATGATTTTTTCCAACCGGCTTACAAAAGGCCCCAACTTTGAGCCGGGATGTTTTGGTAACGGTATTTATACTATTCGAGCCAAACTTGCACCGCATGAGGGTGCTTTTCCTTCGTATTGGTTTACAGGTTGGGCAGGTGAAGTAGATATGTTCGAGTTTTGGGAATCACCTCAAGGCGAGCTTCTGGCTACACTTCACCAATGGGCGCTCAAAGAACAAGTTGATCATTATTTTTATGATAAGCCTTTCGACCTTGGCGATTTATCTAACGGATTTCATATTTATCAACTAGAGTGGACGCCGTACAGGTTTGCCTGGTATGTTGATGGAACCCTTATTCACACTTTTCATCGTTATTACCAGAAAACCTTACAAATTGACGAAATACCCGAAACATACGTGTGTTATACAGGGCTAGACTGTTCCGATATCCCTGACAATGAAAATGTATCAGTATGGGAGCATATCGCATGGAACAGATTTCAGGTCTTTTTTATGGATCTTGTATTATATCTAGATCAACACCCCGTCAGAGGAAACCCTAATTCCTCATCTTTTCAAATTGATTGGATAAAAGTTGAGCAACGCACCAATATTGAGCTTGAGGTTCCCAAAGTGATATGCAGTTATGGCGACATTGCAGCGCTTCTCAATGCTTCTCCTAATACCAATACAACTTGGGATTGCTCCGATGGTTTAATATGTTTACCTGATACCGGCCTAACCTTGAATCTGGATTTATCATTTCAAGGCTCAGGCCGGCCGGGCTGGGTTGAAGTGAATGTGCCCAATGCCGGCAATTGTTTTGGTCATACCCTACACAAAGATGTATGGCTGGGCACACCTGAAGTCCCCTCAATTCAGTCTATTATTACTCCCTGCAACGGGTCATTAACGCTTATAATCACTAACAAGGATACTGAAGCGGAATATGAATGGAATATCCAGGGTTCTCCCCCAATATTCGTATCTGATGACGGGAAATACATTGATATTTCGTATACTCCACTTCCAGTTTATCAAACCATATACTATGTATTAACCTATAGTAACCAATGCGGAAGCGACAGCAAATACGGCTGGGTGCTCATACCTCCGTGTTATCAAAATACCGGCCACCTGGTGGTTTCACCCAACCCGGCGAATAGTACTATCGGTGTCGAAATGATTAACCTTCCGGACTATTCCAGCCACCCGATGATAATTATTGATCACTATTTCAATACGGTCAAAACAATCACAGCGGACTATCCCGTTACTACTGTAAACGTCTCCGATTTGCATTCGGGCTACTACTTTGCCTACATCGCAATTGATGAAAACCAACGCATATATTCTTCGAAGTTTTTGGTACAACATTAATTAACTCCATAACCCCTCTATTATGAAAAAATCACTAATTTTTATTTCGATTTTGAATTTGACAACTTTGGTAATCTACGGTCGAGCATTTGTAGAGAACATTCCGGTTAAAGATAGTACTCCGATAATTTTGAAAAATCAATTCTTATTAACGGTAGAGGCTGGAGCCGGCATTTCGAAATATTATAATAGTGAAATTGATAATTATATGTATACTTGGGGAGGTACAGCCGGCATTCACGCAGCATGGATTCGTTTACTACCAAAGCGTTTTTATTGGAGTTATCACACAGGACTTTTATTTCAGCAAAAAGGAAATGGTTTAAGCCATAATACAAACACCCATTTTCATAATAGTTATTTGACTATACCTTTTGTGATAAGGGGTAATTATCGATCTGGTTTCTTTTCACTCGGTTTGTACAGCAGCATCCTATTGGATTACACAAAAAATGATGACTTTTATGAGGATGGGGGGCTAAGTCCAACAGATTTTGGGATGATGCTTGGTTTTGGGTTCCATTTATCGCCCTACTTCAATATTAAAGTAAATTATGATATGGGGCTGGCTAAGATTCTCTCTTATAAAATATTCCATTCAGGGGGATCGGCATTCAAAGAATTTCATTTTACAAATCGATCCTTTTTCTTTACCCTCGAATACAATTTTGTTGGCGTGAAGTCAAAAAGATGAGCCAAGTGCCCCCTCATTACGCTCATCTTGCCAAGGGGGGAGCGCTCCCCACTTATACAACAGTGCTAATAAGTTACACCCAAAGATACCGCTCCTCCGGAACGGTTACGGTGGAGGTGTGGAGATTCTTGTAGCGGTTTTGTGCGACAATTTGGCTTGCGACCGACCCAAGTTCGTATTCAAATGCTTTTGTGGTACAGATCATACCGCCTTTTTCATCAGGTCAATTAAATTGTAATGTTTATAAATTTCCTCTTTGCCTTTTAATTCTTTCATCAAGTCGTTTTTGCTTTCGATGTGGAGCCATATTGCGGGGTTCATTCTGAAAATTTTTCCCAATTTGATAGCCAGGTCCGGGTTTATCTTTCTCCGGCCTTTCAGCAGCGCGCTGAGGTTGGCGCCCTCATAGCCAATATATTTTGCAAATGTTTTCTTTTTGATGTGGACTACTTTTAGCAGTCGTTCGATAAACTCGCCCGCCTGGATTATTTCATTAGCAGACTCATTCAAATAAGACTCCATTTGAAAACGAATAGCTAAAAATTCATTTTCGACGATATTTTCCTGAGATTGATCAGCTGCAATTGTTTTGATCAAAGATTTCAATGCGAGAAAATCTTTGCTATTGGTATTGATCAGGCCCTCGCCGAGTCCGTTAATACCGCCTGCATTGATATATTGATTCAGGTCATTATTTTTTTTCATTGCTTATCAGATTCAATTAAGAGAAATTTTTTCATAAGTTTTTTGCCTGTTCAGTCGGCGGCTTCGCACCTGCGGAGGGATTATTCCTCATATTCAATTTCTTCTTCATTATGTCTTTTCAAAATTGCATTTAGCAATTTCAAGGAATAATATCTTTTGTTTTCAATAAATGAGATGAACAAAGGTCTCAATTCTCCAATTATCCCCTTGTCTTTTGATATGGAAAGTAGGCCGATTGTCCCGATACATTTTATCCCGAAATTTTCTGCTATTCCCCTTGCTTTTTTATCGTCAATCAGAAGATAGTCGGCATTGATTTCCTTATATAAAAGGACTGATTCTGATTCGCCATAGTCCATTAGAAACGTTAACTCATTAAATCCGGATACTTCTTTGACTTTGTCCTTAAAGTATATTTCTATCCGTTGGTAATGCACCACATTTTTTTCTTTTGTCAGTTCTTCCCAAACTGCATTTGCGATGAAAACTTCATCAAACAAGTCATCCAGGATGCCAAGCTGGTCGATGATTGCCAATGAAAAAACCGGTCCCGTATCAGAAATCACCAATCCGTTTTTCATGGGTGTGGCTCCAATCTGATGTAGCATTATAGGCCATTTTTGTCTACATGAGTCCAAAATTGATGCCAACGACCTGGTGTACAAACCAAACCTCTCAGTAGGAGCATCTGCTGCACGGGCTCCATAT
>Ga0209573_1000744_pt1 | contig 60822 bp, 58 predicted proteins | sample TNRBio252014_DNA_FD_185870 | JGI IMG/M metagenome (GOLD analysis project Ga0209573, IMG submission 185870) | Wastewater treatment Type I Accumulibacter community from EBPR Bioreactor in Madison, WI, USA - TNR Reactor_6/25/2014_ DNA (SPAdes)... | ecosystem: Engineered > Bioreactor > EBPR >...
CCCACCCCAACAGCCGCATTCTCCCCGCCGCTCCCAGTTGCTTCCGCCGCTGTGCCCCCCTCCACAACCGCCGGCACCACAGTGACCTTCGCCGCAAACGCCGCCGCCGGGCTCGTCTCAGGATTCGGCGCAGGTCGTTCTTCAAATACCGCCGGCCGTACTGACGCCTCCCATTCGTTGTAATCCGCGAAGCTCCGCCGAATCATCCCTTTCCACAGCATCAGATTCGCCGCCAGCACACCAACCACCCCCCCCAGCGCTGCTCCAGCCTGCCACCAACCCCGAGGCCCGGGACTCGAAATCGCCCACGACCACTCCGGAGCCGTCGGAAAGAGCTTCCCCCCGTACCCAGCCCGACCCGTTGCACCGTTCCATTCCGCATACACCCCAAGCCCGAGGTGTGTCGCCACCCCCACCACCGCCGCTGCCCAAGGCAGTTGCAACGGAATCATAAACGTCTTGGCATCGCAAATCGTCATCGCCACCAACGACCCCACCATCACCATCAGCATCACGAACAAAGGCCACGTCGCCCCAAACCCGGCCCGCGCCCATTCAGGCTTCACCAGCAGCCAGTCCACTCCCATGAACTCCGCCTTCGATGGTGTCGGCCAGATCCACCCAAACGGAATGCAGTAATACAAAAAGAAAAACATCACAAACAAGCCCGCCACCACCACTTCCACCACCGGATACTCCGCCGATATCCGACTCTTACAGAACCGGCACCGCCCTCCCAACAACACCCACCCAAAGATCGGAATGTTCTCCCGCCACGTCAGCCTCGTATGGCACCAAGGGCACCGACTCGGCGGATGAACCACCGATATCCCCAGCGGCATCCGGTACGCCAGCACATTGATCAGCGATCCCGCGCACGCCCCAAACGCCCCCGCAAACAGAAGCTGCACCACCATCGACCAAAATTCAATCTGTGTCAGCACGCGCCTTCCTTGCTCATCGTTCGCCTCTTCGCCCCGCCTCTTCCCCTTCCGATCCTCACTCCCACGCTACTTCGACCCCGATGATTCCCCATTCCCCTTCGGCTCCGCCGCCAGGCTGCCCAGCTCCTCCACCCGAACCTCCGCCCGTTGCAGCACCTCCCGGCATCGCCTCACCAACGCCACACCTCGCTCATACTCCTTCAACGCGTCCTCTAACCCCACTTCGCCTCCCTCCACACGCTCCACGATCGCCTCCAGCTCCGACATCGCTTGTTCAAGCGTCCACCCCGCCCCATACCCATGCTCCACTCCTCCCAATGGACTCGGTGTCGGTATCGCCCCCGATGCAGGACTGACGCCTTCATTCATGCTCCGGCCTGTTCTGCCAGGTGCGCTCATGCTCTGCCTCCTGCCTTCTCTCGTTCACGATCGAACACCACTCCCTAACTCACACTCAACCCTCCCATCCCGCTCCGGCCGTCCAACGTAGCGTCACATCCCAAACAGATCCAACTGCGGCGGAGATTCTCCTCCGCCGCCCTTGCCTTTCCCTCGCCCGGCCGGCCCCGCCGCTGCCTCCCCGTTCCGGATCACCACCGACCGAATCGATCCATCCGATAGCCGCGTCGTCAGCCGCTCGCCCACCGAAACTTCGTTCACCCTTCGCACAGCCCGCCCTTGCTCATCAAGCGTGATGGAATAGCCGCGCCCCAGCACCCGCTCCGGTGACACCGCCCCCAGCTCTCGTTCCAACGAATCGATCCGGGCCCTCGTCCTCAGCCCGAGCACCGTCATCGCACGATTTAGTCTCGACCGCCATGCTTCAGGGTTCGCACCGCCGACCCGCGCCTTGGCCGCCGCATGCAACCTCACCCGTAATTCTTCCAGACGCTGCCCCGCAAACGCGTGCAACGCCGTCGGTCGGATCCCCTCCAACCTCGCCCCCAGGCGTTCCAACCGACGCCGCTTCTCCGCAAAGAGCTCCACCGCCGCAGACCTGATCCGCCGACGCAGCCCCCATAGCCGCTCCTCCGCAAGCCGAACCAACCGCCCAGGATTCCCCAGCACCGGGTGCCGGCTCAACATCGCCAGACGCTGCGTCTCCCTCGTAAGCCGCCCCATGACCAGCGACGACATCCGACGATTCATGCTCTCCACCTGCCGCAAGACCTCGACCACATCCGGCGTCAGACGCATCGCCGCCTGCGTCGGCGTCGCGCACCGCTCATCCGCAACCAGCTCAGCGATCGTCGTGTCCGTCTCATGTCCAATCGCCGCCACCAGCGGTATCGGACACAAAAAGATCGTCTCCGCCAATTCCCGATCGTTGAACGCCCACAGATCTTCTTTGCTACCACCGCCCCGCGTTACTAATATCGCGTCGATCCCGAGCCGCTCGTGATGTTCTCCGACATACGCGATCGCCGCTCCAACTTCCCGCGCCGCCGACTCTCCCTGCACTCGAACATCCGCCAGCACAATCCCCACCGCCGGGCACCGACGACCCACCGTATTCAGCACGTCCTGAAGCGCGGCTCCAGTCCGACTCGTCACCACCGCGATCTTCCTCGGATACACCGGCAGCCGACGCTTCCGCTCCACCGCAAAGTACCCGAGCCCCCGCAACTCCTCGCACAACCGCCGGAACGCCGCGTCCAGCGCTCCCTCGCCCACAGGCTCGATCCGTTCCACAAGCAGGCTTACACGCCCACCTTTCGTGTAATACTCGATCCGTCCCGTCACCACCACCTGCATCCCGTGACACGGCCTTCCCCCCGACAGCACAGCCCCAGCCTTCCGCGCCGCCCCCGCGAACATCACGCAGTTCACCACCGCAGACGCATCTTTCAAATCAAAGTACCAGTGCGTCCGATCCGTATAGTTCGAGACCTCTCCGACCACCCTCACCTTCGGCGGTATCCCAGACCTCAGCGCCGCGTCCAGCCGATCCGCCAGCCCCGACACCGTCCACGGGACTTCCGTGGAAATCCCAGATTCTCCGGATGCCCCCCCAGTCGCCGCAACTCGCCGGGCGGCGTCAATGTTCGCAGGATCAAAGGGCAGTCTTCCCACCGCTACAGCCTACCACAACACCGCCGGACACGACTCGGGTTCATCCGCCAGCCCCGACACAACACCAAAAAAAACACCGGCCCTTCGACCGGTGCTCGTGCATTCCAGTTCTCGGCTCCGAGACGCGGAGCCCACGTGAGACTTACCGCCGCTCGCGACGCGGGCGCGCCGCCGGGATGAGGTTCTTCGCAGAGTCGTCGATCGGCCTCGACCAAGGCGACTTCTTGTCCACAGTCGCAGTCTCCGTCGCGCCCCCGTCCTTCTTTTCACCCTTTTCCTTCTTGGGCTTCTTGTCCTTCTTCTCCGCCTTGGCTTCGGGTGCCGCCGGCTTCTCGCCGCCTTCCGCTGTTTCCCCAGCCTTCGCCTCCCCTTCAGCTCCGGCGTCCTTCGCCTTCGCCTCGGCCTCGTGACGCTCAAGCTCAAGCTTGCGATCCGCTTCAACCACCAGCTTCAGCGCCGCGTCAAGGTCCCGATCCAGCTTCACGTGAACTTCGTACTTGTCCACCCGCTTCATCACCTGCGCGATCCGGATGTCACGCGGCTTGACCGCATGTCCCATCGCGTTCAACGCCGTCGAAATATCCTGCTGAGTAATCGATCCGTACAACACTCCCTGGTCGTTGCACGAACGGATCAGCTTCACTTCCACGCCCTGAAGCTTGTTCGAAAGCTGCTCCCGCTCCTTCCGCTGCGCCGCCAGAAGCTTCTCAGCCTCCGCTCGACGCGCCGCCAAGGCCTTCACTTTCTCCTCGCTCGGCTGCGTCGCCAATTCACGCGGCAACAAGAAATTCCGGGCATACCCGATCCGAACGTTCACCACATCGCCGACGATCCCGAGGGCTTCGACGTTCTCAACCAAAAGCAATTTAACGTGGGAAGGCATCGCTGCTGTCCTTTCAGGCACGCCAAGACTGATGTCCCTTGCGTGCGGGAAGTTAGGAGCCTGTCCGGCAACACGCCGACAGACCCCAACGGGCCTCGATCATAGACACCTTCCTTCATCGATGCCACCCGCACACCTGCCTCACCACGACCCCACTTCCACTCACGGACCGATCACCACCGCATCCAGACCAACGTATGACCCCGTCCCTGCGGACCCGGGGTTCTTCCCGACCACTTCAACCCGAAGTTTCAGCCTTCCATTCTCTCCCACTTCCACCTCACCTAAATCAATCGGCCCGGTCGGTTCCACTTTCCCCGAGCCCCCGCTATACAAGTCCGTTTCCACCCCCGCCGCCTCCCCGTTCAACTGGAACCTCACAATCCCATAGTCCCAGCTCCTCGTCGCGTGCAGAACCACCCGATGCTTCCCGGGGCTCGCCGCGGCCTCGAGCTCCACAAACGCCCCCACACCCGCCCCCTTCAGCCAAAGGTGCTCATCTCCGCTCCACCTCCCGGCCCCGAATCCTCCGAGATCCTGCCGCTCGACGACACCGCCTCCGCTCCCCACCACCACCATCGTCTCACACTCCGTCGCACCCTTGATCCTGAAGACTTCCGGCATCGCCGGCGCCGCCGGCACTCCACGCTTCACCAGCCCACGATCCACACCCACCGCGCTCTTCATCCCAGGCCTTCCATACCAATACGCCGTCGACGCGTACGCCACCGTCGTGGCCTTCCAGTGCCACACCTCCATGTCCACCTTGATAGACCTCGTGAACGGGATCGTGTCCAACGACCGAACCCGCGATACCACCGTGTGACCTTGGTTGTTCTTCCCCCGGCCGTCAACACGCACCTGCGACACCCAAGGCGTCACAAACCCCACTGGACAGCACCACCCAAACCCGTAGTAGTCCTCCGTCCCCGTCCCAAAGTGACTCGGAAACGTCTCTCCGTCAACCCATACCTTCTCATCACCCTCCCCCCACCACTCCGCAACCGGATTCGTCACGCACAACAAGTCTCCCACATACGTACCAACCCCGCTCAACTCCGCGTACCGATAGTCCTTCGTCCCCTTCGCTTCCTCAGTCTTGATCTCAGGCTCTCCACGCCACGTCGCCCCAAAGTGCATCGCACCGCGATCAAACACAAACCCATCCACCGTCGCGGCCGCCGACAAAGACACCCCTTCAACCTCCCCGACGTTCTCGAACGTGACCACAGCCTTCTTCGCAAACGGCATCACCCACTCGCACCGCAGCAGCCCCTCGTTGGCTCCCAGCCGCTCCGCGCTCCGGTACCAGTCCGCAAATTCGTTCAAACCGATCCCGGTTCCAAAGAAATCCCCCATCGGCACCCACACCGTCCGCTCTCCGTCAAAAGTCATCGACACCACCACCCCGCGCAGCGCAGACTCCATGTCCACCGCCGACACCCGCACCGCCAACCCCGTGATCGCACCCCCGCTCCGTCCCGCGTCAAAGTCCAGCGTGCTCACACCCAACGGGCCCAGCGGCGACGGCATCCCGGGCACTAACGCGTTCCGAGGCGGATCCTTCAGCGTCTCTACGCCCCGCCTCAGTATCGCTTCCACAGATCCACCTCGCGCTCTCGCATCCCCCGTAAAGCTCTCGACCACGGTGCCCGCTGAATACCCACGAACCCCTACGTGGTAATAGAAACCGTCCGCATCGCTCGTGACCTTCACACTCTTCGCAAACGGCACCGGCAAGTACAGATTCCACCCTCGAGACCTCGTCATCGCCAACGGCTCAGGAACCGCAAAGCCCCCGGCCTTCCCCTTCCCAGACAGCAGCGCCTCCATGTTCTCCTCGATCACAGGACGCGCTGCGCCATCCACATACACCCGCAGCGTCCCCTTCGGGTTCGGCGACCACACCCGCACGATCGCCCCCGGCTCTTCCACCTCCGCCATCACCCACTCTTCCCGAACCCCAGCGCCCACGACAACCTTCTCCACCCTCACAAATTGGTTGTAGTCGTTGTTTGCAAACCACGTCTCGGGCTTGTCCGGGCCCGTGCTCGCACGGTCGTAGCTGCTGAACTGAACCGCGCGAAACGCCGGATCAGGAACCCGCGCCACCGCCTCTCGCGACACCAGCTCCGCCAGCAAGCTCTCGAAGGACACCGTCTGCGCCACCCCACTCCGCGACCACAACGCCGCGCACACCCCCACGATCACTCTGCTCGCCGCTCGATACTTCTTCATCCCCCGAGCGTACCGCGCCCGCGAGGCCACCGCTCTCAAACCCCTCCGCCGGTCGCTTCTCCCCCGGCATAAGGCTCAAGTTCCGCCGGCAACTCCCGCAACCCGCGACGCGCCGCCTTCCGAACCGCATAATTCAGCGAGCGCCGAACCCGTGTTCGCAGCCCATCGCTCACCACCAGCCCTCGCCTCTCCATCTCCCCCAACGCAAACTCCCACGCCTTGAATTCCTCAAGGCACCGCGGCTTGTACGTCCCAAACCCGATCACATGGTGACCAACCTCGTGCAAAAAAATCCCCGCCGAGACCGGCCCCCTCGGATACGGAGCCTCCAGCGTCCGCACCACTCGCCCGTCCCGATACTCCGTCAGTCGCGCGATCCCCGACGAATTCTTCCGCCACTTTCGCACCTTGATCCCGTACCGCTCCAGCAACTCCCCAACCATCGCGTCATACTTATCCTGATCCACCGATCGCCGAGGCTCCGCCCGTTCCCGCGGACGATCCAACCCGCGTCGCTCCACAACGCCCGCCGCCCGATCGGGCTTCCGACCCATCAGCTTCACCGCAATGGGCCCCAACAGCTCCCATAGCTTCAGTTGCACTCTATCACCTCGCCCGCTCGTGGCCGATGGCCCGCCGCAAACTCTCCCCACGTCATCCGCCTCTTCCCCGGCGGCTGAACCTCCAGCAACGCCACAGCCCCCTCCCCGCAACTCACCACTCCCCGCTCCACATCAACCACCGCCCCTTCAGCCCATTCCCCTTCAACGCCCGTCACAGGACCCGCGCGGAGCAGCTTCAACAATGCACCCCGAAACCGCACGCTCACCCCGGGCCATGGTGACAGCCCGTTGATCCTCCGCCGACACTCCTCACCGCTTGTCCGGAAATCAACCGTCGCCATTTCTCGCGTCAACTTCGGCGCACGCGTCTTCCGGCTTTCATCCTGCACGCCCCCCCTCGCTCGGCCAGCTCCAAGTTCTTCAAGCACCCCGAGCATCAGCTCCACCCCGTCCCCTGACAACACATCGTGCAGTTCCCCCGCCGTCATAGTCTGCCCGATCTCACGCCGACTCGTCGCGTACACCTGCCCAGCGTCCATCCGCGGCGCAATCCCGATCACGCTGTTCCCAGTCTCCGCATCGCCCCCCAGAATCGCCCAATTGATCGGCGCCGCTCCACGCCACCTCGGCAGCAGCGACGCGTGCAGATTCACCGCCGGTGCGATCCCCACGAGCTCCACCGACAACTTCTGCCCAAACGCGATCACCACCATCACATCTGGCTTCCACGACCTCACACGCTCCACATGCTCGCTCGCGTTGACGTCCTCGGGCTTTATCACCTCTCCAACGCCCGCGGCCTGCGCCCACGCCGACACCGGCGTCGCCGTCAGCACGCCCCCACGCCCCGCCGGCCGATCAGGCTGCGTCACCACCCCCACCAGTTTGTGCCGCGACGCCACCGCCGCCAGCGTCGGCACCCCAAACTCGCCCGATCCAAGAAACACCACTCGCATGCTTACCCCTTTGGTCGATCCGCCAGCGCATCCCGAAGCACCGCAAGACACGCCGACCGCTTCTCCCCCGTCAGCATCATCCTCGGCTGCCTCACACGCTCATGACCCCAGCCCATCTCCTGCTGAACCAACTTAATCAAATGCACAAACTCCGGCACCACGTCCAGCCTCAGCAGCGGCAAAAACCACTCGTACAGCGCCCGCGCCTGCTCGTGCTCTCCTCGCCTCGCCAGTTCAAACAGCCTCATCGACTCCGCCGGGAACGCGTTCACCAGCCCCGCGATCCAGCCCGTCGCCCCCGCCGCGATCCCTTCCACGATCAGGTCATCAACCCCCACAAACAACGCGAGCCGGTCCCCCACTTCCGCCCGAATCGCCGCCAGCCGCCTCACGTCCGCCGACGATTCCTTCACTGCGTGCAGGTTCGTGTGCTCGCTGGCCAGTTGACCGATCTGCTCCGCCGATACATCCGTCCCGTACGCGATCGGGTTGTTGTACAGCATGCACGACAGCCCCGTCGCGCTCAATATCGCCGAAAAATGCCCCTTCATCTCCCGCCACTCCCCCCGGTACACATAAGGCGGCAGCACCATCAACCCCCGGCACCCCGCCGCCTCCGCAGCACGCGCCGACCGAACCGCTTCCGCCGTCGAGAGCGCTGAGACCGCCCCGATCACCGGCACTCCCCCGCCCGCTCGGACGCACGCCTTCCAGATCCCCACCTTCTCCTCCGCCTCCAGCGTCGCACCCTCGCCCAGTGAGCCCGGCGTCACAATCCCCGTCGAGCCGTGCCCCACCAGCCACGCCACATGCTTCTCGATCATCCCAACGTCTACAGACATGTCCTCATTGAAAGCCGTCGTAATCGCGGGCATCACGCCTTGCCAGTCCGAACGCTTCATACCGCTGGGCTCCTCTTCTCATCGGCACCGATCCCGTGCCGGAACGGATCTCGCTCGTCAAACAACAATTCACCACGGGCCGTCACGAACGCCCGGCCCGAAATCGACGGGATCAACCTCCCGCCCTCCACCCGCAGCGACCCCACAAACCGCGACCCGATCACGCTCTCCTGACGCCACTGGTCCCCTTCCTGCAACTTCCCATCCGCGAACAAACACGCCATCTTCGCCGCCGTCCCAGTCCCGCAAGGCGACCGGTCGTACGCCTTGCCAGGGCACAGCACAAAGTTCTTCGCGTCGGCATCCCCTCGCGACGCAGGGCCGATCAACTCAATGTGATCGATCACGCCCCCCGAATACTTCGGATCACCCAAGATCCCCGACTCCTCCAAAGCCCGCCGAACCCGCCACGAGAACTCCGTCAAACGCTCGAGGTTCGACGCCTCCACCGCCAGCCCGTGATCGGCACACAGATAAAACCAGTTCCCGCCCCACGCGATGTCGCCCGTCACCGTTCTTGTCGTGCCCTCCCAATCCACCTCCACCGCGACCCCCGCCCACTTGCGAAACGCGGGCACGTTCTCGATCGAGAGCTCCCCGTCCGAACCCACACGCATCACCGCCACGCCCACCGGCGTCTCCACACGGTGTTCCCCAGGGCCGATCTCCCCCAGATGGACCAGTGTCGCCGCCAGCCCAAGCGTCCCGTGACCGCACGCGTTCAGCAGCCCAACGTTGTTGAAAAAAATCACCCCGCACACGCACGTCGCATCCGACGATGGCACCCGCACCGCTCCCACCAGAAAGTCCGACCCGCGCGGCTCGTTCACAATCGCAGAGCGATAACGATCAAAATCCCGCGCAAACACCACCGCCTGCTCCGCCACCGTCCCCCCACCCAGCGACGGAAACCCCCCCACGACCACCCGCGTCGGCTCCCCTTCCGTATGACTATCAATAAACTCAATCCGTTCCACGCCGTCTCCTTCCATGCCAAAGACTATGCAAGCGTCAACATGCCCAATCTTTGCGAGACTCATTACAGAATTCTTCGCACGGTTTGCGATAGTCCTGCATGTGAAACATTCGCGGCCTTGTCAATCCAATGACCCAAGTCACGAGGCATATACACGGCTGTCCTGTTCGCTGGGTGTGCCGCTGATCGCGTCATGCAATATGGCGTCCATGAACGTTTCGCCAGCATCCGCGGCACGCTGGCGGAACGTCCCGTACACGGCTTCGACAACGTCTTGGATGCGGTAGCCGCTTTGCTGCGCAGATACGTCGAAGGCCGCTTGGTAGAGGCGTAGGAGGAGCTCGGGGCCGATCGACGATCCGGTGAGCGCGAGGAACGCGGACTCACCCACGAGGACCACGACATTCGGCGCGGCACGGAGGACACCGGCCATTGAGCGATGTCCGCGAAGTGTGTTGCCGATCAGTGCATCGTAGAAAATCTCGCCACCATACAGGCGTTGGAGTTCGAGAAGTTGAAGCCCGAGCCGCCTTCCATCGCCGCCCTTGGCCGAGCCTGTCTTGCTCTTGACCTGATGGAATCGCAAGGGCCGCCGCTCGCCAAGAGGTGGCTGAACAATGTCGGCACCCGGGAACGGATTTGTGGCCGGGTTGAGGGTTTCTTGGTCCTCGCCGCGAGGCTCCGGGGCACGGACGTTACCGCGCATCGCACCCACTACATCCTCGTGCAGATGCCCGAGAAGACCTTCGATCATCATCAGTATCTTGTGGGCGACCGTGGCGGTAAACGTGCCCTCCAAGTCACCACCGTAAACAAGCTGCTGTGACGCCGCGAGAATGTACGGGTCCAGCACATCGCCGGGGTTGCGCCCGCGCTGGATGTGTTCGGCGCTCCGAGGGAAGCCCGCGACAATGGCAGAAACCTTGGCGACCGTCTCATCGACGATTCGATCGGGCTCGCTGAAGGCGCGAAGAAGCTGGACGCGGTGAGCAAGATTCGCAGCCTGGCGGCCGTTCGCTTGATCCGGGACGCCGCTGGCGCGGAGCATTTCGGCAAAGAACGGGCACAGGTCTTTGTACGCCAAGTCCGCGACGGCTCCAACGGGCTGGCTTGCAACGGGAGCCGGGGCGGACAGCTTGAGTTTGAGATCATCAAACACACGGCGCAACAGGTCGCCCGCCGTGCGAAACTCCATGTCGATCATCTCGCCTTGGGCTTTGATGAAACGGGCGCGGAGAGCGGGATCGAGTCGGTTGAGGACGTGGTCCGCCGGAACGTGGAGAATGTTGCTCATTCGTCGTCCTCCACAGCAACAGCCGTGGAGAACAGGAGTGCGCCGTTCTCGCGGCCCCGCTTGTTTCTCGCGGTGGCGCGAAGGCGGTCAGTGGCGACCGTAAGCAAACGCTCGACGTCCACGCTCGCGGGCGCGGCCTTGCTTGTGCGGCCCGTATCGTGCTTCACCAACGCCGCGCCGACGGCGGCACCCAAGTTGACTGGTACCGCGTTGCCGACCTGCATGTACTGGCTGCTCATGGAGCCGATCAGTGTCCAGTCGTCGGGGAAGCCTTGGAGCCGCGCCGATTCGGGCACAGACAGCGGGCGCACCACGTCCGGATGGCAGATCGCGCTCGCTTTCCTGTTCGATCGACCCGTGATCGTTGGTGAAGGCGAATCCCATGAGAGACGGCGAAAGAAACCTGTCTTGCCACCACCGGCGGCATAAGCCGCCGAGCCCAATGCCTCTTCTTGAAGGTGCTTGGGCAAGTCGCGCCAGTTGCCGCCGGGGGGCACCAACTCGAAGTACTTGGCCATGTCGGGCGTGTACTCAGAGTGCGCGCCGGGGTTGTCGCGGAGATCGTAAATCGCGTCGCGTAGCGTGCGCCAAGGCGTTCCGCTCGGAGACAGCGGGCCAAACGTTGGGGCCGGAGCCGCAATCGGAGAACCGTCGCGCGCGCCGAGCATGACGAAGCGATAGCGGTGCTGCGCTGCGCCAAAGTCGGCTGCGTCAAGCACCGCGAAGTTCACCGCGTAGCCCAGCCCGTTCATCTCCGCGAACACCTGTCGAATCGCCGATCCGGAAAGCTCATCCGGCTCCATTGGTGGAACGGAGTCATCGCCTTGGGAACGGCTCTTATGAAAGCTGCTCAGGTTCCATACCTTGCCGGGACGCTGAGAGATGGGGCGATGTTTGATCGCCGCCGTCACCAGTTGCGCCACGTTCTCCAAGATGAAGTACTTCGGGCGGACTTGATCGATCAACCGGAGGTACGTGTAGATCAGGTTGCCCCGAGGATCGGACAACGCCGCCCGTTTGCCGCCCGACGAAAAGCTCTGGCAAGGCGGCCCGCCGACCATCAGAAAAACTTCGTCGGCATGATCGCGCCGCGAGCGAATCGCCTCAGAGTTCAGGCTGCCAATGTCCGTTTCCCAGACATCAAGCGCGGGGCGATTGTGTCGGAGCGTCTTGCAGCAGTCCCCGTCGATCTCCACGGCAAGGGTCGCGTGCAATCCGGCTTGCTCCATGCCGAGGTCAAGCCCTGCCGCTCCGGTGAAGAAGGACCAAATTTCTTTCTGCTTGGCTTTTCGGTGTGTTCCCATGGATCCGCGCGCCATCATCTTCGACTTCGGCTATCGGCGGTCACCCGACCGGAGACAGTCATACCTTAGCCACCTCCACGAACATGCCGCGTTCTCGAGTCGTACCGCTCGACTCTCGCACTTCGACGACTCACGCCCGTTTCGTCCTCCGCTAATTCTTTCGGGTTCCATTCCGCAGTAAGTACCTGCCGTCGAGCCTCCGACCAGCAATGTCCACCCCCGTCCGAGAACGTCTCTGCCGCCGATACACTCCCCCGATGACTCCCCCATCCGCTCGCTCGTCGCCGATGCCTTCCTTTGCCGGCCAACCCCGACCTCACTCCGCCCGATCCTCCTTTCCATGACACCCTCTCAGACCAATACCGCCGCGTCCCCAACCCCGTCGATCCGACCGCTCCCTTTCAACGCCGAATCACGGCGAGAGAGCTCGATCATGCCCAAAGCCGAGCAGCCCACCGCCACCCTGGCGAAAATCGTCGCCACGATCGGCCCCGCCTCCGACTCGCCCGAGATGGTCCGCAAGCTCATCGACGCCGGCGTCGCCGTCTTCCGATTCAACTTCTCCCACGGCGACTTCGCCTCCCACGGCAAACGCCTCGCCACCGTCCGCGCCGTCGCCGCAGAAATGAACAGACCCATCGCCTGCCTAGGCGACCTCCAGGGGCCCAAAATCCGCGTCGGCAAAGTCCCCGAAGGCGGCATCGACCTCCCCGCCGGGCACGACGTCATCTTCCGCGTCGGGCTCGAAATCGCCCGCGTCGAGCCCCAAGGCCACGGCGCAGACCCCATCGTCGTCCTCCCTGTCACGTACGAACCCCTCGTCCGAGAGGTCGAGCCCGGGCACAAAGTCCTCGTCAACGACGGCGCGATCCGAATGCTCGCCGTCGAGTCCAGCCCGGATCGCGGCGAGCTGCGATGCCGCGTCATCGTCGGCGGCCTCGTGACCTCGGGCAAAGGGATCAACCTCCCGCAGTCGAACATCTCGGCACCAGCCATCACCGATCGTGACTGGGAATGCGCCCGCTGGGCCGTCCAGAACGGGCTCGACTTCGTCGCCCTCTCCTTCGTCCGGCGTGCCGAAGAAGTCACCGAGCTCAAGAACCGTCTCGCCGCGATGTCCGCCGAAATCCACGGGACCGGCCCCAACGACCCCACCCGTTGGACGCCCGTCGTGGCCAAAATCGAGAAGCCCCAGGCCCTGGCCGATCTCGACCGCATCGTCCAAGAGGCCGACGGGATCATGGTCGCCCGCGGCGACCTGGGCGTCGAGATGGACATCGCCCGCGTGCCCGTCTCCCAGAAGGAAATCGTCGCCAAGTGCGCCGAGCACGGCAAGCCCTGCGTCGTCGCCACTCAGATGCTCGAAACCATGATCGAGAACGCGACCCCGACCCGCGCCGAGGCCAGCGACGTGGCCAACGCCGTCTTCGACGGGGCCGACGCCGTGATGCTGTCGGCGGAAACCGCCACCGGCAAGCACCCCGTGCTCGTCGTCGAGACCATGCGCCGCATCATCGCCGTCGCCGAGGCACGCGTGGCGAGCCTGCCCCGCAAGGACGCCCCACCGCAGCGCGTGCTCGACCGCCATTCACCCATCGCCGCACTCGCCCACGGCGCGTGGCACGTCGCCCAGGGCACCGCCGCCAAGGCCATCGCCGTCTGGAGCCAGTGGGGCGGCTCGGCCCGGTACCTCTCCCAGAACAATTTTTTGATCCCCATCATCGCCTACTCCTCAAACCCCGTTGCCACGCGCCGCATGGCGCTCTACGCGGGCGTCACCGCCGTCTGCTCCCCACCGCCTCCCGACGGCACGTTTTCCTCGTGGTTCACCGGCGTCGACGCCTTCGTGATCTCCTCAGGCCTGGCCTCCCCGGGCGACCCCGTCCTCTTCCTCGCCGGCAAACCCCTGGGCACACCCAAGGTGGTTAACACGATCACCACAAGGCGCGTGGGGGAGTAAGCGGTGGCGTCGAGCCCGGGCACCCCCCTATTCTTGAAGAGACCTGAACACTCGCGAAGGAGCCCGACATGTCCACGCTTTCGGCCGTCAAGCCTTCTGTCACACACGCTGCCTCGGGGCGGATTTTCAATTTCTCGGCGGGGCCCGGATGCTTGCCCGAGGACGTTCTGAATCAGATCAAGACGGACGTTTGGAACATCGGGGGGTCGGGGATCGGGATTCTGGAGCACAGCCACCGGGGCAAGGTGTTCGACCGTGTGCTGGGCGATGCGGTGGAGAATTTCCGGAAGATTTCCGACCTGCCGAGCAACTACCACGTGCTGTTCCTGACCGGGGGAGCGACGACGCAGAACTACATGGTTCCGGCGAACCTGAAGGGCGACCATCAGACGGCGGACTACATCACAACGGGGTACTGGGCGGAGAAGGCGTTCGAGCATGCGCAGCTGAAGTGGTTCGGGACGCCGGTGCGTGAGTCTGCCAGCAGCAAGGACAAGAACCACTCGTACATCCCCGATGACTCGGCGATCAAGGGCGACCCCGGCGCGGCGTACGTTCACTACATCTCGAACAACACGATCTACGGGACCGAGTGGCACGTGATCGAGAACGGGGTGAACACCTGGAAGCACCGCGACCCGGTGCATCACGCGGATGTGCCGCTGGTGTGCGACATGTCGAGCGATATCTACAGCCGGCGGATCGATTTCACGAAGTACGGGATGGTGTACGCGGGGGCGCAGAAGAATTTGGGAGCGGCGGGGACGACGGTGGTGGTGATCCGGGACGACATGGCCAAGCGGCACCCGCGTGAGCTGCCCTGGATGATGCAGTACGAGACGTTTGCGAAGGAAGAGAGCCGGCCGAACACGCCGCCGGCGGCGGCGATTTACATCTGCGGGCTGGTGTTCAAGTGGATTCTTGGGCACGCGCAGAACGGGCGGCACTGCTTGGACGTGATCCACGAAACGAACATCCGCAAGGCCGGGCTGGTGTACTCGGCGATCGACGACAACCCCGGGTTCTACAAGGGGCACGCGCACACGCACGCGCGGAGCCTGATGAACCTGACGTTCCGGTGCCCGACGCCGGAGCTGGACGACGCGTTCTGCAAGGAAGCCGGGGCGGCGGGGCTAGACGGGATGAAGGGCCACCGCTCGACGGGCGGGATGCGTGCGAGCATGTACAACGCGATGCCCGAGGCGGGGTGCAAAGCTCTGGCGGACTTCATGCGCGAGTTTGCGAAGAAGAAGGGGTAAGGTCGCGGGAGAGCCCTCGACATCGACTGGACGCCGAGGTGAGACGAGCGAGCTTTGCGGGTATGGAGATGCTGGAGGCTGCGCTGTCAGCGGCCGCGGTTTTTTTGCGAATTTCGTGGTGGCGGGTGAGGGGGTGGGCCGTCGGCGTGGTCGGGGGTGTTGGGATTGATCGCAGGGGTAGCCGGCGATCGGCGGTACGGGTCACGATTGATCGGTGACCGCCGTCGCACAGGGGTGGGAAGAATCTGGACGTCCGGTTCTTCCAACACACGAACGAAGGGCAGGAGTCCCTTCGTTCGTGGCATGATCGTTTCGTTGGGGGAGTTGGGGGTGTTGGCTGGAGGATTAGTTGATCGGTTGGACGAGGTGGGTGCGTGCTCGCCCGGTGAGGGCGGGGTGGGGTGTGATGGAGGAGAGGGCGGGGCGGTTTGTGGAGAGGGTGACTCTTTTGAGGCCGAGCGGGTCATGTCGCGGGTGAGTCGGGCGAGTGAGGCGGCGGCGCGTCGGCATTCGATGAGGGAGCCGGCCTCGAACATGGATTTGCTGAGCATCTCGGCGGCGTTCTGCTGGTGCATGGTGGCGAGGATGCGGAGGCGACGCGCGAGGAGGCTCTCGTGCGCGTTCATGGTCGCGATGACGACGGGATCTGCGACGAAGGCGCGGAGTTGCGTTGGCGAGAGCGCGTGCTTGAACAGAACGGCTTGGAAGTCGCCGTTTTCCTGGAGCCAGGTGACGAGGATCTCGTCGTGCGTGGACATGTGGTTCCCCCTTCTCCGTTCGTTGTGAACACCCGAGAGAGAAGGCGCGAGGAGGGAGAATATTTCGGGAATTCGAGAGAGATGGGAAAGTTGTGCGTGGGTGTGCGCACGGAGAGGGACTGGACGTCCGGTTCGTCAAAGACACGAACGAAGGGCAGGAGTCCCATCGTTCGTGGCACGCACATGGTTGACTGAACAACAAAGAAGCCCACGGGTTGGAACCCGTGGGCTTCTTACTTGATCAGAGATTTGTTGTCAGATTAGTAGTCGCCGTGGTCGTGGTCGTCGTGTCCGGCGGCGGGCTTTTTCTTGTCCTTGATTTCGACGATTGCGGCTTCGGTCGTCAGCAGGAGGCCGGCGACGGAGGCGGCGTTTTGGAGGGCGACGCGTTCGACCTTGGTGGGGACGATGACGCCGAACTTCATCATGTCGCCGTACTCGTGGGTGAGGGCGTTGTAGCCGAAGTTGGTGTCGGTGCCTTCTTCGACTTTGGAGGCGATGACGGAGCCGTCGAGGCCGCAGTTGGCGGCGATTTGCTTGATGGGAGCGGCGACGGCGCGGAAGACGATGTCGATGCCGGCGCGTTCGTCACCTTCGGCCTTTTTGCGGAGCTTGTCGAGGGCCTTGCGGGCGCGGAGGACGGCGACGCCGCCGCCGGGGAGGATGCCTTCTTCGACGGCTGCGCGTGAGGCGTGGAGGGCGTCTTCGACGCGGGCTTTCTTCTCTTTCATTTCGACTTCTGTGGCGGCGCCGACGTTGATCTGGGCGACGCCACCGGAGAGCTTGGCGAGGCGTTCTTCGAGTTTTTCGCGGTCGTAGTCGGAGGTGGTGACGTCGATCTGGTGGCGGATCTGCTCGATGCGTCCCTTGATGTCGGCGCCTTTGCCTGCGCCCTCGACGATGGTGGTGTTGTCCTTGTCGATGGTGACCTTTTTGGCGCGGCCGAGGTCGGAGATCTCGACGTTTTCGAGCTGGATTCCGAGTTCTTCCATGATGGCTTTACCGCCGGTGAGGATGGCGATGTCTTCGAGCATGGCCTTGCGGCGGTCGCCGAAGCCCGGGGCCTTGACGGCGGCGACTTTGAGGACGCCGCGGAGCTTGTTGACGACGAGCATGGCGAGGGCCTCGCCGTCGATGTCTTCGGCGATGATGAGGAGCTGGTTGCCCTGTTCGGCGATTTTGCCGAGGAGAGGGAGGAGGTCTTTGGCGGAGGAGAGTTTTTTCTCGAAGATGAGGATGTAGGGGTTGGTGAGTTCGGACTCCATGGTTTGGAGGTTGGTGACGAAGTGGGGGCTCAGGTACCCTTTATCGAACTGCATGCCTTCGACGAGTTCGACTTCGGTGTTGAGGGACTTGCCTTCTTCGACGGTGATGACGCCGTCTTTGCCGACCTTGTCCATGGCCTGGGCGATGATTTTGCCGATGTCGGCGTCGTGGTTTGCGGAGCAGGTGCCGACCTGAGCGATTTCCTTGGAGGTTTCGACCTTTTTGGACATTCGAGCGAGGTCATCGACGATGGCGGCGACGGCGGAGTCGATGCCGCGTTTGACCTGGTTTGGGTTGGCGCCGGAGGTGATGACCTTGAGGCCTTCGGAGTAGATGGCTTCGGCGTAGATGGTGGCGGTGGTGGTGCCGTCGCCGGCGTCTTTGGAGGCCTTGGTGGCGACTTCCTTGACCATTTGAGCGCCGAGGTTTTCGTACTGGTCTTCGAGTTCGACTTCTTTGGCGACGGTGACGCCGTCTTTGGTGACGGTGGGAGCGCCGAAGGATTTTTCGAGGACGACGACGCGTCCAGAGGGGCCGAGGGTGACCTTGACGGCGTGGGCGAGCTTCTGGACGCCGCGGAGGATTCGTTCACGGGCGTCGGTGTTGTAAGCGATGGACTTAGCGGGCATGAGTGGATCTCCGAAAGGCACTGGGCACTAGGCACAAGGCACTAGGGTTTGAGTGCGGGTGAATGAAAGGTCAGTTGAGTTGTTTTTTGAGGGCGATTTTGATCCAGACGATCCGTTCGGGCTCGATGATGAAGATGCTCTGGCCGTCGGTGAGTTTGACGAGGTGGTCTGGCTCGTCGGGGATGAGCATGGCTTTGTGGATGAGGATGGTGGATTCGTGGGAGGGCATGGAGGCGAAGCCGAAGGTGGCGTCGCGGGTGCCGTCGAGCTCGCGGAGGGATTGTCGGAGTTGTTCGGGGGTCATGGGGAGGGCGTGGGGCACATGGTCAAATGGGGGGAAACGTGGTGGTCATATGGTGAAGTGCCATTTGACTCATTAGCCGACTGGATCAGTCTTCGATGACGGCGAGGATGTCGTCTTCGGCGATGATGAGGAATTCTTTATCGTTGAGTTTGACCTCGGTACCGGCCCATTTGGAGATGAGGATTCGCTCGCCCTTTTTGACGGAGAGGGGGATACGGGCGCCGGTGTCGGCGTTGAGGGATCCGTTTCCGACGGCCTCGATGGTGGCGGTCATGGGCTTTTCCTTGCTGGTTTCGGGCAGGAAGATGCCGCTGGAGGTTTTGGTCTGCGCTTCGTCGCGCTTGATGAGGATTTTGTCGCCCAGGGGACGGAGGGCTGACGAGGTGGACGCTTGCTTTGCCATAGACGGAACTCCTTCGGAAAGAACGGGGACACGGGGTTAGAACGCGCCGGGCCAGAGCCCACGGTAGTGGCGGGCGAGGCAACGGCGGAGAACTTCGAGCATGAGGTTGAGGTCGTCGAGCCGACGCGGGCGGTCGAGGACGGAGAAGGCGCCCATTTTGAGAGCGGCGGCGGTCTCGCGGCAGGCGTCTCGGTGGCCGAGGGAGCGGCGGATGACGACGGTCGGGGGTGGCTCGGCGAGACGGGCGAGGATGTCGAGGAGCCGCGGGCCGCAGCCTTGGGCGTCGGTGCAGGCGTCGGCGCTGGCGTCCATGGGGAGGCCGAGGTCAACGACGGCGACGTGGATGGGAGTGGACTCGATGACGCGTGAGGCCTCGCGAGCGGATCCGGCACGGTGCGAGACGACGCCCATGGGTTCGAGGAGCCTTGGGAGATGGTCGATCCAAGCGTCGGACTCCCAGCCGGAGTACGAGAGGAGGAGGTTGAGGCGCCCCCCCCCACTGCCTGCGGCAGCGTTGTGCGCGTGGCTGTGTCCACCGGAATCGGCACCTGTTCCGCCTTGGTTGGGGCGGTGATCAGGGTGGTGATGAGGGTGAACGGCCATCATGTCTGCGGAGATGCTGGCAAAGTTCGTGCCAAGTCGAAGCCGAACTGAGTGGTCGGCCGGGCGAGAGAGATGCGTCTTCTGCGTGAGTGTGGGGGCGCGGCGTGCCAGTTGACGGGCGGATCGGGGACGGGGGCTGTCAAATCGGCAGTGCGTGAAGAGGGTGCATCGAGCGGAAAAGCATCCTGGCGTGAGGGGGCCACCCTGATAAGATCCTGACATGCTCGAAGCGTTGCTCATCGTGTCGATCGTGGTTGCGCTGGGGGTCGGAGCGTTTGCGGCGTGGTTGTGGGGAGAAAGCATGCGCTGGCGCACGGCGGCGGAGTCTGGCGCGGTGGATGCCGAGCGGACGAGGGGGGAATTGGTGACGGAGCGTGGCCGTGCGGATGCAATGGGGGAAGAGGTTGGGCGGTTGCGGGCGGCGAGGGCGGAGCTTGAGGCGCGGCTGGGGTCGGCGGCGGAAGCTGCACGAGCGGCAGAGGAATCGCACACGGAGGAGATGGCCGCGCTGGAGGCGAGGTGGAAGGACCAGGTTGAGGCGGTGAGGGAGATGTCTCGGCGGGACGCCGCGGGGGCGGCGGCGGTGGTGGCGAAGATAGAGGAGTTTGCCAAGTCTCAGGCGGAGTCGACGAAGCAGGAGTTCAAGGCGATCGCGGGCGATGTGCTGAGGATGACGGCGGAGGATTTGCAGAAGAGGACGGAGCAGCAATCGGCGACGGGGACTGCGGCGGTGGAGGGATTGGTCAAGCCGATTCAAGAAGCGTTGCAGGCGACCGGGTCAAGGCTGGAGCAGCTTGAGCGTCAGCGAGCGGAGCAGTTCGGGAAGCTGGATGCGGAGATGAAGTCGCTTGCGGAGTCGAACCGGACGGTGAGCCACGAGACGGGCCGATTGGTGACGGCGCTGAAGAGGCCGGAGGTGCGAGGGCGGTACGGCGAGATCCAACTGGAGCGGGTGGCGGAACTGGCGGGGATGAAGAACTACTGCGACTTTGCGACGCAGGAGAGCGTGCGGGATGAAGCTGGGAAGTTGAGGCGGCCCGACATGGTGGTGAAGCTGCCGAATGATCGAGAGATCGCGGTGGACGCGAAGACGAACATCGGGTCGTATCTGGACGCGATCGAGGGAGGGAGCAAGGCCGAGGTGGAGGCGAAGCTGCAGAAGTTTGCGGACGATGTGAAGCAGCAGGTGACGGCGTTGCAGAAGAAGCAGTATTGGTCGCAATATGACCGGTCGCCGGAGTTTGTGGTGATGTTTGTGCCTGGGGATCAATTTGTGGATGCGGCGGTGTCGAGGCGTCCGGAGTTGCTGGACTTTGCGGCGCAGCACGGGGTGATTCTGGCGAGCCCGAGCACGTTGATCGGGCTTTTGCGCGCGGTACAACTGGGATGGCGACAGAGGCGGTTTGACGAGCAGGCCCGAGAGTTGATGAAGGAGGTTCGAGAGTTGCACAAGCGGGTGGGCGTGGTGTGGCGGCACATGGGGGAGCTTGGAGATGCGGTTGGGAAAGTAGCGGAGCGATACAACGTGGTGGTGAGGTCGATGGAGAGCCGGATGCTGCCGCATTTGAGGAAGTTTGAGCAGTCGGAGGTCGCTGGGGAGCAGGCGCTTGCGGAGCTATCGCCGGTGGAGGTGGTGGTGCCCGGGCTGGGCGAGGCGACGCAGAAGTCGGCGGGGCTGTTCGGGCCTGGTTCAAAGCGGGAGTAGACCCCGGATGGGGCGGTTTGTCGAGGGAGATTTTCGACGAGAGTGGGATGGGGTATGCTGAGGGCGGTTTGAGGAGCCTGGAGCGTGCCGAGGCGAGCGTCGCAAGAACTGGAAGAGAAGCTGCTGTCGGCGTCGGAGTCGGGGCGTGGAGTGCCGTGGATTTTGGATTCGGCACTGGCGGCGATGGGTCGCGAAGGCGATGAGCAGAGTTGGGGAGCGGTGTTCGCGGAGCGTGAGAGCGGGCACGAGGTGTTGCAGGCGAGTTCTCGGGCGAGGCCTGATCGGGTGGAGCGGCTTCTGCGGTGGATGCGTCGAGGCGAGGCACGGCACCTGGTGGTTGAGCGAGCGAACTCGTCGTTGAGCGTGGATGGAACGGAGTGGACGAAGGTGTGCGCGTCTGTGGGAGGCTCGCAACCCGGGGACCAACTGACCGTGGTGCTGTGCTGGCTGGCGGCGGAGGTCGTGAGCAGAACAGACGCGGATTTGATCCGGGCGGCACGATTCGCGGCGGCGACGGTCGGACCACGGTGCTCGTTGCATGTGCCTGTTGAAGCGCCCTTCAATGCGGGTTCCGAGTTGCTTTTTGAGGGCTCCGCGTCGGCGATGATTCTGGCGGACTTGTCGGGTCGAGTGCGTCGGGTGAACGCGTCGGCACGCGCGATTCTGGGGCGAGAGACATCGGACGTCGAGGGATCGCCTTGGACAGATTTCGTGCATGCGGACGACCGCAAGGGGACGCACCTGGCGTGCATGGAATTGTTGATGGGTCTCTGCAAGTCCTCGAAGTTTGAGTTGAGGTGGATTCGATCGGACGGCGAGGCGGTGTTGGGCGAGGCGACGGTGACGATGCTCGCGGATCGGGATCAGAGGCCTTGGAATATTGTGGTGGTGCTCGAGTGTCTGACGCCTGAGCGTGTTGAACGGAGGACGGAGGCTGAACAGGCAAGGGCTCGGTTCCGGTCGGTGTTTGAGCAGGCACCGGTGGGGATGGTGGACGCGTGCGCCGAGGGGAATATTCGGTCAGCAAACCGGCAGTTCTGCGAGATGCTTGGGTATTCAGAGTTTGAGCTTGTGGGTCGGAGCTGGGCGAGCATCACGGATCCCGCGGACATCGCCCAGAACTTCGCGCGTCGGCAACGGGCGATCGCGGAGCGAGAGTCGCCTTATTCGATGGAAAAACGGTACTTGGCGAAGGACGGGCGATCGGTGCCCGCATCGGTTCATGTTTCGATTGTTCGGGACGCTCGGGGCGAGGTGGAAAGCCTGTTTGCGATCATCGAAGACTTGACGGAGAAGCGTGAGCTCGAGGCACAACTGTTGCAAACGGCGAAGATGGAGAGTCTTGGGCGGCTGGCCGGCGGGATCTCGCACGACTTTGGGAACCTCTTAGCGGCGATTACAGGGAGTGTCTCTCTGGCGCAGGGAGAGATCGAGGCGGGGCGTCGTGAAGAGGCGCTGTCGCGGCTGGGTGAGGTGCGATCGGCGGCGGAGAGCGCGAAGCGGCTGACGCGGCAGTTGCTTGGGTTTGCCAGGCGGGAAACGCCGAAGCCCCGAGCGGTGTCGGTCGCGGCGGTGTGCGAACGAGTGGTGTCGATGCTTCGGCGGCTGACGCCTCTTGGGATCACGGTGCGGCTGGAGCTTGGGGAGGGTCGGGGGACGGGCGGAGAAGAGTTGTGGAGAGCGCGGGGAGACACGGGGCAGATCGAGCAGGTGGTATTGAACCTGGCGCTGAACGCGAGGGACGCGATCGAGCCGCCCGGAGTGGTGACGATCACGGTGAACAACGAGCGGTTGGTGTCGAAGAGGCGAAGAGGCGCGAGCGGAAAGCCCGGCGTTCGGGATGGCGAGTGGGTGCGGATTAGTGTTTCGGACACAGGGACTGGGATTTCGGCGGTGGATTTGCCGCGGATCTTTGAGCCTTTTTACACTACGAAGCGGACCGGGTTCGGGCTGGGTCTTGCGAATGTGTATTCGCTGGTGAAGCAATGGGGTGGGGATGTGCAGGCGACGAGCAAGCCCGGTCGGGGGAGCCGGTTTGATGTGTGGCTGCCTCGAGCGGGTGCGGAGCTGGATTTGGCGGAGGCCACGGAGCCTGGGAGTGCGGCGACACGGGAGGCGGGCGCGGCGACCGGGGGAGAAGGAGCGAGCGGGGCATCGATGGGAGATGGATCGGATCGGCCTTTGGCGCTGGTGGTCGACGATCAGCCGGAGATTCGGGATTTGGTGCGGGTGATCTTTGAACGATCGGGGTATCGGGTGAAGGTGGCGATCGATGGACGGGAGGGGATGGAGCTTGTGCGGACGCACGCTGGGGAGTTGTCGCGAGGAGGCGTGGTATTGACGGATCAGAGGCTGCCTTATGCGAGCGGGCTGGAGGTGGCGGCGGTGTGCCGGGCGTTGACGCCCGAGACGGCGGTGGTGCTTTGCTCAGGGGATACGTCGGCGGTGGAGATCGAGGCCAAGGCACTGGGAGCGCGGCTTCTTCCTAAGCCGTTTGGACCATCGGAGTTGTTGGCGGCGGTTCGTGGAGAGACGGACGCGCGGAGCAGCGATAGGATGGGTCGTGACTGAACCGACGCCGAGTTCGATGCCGCTGCCGGGAGAGAGTGGAGCGCTGGCGTTGTCGATCCTTTGCCTGGATGACGACGACGATTTTCGTCAGTACGTGAGGTCGATTCTTGGCCCTGACGGGCACGACGTTCGGACTGCGGCGACACCGGAGGAGTTCTTTGCGGCGGCTGAGCAGAGAACGCCGGACGTGGTGCTGCTGGATATGAAGATGGGCCGGTGGTCAGGGGAGGATGTATTAGCGGAGATTCGTCGGCGGTGGCGCGGGATGTGTGTGATCGTGGTGACCGGTCACCCGACGATGGGGAACATGCGGCAGACGTTTAAGCAGGATGCGTTTGATTACATTGCGAAGCCGTTTTCGGTGGAGGAACTGAGACGGAGCCTGGGCCAGGCGGCGGAGGCCTTTGATTTGGGGCGGAGGCCACTGGATCGGCTGAAACAGAGCCTTGGAAGGCAGATCCGTGTGGCAAGGACGGAGCGCGGGTGGACATTGAAAGAACTTGGAGAAGCGAGCCAGGTGTCGGTGAGCCAGTTGAGTTCGGTGGAGCGGGGTGCGCACTTGCCGAGCCTGGAGTCGCTGGTGGCGATCGCGGCGGCGCTTGACGTGAAAGCGGGGGCGTGGCTGGAATCGGCGGGGTTTTGAGGGAACAGGAACACTGGTCTGGAGACCAGTGCCACCTCGAAGAGGAAACTGGAACACCGGTCTGGAGGCCGGTGCCACCATGGGCATGGTGCCACCTTGGGCGTGGTGCAATTTAGAGCTTGAGGTGGATGGAGCGGCGGTCGAGCCACCAGAGGACGGCCCACCAGAACGCGAGGACGAAGAGGGCGTAGGTGAGCGAGGCGAGCTCGGGGTTGTTGGCTGCGGGTCCGATGGAGGAGAGCGCGGTGAAGGCGTGTTCGCGGAAGGGCGCGAGGAGGCCTTGCGGGGTGTTCCAGACGATGAGGTTGAGGATGCGTGCGAGCATGCCCGAGGCGACGAAAAGAAGGATGGCGTTTCGGCCGGCGATGGAGAAGGGGCGGAGAATCATCGCGGCGGCACGGGCGCTGGGCGAGTTTGCGGGGCATTCGAGAAGCAGGAGCGCGGCGAGCGAGACGCCGGCGAGGCCGGCGGTGATGAGGGCGAAGGCGGGGCTCCAGATGATTTTGTTGATGGGGTTGGAGTGTGAGGCGTGGAGGAGGCCGCCGCAGGTGGTGAGGACGAGGGACAAGCCGAGAAGACGGAAGACGTTGGTGAATTGGATTAGGGAGCCAAGGGGAAGTGCGACGCGAGCGGCGAGGTAGCCCAGAAGGACGGAGGCGGTTGGTGCTGAGGAGTCCCTCTGGATCGATGAGTGAGCCCTTGTAAAAGTGTCCTTTGGGGAGAAAGCGGAGGTCGGTGTTGCGGAGGATTATGGCGTCGAAATCATGCAGGGGAGAGCCGACGATGAGCCCGTAGGCGACGAGAATGGCGAGGACGGCGGTTGAGAGAGGCGCGTTGATCCTGCGGGCGAGATCGATGATTGCGCAGGCGAGGATGAAGCAGAGGCCGATGCGTTGGAGGACGCCGGTGAGACGCCACTGGGCGGGGTCGAAGCCTGGGAAGAACGGAAAGGCGTTGAGGAAGATGCCTAGGGCGATGAGGAGGGCGGATCGTCGGAGGAATTTGGTCCAGGGCAGGGGCTGAGCGGCGTGGATGGCGTGGCCCGTTGAGATGTGGAGCGAGACGCCGACAATGAAGAGGAAGAAGGGGAAGATGAGGTCTGTGGGCGTGAGGCCGTTCCAGGCGGCGTGCTTGAGCGGGGCGTAGACGTGTGACCAACTGCCTGGGTTGTTGACGACGACCATGGCGAGCATGGTGAACCCGCGGAAGGCGTCGAGGGCGGCGAGGCGGGGCCGAGGAAGGAGGATCGGAGACGTGCCGGTCAATGAAGAACCCCTTCGGGGTGCGTCGAGGGGAGTTCGGGGAGGTGGGCGGCGAGCGGAGCGGGGCCGGGTGTTGTGGGCGGGAAGGCGATAATGTTCCAGATGAATCGCCAATGGAGGGCGAGGCCACCGAGAACGGCGATGTGGAAGAGCTCGTGAGCGCGGATGACGCCTGGGATGAGAGAAGGGGGCTCGAGGAGTTCGATGAGTGCGCCGAGGGTGTAGACGACGCCGCCGGCGACGAGTGGGAGGATGGAGCGTGGCCCGGCGAGCTTGGCGACGGCGACCATGGAGACGATGCCGAACCAACCCATAGCGACGTAGAGCCAGAGCCCGAGTGCGGGCGGGGTGCCGTGGAAGAAGATGGACTTGAGGGTGACACCGACGACGGCGAGGAACCAGAGGAAGGCGAGGACACCCCATCGGAGGAGGCCTTTGAAGCAGAGGGTGTGGATGGGAGTGAAGGTTCCCGCGATGAGGACGAAGATCGCGGCGTGGTCGAGGCGTCGGAGGACGGCACGAGCGGAGCCTGCGCTGGATGCGCCGGGGGTACCGAGAGTGCCGACGCCGCGGCCACCGGCGAGGAGACCGAGTTCATCTGGTCCGAGGGGGAGGAGGTGGTAGACGCCGCTCATGGAGAGGAGGAAGACGGCGGAGAGGCCGAAGATGATGATCGAGGCGATGCCCGCGGCGGAGCGATTGAAACTGCGAGCACGGCGGACGGTGGGAATGATAAGCCAGGCGAACACGGCGGCCCCGAGGAGGTGAGAGAGGCTGCTGAAGGGGTCAGTGAACCCTGGGATGCCGAGGTTTTCGCGGACGGCGAGGATCATGGAGGTTCTAATTGAAGAGAAAGGGCGTTGAAGCCGGGGAGGTTGCGCGGCGATGATATGCGAACGTGGAGCGGGCTATGGGCGGGAAGGCGTCGAGGAAACTCTGAAAGCCGTTCCATGCGAGGATTCGGCTCGATTCCCTATCGTTCCCCGACTATGCTCCGATGCGGCGAGCACAGCCGCACATGCGTTGAAGTGTGGCGTCGCAGAAACCCTATGGTGACCCTTTGCCGGCGCGGGCCGGCGACCGGTTGCTGTTCTCCGATGGAGTTGAGGATGAGCACCTCGTCGATCGAACCCGGGCACGACCTTCGCAACGGCTACCACGGGGCGTCGTCCCAGCAATCGCGGATTCCGCAGACGGTGGATGCGTTGTTTGGTTCGGATGTGTTCAGCGAACGAGTGATGCGTGCGCGTCTTCCCAAGGATGTTTTCAAGCAGCTTCAGAGGACGATCAACAAGGGCGAGCCGCTGAATCCGCAGTTGGCGGATGTGGTGGCGGCGGCGATGAAGGATTGGGCGATCGAGCGAGGGGCGACGCATTACACGCACTGGTTCCAGCCGTTGACTGGGCTGACGGCGGAGAAGCACGACGCATTTATCGTTCCCGACGGACAGGGCGGTGCGTTGTCGGAGTTTTCGGGGTCGGCGCTGGTGCAGGGCGAGCCGGATGCGTCGAGCTTTCCGTCCGGGGGAATTCGTGCGACGTTTGAGGCGCGCGGGTACACGGCGTGGGACTGCACGAGCCCTGTGTTTCTGAGCCGGTCTGCGGGTGCGGTGACGCTGTGCATCCCGACGGCGTTTGTGTCGTGGACCGGGGAGGCACTGGATCACAAGACGCCTTTGCTGAGGTCGATGGATGCGGTGTCTGAGCAGGCGTTGCGGCTGCTGAAGATCTTTGGAGCGGCCGAGGGCGTGAACCGAGTGACGGCGACGTGCGGGTGCGAGCAGGAGTTTTTCCTTGTTGATCGCGATCACGCGACGAAGCGACAGGACCTGCTGGCGTGCGAGCGGACGCTGTTTGGAGCCAAGCCTCCGAAGCACCAGCAGCTCGAGGATCATTACTTTGGTGCGATCCCGACGCGGGTGATGGCGTTTATGAGCGAGTGCGAGCGGGAGCTGTACCGTCTGGGCGTGCCGCTGAAGACGCGGCACAACGAGGTGGCGCCGTGCCAGTATGAATTTGCGCCGATTTTCGAGACGGCGAATATCGCGGCGGATCACCAGATGGTGGTGATGGAGACGTTGAAGAAGGTTGCGCCGCGGCACGGATTTACGTGTCTGCTGCACGAGAAGCCGTTCGCGGGGATCAACGGGAGCGGGAAGCACGTGAACTGGTCGATCGCGACGGACACGGGGATCAACCTGCTGGACCCACGCGACGAAACGCACACGAACATGATTTTCCTGTGCACGCTGGCGGCGGTGATCCGAGCGGTGGATGTTCACGCGGACATTCTGCGGGCGTCGGTGGCGCACGCATCGAACGACCATCGACTGGGGGCGAACGAGGCTCCGCCGGCGATCATGTCGGTGTTCTTGGGCGATATGCTGTCGGACATCATTGACCAATTGGAGGCGGGGAACGCGAAGTCGACGATGAAGGGGGAGCATCTGGACCTCGGGGCCAAGGCGTTGCCGCAGCTTCCGCGGCACACGGGCGACCGGAACCGGACGAGCCCGTTCGCGTTCACGGGGAACAAGTTCGAGTTCCGAGCGGTAGGGAGCAGCCAGGCGGTGGCGTGGCCGACGACGGTGCTGAACACGATCGTGGCGGATTCGCTGGATCTGCTGTGCGCGGACCTTGAGAAGGCGATCGGGAAGACGACCGACACCTCGAAGGTTCAGCACGCGGTGCGCGGGGTGTTGCAGAAGCTGGTGAAACAGCACAAGCGGGTGATCTTCAACGGAGATGGGTACGACAAGGCCTGGCACGACGAGGCGAAGAAGCGCGGTCTGCTGAACCTTCGTGATAGTGTCTCGGCGATCGCGGTGATATCGAACAAGAAGAACATCGATTTGTTCAAGAAGTTCAAGGTGTTCTCGAAGATCGAAATGGAAGCCCGCGAGCACATTTATCTTGAAAAGTACGTGAAGCAACTGCATATCGAGGCCGAGACGGCGGTGGTGATGGCCCGGACGCAGATTCTGCCGGCGGCGATCCGGTACCAGACGGAGCTTGCCGAGGCTGTGGCGGCGACGACGGCTGCGGACGTTGACGCGGAAGATTCTCGCGAGCAATTGGAAGAGTACGTGAAGCTGGTGTCGGGGCTTCGTCGGGCGATCGAGGCGCTCGACAAGACCATCTCGCACGAGGCGGGCGATGTGCATAAGCATGCCCAGTTTGTCCGCGACAAGCTGCGGCCTGCAATGACGGACCTGCGAGTGGCGGCGGATACGCTGGAGGCGGTGATACCGGCGGACCTTTGGCCGATGCCGAGCTACCGCGACATGCTGATTCTGAAGTAGCCGGCGGTGCGGGTGGGGCGATGGGCTTATTGATGAATGACAAAGGGCGTGCCCATGTTGGGCACGCCCTTGTTCTTGGCGCGGAGCGTGTGGTTCAGGCGGCATTTTTGCGGAAGCGTTCGGCCCAGCGAGCGGGGCGGACGTTGGCCTTGGCGTCCGCGGCTTCCTGCCAGTCTTCGGCGTTGCGGAGGTCGACCTCGCTGCGGCAGGTTTTGCGGTATCCCAAGAGGCGGATGACTTCGAGGACGTCGCTCCAGGTGGGGAAGCCTGTTTGGTTGGCTTTCTTGAATTCGTTGATGGCCGAGAGGAAGAGGAACTGTTCGGGGGTCATCTCGCCCTCTTCAGCGGACTTCTGTGCGTCGCTGAGTCTGCGGCCGCGTCCGCGGCGGCGTTCGAAGCCGCTGGCGTCGGAGTCGACATCACGGCGGTCGATTCCGACGCGGCGGTCGACGACTCCTCCACGCTCGGCGGGAGAGCCGAGGTGCGTCGGAGGGGATTGGTCGTTGTGTGGGCCGGAACTGGGTTGGTTGTGGCTCATCTCGCCTCCGTTGGTCGCGTGCCGCCCGATGGAGGGCGTGGACGGACGCGTCTGCGGTGTTTCATCGGCATGAAGAGCAGAGGAATCGAGGGGCAAGGCGGATATCGGTCGAGGGGAGTGGGCTACCGGACGTTGGAGGCCGCGTACGCTTGGGGATGATGAGCACGGCGACGGTTGGGACGATCAAGATCGGTGCGGGGGAGCCTCTGGCGGTGATCGGCGGGCCATGCGTGATCGAGTCGTATGAGTTGATGCTGCGTGTGGGGCGGGTGTTTCGAGATGCGTGCCGGTCGGCGGGTGTGAATTACATCGTGAAGGGGTCGTTCGACAAGGCGAACCGATCGTCGATCCATTCGTCTCGTGGGCCAGGGATCGATCGTGGGCTGGAGTGGCTGCGTGCGGTCGCCGACGAGTTGGGAGTGCCTTGCACGACGGATATTCATGAGCCAGGGCAGGCGGACCAGGTGGCGTCGCGGGTGGATTTGATCCAGATCCCGGCGTTTTTGTGCCGTCAGACGGACCTGTTGGTGGCGGCAGGGCGGAGCGCGTCGGAGCGCGGCCGCGCGGTGAACATCAAGAAGGGGCAGTTCATGGCGCCCGTCGAGATGAAGGGAGCGGTGAAGAAGGTTGGGGAAGCGGGCTGCGGGAATGTGATGCTGACGGAACGTGGGACGTTTTTCGGGTATCACCGGCTGGTGAACGATTTCTGCGGGGTTGGCGAGATGATGTCGTGGGGTGTGCCGGTGTGCTTTGACTGCACGCACTCGACGCAGTTTCCTGGGGCGGAGGGGGACCGGACGGGCGGGCAGCCACAGCATGCGCCGCTGCTGGCTCGGGCGGCGACGGCGGCGGGGGTGCATGCGTTGTTTATGGAGGCGCACCCCGAGCCGGCCAAGGCGATGTCGGACGCGAGCACGCAGCTTGTGCTGGATTCGATCCCCGGGTTGATTGCGCGGGTGGCGGCGATTCGAGCCGCGTGCGTGTGAGTCGCGGTGATTGATTAGGTGAGTGAGGTGGGGTGTGACGGCCCGACGATGGGCGCGGGGATGGACCCGAGGACGCGGCGGATGGCGAGTTGGCCGGCGTGTCCCATGTCGCGGGTTTCTTCGGTGACGTACATTCGGCAGTAGCGGTCGACCTGCTCGAGCGACGGGGGCGCGGTGCCCGCGCGGGCGGCGTTGGCGGCGGCAAAGGGGAGCGTGTAGGCCACGCTGTGGTCCCATCGCTGCATGGCGTGCTCGACGCTCTGGTGGAGAAGATCGGTGACGAGTTGGAAGACGCCCGGGCCGTGGGTGGAGTCGAGGTCTCGGCGGATTGCGTTGACGCCCAACGGGAGAGGGAGGCCGGTGCTGGTCCCCCACCACTGCCCGAGATCGACGATGAGCCTGAGGCACTGCTGGGCGTAGGTGATCTGCCCTTCGTGGATGACGAGCCCCGCGGCGGCGGCGCCTCGAGCGACGGCGGGGATGATCTGCTCGAAAGGGAGGCGGACGAAACGGGAGAGGTCGGCGTCTGGGACCAGAGCGAGGGCATGTTTGAGGACGAGAAAGGCCGTGGTCTGGTGCCCCGGGATGGCGATGTCACCTTTGGACTGGAGGAGTTCGTCGAGCGAGGAGATGGGGCTTTCTGCGTGGACGACAAGGCGTGGCCCGTAGCCTTTGCCGAAGCTGCCGCCGCAGCGGGTGATGGCGTATCGGCGTGCGACGTCCGGAGCGCCCCAGCAGGCGACGGAGAGAGCGGTGATCTCATAGGGGGTAGAAGAGAGAGCGTGTTGGTTGAGGTCGTGGATGTCGACGGGCTTGGGGATGAAGAGCAGGCCTTTGGTGTCGAGAGCTGGTGGCGAGACGGTGTTGCCTTGGGGGTCGATTTTGCCGGTGAGAGGCCACCACATGAAGACGTCGTCGGGGTCTGGCGAGTGGGCGAGTGTGAGTGAGAAGGGCATGAACGAGGGTAGTGTGGCAGGTGGTTGTTGGGAGAGGCCCGGGGCGGGGAGCAGGGCGTAGAATGAGGTACAGAATCGGCTGAATAAAGGAGCTTCCGTTGTCGACCATGCTCACCTCGTCCGCTCGGCTTGCAGTTGAAGGCGGGACCCCGGTTTCCGCGAAGCCCGTCCCGTTCATGTCCACGGCGCTGTCGGGAGCCGACATCGACGCGGCGACGGCGGTGCTGAGGTCCGGGATGCTGCGGGCGGCGAAGAAGTGCGAGGAGCTCGAGACGCGGTTTGCGGCGATGACGGACGCGAAGCACGCGATGACGTGCGCGAACGGGACGTGCGCGTTGCAGCTTGCGTACGAGCCGCTGTTTGGCCCGGGGGACGAGGTTCTGGTGCCGGCGTGGAGCTACATCGCGACGGTGAGCATGATGGTGGCGCGTGGTGGCGGGCAGGCGACGCCGGTGTTTGTGGATGCGGACCCGGAGACGTATCAGATCGATGTTGCGGATTTGGCGCGGAAGGTGACGCCCCGGACGAAGGGGATCGCGGTGACGCACTTGTACGGGTGCCCCGTGGACATCGACGGGGTGCAGGCGGTGGCGGGCAAGCACGGCCTGAAGGTGGTGTACGACGCGGCGCAGAGCCATCTGGCGACGTGGAAGGGGAAGGGGATCGGCGCGTTCGGGGACGCGGTGACGTACTCGTTTTACGCGACGAAGAATCTGGCGACGGGCGAGGGCGGGCTGATTACGTGCAACGACGACGCGCTGGCGCGGACGATCAAACTTCTGCGGAGCCACGGCGAGACGGAGAAGTACCTGCACGAGCGAGTGGGGTACAACTACCGGATGAACGACATGGCGGGGGCGATCGGGTGCAGCCGGCTGGATCGGTTGGCGGAGCAGACGAACGTTCGCCGTGCGAACGCGGCGAAGTACGACGAGATTCTTGGATCGATCGACGGGCTTGTGGCACCGCGGACGACGGCGGGCGGGGAGTCGGTGTTCCATCTGTACGTGGCGAAGCTGGAGATTGAGAAGTTCCGCTGCACACGGGATGAGTTCTGCAAGGCGCTGGGAGCTGAGGGCGTGCCGACGGCGGTCCACTATCCGCGATCGCTGCCCAAGCAGCCGGCGTTGTCGAAGTGGGACCGGTCGGATTGCCCGAAGGCGGACTGGCTGAGCCAGCGGGTGTTTGCGCTCCCGATGCACCACGACCTGACGGGCGAGCACTTCAAGACGGTGGAGGATTCGCTGCGGAAAGTGGCGTCGGCGATGAGGCGCTAGGCGTGAAGCCTGGGATACTCGGGGTTCACGAGACGGTGGTCTACGCGGCGGATGTTGGTGCCGCGGCGTCGTTTTATCGCGACGTGATGGGTTTTGCGATGGTGTCGTCGAACCCGGGGCACAGCGCTGCGCTGCGTGTGCCCGTGGGGGACGCGATGGTGCTGATCTTTGAACCCGGGCACGCGGGCACGCCGGGCCGGGGCGTGCCCACGCACGGGGCGACGGGGCCTGGTCATGTGGCGTTTCGCGTGGAACGGGGAACTCTTGACGTCTGGACGGAGGCGTTTGAGGCGAAGGGCGTGCCGATCGAGATGGACCGGACATGGGAACGGGGCGGGCGGTCGGTGTATGTGCGCGACCCCGGCGGGAACTCTGTGGAGCTTGTGGACGGGGTGATCTGGCCCGATGCGCAGGGGACGCGGGGCGGCGTGCACGCGCAGACGGCATGAGGCTTACGGTGGGGTATGACGATTCGCTGCGTGTGCTTTGATTGGGGCGGGGTGATTCTGAAGATCTGCCGATCGTGGGCGCAGGGGTGCGAGCGTGCCGGGCTTTCGGTGCGAGGGGACGCGTCGACGCCGGCGTGGGCGAATGTTCGGCGCGGTGCATCGCTGGAGTATCAATTGGGGCGTCTCGAAGACGCGGAGTACTTTCGGCGGATTTCGGAGGCGTGCCTCGGGCTGTACACGCCCGAGGAGTGCGAGGCGATCCACCACGCGTGGCTGATCGAGGAGTACGCCGGGGTGGCGGCGTTGATCGACGACCTTCACGCGGCGGGGGTCACGACCGCGCTGCTGTCGAACACCAACCGGGCGCACTGGCTGCGGCAGTTCCCCGTGATGAAGGAAGGGGAGCGGACGCGGTTCGGTGCGGCGTCGAAGTTGAGGCTGCGGCACGCGAGCCATTTGCTTGGGCTCGCGAAGCCGGATGCCGAGATCTACAGGGCGTTCGAGCGGCAGACGCACTTTCATGCGGGAGAGATTCTGTTCTTTGATGACCTGGACGAGAACGTGCATGCGGCGGCTGGGCAGGGGTGGTCGACGCTGCGTATCGACCACACGGGGGACACTGCGGAGCAGATGCGGCGCTGCTTGATGGACAGGAAAGTGCTGTAGAGGATCGGGGGAAGGAGTCTGGTACGGAGGACCGGCGGATGGGGGGCCGACACAGAGAGCCGGCCAACTCAGGGCCGCCGTGGCTACCAGTCGGGGAGTTCGCCGGTGAGGGGTTCAAAGAGGTCTTTGGCGGTGACGAGCCCGATGGGTCGGCCTTGGTGCTCGACGATGCCGACGCGGGCCGGTGAAGCGACAACAAGGGTGATGGCCTCGACGAAGGGCATGTCAGGGGAGAGCGTGGCGGGCGTTTGGGCGAGGGAATCGGGGCGGTCACCCGGGCGGACGTAGAGGTCGATCTGTCGGAGGATGCCGACGACGCGGCCGCGGCGATCGACGAGCGGGAAGCGTGAGTGAGGGGAGGGGCCGATTTGCCTGAGTGCGGAGGCGCGGTCGCTGGCGGCGTCGATGGTGCGGACGGAATCCCAGGGGACCATCTCGTCGCGGACGCGGACGGTTTTCAGTGCGAGGGCGCGATCGACGAGGCCGGCTTGGCTGGCGCTGAGCCCGCCGGCGGAGACGCCCTCGCGGAGGAGGACGGCGATGCGTTGCCTGGCGTCGGCGAGTGAGGGCTCGCCGGCGGTGTTTTTGAACCCCGCCCATCGCTCGCCTGTGCGCGAGGCCCACATGACGAGCGGGAGGATCCCTGTGAAGGTGAGGAGCGTTCTGGCCCAGGCGATGGGCCGAGCAAAGACATAGGCGAGGCGGTCGGCCTCGACGCGGGCGAGCTCTTTGGGAAGTGCTTCACCCACGATGAGCATGATGGGGGTGATGATGATGATGTCGAGAAGGACTTCGCGCCAGGGAGAAGAGGCTGTTCCTGGTGCGGGCTCCATGAGTCTGGAGACGCCCTCTGCGAGGAGATATCCAGCGGCGTTTGTGACGAGGATGAGGGTGGCGAGCATTCTGCCGGGATGTGCGAGTTCGCGTTCGAGGAGCAATGCCCTGTGCTCACGCCGGGCGACACGGAGGCCGAGCCGGACGCGGTTGACGGAGTATCCGGCGATTTCTGCGGCGGAGCAGGCAAAGGTGATTCCCGCACCGAGCAGCAGGAGAGTCCAGGCGAGGACCTCGTGGGTAGTCAAGCGGCCTCCGGTTCGCCTGTGGCGAGTGAGACTCTGACGAATTCAACGGTGCGACCGGCCATGGAATCAACGGTGAGGAGGATGTTTCCGAGTTGGACGAGGTCCCCTGGTCTGGGCATTCGTCCGAGTGCGGCGAAGACGAGCCCGGCGAGCGTGGCGACTTCTTTGGAGGCGCCCGGGCTCTTTGAGAGGGCGTTTCGCCAGCGATCGGCGCCGAAGAGGTCATCCCAGTGGCGGACGCTGAGGCGGCCGGAGACGAGCCAGGTGCGGGAATCGAGTCGTCGGACGAGTTCTTCGCCTTGAGAGGCGGTGGTGGATTCCGGGACGACGAGGCGAGCGACGACGTCGTCGATCTCGACGAGCCCAGCGACTTGGCCGAACTCATCGACGACGATCGCGACGTGTGCGTGTCGTTCTCGGAAGACTTCGAGGAGCCGGTCGAGGCGGGTGCGATCGGGGACGAAAAGGACGGGCTTGGCGTGTCGGCCGGCGGTGTGCCGTGCGGCGGGGTCGGCGCAGGCCTGGAGGAAGGACTTGGCGCTGAGGAGCCCTACGACGCCGCCGTCGAGGGTGCCCCGGCAGACCGGGAATTTGGTGTGCCCGGATTCGGCGACGAGCTTGATGACGTCGGTCTCGCCTGCGGATTCGGGGAGCCAGCGGACATCGATGCGAGGCGCCATGACGTCACGGACGCGGAGTTCGGAGAGTCCGAGGACGTTGGCGAGGATTCGTTCCTCGTCTTTGTCGAGCCCGCCGGTGCTGCCGGCGAGGTCGAAAAGAGAACCGAGTTCGTCGCGGGTGAGAGGTTCGGGCTCGCCTGCGCCCGCGGGCCTAAGGACGCGCGAGAGCGGTGCGACGAGTCCGGCGTCAAGAACGGAGGCGACTGGTGAGAGCAGGCCGACGCCGACTTCAAGAGGGCGAGCCAGATGGCGTGCGAATTCTGCGCTGGCGGAGGACGCGAAGGTCTTGGGGAGGATTTCGGCGAAGATCACCAGTGAAAGGAGCGTTCCCAGGCGAAAGGAGAGGTCGGCGGCTTCGTTGGTGAATCGCTCGCCGAGAAAGGTCGAGACAACGGCGTAACCCACCATCGCGATGGTCGAAAGGAGAAGGAGCGAAACAAGGGTCCGCCTGGGGCGAGAGAGAAGGGCGGAGATTCGTGAGGCGGCGGCGGGCTCGGACTTCTGGATCCGGATGCGATCGGCGTGGGTGAGTGAAAAAAGGGCTGTCTCGGCGGCGGAAACGGCGGCGGCCACGACAAGAAGGACCGCGAGGACGAAGAACAACGGGAGGTCTGCCCAGGTCATCGGGGAGCCCCACGGGAGAGGTCCGTCGCGGCGTTGCGGTCAGCGGGATCGAGCTGCTCGATCAGGCGCTGGGTGTAACGGAACGCGTTGAGCTCGGTGCGGATGGCGTCGCGGCTTTGGCCTGAAGCGTCCTGGAATAGGTCCGCGAGACGGGCGAGGTGCGCGGCGCGTCGGCGTTCGGCGTGGGCCCTCCACGCGGCACGCTGTGCCCCGTCGGGGTCGTCGGCGATCGCACCCTCGACTTCTTCGCGGAGGGCCATCATCTCGGCAAGAAACCCGGGAGGGAGCGCCTTGCTTGAGCCGTGGTTAGACCCGCCGAGGCGGTGGAGCAAGGCTTCGGCGCGGAGGAGTGGATCGAGGAGCTGGAGTTTGGCGAGATTGATGTCAGAGGCAAGGTTTGCGTCGCCCGAATCAGAAACGAGGTCGGGGTGCGCGGAGGCGATCCGGCGGAGATAGGCCTGCTCGACGGCGGAGTCGGAGAGGTTCCAACGGGGTTCGAGCCCGAGGATGGCAAAGGGATCGGTCGTCACAGGGGGATCGTAAGCGGTTGACACGGGCAGCGGGAGCCCAGACACTGTTCGTGAAGGAGCCGGGGTTGAACACCAAGCACATCGGAATCGTGGGTGCCGGGCCGGAAGGGGCCGCCTTGTTTTTCGGGCGGGTGTGGCATCACGCTCAACGGTTGCTGCCGCCCGAGCAGCAGCCGGTGATCACGCTGCACAACGAGCGGCTTTCGTCGTACATAGCGGCGATCCATCGCCAGGATTGGCTGGGTGTGTCGCGGCTCTTGGTGCGGTCAGCGGATGTATTGGCGCGTGCGGGAGCGGCGTTCTGTGTGACCCCGGACCAGGCGTTGATCCACGGGATCCACATCGCGCAGGCGAATTCGCCGATCCCGTGGGTGAACCCGGCGGAGTTGGTGGCCCAGGCGGTGCAGGGAGCCGGGCACAAGACGGTGGGGCTGATCGGGACGAAGCTGGTGATGCAGTCTTCGACGTATCAATCGATCCTTGGGATCCGCGGGATCCGGGTGGAGATCCCCAGCGAGGTGGAGTGCGACCGCTTGGACACGATTATCTTCGAGGAGCTGGTGTATGGGCGGTTCAAGCCCGAGAGCCAGTCGGCGGTGTTGCAGACGGTCAACGGGCTGGCGCGGCGCGGGTGCGAGGGAGTGATCCTGGGATGTTCTGAGGCGCCGCTGGTGGTGACGAGCCAGAATTGCTCGATCCGGATTTATGATGCGGTTGACATCCTTGCCGAGCACGTCGTTCGGCATGCTTCTGCGGGAGACTGACCGATGCGGGAATGCCAGATCGCCTCGGGAGCGTTGCTGATGGTTGCGCTGTGGTTGGGCGGGTGCGTGGCGCCGAGCCCGTCGCCGTCGGTTCCGGGCGGTATTGCGGCGGCCCCGGCCGAAGCGGTTGCCGGTACTGACGCCGCTGCCTCACCGGCGAATCCGGCTTCGGTGGCGTTACCCGGCGTCGCGGCCCGAGCGGTGCGGTTCCCGGAGGACTGGTTCGGGCGCTGGGAAGGGCCTGCGGAGTTGCTGTATCCCGACGGGCGAAAGGTGCCGTTTCGGATGGGGTTGACGGTCGCACCGTTGACGAACGCCGAAGGGGCGTGCTCGTGGACGATCACGTACGACGGGGCGCAGGGGTTCCAGGAGCGTGGGTATCTGCTGAGGCCGGTGGACAAGGCGAAGAACCTGTGGGAGATCGACGAGCGGAACGGGATCGTGCTGCCTTGCTCATGGATCGGGGAGTCGCTCGTGAGCGGGTTCGCGGTGCCCGGGAATCGGATCATCACGATCGACCGGATCGAGCGAGTCGGGACTGGGGCAGAGGCGCTGGTGAGTGAGATGCACTCGTTCCCGACGAAGCGAGACGCGGCGACGGGCGGGAAGGGTCCACAGGCGGTGACGACGCACCAGGCGGCGAGCACTCAGCGGGCGGTGCTCAAGCGGCTGGGACAGTGATGAGTTGTCGGTGGATGAAATAAAGCCGGGTCGGCCCCTCGACCGACCCGGCTTGCTGAGTTTATCACCACCGACGGGATTGATCAGACGGAGCGGCGGCGCCGGGCGAGCATGCCGAAGCCGACCACGGCGAGGGCGGCGGATCCCGGCGTGGGGACCATGGTGACGACGCGCATGAAGTCACCGGGGCTGCCGATGCGGAAGCTGAACTCGACGGTGCGGCGGTCTGCGGAAATGCGGAAGAACTCGTTGTTCGAGAGTTCGAGCCCGCGGTTGGCGACGTTGTTGCTGTAGAGGGTGCCCGACGAGAGGAAATCGGAATCGTCGAGGTGGCTGATGGAGGTGGAGTCACCCAGGCAGATGACGCCGAGGATGTCGGCGTCGAAGGTGACCGAGCCGGTGGCCGAGGCCGAGGTGCCGCCGGGGGAGTCGAAGTGGATGTAGTGGCTGGCGACGGCGGTGCCGGCGCTGATGCTGGCGTTGACGAGGTCGGACGTCGAGTTGTAGAGCCCGGGGTTGATGGCGTTGACGCGCAGTGCGGACGCGAGCGTGTGGTTCTGCTGCTCGTTCCAGACATGGACGCGGGTGGCGTTGACGAGGGCGTTGATCCTCGCGTCGGCGGGTGCGGCGATGAGATCTGCAGCGCCCGAGGTTCCGATAATCCCTGCGTTGGCGGAACCCGCGAGCGCAGCCACACCCAACGCCACAAAGGCACACATCTTCGTCATAGTCTCTCTCCTCACGGGCTTTCGCCCGTGTCCTCCTGAATCCGCGACCATCGCGGGCGACACCGTTGGTCGCACAGGTACATTCTGCCCGCTGAACGTGATCGGTTCAAGCCGATTGCCCTGAGGAAGCGAAAAACACGGTGATCGGAGAGGGATAACCGGGGGGTGACGTGTGTTATCACACCGTCGCGGCGCGATCTCGGACGCTCAGACTTTGAGAGTGAGCCAGAGACACCAGCCCGCGGCATGCGCGAGGATGATGAGCCATGAGACGATGAGGAAGCGGGCGTCGCGGGATTTGTGGCGGAGGTATCGGCGGGCGAGGAGTGCTCCGGGCCAGCCGCCCAGGGCTTCGATGAGGTGGAGCGTGCGTTCACGTGTACGCCAGCGTCCGCGAACGGCGGCACGCTTGTCGATGGCGTACGCGGCCAGTGCGACGGAGCTCACCATCGCATAGACGCCCGCGACGATCCAGAGCGTCATTTTTTCGGATCCTCGGCGGGCTCGGCAGGAGCGAGGTCGGGCTTGGCGGGCTTCTTTGAGTCTGGAGTTGATGCCTTGAATTCGCCCGGGCTGAAGAGGCGGTCTTTGTCGCCCAGCGTCTGGTGATCAACGAACGCGCCGCCGGCGGTGTCGCGTTGAACGCTGCCTTTGGGCTCTGCGGGGGCGTCGGTCACTTTGGCCTCGCTTGGTGGAGCGACGTCGTGCTTGCCCCATTTGACGAGTTCGACGAACTTGCCTTCGGGAGAGATGAGAGCGACCCAGTCGCCGTCGTTGCCAAGGGCGACCTTGCTGGTCTCGACTTTCATGGTGAAGATGAGGGCACGGTCGAAGTCCTTGTTTCGCTCAGCGGCGGCTGCGTGGGAGCCGCTGGGCCCTTTCGGCGATTGCTCGAACCCGTTGAAGACGACGGCACGCTCACCGGCTTTGAGCGTGCACAAGGGAAAGACGAACACCCAGTCTTTGCCGTCGTGTTTGAGTTTTTCGGCGGCTTTGGACCAGGCGACTTTGCCTTTGTCTGTGAGGAACGACCAGGAATCAGAGTCGACGAGGGTCCAGCCTTTGAGGTCGATGTCTTTGGTCGAGGTGTTGGCGATCTCGACGAACTCGTCGGCGGTGGCGGAGCGTTTGCCGTCTTTATTGGCGTCGCCGGCGTCACCTTGTGGGACGGCGAAGAGGACCTCGGTCATGGAGAGCGGAGGTGCGGCGGTCGCGTGGAACATGAGGGAATGGTACGGGGAAGAAACTAGACGGGTGGGGAGGCGTGTCGCTTGTACCGGGCCACCGCGGCGAAGAGGAGGCCGCCGAGGAGGAACGGGGACGAGGCCCACGCGACGCGTCCCCAGTCGCCTTCGAGAGCGAGGAGCACGGCGTCGCTGGGGTCGGCGGGGTTGTAGTGGGCACGAGTGGTTGTGCCGACGGGAAACGTGTCGGAGGCGAAGGCGAGGGCCTCGCGCCGGGTCGCAGCACCGCCTGCGGCTTCGGAGTCTTGAAAGGCGACGCGCTGGCCTCGGAAGGCTTGGCCGTTGACAGAGTATTCGTAGGTTACGAGGGGAGCGAATCGGCGTTTGGCGACGCTGTGCGCATCGTGTGCGAGGACTTGGGCATCGACGGCGGGCCAGAGGAACGCACGGTCGGCCTGCCAGGCGTGGTAGGCCTCTCGTCCGGCAACGGCGGAGAACATGCCCGAGAGGGCGACGATGGCGAGAACGAGTTTCCAAGTCGTCATGTGCGTGATATCGGTCGGGAAAGAGCCGATGAAGAGGCAGGCCTTGCCAGCGTGGAGGGCGGACGTCCGAGAACAAACCAATCCGTATATCCGGCTATAGGGATATACGACAACTGTTTGCCTATCCTCCATCATGCCGAGCACATTCCATCATCGTCTGTCCCAGGGCACCGTTGTTTTCGACGGCGGGATGGGAACGCAGATTCACAAGGTCGATCTGTCGATTGAGGGGGACTACTGCGGGTGCGAGAACTGCACGGACATACTGGCCAAGACGCGTCCGGACGTGATCCAATCGATTCACGAGAGGTACTTGGAGGCCGGTGCGGACGTGGTGGAGACGGACAGCTTTGGCGCGAGCAAGCTGGTGCTGGCCGAGTTTGGGATCGCGGAGCGGACGTACGAGCTGTCGCGTGCGGCGGCGGAGGTTGGCCGAGCGGCGGCGGACAAGCACACGACGAAGGACAAGCCGCGGTTTGTGGCCGGGTCGATGGGCCCTGGGACGAAGCTGATCACGCTGGGGAACACGTCGTGGGAGATCATGCTGGACAGCTACCGCGAGTGCGCCCGCGGGCTGATCGATGGTGGCGCGGACCTGTTCATCATCGAGACATGCCAGGACTTGCTGCAGGTGAAGTGCGCGATTAATGCGGTGCTGGCGGCGCTGGCGGAGAAGGGCAAGACGCCGCTGGACATGCCGATCATGGCGAGCGTGACGATCGAGAGTACGGGGACGATGCTGCTGGGCTCGTCGATCGAGGCGGCGGCGACCGCGCTGGCGGGGTACCCGCTGTTGTCGCTGGGGCTCAACTGCGCGACGGGCCCGACGGAGATGACGGAGCACGTCCACTGGCTCGGGAAACACTGGCGGGGGATGAGCGGTCGCGGGGCGGTCGGAATGAACGGGAATGCCGCGAGACACCTTTCGGTGATGCCGAACGCGGGACTACCGATTCTGCACGAGGGGCGGACGGAGTATCCGCTGCGGCCTGAGCCATTTGTGGAGGCGATGCAGCGGTTCATCGAGCAAGACGGGGTGAACATTGTGGGTGGCTGCTGCGGGACGACGCCCGAGCACATCGCGTTGTTGTCGCGGTGTGCGTCGGAGAGCCGCCCTGCGACGAAGGCGACGACGGTGGTGATGCCCGGGCTGCCCAAGGGTGCGACGTCGCTGTATTCGGTGACGGAGTACAGGCAGGACAACTCGTTTTTGATCGTTGGCGAGCGGATGAACGCCTCGGGAAGCCGGGCGTTCAAGAAGCTGCTGGAGGTGGAGGACTGGGACGCGATCGTGTCGCTGGCGAAGGAGCAGCTTCGCGAGGGCGCGCACGTTCTGGACGTGAACGTGGACTACGCGGGGCGGGATAATGCGCGGGATATGGCCGAGGTGGTCAAGCGTGTGGTGCGTCAGGCCGACGCGCCGCTGATGCTGGATTCGACGCAGTTGAAGACGATCGAGGCCGGGCTTCGGCACGCCGGGGGCAAGTGCATCATCAACTCGGCGAACTTCGAAGACGGGGAAGAGAAGTTCGACGAGGTGATGCGTCTGGCCAAGACGTTCGGTGCGGCGGTGGTGATCGGGTCGATCGACGAGGACAAGCAGGCGTCGATGGCGCGGACGGCCGATCGCAAGCACGCGATCGCGGAGCGGGGGCTTCGTCGAGCGGTCGAAGTCTGGGGGATGGAACCTGCGGACATATTGTTCGACCCTCTGGTGCTGCCGATCTCGACGGGGATGGAGTCTGACCGGCGGTCGGCGCTCGAGCTTGTGGAGGGCATCCGGCGGATCAGCGCGTCATTCCCGGAATGTCAGAGCGTGGTCGGGCTGTCGAACGTGTCGTTCGGGCTGAACCCCGCGGCGAGGTTGGTGCTGAATTCGGCGTTTTTGCACGAGCTGCGCGGGGCCGGGCTGACCGGGGCGATCGTTCACGCGGGGAAGATCCTGCCCCAGAACAAGATCCCCGATGAGCAGTGGAACGCGGCGATCGAGCTGATCTATGACCGGCGTGGATCGGGGGATCCGCTCTCGGTGTTTATCGAGCTTTTCAAGGACGCGTCGGTGGCGTCGACCAAGCGAGAGGTCAAGGACCTATCGCTGGAAGAGAAACTCCGTGCGCACATCGTCGATGGCGAGAAGGCCGGGCTGAAGGAGACGCTGGGCGAGGCGTTGGCGAAGTACAAGCCTCTGGACATTATCAACGACCACTTGCTCGACGGGATGAAGACGGTGGGCGAGCTGTTTGGCTCGGGGAAGATGCAACTGCCGTTCGTGCTGCAATCGGCCGAGGTGATGAAGATGGCGGTCGGGCAGCTCGAGCCGCTGATGGAGCGCAAGGCCGGGCAGGCGAAGGGGAAGATCGTTCTGGCGACGGTCAAGGGCGATGTTCACGACATCGGGAAGAACCTTGTGGACATCATTTTGTCGAACAACGGCTATTCGGTGGTGAACATCGGGATCAAGCAGCCTTTGTCGCAGATCATGGCGGCGTATCACGAGCACAAGCCCGATGCGGTTGGGCTTTCGGGGCTGCTGGTCAAGTCTGTCAATGTGATGGAAGAGAACATCGACGAGCTGAACCTGGGAGCGGACAAGCCACGGCTGATCCTTGGCGGGGCGGCGCTCACGCGGCACTACTGCGAGGGGCACCTGAGGCCCAAGTACAAGGGTGAGTGCTATTACGGGAAGGACGCGTTTGACGGGCTGCGGATTATGGATCTCATCACGGCGGGCAAAGCGGATCAGCTTGCCGCCGAGGTGGACGAGCGGCAGGGGAAGCGATCGAAGGCGGAGGAGCTGATCGTAGCGACGCGGGCGGCGAAGATCGCCGACGCGCAGCGTCAGCCGCTGGCTGGGGAGGTCGCGGGCGTGGTACGGTCGGACGTTTCGACGTCGAACGCGGTGCCCGCCGCACCGTTCTGGGGATCCCGCGTGGTCGAGGGTCTTGACCTTGACGACGTGTACCCGTTTATCAATCCTGTGGCGTTGTTCCGCGGTCAGTGGGGCTTTAAGAAGGGGGCGATGACCGACGCCGAGTACGACGCGATGATCGAGGACAAGGTGTTGCCGGTGTTCGAGCGTCTCAAGGCTCGGTGCAAGGCTGAGCGGATCTTGCAGCCCAAGGTGGTGTACGGGTATTTCCCGGTGAACAGCGAGGTGAATGACCTGATTGTGTGGGAGGGAGCAGACAGGGCGAAGGAACGCTTGCGGTTTACGTTTCCGCGGCAGGGGGACAAGAAGCGGCTGTGCATTTCGGACTTCTTCCGGCCGGTGTCGTCGGGCGAGGTCGATGTGCTGGGCATGCACTGCGTGACGATGGGGCACAAGGCCAGCGAGGCCGCCAAGGCTCTGTACGCGGCGAACGAGTATCAGGAGTATTTGTATCTGCACGGCATGGGCGTGGAGACGGCGGAGGCGCTAGCGGAATTCTGGCACAAGCGGATGCGGCAGGAACTCGGGATTGCCAATGAAGATTCGCCGCGGGTCCGCGACCTGTTCACGCAGCATTACCGCGGGAGCCGGTACAGCTTTGGGTACCCGGCGTGCCCGGACATGAGCGATCAGGACAAGCTGTTCGCGTTGCTTGATCCGTTGCGGATCGGGTGCGTGCTGACCGAGAATCATCAGATCGATCCGGAACAGTCGACGAGCGCGATCATCGTGCATCATCCCGAGGCCAAGTACTTCAACGTGTAGAGCTGGCTAGGGGCCGGGCAGGGGAGCGTGCGTGTCGGCGAGGTACGCGTCGGGGCTGGCGGCGGGTCCGCCGAGCATGTGTCGGACGAAGGCGTTGCGTTCGTGCCAGAGGATTCGCATGTCCCAGACGCAGAACGAGAAGCGGCGGCCGCCGGGCACCCAGCGGGGCGGGGTGTTGCCGTCATCGGTCGCGGCGAAGGTCTCGATGAAGAGTTCGTTGGAGTTCCCCCAGCGGGCAACGACGACGTAGCGGGCGCCGACGCCGACGTGGCGGATGAGCCAACCCAGGCCTGGTGATGGCGAGGATCCGAGCCAGTCGAGAGCGAGGCTCATGCCGTGGGCGAAGGCGTCGCCTCGGGCAGGGATTGAACGCCGGGCCGAGTCGGCATCGCGGATTTCGTAGGCTTTGAGCCGCCAGGGCCCAGCTTTGAGGACTCCGCGTGGCGTGATCTCGCGTTCGTGGAATTGAGGATTCTGGCTCATCGGAGCACGTTGCGAGCTCGGCTTAGAGAGCCCAGACGCGGAGGCCATCGCGGCGGTAGCGAGGGACGGCGGGGTCGATCGATTGGGACCAGATGTCGAGCCCACCAGCGATGCTACGGGCGTGCGGGATACCCGCCTCGTGGAGAATGGCGGCGGCGGTGAGGCTTCGGCGGCCGTGGTGGCAAAGGACGGCGACGGTGGCGTCTTCTGGCAGATCGAGCGATGCGGCACGAGCGGGGAGATCGTCGAGGGGGATTGAGATGGTCGAGGCCGAGGGAAGGCCTGGGATGGATGCGAACGCAACCTCAGGGGGTGTTCGGACGTCGATGAGGATGACGCGTGCGGGGTTGGCCTTGATCTGGGCCGCGAGAGCGGCGGGCGAGATTTCCGCCTCGGGCATCAGGGGGTAATTAGAGGGCAAGCCTCTCTCGTCAAAGGTCGGCATGAATGGTCCTTTCGTTATTGTCGGGCTCACGCCATGGGCCGAGGACGTCGTCGATGGCGCGAGAGGCGGTGTCGGCATCAAATCCTCGCCGGGCGAGAAGCCCCGAGGCCCTTCTTCGAGCGGCGACGGGATCGGCGGCGCCGAGGCGCTCCCGAGAGCGTGTCAGCAGTTCGCGGGCACGGTCGAGATCGGAGCGTCCGATGTCGGCCTGCGAAATCGCGGCGAGAGCCTCATCGCGCGAGACGCCGCGCCGGCGCAGCGTGCGTCGGACCAGAGCGGCGGACTCGAGCTTTCCCGCTAGCCTTTGCAGTGCGAATTCGCGGGCGACGCGGCGGTCGCCTGTGAGCCCGGCGGCCTCGAGCCCGTCGACGGCGTCCCTTGCGACTTGTGCGCCGAACGTTGGCGTCAGTCGAGCCAGGAGCTCGGCGCGGGTGCGGTCCTTGAACTTCAGCAGGCGGATGCCGGCCCGAGACGCCCGCTCGACAGGAGTATGGGGCGCGACTGGGAGCGCTGGACGAACCGGGTGACCAAAGTTGTCGGGTTTCTTTACCACAGCACCGTGGCCTCTAGGAAAGAGAATCGAGGTAGACTGCCAGTTCACTCAGTGCCTTGCCGTCGGCGGCCTGCTTTGCTTTCGCCACGCCCACCGTCAGGGTCGCTTTGGCGTCATCGAGACGTCCGAGTTGTTCGAGGACCTTTGCCTTGTGGAAGTACGCGTAGCAGTATGAAGGGTCGAGCGCGAGGCAGCGGTCGTAGGCCTCGATCGCGGGGTCCAGCGACGCGGCACCGGCCTTGGAGAGTTCCTGAGCGAAGGCATAGTGCAGGAATGGGTCGCTGGGATCAGCGGCCAAGGCACGCTGCAGTTGGGCCACGGTCGGCATGGTCGATGGTAGCTCGGGACCTTCGGCATCGGCACGGAGGGCGCGGAAGGTGAGCAGTTCTCGCGCGGCCAGAGTGACGACGTATGCTTAGTCGCCGCACGCGTGTGCGGGCATATACAGGATGGATCCGAACGAAAGGGAAGCGATGAATCTGATGCGTTTGAGCGCGTGGTTGATTCCTTGTGTCACGGCGGCCACCGCCCTCGCACAGAGCGCCGGCACCCCCACCACCCCCACAGCCCCCGCCTCTCCGACGAGCCCGGCAGGGAATCAGGCTCAGCCGGCGGCGGCAGAAAGAGTTGATCCCGAGGCCAAGAAACTGCTCGACAAGAGCCGCGAAGCCATCAAGAAATTGAAGGACATCAGCTACTCGTCGAAACAAGAAATGACAAGAGGGGGAATGGAGACGGAGAAGTCCGAGGGCGACGTGAGCTTTACGATCGACACCGGCGGCATGGGGATGAACGCGTTCCCGTTCCGCCAGTTCAAGGTCATGAGCAAGGACCCCGCCGGGAAGCCGGCGCTGCAGTGGGCGTCGAACGGCAAGCAGCTTCAGAAGCTCGACTTTGGCGCGAAGAAACTCTTCACGCTCGAGACGAAGGAGGCGTTGGAAATGCCCCCGATGGAAGTATGGGAGATGATGCCCAAGTGGATGATGCAGGAGCTGTTCGACCGGCCGATGACGACGATCGTCTCGGCCCGCAAGCTTCCCGATGTCGAGATCGGCGGGGTGAAGTGCTACGTCGTTGAGCTGATCGAGGAGATGGCGCTGCCCGACATGGACGAGGCTGATGAGGACGAAGAACCCAAGAAGGACGAGAAGAAGGAGCCCAAGAAAGAGCAGAAGCTTGTCATCACATCCGTGAATTCGATGAGCGTCGAGGACTCGCTGCCTCGCCGATATGTGCTGACGACCAAAGTTGAAGGGGCGGGCAACGAGCAGGCGATGTTCTCGGTCAGCGTGAAGGACGAGCTGACCAAGGTAAAGGCCAATGCGGGGCTCAAGTCCGAGGATTTCGCGATCGCTCTGCCCGAGGGGTTCACGGCGGAGAAGGGGACGTTCGAGAGCATGGGGTTGCAGGACCCTTCGCAGGGAGCTCCTGAGCTCAAGGCCAAGGCCGGGGACGTGGCGTTGGCGTTCAAGCTGAATGATGCCGACGGGAAAGAAGTGACGTTGGAGAGCCTGAAGGGGCGCGTGGTGTTGCTGGATTTCTGGGCGACGTGGTGCGGCCCGTGCAAGGCGGCGATGCCCTCGATTCAGAAGATCCACGAGAAGTACGCCGACAAGCCCGTGACGGTGCTGGGGATCAACACCTGGGAGAAATCGGCGACGGCGGGCGCGAAGTACATGAAGGACAAGAAGTTCACGTACGGGTGCCTGCTGGGCGGGGATGAGCTTGCGATGCAGTACGGGGTTCCGGGGATCCCGACGTTGATCCTGATCGGGAAAGATGGGAAGATCCTCAAGGCGGGAGTGGGCTTTGAAGAGAGCGAAGTCGCCGAGATCACGAAACTGATCGATGAAGAACTGGCGAAGAAATAAGACACCGTGTGGAGCAGCACTCAAGGGCCGTCGGATTCTTCCGGCGGCCTTTGTCATTAGGCGATGGCACGGTGCGTCGGGATGGCTCGGAGTGCTCCGATAACTTCGCGGCGCTCGATGAATGCGTTCGTCGTGGCAGGCGTGAGAACCTGTCAAACAGGTGCTGTATTGCGAGCGAGGCTTTGCGGTACACGACGGCGGGCGGATATAGTCCTCTCACGAGTCCGTGTGTGATTGAGGGAGAATCTGATGCGTTATCTCAAAGCCGGTGGATGGTCTGCGTCGTCTGTTGCAGCCGCGATCGTTGGCACGTTGTTCGCCGGGGTAAGCTTGGCGGCACCGGTGTCGTGGACAGGGCTCGGCGACGGCGTGAACTGGAGCGATCCGGCGAACTGGTCGGGCAACTCCTTGCCGCAAGCGGCGGATGACGTCACGATCAACATCGCGGCAAACCCGACAATCATCATCGCGGGGGTGAACCCGTCGATCCGGAGCCTGAGCAACGCGGAGACGCTGCAGATCAACACGGGCGCGACGGTCACTGTCTCGACGACCGCGTCGAGCAGCGCGGTGGTGCGGCTGTCCGGGGGGACGATCGCCGGGGGGGCGTGGACGTTCACCGGCGCAGCGTTCTTGCAGGTGGCGACGAGCGCCGAGGGCAGGCTGAATAACCCGAGCATCACGGGCGAGGTGATCCTGACGGATTTCAACTCGCGGGTCCGCATCGCGTCGAGCACGACGTTTACGACGCTGAGATTCCGGTCAAGCGAGTGTACGGCGTCGTTCGACCCTGGGTTCACACTAACGACGCAGATCATCGCCGATGCGAGCAGCACGGGGGCCCACATCGACCAGACGGGGAACGGGATGTTCACGATCGCGCCGACTGGAGTGATCGCGTGTGCCCCAGTCAGTTCGGCAACCATCACCCTCGGATCAGGCTACTGGTACTCGGGGTTGATGGCGATCAACCTTCAGGGAGTGATCTCGAACGCGTCGACGTCTGGCTCGTTCAACTTTAATCCGGCGTCGGTGACCTTTGCCGCGACGGGGCGGGCGGAGAACATCTCGACGGGCACGATGAACCTGAGTGTGGGCCAGGCCCCGTTTTCGTGGACGAGTTTGGGCACGATCCGGGCCACGGCCGGGCTGATCAACGTGAACAACGCGTTCACGAACGCCGGCACGCTTGATCTGAGCGGGACGGGACGGATCGCGCTCTCGGGGCTGTGGAACAACACGGGCACCATTCAGCTCGCGGGGACAAGCCGGCTTGACCTGGGTGGGACGTTCTCGACCGCGAACATCGGGACGATCTCGCGGGCTGGGGGCGGTCTCGAAGGAACGGTCGCGATCTTGGGGCTTTGGGACAACACCGGCCAGACGTACAACCTTAACGCCGCGACCGGCTCGTTCATGATCCTGGGTGGTCGGATTACCGGAGGCACGTTTAACCTGTCGGATGGCGCTCGATTGATCGCAGGGAACGCGGCGAACGCCCTCAACGGAGTCGCGTACAACGGCGAGTTTCTCATCGAAGGCAGCAACGCGAGGGCCTCGGTGGGGACCGGGACCACGTTTACGTCGATGCGGCTCCGCGGCGCGAGTTCGGGCGTCAGCTTCGCGGCCGGATACATCATCAATTTCCCGATCGTCATCGACGGCACCGGGTCGGTGGGCACCGTTGGGATCGACAGCTCTTCGGGGGGTGCATTAACGGTGGGCCCCAGCGGTTCGATCTCGGCCCAGGGGTCGTGGACTGGGTCGGTCACGGTGGGCCCGTCGTGGTGGGCGTCGGCCGCGAGCATGGTCAATCAGGGTTCGATCGCCCTGACGGGAGCGGGCCGGTCGCTGCGTCTGGGCGGATCGTCATTCTCGAACACCGGCACCGTGACGGTTTCGGGCGGGACCAGTCTCACGATGGACGTGCTGGGCTTTAACTCCAGCACCTGGTCGAACGCGGGCACCATCAACGTTACGGACACGACGTTTATCGCCAACGACCAATGGTCGGTTTCCGGGACGATCAACGTCACGAACACGAACTGCAACCTGGACGGCGTGTACACAACACCATCGCTGCTGCGTTTCACACGCACCGGAGGGCAGATGAACATTGTCGGCCGCCTCGACAACACGGGGCAGGCGGTGACACTTTCGCCGACCACCGGCGCGTGGAGGCTCGCGGGCGGCACGATTGTCGGGGGCTCGCTGGCGGGGACGGCCCCGAATCGCCTCGTGGTGACGAGCAGCAGCGGGACGATCGACTCGGTGAGCCTCGGGAGCGAGCTTGTGCTCGACGACGCGTCGAGCGCTCGCGTCCGGATCATCGGGACCACGACCGTGCCGTCGATCCGGCTTCGTAGCTTTCAGGCCGGCGTCAGCTTCTCCAATGGGTACGTCATCAACTATCCGATCATCTCCGACTCTCCGACGTCCACGACGCACGGGCTGGACTCGACGACCGCCGGATCGACCCTCACGTTCAGCTCGAGCGGCTCGTTCGTCAGTGCGCCCGGCTCGCTGGCCAGCATGACCGTCGGCGAAACGTGGTGGTCGAACCAGATTGCGACGCTGAACAACGCGGGGCTGATCGAATGCACGGCGAACAATCGTGCCTTGAACATCGTGCCGTCGGTCGCGTTCAACAACACGGGGGCGGTGCGATGCCGCGCGGGGGCCGACGCGACGATCGGCGCGTTGTCGGGCACGGTGGGCGGGTTTGACATCGCCGACGCGGGGACGACGCTGATCCTCAACGGGTCGAATTACACGATCGGGGGCACGTTGGCCGTCGGGCCCGGGACGACCGCGACCCTCCGCGGGACGTGGGGCAATTCGGGCACGATCGCCATCCAGGGCGGGACGCTCGACCTCGATGGGACGTTCACGCTTGCCAATCTCGGAACATTCACGAACGTTGGCGGAACGGTGCGGATCTTGGGGACGCTCAACAACGCCGCGGGTCTGACGCTGAACGCGGCGACGGGGTCGTGGTTCCTGGCGGGGGGCCGGATCAACGGCGGGACGGTGAATCAGACGCAGGGAATCCGGCTGGAGTTTGCGACGAGCACGACGAGCACGCTGTCGAGCGTGCAATTCACGTCGGAACTGGTCGTGGGCTTGAACGGGGCACGAGTCGTCATGGACTCGACAAGCAGAGCCCCGTCGTACCGGCTCAGCGCGAACAGCACGTCGATCGCGTTCCCTCCTGGGTTTGTGCTGAATGAGACGATCGTGGCAGAAGGATCGGGGTCCAAGGGGATCGAGACGAGTTCGGCGGGCACGTTCACGATCGGGGCGACGGGCCAGATCCTTGCCGGAGGCGGCTCGCTGTCGGTTGGGTCATATGCGATCACCGTAGACCGCACGGTGAACAACCTTGGTCTCATTCAGGCATCTGGGTCCGGAACCTCGTTGTTCGTGAACCCCACCACCATCGCCAACTACGACGCCGCCACCGGGACGTTGACCGGCGGCACGTGGCGAGCGGTGGCGAACGCCACCATGCAGCTTGATCGGCCCATCCGTGTCAACAACGCCACGCTGGAGTACAGCGGGGCGGGCGGCTCGACGCCGGCGGATCTGACGCAGCTCGAATCGAACAACGCGAGCCTGACGTTCGGTTCCGGGCGCGACGTGTTCCTCCATGCCAGCCCGGGCGCCACGGCGTTGACCAACCGGGGCACGCTGGTGCTGGGCGCGGGCTCACGCCTGCAGCTCGGGAACGCGCAGCGTGCGAGCGGGTTTGTGCAGACCGCGGCGGGCACGACCCAATTCGATCTCGGGGGCGAGTCGCAAGACACCGGGTACGGGAGCATGCGGGTCTTCGGGCAGGCGACGCTCGACGGGGCCGTCAGCGCCGAGTACGTCAACAACTATGCACGTCAGTGCGGTCAGGTGTTCAATGTGATCGACGCGAATTCGCGTGTCGGTCAGTTTGCCACTCGGAACCTGCCCCCGATCACGCCCGAGACGCTGTTCTTGCTCTTCTACGGGGGCGCGGACGTTCGGTTCACGGTTTCGGCGCGTGCTGACTTCAACAACGACGGGTTCCTGGACATCTTCGACTACGATGAGTTCGTGAACTGCTTCGAGGGCAACTGCCTGCCCGGGACGAACGCGGACTTCAACGGCGACGACTTTGTGGACATCTTCGACTACGACGATTTCGTGTTCCGATTCGAGGCCGGTTGCGAGTAAGTCGCAACGCTGCCGATCGTTCGTCATCTGTAGGGACCTCGGAGATCGCTTCTTTGTCGGCGCATGCTGGCCTTCACTTTCGTATCATCTTCGGGGGCCCGAGTCACAGACGTGCGGCTGGGCACCCGGAGCACCCTCGTCACTACTTCACCCGCGGTTGATTCTCTTCCCGATTCTGATCCTTCTCAGGAGGGTGTTGCGCCTCGATCTGCCCCGGTCGTGCCGGCGGGAGCGGCGGGCCGGCTTCGGCTTCCCGAAACGGTTCTTGCTCCGCCGCCGGATCGGCTCAAGATCCGGTGGACATACACGCTGAGCATCGTAACGGTTCACGCGTTGGCCCTGCTGGCGTGCGTGCCTTGGTTGTTTTCGTGGTGGGGGCTTGGCGCGTGCCTGCTGGGGCTGTACGTGTTCGGCACGCTGGGCGTGAATGTGGGTTTCCACCGGCTGCTGACGCACCGGAGCTTCGCGTGCTCGAAACCGGTGGAGAAGGCTCTCGCGCTGCTGGGCGTTTGTTGCCTGCAAGAGGGCCCGGGCCGCTGGGTGGCGATCCATCGCCAACACCATCAGCACTCGGACGATCGGCCCGACCCGCATTCGCCGCTGGTGGCGTTTGTGTGGGGGCACATCGGGTGGCTGCTGGTGACCAACAGCGCGACGGACACGTATTCGCTGTACCAGCGGTACGCCAAGGACCTGATGACCCAGCCGTTTTACTTGAAGCTCGAGCGGAGGCTGAACTGGCTGTGGGTGTATATCGCGCATGCGGTGTTGATCGCGGCGGCGACGTTCGCGGTGGGCTGGCTGGTGACGCGCGCCCCCCCCGCCGCTCTTCGGCTGACGGCGAGTATGGTCGTGTGGGGGGTGATCCTCCGGACGGTGCTGGTCTGGCACATCACGTGGAGTGTGAATTCGCTCTCACATATGTTCGGGTACCAGTCGCACGACACTGGTGACCACAGCACCAACAACTGGCTGGTGGCGCTGATCTCGAACGGCGAGGGGTGGCACAACAACCATCACGCCGACCCTCGGTCGGCGGCGCACGGGCATCGGTGGTACGAGCTTGACGTATCGTACCTGTCGATTCTCGCCATGGAGAAAGTGGGGCTGGCACGCAAGGTCATGCGTCCGGATCGTTGAACCCGTGTCGTCGGTGCGGGAGTCGAGCGCAACTCCATGGACCAAGAAGAAGGCCCAGGAACGAGTTCCTGGGCCTGTGCGACGTTCGACGGAGAAGCAACGGCCGGCTTATGAAGCCTGGGCTCGCGGGTGGGCCTTGTCGTATTGCTCGCGGACGCGGCCGTTGGAGAGGTGCGTGTAGACCTGGGTGGTCGAAAGGGACTGGTGGCCCAGGAGTTCCTGGACGCTGCGGAGGTCCGCGCCGTTTTCGAGGAGGTGTGTCGCGAAGGTGTGGCGGAGGGTGTGGGGGCTGATGGTGGGGTCGAGCCCGACGGCGATGAGGTACTTGTCGAGCTTGCGTCGGACGCTGCGGCTCGAGAGGCGGGTGCCGTGCTTGTTCACGAAGAGCGGCTTTTTGGAGAGGTCCACGGTGGCGAAGCGTGGCTCCTGGCGGAGCATCTCGATGTAGCGGTTGATGGCGAGCAGCGCGTGGCTGCCCAGGGGCACGATGCGTTCTTTTTTGCCCTTGCCGCGGACGTGCAGGGCTTCGGCGCCCAGTTCGAGGTCCTCGTTGTTGAGCCCGACAAGCTCGCTGACGCGCAGGCCTGTGGAGTAGAGGGTTTCGAGCATGGCGCGGTCGCGGCGGCCCAGCACGTCGGCATCGCCCGGTGCGGCGAGCAGCCGCTCGACCTGTTCGATCGTGATCGATTTGGGGAGGCGCTTGGCCTGACGGGGAGTGCGGATGACGGTCATGGGGTTGATGGCGGCGAGCCCGCGACGCTCGGCCCACTTATAGAAGGAGCGGAGGGTTGCGATCTTTCGGGCCATCGTGGCGGCGGAATACTGCTGCTCGCCGAGATGGGCGAGATAGCTGCGGACGAATTCGCTGCTGGCTTGCCGGATGGCCTGCGTCACGGTTGAGGGCTTTGATCCTACGGGAAGGGTGGTGCCCTTCTCAACGGAGGCCTTGCTGGCGGCGTCTTCTTTGCCCTGATCGGAGGAGATCGCGCACTCGTCGGTGATGAAGTCGACGTACTGGCGAAGATCGGCGCCGTAGCACCGAGCCGTGTAGGGGCTGAAGTGCTTCTCGTTGGTCAGAAACGCCGTGAATGTGTCCAGAATCGAGAGGTTCATGTGTAGCTCCTGCCTTTCCTCGACGGGTTCCGTTCCCGCCGCCACCTTCGGCACCACCGTCCACCACCCCGCCATTGAGCCCCCGTCCTGAGGGCACCATTTCTATCGGTCCTCAACCGTCGAATCGTTATTCGGCCAATACCTTCCACAATCCTAACATGCGATCTTGAGACTGGCAACCCGCCGAATTTCGTGCGTGATCACGGCGACATCAAGCCAATCGAGGCCGCGATTCTCACGCATGAGGGATCGGACAGCGTCGAGCATGTCGTGCTCACGTCCGGGCTCAAACCTGAAGAGCCATCGCTGGGCTCCCTTTCTGAATCTGAGGCAGAACATACCGCCTTGCCTTTCCGCCCTTGCACCCTGATCACTCCATCCGGTACGAGTTTGATTCGACGAAGGATGCATGGTTCCATTCCTTATCGGGCGTCTTTGTTCGCTGTTTGTTCAGTATTCGATGCCGTGGCGAGTCCGGCGTGCATCCAAACCCCTTGCACGATTCGAGAGACGAGAAAGTTCGTCGCGAATTCCTCAAAGAGGTGCATGGAGGCGGTGTAGCGGCGCCAGCCGAGGGAGTCGCCGTCGCGAGTTCGGCCTTGAGCGAACCCGCGAACATCCATGAGAACCTGGTGGTTCTTACCGTCGAGGTGTTCGGAGGCCGAGGCGAGAACGCCGTCGGAGCGTCGGGGGGCGGTGCGATCGGTCGTAGCGGTCGAGAGGGATGAAGGATCGAAGGAGGCGGCGCGTTCGGTGTCGCGGCCGTAGAGGACGAGGGAGATGCCGATGGTTGGCGTGTAGGGGTCGTAGGCGGTGATGGTGCCGACGAGGATGCCGTCGGAGCCGAGCGCGGCGGCGAGTGCACGGGCCTGCGCGGGCCCTGAGATGGCGCCGAGTTTCAGGGCACGCATCGTTTCGATCGAACGGTTGAGCGGAAGGCAACGGATGCCGCGGATTTCTGCGGCGGCGGCCACGAGTTTGTCGGAGACCTGGAGGACATCGACGGAAGTGGTGCCCGACTCGTTTCGGAGCGGCACGACGGCCCAGATGGGTTCGCGGGCGAGACCTTGATAAGGCGAGGTGAGAACCTGCGGCGCGACGAGTTCTGGGGCAGACCCCGCGCACCCGGCGAGCACAAGGGCGGCGAAAGCGGTGAAGATGGAGGAGAAGTGTGCGGGCATCATGCCTGATTCGTCCACGGGCCGCGTCTCGTCCGTGAGACGCGATGACCAATGACAAGCCTCGACTTATCGGTTCTGCTCACCCGGGGGCGGAAGATCTGTGGGTTCTTCGTCGGCGTTGGCAATCGCGTCCGGGGCGGGAGCCTCTGGTACGGAGGTGACGGTCTCGACGGGGGCTTGTGTTTCGGTGATGAGAGGCATTGGGGCCACGGGCTGAGCGGTCGCGGCTTTGGGGGACGAGCTGAGGTTCAGGACGGCGAGAGCTGGGACCATGTCGAGTGACCAGAGGTTCTCTGAGCCGACTTTGCGAGAAGCGAAGACGAGGCGGTCGCCGCGTCCCCAGGCGGGCATGAGTGCGATGCCCATCTGCTCGGTGAGTCGGACGCGGCCGGTGCCGTCGAGGTTTTGGGCCCAGAGCGTGGCGCTCTTTGGAGCCGAGTCGGCGGCGAGCCTGTAGTTTTCGCCGGTGCCGACGGGCACTTCGGCGTAGGCGATTCGGCGGCCGTCGGGGCTCCAGGTGGGGTTGATGAGTGCGGCGGTAGCGCTGGAGGCGATCTCTGTGGGATTGCCGGCCTTGTTGTCCTTGAAGTCGAGGGTCCAGACGCCGAAGGTTCGGGTTCCACGTTCGCGAGCGACCTGGAACATGACTCGATCGGTGCCGTTGGCGCCGGTGCCTGAGACTGGGCACCAGACGGGGAACATGCCGTAACCGAGGAAATGGGAGACGGTGGTGTTGGGGAACTGAGTGACCCAGAGTTCCCATCGAGAGGAGGCCTCACCCATGCGGCTAAAGGCGAGGCGCTGCCCATCGGAGCTCCAAGAGGGGTGGAGTTCGTCGGCGGGATCGGTGGTGACGCGGAGCGCCTGACCGCCGGTGATGGGCGCGACGTAGATGTCCCAGTTACCCGAGCGGTTGGAGGCAAAGGCGATGCGGGAGCCGTCGGGGCTGACCGAGGGCATGACGTCGTCGGCGGGGTCGCTTGTGAGCTGCGTGACGACCTGCCCGTCGATTTCTTTGATGTAGATGTCGGACGTGTGGCGGTGCTGTGTGCTGGCGAAGACGACGAACTTGCCATCGGGAGTGACGACGGGGTCGAAGTCTGCACCGACGGGTGATTGCGTGACGCGCTGGGCGGGGCTGAGGCCCATGGGCTCGGCGTCGGAGGCGTTGCCACGCGGGGCATCGCGGAAGCCGGCGTAGGGATATGGATTGGTGGTTTCGTCCGGCTCGGGCGTGGCGGGAGCAGCAGGCTGAATGACCGAAGCCGAAGACGCGAACGATGCGGAGGTGGGCTTGGAGGAAGCCGTGTGAGACTGAGCCGCAGCGGGGACGGTGGCTTTGGGCGAGCTGGATGAAGCCTGTGAGAGTTTCGCCTGAGTGGAATCGGCCTGCGCGGCATTCTTCTGGGTTGAATCGGAGGGCGCGGGGCCCGAGCCCCAGGTTGAGCCCGACTCGCGTGGCGTGGAGTTGAAGCCGAGCATGGAGTTGCAGCCGGCGAGCCCGGAAGCAGCGAGAAGAACAGCGGCGGCGTTGATGCGAGATGAGGTACGGTCGAGCATGGCGTCTCCTAGAGGGCGGGGCCCAAGACGTCCGTGGATCGGCCGCCGGGTTTGGAAAGGGCAAAACTCGTGGGGGGTGAGGGAGGGACCGGTAACCGCGGAAGGTGGGGTGCGGGTGGGAAGAGTGCCGGGTAAAAAGAACGCTCCCGGCGGCAGGCACCCCACCACGAGTGCCCGTTCACCGGGAGCCGCGACCACAACCGCGGGAGAGAATCCCGTGGCCGATCGTTCTTCAAAGGCTTGATGTCAATCGACTTCCGCGCATTCGATCGCGGCGGCATTGTCGAGTTCCCGCCACGCACCGGCGGACAGACGGGGCTTGTCGCCCCACTCGAGATGCTGGAGGTAACGAGAGAGCTCGTCGTCGGAGAAATCCGCGAGGAACGAAGGGGTGATCTTGGCGTTGTGAGACTTGATGGCGTCAATAAGCGTGGATCGCGGGACGGAATGCGAATCCGTGGCCTGAGGGGCCTCGACGAAGAGTTGGTGGTCGCTGAATGAGGTGAGAACGCTCATGTGAGGCGCAGTGATCGGACCTTGTGAGCGGCTATCCACAGAAAAACCGGGAGGAAGGTTGGAAGTTGTGAGAAAGCCGGACGATGTCCGAACGGCCTAGGGTGTGGGCGATGACGGACCTCATTTACTTGAGTGTGGATGGAAGCGCGTGCATGCGGGTGGCGGCCGGGAGTGAGGGCGATGTGACGCACGCCCCGATTCGGGATGGAGTGGTGGTTGGTCGGTCTGGGGCGATTCAGGATGAGGAACCTGCGCGAGCCGCGATGAGGACGTGGGGAGGCGAAGGACGATCGAGGATCGACGCAACGATTGCGGGGCGGCTCGCGGAAGCGGCCGAGATCGAAGTGGTCATCGTGCCGCGTGCGGGGGACGTGGTGAGTGACTTGCCTTCGGCGATGTCGCTGGCGCGGAGGTGGGCGAGCGGGGAGGCGGCTGGGAGGGTGCGGTTGCTGATCGATCCTGAGTTGCTGATGACCGAGGAGATGCGTCGGCACGAAAGCGATCACACGGAGCGATGCCTGTTGGCGGCGGAGATGCTTGGGCCGACAATGGTGGCTGCGGTGTGCTGCGGGGAGGCCCTGTCGCGGCGGGCCGCGGAGGCGGGGTTACGTGTTGTGAGGCGGGGGTGAGTGTGAGTGTGGGGGTGGGTGTGGGGGTGGATTGGTGGGCGTGAAGGGGATGTTGATCCATGGGCGCCATGCTGCTTCGTGTTGCTTTCGGGTGAATGTGGAGCCGCACTCGGTGCAGACGAGCGGGAGGGGCGGAGTTGAATCTGATCGGGGATCGGAGTCTGGCAAGGGGTATTCGCAGCGGCAACAGAGGCCGGCGGGGTGGGACTTGATGCGGCGCGTAAGACGGTCGATTCGATGGCTGTGCCAGATTGCCACAGAGAAAATCGAGATAACAGCCCAGGCGCTCGCATAGAACGTGACCGTGAATGAGTTCAACATCACGAATGCGTTTGCGAGGGAAGGCAAGACTACCAGCATGAAAACCGCACTTACCCACCTCGAACATGTGCGGATTGATGGGGGAGTTGGGGTGTTCATGCCTCAGCGATGATGATGCCGCAGGGGCGAAGGTCGATCAAGAGCTGTCTCTGAATCCTGCGAATTGCCGAATTGTAGTTGGCCTGACATTGCACCATACCGACCGCTAGCGCTGAGTACGCAGCTGCGATGCAAACCGACATCGTCACAAGACAAGCAGGTGCGGTCAGCGTGGCAGCAGTCGCACAAATGATCAATGTGGCAAACCAAATGGCGTAGGCCGCAGCAACACATGAATTGTAGTCTTCCTTCGCTTCTTGCTGGTCGTTAGCGGCAGTGTCAAACGCGTTTTTGACACAAGCCCAATCGACGCCATCTTCATCCGGGTCGATGCTAAAGCTAGCATAGATCGTCGACGGATCAGAGTCGTGCACCATAGCCGCTGAGGCAAACCCGGGCAGGTCGCCGCCGAGTTCGTAGGACTTTCCACCCTCCGAGTTGACGATTCGAACACCGGCGTCGATTCTCGCTTGGATGGCAATAGAATTGTAGTCGCTGGCGGAGAGCACTGATGCTGGCAACATGCCATGACATGACGCACCGCCAGTCGAAGGAACTGAAAAAGTCAGGCATGCGACCGGGGTTTGCTGGCCTGTTGGTCCGGCGAGTTGGCCGACAATGATCTGAGCCTCGTGTCCTGCAATGTAAGCCGCGTTGGCATGGCGCTTCAGGTCAAGGCGGGACACGGAAATGACGCTGAGAGTGCCGCTGGGGCTCCTACAACACCGGTCTTGACTTCATACTTGCCGTTGACATCGACTGGTTTTGAGAGCTGGTAGATCGCGGACGCTTCGCCAGAAAACCCGCACTGCTGATGGATCGCGCAGAGAGTCTGACCCCATTCAGACGCCTGAGGAGGCCACGTCTGAGGAACGCACCCCGGCTCCGGAGAGTTTGCTGCAGAAGCGGGAATGCAGCAACCTTGAACGATTGGTACGGGAGCCAGCAATGAAAGCCCAAGGGCCATACCGTGAAGGAACGGCGAATTCATCATATTGCGCATCGTTTTTCTCCATGGAGGATGTTCTCCATGGAGGATGTTGACATCGACGCGACTCCCTCTCGTTGTCGATATTTTTCAGTACTTCAGCGGCGCACTTGACTGAGGAGTTTGCGTGGGTAGTGCTTATAGACGCAACTCGTACTACGCAGGATCGTCATCGCCACTCGCGGATAGGCACGCTGTTGGCGGGTCGGGGCGGTGGTTGGGAAAGGCGTATGATTGTGGCTATGGCCAAGGTTCATCCTTCTGCGATCGTTTCTGCTGCGGCGGTGCTTCATGAGTCGGTGGAGATTGGGCCGTATGCGGTGGTGGAATGCGGAGGCGGAGGGGTGGTGACACTTGGTGAAGGGGTGACACTGGCGAGCCATGCGGTGGTGCGTGCGGTGGGCGGGCCGGTGACGATTGGGGCGGGGACACGGGTGGCGTCTGGGGCGGTGATCGGCGGGGACCCGCAGGACTTTAAGTTCACGCCGGGGTCACCATCGGCGGGTGTGGTGGTGGGCGCGGGGTGCTTGATCCGCGAACACGTGACGATCCATATGGCCACGAAGCAGGACGTTGCGACGACGATCGGAGACCGAGTGCTGATGATGGCGTCGAGCCATGCGGGGCACGACTCGTGGGTGGGCAGTGACGCGATTCTGGCGAACGCGGCGCTGCTGGCGGGGCACAGCCGGATTGGGGAGCGAGCGAATATTTCCGGGGGCTCGATGATCCATCAGTTCAACCGGGTTGGCCGGCTGGGTTTTGTGTCGGGCGGGTCGGCGATGTCGACGGATGTGCCGCCGTTCTGCGTGGCGTGGGGTCGGAACCGGATTCACGGGGTGAACCTGATTGGGTTGAGGCGGACGGGCGTGGCGCGGGAACACATCCGCAAGGTGTTGTGGGCGTTTGTGCAGGCGTTTCGCCCGTCGTTGCCTCGGCCCGAGGTGCAGGCGATTTTAGATGAGATGGGGAAGGACTGCCCTCCAGTGGCGGAGATGGCGGAGTTTGTGCGGACGTCGAAGAGGCCGATCTCTCCTGGGGTTGGGAGGCCGACGCGAGAGATGGTGGCGCTGTGGCGAGCGATCAAGGACGGGCGATTGATTGAGACGCTCGACGACGAGCCCGCGGCGTGAGCGGGGATCGTGCCATCTCGGGCGCAGATCGGGGAAGCCCGATGCTGTTTGAGGGGACGATCGCGGGGCGGTGCCGGTTCGCGGTGCTGGGGAGCAGTTCGGGCGGGAACTGCTCGGCGATCATGGTGCCCGAGCCCGAGGGAGGGTCGGGTGTGGTGCTGATCGACGCTGGGTTTGGGCCGCGTGTTCTGCGGTCGCTGTTTGAGTCGGCCGGGTTGGGAGTGGCGAGGATTCGAGCGGTGGTCCTGACGCATCTGGATGTGGACCATGCGAATCCGGTGCTGCTTGGCGGGCTGCCTCGCGAAGTGCCTGTGTTCATTCCAAGGCGTCACGTGGGTCGAGCTCAGCGTGACGGGATCCGCCCGGGGCGGCTGGTACCGTTCGAGGGTGACTTTGAAGCGGTGA
>Ga0209573_1000745_pt1 | contig 60806 bp, 49 predicted proteins | sample TNRBio252014_DNA_FD_185870 | JGI IMG/M metagenome (GOLD analysis project Ga0209573, IMG submission 185870) | Wastewater treatment Type I Accumulibacter community from EBPR Bioreactor in Madison, WI, USA - TNR Reactor_6/25/2014_ DNA (SPAdes)... | ecosystem: Engineered > Bioreactor > EBPR >...
CCAACACCTGGATCCTGGCGGGGCTCAAGTCGCCGTCCTACCACGTCGTCGGCATGATGGTGCCGGGCCTGCCGGTGTTCGCCATCGGCCGCAACGCCGACATCGCCTGGGGCGGGACCAACATGCGTTCGGCCGCGAGCGACCTGGTCGAGCTCTCCGCCGTTCCCGCGAGCTCCTTCAGCGAGCGCCACGAAACCATCCGCGTGCGCGGCTGGCTGGACCGGGAGGTCGTCGTGCGCGAGACGCCGTGGGGGCCGGTCATCTCCGATGCGCCGCAACTGGCCGGCCTGGGCCTGCCGCCGCTGGCGCTCCGCTGGACCGGGCACCGGCCGAGCGACGAGATCTCCGCCATGCTCGCGGTCAGCAGGGCCACGTCCTTCGGCGAGTTCCGCCAGGCCTTCGCGGACTTCTCGCTGCCGGCGCAGAACATGATCTACGCCGACGCCAAGGGAAACATCGGCCAGTTGATGGCGGTCCAGCTTCCGGCCCGCGACGACGGCGTGCCGGCGGACATGACGACGCTGCCGCAGGCGAGCGACGCGGCCTGGTCGCGGATCCTGGGCAGCCTGGAGCTGCCGTTCAGCTACAACCCGGACAAGGGCTACCTGGCGTCGGCCAACAACCGGCCGACGAACGGGACGGACATCCGCATCGGCTACTTCTTCTCGCCCAGCGACCGGGTGACGCGGATGGCCGAGATCGTCGAGGGGGGCGGTGGGGCGGGCGGCGAGGGGATGAGCCTGGAGGATGTCCGCGCGCTGCAGCGGGACGTGAGCATGAGCTCGTCTCTCGCGCTGCGCGACGCCTTCCTGGAGGCGCTGGACGCCGCGGGGTTCCATGCGTCGGCCCCGGACCTGTCGGCGCAGGAGCGGAGCGTGCTGGAGTTGATGGCCGGCTGGGACGGGCGCTACGAGCGGGCGTCGCGCGGCGCCGTCGCCTTCGAGATCTTCCGCGCCGAACTCACCACCGCGTTCTACCAGCAGAGGCTGGGGGCGGACGACTGGCAGGCCTTCGCCGACGTGGGCGAGATCAAGACGCTGCTGGCCGAGGATCTGGCCGAAGCCGGCCCGGACGCCCTGCGGCCGGCGCTGCGCGAGAGCCTTGCGGCCGCGGCGGAAAAGATCGACGACGTCGGCGACTGGGGCGAGATGCACCGGCTGATGCTGCGCCACCCCCTGGCGTTCCTGCCCGTCATCGGCGGCCGCTTCGCCTTCGCCGACCTGCCCGCGGCTGGAAGCTCCGAGACGCTGATGAAGACCGCCCACGGCCTGACCACCGAGCGCCACCGGGTGCGCTACGGCTCGAACGCCCGCCATGTCTCGGACATGACGGACCCGGACCGGAACCTGTTCGTCCTGCTCGGCGGCCAGGACGGCTGGCTCAACAGCACGACCTTCCTCGACCAGGTGCCGCTCTGGCGCGAGGGGACGTACATCGAGTTGCCGCTCAGGCTGGAGACGGTCCGCCGGCGCTTTCCCAAGACGATGACGCTGTCGCGCTGAATGGCGCGACTGCCCGTCGCTTTCGTGTGGGCGCCGCGCACCCCCGGACGGGCTGAAGCAGCTGTTCCACCGCGGCGACTTGATCAACTTCACAGAGGTAGCGGAACAGCGGTTTCGCCGAGACAAGGCCTGCATCGCCATCGTCGCGGTCTGCTGCGTGATCCTGCTGCCGGCTTTGGAACGGCCATGGACCGGACGGGGGCCGGAAAGCTCGTCGTCAACGGCTTGATGACGCTGGTCCGGGACCAGGGGCCGGCGGTCGTCCTGCCGGTGATGTACGCGCTAACGTCGATCCTCACGGCGTTCCTCAGCAACGAGGCCGCAGCGATCCGGTTGACGCCGCTCGCCATCGGCCTCTCGCAGCAGGTGGGCGTCGAGCCGCGACGCTTCGTGATGGCTGTGATGTTCGCCGCCAGCGCCGGCTGTTCCACCCCGATCGGCTACCAGACGAACACGCCCGTTTATGCGGCCGGCGGCTACCGCTTCCTGGACTTCACCGAGGCCGGTTTGCCGCTAAACGTCCTGCTGTGGGTCATCGCCAGCCTCGTGCTGCCTATATCCTGGCCGCTCGGGCAGATGGACAGAGGCGCCGCGTCAACCCCGGGCCTGTTGATTTTAACAAGCAGGCGGAAGAAGAACACGGGAGGGCTCGGCAAACCTCACGCCATGCCGCATGCTAACGACGCTTGCTGTCAAACCGCGCTATCGCGGAAGGCGGGACCGGCGCTCACGACCGGATCTCGAAGAAAACGGGACGACGAGGAGGACACGTCATGGCGAGAGCGATGCGTACGCTCAAGCAACTGCTCGCGAACAAGCCGCAGACCATCCACGCGGTCGGTCCGGAGGCCACCGTCTTCGACGCGCTGTCCGTCATGGCGGAGCACGACGTCGGCGCGGTGATGGTGTTCGAGGGCGGCAAGGTCGTCGGTGTGCTGACCGAGCGCGATTACGCCCGCAAGGGCATCCTCAAGGGGCGACTCTCGAAGGACACGCCGGTGAGCGAGCTGATGACGCCCGAGGTCGTCTTCGCCACGCCGGAGAAGAGCATCGAGGACTGCATGGCGATCATGACCAGCGGCGACTTCCGCCACCTGCCGGTGATGGCGGACGGCAGGCTGATCGGCATCGTCTCGATGCGCGACCTGGTCCGCGAGATCATCGACTATCAGCGCCACACCATCCAGGACCTGCGGCGCGACATGATCTCGGTCATGACCCCGGACCCCAGCAGCTACTGAGCCGCCCGTTCGGCACGAGGCCCCGCGGCGTCCGGGACGCCGTTCCGCCGCACCGTCGACAGGCAATCGATCAAGAGAAGGGACATCCCATCCATGAGCGTCGTCATTCTTCTGCTCGCGCTCGGCCTGCTCATGCTGGTCGCCTACCGCGGGTACAGCGTCATCCTGTTCGCGCCGATCTGCGCGCTCCTCGCGGTGGTCGCGACCGATCCGGCCCTGGTCGCGCCGGCATACACCAGCGTCTTCATGGACCGGCTCGCCAACTTCGTTAAGCTCTACTTCCCGGTGTTCATGCTCGGCGCCGTCTTCGGCAAGGTCATCGAGCTCTCCGGCTTCTCCAAGGCCATCGTCTCGTCGATCGTGCGGCTGGTCGGCCCGACCCGGGCGATGCTGTCGATCGTGCTGGTCTGCGCGGTGATGACCTACGGCGGCGTGTCGCTGTTCGTCGTCGTCTTCGCCGTCTATCCGTTCGCCGCCGAGCTGTTCCGTCAGGTCGACATCCCCAAGCGGCTGATCCCGGGCACCATCGCGCTCGGCGCCTTCACCTTCACCATGGACGCGCTTCCGGGGACGCCGCAGATCCAGAACATCATTCCGACGACGTTCTTCCAGACCAACACCTGGGCGGCGCCGTGGCTCGGCGTGGTCGGCGCCACCTTCATCTTCATCACCGGCATGGCCTACCTCGAGTTCATGCGCCGGCGCGCGGCCAGCGCCGGCGAGGGCTATGCGACGAGCGGGCAGAAACTGGAGAACGAGCCGGAGCCCTTCGAGGAGGAGCGGCTTCCCAACGCCGCGCTGGCGATCCTGCCGCTCATCCTCGTATTCGTCCTCAACCGGGTGTTCACCGACCTGATCCCGGTGGCCTACGGCGACACCTTCCAGTTCGCGCTCGGCAACGAGCCGCCGACGGCCATCGCCATCGCCAAGATCGCCGCGATCTGGGCCGTCATCGGCGCGCTCATCGCCGGCATCCTGTTCGTCGTCGTGTCGTCCTTCAAGACGATCCGCCTGCGCTTTGCCGACGGGACCAAGCTCGCCATCGCCGGCGCCTTGCTGGCCACGATGAACACCGCCTCCGAGTACGGCTTCGGCGGCGTCGTCGCCGCCCTGCCCGGCTTCGAGGTCGTCAGGTCGGCGCTGGAGGCGATCCCGAACCCGCTCATCAACGAGGCGGTCACCGTGACGGTGCTGGCCGGCATCACCGGTTCGGCCTCGGGCGGGATGAGCATTGCGCTCGCCGCCATGGCGGATCAGTTCATCGCTAACGCGAACGCCGCCGGGATCCCGCTCGAGGTCCTCCACCGGGTCGCCTCGATGGCCAGCGGCGGCATGGACACTCTGCCCCACAACGGCGCCGTCATCACCCTGCTGGCGGTCACCGGCTTGACCCACCGCCAGTCCTACAAGGACATCTTCGCCATCACGATCATCAAGACCCTGGCCGTCGGGGTGATCATCGCCTTCTACTACCTGACCGGCATCTACTGAGGCCCGCTCCGCGTCGGCCGCGGCGAAACCTGATGATGCCGCGGTACGACGCAGAAAGTGCGCGCGCACCGACGCTCGCCGTGGCACGTTCGCGGTTCCGCATCGCGATGATTAACCCGGGACTGATCCGCGCTTGCCGAACGTGCCGTACGTTGCGCGGCGGTGACCGGCTCGGTCACGACGCGCACGACGCGCACACGGTTAGGGAGAACGACCGATGAAACGTGGACTTATGACGGCCCTGGCAGGGGGCGCCATCGCCCTTGCGGTTTCCGCCACCGGCGAATCGGCGGCACAAACGGGCGCGGAGCTGAGCGCCGCCGTGCAAAAGACCATCGAGGCCTGCTACCAAACCGTCGATACCTGCAAGGAGTTCGGCAACAAGGCGAGCGGCATGCTCGTGTTCCCCGAGGTCACCAAGGCCGCCATCGGCGTCGGCGGCGAGTACGGCGAAGGCGCGCTGGTGATCGGCGGCAAGCCGGTGGGCTTCTACAGCACGACGGCGGCGTCCATCGGGCTGCAGCTCGGCGCCGAGCAACGCTCGCAGATCATCATGTTCATGAACGACGAGACGCTGAAGACGTTTCAGGCGAGCGATGGCTGGGAGGTCGGCGGCAAGGCCGGCGTGACCGTCATCGACACCGGCATGGCCGGCAAGGTCACCACAAAGTCGCTGACCGATCCCGTGGTCGGCTATATCTTCGGCGAGAAGGGGCTGATGGCCGACCTGTCGTTCGAAGGCCAGAAGATCAGCAAGATCCAGCGCTAACGGCGCGAGCGGGGCGGATCGCCTGGCGGAACCGGCCGCATGGAAGGGTCCGCCTCGCGAGAAAGCGGTGACGGGGTGTCTCTGCGGCATGGCGGACAGGAAGACGTTCGACGGGGTTTCTCCGGAGGTCTGGGAGAAGGTGAAGGCGGTCGCCCGGGACCGTTTCGGCACCGTATTCGTGCCGGAGGCGAGCACCTGCGGCACCGCGACGACGACGACGCCCATCGGCCCGGTCGTCCTGGACTACGACCACGACCCCGACGCCAGGCAGATCACCTACACCCTGCGCAAGAAGCCGATGCTGGTTCTGAGCGGGCAGATCTGGAGTGGCCTCGCCGAGACGATCGAACAGTGCAAGCACGAGACGTGACGTAAGGGACACAGAAGAGCGCCCAGGGGAAGATCACCGGGGGCGCCAAACCAAGGAGGAGGAGCAACATGCGCATTTCTGCATTTACGAGGTTCATGTGGCTATTCGCGGCCATTCTGGCCGTCGGCCTCGCCCAGTCGGGTCCGGCCGAGGCGGCGAACCCGCGGATTGACGGCCGGGTGAAGGCGGCGCTCGAGGAGCTGTTCAAGGCACAGCCGCAAGCGCGGGACTTCGCCGACCGCGCAGCCGGCATCCTGGTCGTTCCCGGCTACGCCCGGGGCGGGCTCGTCATCGGCGGCGGCTACGGCGAGGGCGCGCTGCTGGAGAACCGCAGGATCGTCGATTACTACAAGGTCAGGTCCGGCTCCATCGGGCTGCAGCTCGGCTATCAGGAGCGCGACCAGTTCCTGATGTTCATGAGCCCGGAGGCGCTGGCCGCGTTCAGGGCGGGCACGGAGTTCGAATTCGCGGTCGATGCCTCGTTCGCAGTGATCGACACCGGCATGGGCGGCAAGATCTCGGCGGCCGACTTCAACCATCCGGTCGTCGTCTTCGTCAACGACGTCCGCGGGCTGATGGGCAGCCTTGCCCTCGGCGCCGACCAGTACCTCAAGATGGAGCCGGCCGCGCAATAGCTTCGGGCGCGGCCAAAGGAAGTGCCGGCTTTGGCATCGACCGCGCTCGGCCGCAGGGTCGAGGCCATTGCCGGCCTTGCGGCCTTGGCGCTCGTCGCGCTCGGCTGCTTCGTCGTTCTCAGGCCTTTTCTCACGGCGCTGGTCTGGGCCCTGATCCTGGTCTTCGTGACTTGGCCGCTGTTCATGCGCATCGAGGACCTGGTCGGCGGCCGGACCAACCTCGCTGCGGCGTTGATGACGGCGATCCTGGCGGTCGCCCTCGTCATCCCGATGCTCGCCGTGGGCACCGGGCTCGCCGAGAACGCCACCCGGCTTTTCGACCAGGTGCAGGCGCTGGCCGCCGAAGGGCCGCCGGAGCCGCCGTCCTGGCTCATCGACGTACCCCTGGTCGGCCCGCAACTCCTGGAGCAGTGGCGGGAGGTGGACAGCGCCCGCGTCGCGGAGACGGTTCGCGGCTTGATCCGCCCCGTCAGCCAGTGGGCGCTGGGCATCGCCGGCCGGCTGGGCAGCGGCCTTATCGAGCTCGTCCTCAGCGTCCTCGCCGCGTTCTTCTTCTATCGTGACGGCGTCGTCGCCTCGAAGAGGATGGCCGCGTTCGTCGAGCGGCTGGCGGGCGACCGGGCGCACCGGCTGATGACCGTCGCCGAGAACACCACCAAGGGCGTCGTTTACGGGGTGATCGGGACGTCTCTGGCGCAGGCCACGCTCGCTGCCATCGGCCTGTGGGTCGCGGGCATCCCCAACTGGCTGCTGCTGGGCTTCGTCACGTTCTTCGTGTCGATCGTCCCGCCAGGCGCGCCGGTGGTCTGGCTCCCGGCGACGCTCTGGCTCTTCTACACCGGCGAGTACGGCTGGGGCCTGTTCATGGGCATCTGGGGCTTCTTCGTCGTCAGCGGCATCGACAACTTCCTCAAGCCCTACTTCATCAGCCGCGGCAGCGCCATGCCCCTCCTCCTGGTGTTCCTCGGCATTCTCGGCGGGGCGCTGGCGTTCGGCTTCCTTGGGGTGTTCCTCGGCCCGATCCTGCTGGCGCTGGGCTACACCCTGGTCCGCGAGTGGAGCGCCATCAAGACCGAGCTCGGCGACATCGACGGGCCGCCGCTGCCGCCGCTCATTCAGGACGACGGCAGCGCCCGCTCCGGGCGGTAGTCGGGAAGCGCCAGCGTTGTCCCGCCGGTCCCACCGACACCGACGGCGGCCAGGCCGTAGGTGCGCAGAACCCGACCGGCAAGATCGCGCAGCCACTCGTCGGCCGCGGGAGAAATCGCCACCTCGTCGATGAGCCCGGCGACGTCGACCGGAACACAGACGCCGCGGCCGAGGCAGCCTTCGGCCGCGCCGGCGGCGCGGGTGACGATCGCCCTCACCTCCCGCTCGGAGGCCAGCGCTTTGGCTTTGGTGAGCGCCCGATCGATCGGCTCGCTCAGTCCGCGCAGCTCCGCCGGTTCGAGGTAGCGAACGAAATCGACCGAAACGGCGAGATCCTCGCCGGCGTTCAGCGCCGCGCGCAGCTTGCCGATGCTGGTGCGCACGGCGACGCATTTGCCGGCCGCCTGGTACGTCTTCCACAGGGCGACCTCGTTGGCGCCGGTGGCGTGCCAGCAGCTGGCCCAGACCATCGCCGCCGGCCGGTAGTTGCGAATTGTGTTGATCAGCTCGGCCTGCTCGTTCTCCTGGGCCTTCCGCGACCACCACCGCTCCAGCCGCCCCTTCTTCGGCGGCGGCGACCCCGCCTGCTCGGCGAGCCGCATGAGCTCCTCGGGGAGGGTGCGCACGGCGAACACCGTGTCCTCGCTCAGCCCGGCGAAGGGGTCTTCCAGCGTGTCGATGCGGGCGAAGAACAGGGACTTGCGCTCGAGCAGGTCGACGAACTGAGCGAAATCCAGGAACCGCCAGATGGCCCGGCCGTCGCCCGCTCCTGAGGCCCCGTGCTGTTGATCCAACATCCGTTTCTCTGCTCCCCGGAAAACCGCGCGACCGCGGCGGCAGGCTGGCGCTGTGCCGCGCACGTCAACCGCGCGTAAGATGCCTTCCAACGTTAGCACGCAGAGGCGGCGCGGGGTTCACGCATGTTGGCTGAAGCAGCAATTTTCCTGACGGCGGCGGTCCTCACCGTGCCGGTCTCGCGGCGCCTCGGGCTCGGCGCCGTCCTCGGCTACCTGCTCGCCGGGGCGATCATCGGCCCCGCCGGTCTCGGCATCGTTTTCAACGTCAACGACGTCCTCCACTTCGCCGAATTCGGCGTCGTCCTCCTGCTCTTCATCATCGGCCTGGAGTTGCAGCCGAGCCGGCTGTGGACCATGCGCAAGGCGATCTTCGGGATGGGCGCGGCACAGGTGGCGGCGACCGGGGCCGTGCTAGCGGCCGTGGCCGCCGCGTTCGGCGTCCAGCCGGTCGCTGCCATCGTCATCGGCCTGTCGCTGGCGCTCTCCTCGACCGCTTTCGCCCTGCAGAACCTCGCGGAGAAGGGCCAGTTGACGACGCGCCACGGCCGCGCCGCCTTCTCCATCCTGCTGTTTCAGGACTTGGCGGCGATCCCGCTCATCGCCCTCGTCCCGCTTCTCGGCGTGGGGGCAGCGGCGGGAACGGCCGGCAACGGGCCCGACCTGCTGGAGGCGGCCAAGGTCATCGCGGTGCTCGCGGCCGTCTGCATCGGCGGCCGCTACGCCCTTCGCTACGCGCTCCGCGTCGTCGCGCTCACCAACACCCGCGAGCTGTTCACCGCCATGGCGTTGCTGGTGGTCATCGCCGTCTCGCTGGTGATGCAGTCGCTCTCCCTGTCCATGGCCCTCGGCGCCTTCCTCGCCGGCGTGCTGCTGGCCGACTCCGAATACCGCCACGCGCTGGAAGCGGACATCGAGCCGTTCAAGGGGCTGCTCCTCGGCCTGTTCTTCATGTCGGTCGGCATGTCGCTCAACCTCGGCATGATCGCCGCCGAGCCGCTGAAGGTGGCGGCGCTGGTGGCGGGCCTCGTCGGCGTCAAGCTCGCCATCCTCTACGGGATCGGCCGGACCAACGGCCTGGAACCGGGCTCGGCCAGGGCGCTGGCCATCTCCGTCTCCCAGGGCGGCGAGTTCGCCTTCGTCATCTTCGCCGTCGCCGCCGGAACCGGGGTGCTCGAGCGCGCCGACGCCGACCTGCTGAAGGCGGTGGTGACCCTGTCCATGGCGACGACGCCGTTGCTGGCCGGCATCGACGGCCTCGCCGACCGGCGCAGGCGCGCGCGAAGCACAGCGGCCGTCTACGACGAGCCGCCGGAAGAGCACCGGCAGGTGCTCATCGCCGGCTTCGGCCGCTTCGGCCAGATCGTCGCCCGCATGCTCCGGGCGAAGAAGATCCCGTTCACCGCGCTGGAGATCAGCCCCGACCAGGTCGACTTCGTCCGCGCCTTCGGCAACGAGGTGTTCTACGGCGACGCCTCGCGCATCGACCTGCTGCGCGCCGCCAAGGCCGACGAGGCCGCCGCCTTCGTGCTGGCCATCGATGATCCAGACGCCTCGGTGCGGACGGCGCTGACGGTGCGCGAGAACTTTCCGAACCTGCCGATCTACGCCCGGGCGCGCAACCGCAACCACGCCTACCGGCTGATGGACGCCGGCGTCCGCGTCGTCTGGCGGGAAACCTTTCTCTCCAGCCTGGACATGGCCGGCGCCGTTCTATCGGGCCTCGGCTACCCCGAGCGAGAGGTCGCCGGCGCCATCGAGACGTTCCGCAACCACGACGAGCGGCGGCTCTATGCCCACCACGGCCTGCACAACGACGTCAAGCGGATGCAGGACCTGGCCAAGGCGGCGACGAAGGAACTGGAGGAGCTGTTCGCCGCCGACGCGGCCGACGCGGCGGCGGGCCCCGATCAGCAGCCGGAGCGCCGCCGCCCCGCCGCGGGCGCCACGCCCGGGCGTCCGGAACACGTATCACCCTGACCGGAGGTGTCGTTGCGCAAGCGACGCGCGGGGGCGGCGTCGCCTTCGGCTCAGCCGAGCTGGCCGTGGCAGTGCTTGTATTTCTTGCCGGAGCCGCAGGGGCACGAGGCGTTGCGGGCGACGCGGCCCCAGGTCGAGGGGTCGCTGGGATTGGCCCTGCCGGCGGCCTGGCGAGAGCGCACCGTCGCGGTGCCGCCGTCCGACCCGCCGCCCGGCCCGTCGTCGGCCTCGGCGAAGGCGGGATCGGCGCGCGTCTCGTGCATCTCGGGCGGCGGCGGCGGCTGCAGCGCCGGCTCCACGGCCGGGTCCATCCTGAGCTCGACGTGGGCCAGCACCAGGGTGACCCGCTCGCGCAGCCGCTCCAGCATCGACTGGAACAGGTTGAACGCCTCGCGCTTGTATTCGTTGAGCGGGTCGCGCTGCGCGTAGGCGCGCAGGCCGATGCCCTGGCGGAGATGGTCCAGCGACAGCAGGTGTTCCTTCCACACCTGGTCGAGGATCTGCAAAAGCAGGCTCTTTTCGATCATCCGCATGGTGTCGGGGCCGAAGTTCGCGGCCTTCTCGGCCATGCGCCGGTCGGTAATCTCCAGCAGGCGCTCGCGTATCTCGGCGTCGGCGATGCCCTCTTCCTTGGCCCAGTCGGCGAGCGGCAGGTCGAGGTTGAAGATGCGGAAGATCTCGCCGTGCAGCCCGTGCATGTTCCACTGCTCGGGGTAGGCGTTCTCCGGAATGTCGCGGGCGACCAGGTCCTCGATCACCTGGTGGCGCATGTCGGCCACCGTGTGCGCCACGTCCTCGGCGCTCATCAGCTCCTTGCGCTGCTCGTAGACGACCTTCCGCTGGTCGTTCATGACGTCGTCGAACTTGAGCAGGTTCTTGCGGATCTCGAAGTTGCGGGCCTCGACCTTCTGCTGCGCCTTCTCCAGGGCCTTGTTGACCCACGGGTGGATGATCGCCTCGCCTTCCTTCAGGCCGAGCCGTTGCAGCATGCCGTCGATGCGCTCGGAGCCGAAGATGCGCATCAGGTCGTCTTCGAGGGAGAGGTAGAAGCGCGAGCCGCCGGGGTCGCCCTGCCGGCCCGACCGGCCGCGGAGCTGGTTGTCGATGCGCCGGCTCTCGTGCCGCTCCGTGCCGAGGATGAAGAGGCCGCCGGCGGCCAGCACCTTCTCCCGACCCGCTGCCGTCTCGGCGCGGATGCGCGCCTTGCCGGCCTCGTCGTCGGGGTCCGTCAACTCCTGCTTGATCCGCATGTCCGGGTTGCCGCCGAGCTGAATGTCAGTCCCCCGCCCGGCCATGTTGGTGGCGATGGTGACCGCGCCGCTGGCGCCGGCCTGGGATATGATGCTGGCTTCCTGCTCGTGGTAGCGGGCGTTCAGCACGTGGTGCGGAACCTTCCGCTTCTTCAGGAGCGCCGACAGGTGCTCCGACTTCTCGATGCTGACGGTGCCGACCAGGATCGGCTGGCCGCGCTCGCGGCAATTGACGATCAGGTCGACGATGGCGTCGTTCTTCTCGCTGACCGTGCGATACACCTCGTCGTCGTCGTCCACCCGGATGCAGGGCACGTTGGTGGGGATGTCGACGACCTCGAGCTTGTAGATCTCGGCGAACTCGCCGGCCTCGGTCATCGCCGTGCCGGTCATCCCGGCGAGCTTGGGATAGAGGCGGAAATAGTTCTGGAAGGTGATCGAGGCGAGCGTCTGGTTCTCCTGCTGGATCGGCACCCCTTCCTTGGCCTCGAGCGCCTGGTGCAGACCCTCGGAGTACCGCCGCCCCTCCATCATCCGGCCGGTGAACTCGTCGATGATGACGACGCGGCCTTCCTTGACGATGTAGTCGGTGTCCCGGCTGAACAGCTTGTGCGCCCTGAGCGCCTGGTTGCCGTGGTGGACCAGCGAGATGTTGCCGATGTCGTAGAGGTTGCCCTCCTGCAGCAGGCCGGCGTCGCGCAGCAGCCCTTCCAGCTTCTCCACCCCGGCTTCGGTGAAAGACACGGCGCGGGCCTTCTCGTCCTTCTCGAAGTCCTCCTCGACCAAGTCCGGCATCAGCCGGTTCATGCGCATGTAGAGCTCGGAGGAGTCCTCGGCCGGCCCGGAGATGATCAGCGGCGTCCGCGCCTCGTCGATCAGGATGGAATCGACCTCGTCGACGATGGCGAAGTTGAAGGGCCGCTGGACCATCTCCTCCAGCCGGAACTTCATGTTGTCGCGCAGGTAGTCGAAGCCGAACTCGTTGTTGGTTCCATAGGTGACGTCGCAGGCGTACGCCTGCCGGCGCTCGGCGTCGCTGAGCCCGTGGACGATGCAGCCGACGCTGAGCCCAAGGAAACGGTAGATCGAGCCCATCCACTCGGCGTCGCGGCGGGCGAGGTAGTCGTTGACGGTCACGACGTGGACGCCCTTGCCTTCGAGCGCGTTGAGATAGACCGCGAGTGTCGCGACCAGCGTCTTGCCTTCGCCGGTCTTCATCTCGGCGATCATGCCGCGGTGGAGGACGACGCCGCCGAGGATCTGGACGTCGAAATGGCGCTGCCCGAGGGTTCTCTTCGCCGCCTCGCGGACGGTGGCGAAGGCGTCGGGGAGAAGATCGTCGAGGGACGCCCCCGCAGCCAGCCGCTCGCGCAGCATCGGCGTGCGTGCCTGCAGGTCGTCGTCGCCAAGGGCCTCGAGTTCGGGCTCCAGCGCGTTGACGAGGTCGATGTTTTTCCGCAGGGTCTTGAGGAATCGCTCGTTGGCGGTGCCGAACACCCGCCTGGCAATGGCGCCGAACATCCGTTTCCCCGAGAAGACGCAATACGCGGATCGGCGCCAACGTGCCGATCGCCGTGGTTGGCCAACACATAGCTTTGGCACCCGGCGGTGTCAATTGACCCACCGGACATGCGCGCCGCGTGCGGGGCGCGGGAAGAAATCCCGGCGGCGCCCCGCGGCCGGCCCGCGGGTTTAGTGTGACGGGTCAGGCGGGGCGGGTCAGGCGTGGCGGGTCAGGCGTGGCCGGCGAAGTCGCTCAGCATCCTCGGGTCGATGCCGATCTTGGCCATGGCCCGGTCCCACTTGGCGTCCAGGTTGGCGCCGAAGACCAGGTCGTCGTCGGCGGCGACGTTGAGCCAGCCGTTGGCGCGGATCTCGGAGTCGAGCTGCCCGGGACCCCAGCCGGCGTAGCCCAGGGCCAGCAGGTGCCGCCTCGGCCCGCCGCCGGCGGCGATGGAGCGGAGGATATCGACGGTGGCGGTGAGGGCGACGCCGTCGGTCACCATCAGGGTGCCGTCGCGGACGTAATCGGGGGTGTGCAGCACGAAGCCACGGCCGGTCTCCACCGGGCCGCCGAAGTAGACGCGGTCGCTCTCGATGGGGCAGGAGGCCTCGATGCCGAGTTGCTCGAGCAGGTCCGGAAAGCTCAGCGCGTCGAACACCCGGTTCACCACCAGCCCCATGGCGCCTTCGCCGTTGTGGGCGCAGATGTATATGACCGTCCTGGCGAACCGCGGATCCTGCATGCCCGGCATGGCGACGAGAAGCTGCCCCGCCAGGTAAGCGCCGTCGTCCTTTTCGACCACCGTCCTCACCGTCCCAACAACCCTCCGGCAGCCAGCCACCGCAAAAAGCTCAACACGGCCCCGGCCTCGACCGGATTGCCTGCAGCGCCGCCCTCCTCGCGAAAAAGGGCGTGCGCCTGACCGTGGTCGATATGCCCCCGAGGGCGGCGCCATGCCAGGGGCAGCGGCCATGAGCTGGCCATCCTGGACGGGCGGCGGCCGGCCAGCGAATGCTTTTGAATTTGCCGCTGCCGGCGCCTATGTCTGAGCCGCGAGACGTGCCATTTCAACGACCGTCAGGGGACCAACGATGACGATCCAAGTGGGCGACAAGGTGCCGTCGGTAAAGCTGATGCACATGGGCGAGGGCGGCCCCGAGCCGGTGACGACCGACGAGCTGTTCAAGGGCAAGAAGGTCGTCGTGTTCGGCGTCCCCGGGGCGTTCACGCCGACGTGCTCGGCGAAGCATCTTCCCGGCTTCGTGCAGCATGCGGACGAGCTGAAGGGCAAGGGCGTCGACGCCATCGTCTGCACCGCCGTGAACGACGTGTTCGTCATGAACGCCTGGGGCAAGGACCAGGGCGCCGGCGGCAAGGTGCTGATGGTCGCCGACGGCGACGCCGAATTCACCAAGGCCACCGGCCTGGAACTGGACCTCACCGGCAAAGGCCTGGGCCTGCGCAACCAGCGTTTCGCCATGGTCGTCGACGACGGCGTGGTCAAGTCGCTCGCCATCGACGCCGGCGGCAAGTTCGAGCAGACCAGCGTCGAGGCCGTGCTGAAGGCGCTGTAACGCCTCACGACCGCTTAGGCAGCTCGGCGGCGGGGGTGACCCTTCGCCGCCGAAGCGACGATCAGCAGCCTTCGGCTGCAGGCGGGCGCGACCGGTGCCCCGCGACCCCTCCCAGTCCGCGTCGGCGGAATTCTCGGCGGCCGGCCCCGCCGTTCAGTCGCGGATGCTGGCGTCACGCTCCTCGATGCCGAGCGCCGCAATCTGGCCGCAGGCGCGGACGTAGTCGATGGCGCGCGACGAGCCGGCAAGGCTCAGCCTGCCGCCGGTGCGGGCGCCGGGTGCCACGATCTCCACCGCCGCGGCCCGGCGGAACCCGCGCTCCACCTCGGGATCCAGCTCGGTCGCCATGGCGGTCGCGTCCGTCGCGGTCAGCCGCGCCGTAACCGCCGGGCCGCCGTCGAAGCGGAAGGCAACGTCGTACTCCTGCCACTCGCGCAGCCGCCAGGCGGCATGGACCAGCGCCACGCCGACATGCTCGCCGTCGGAGACGAAGCCGAGTGCGATGCGCGAGCGGGGGAAGAAGGCGTGGGCGAGGCAATGGCCCTGACCGGCCTCGTGCACCAGCGACCAGGAGACCGTTCCGGGGATCGGGGCCTCGGCGGCCACTGCCCCGGCCGGTGCGGCCAGGCCGATCGCAAGGGCGACGATCGCGGCGGCCACGATGCCGCCGTTCCGTCGCCCAGGTTTGCGGACGGGATGGCGCTTCGGGTGCGCGGCTGGCCGCATGGCGTGGCTCCTCGAGGATGCTGGCAAGTTCAGGACAACTTGCACAAAGATCGTCGCATGCCCGGGCTTTTCGGGCTGTGACCGCCGTCACCGCCCGACCTTGCAACTCACCTCCCGCGCCAAGCTGGGAAGGCCGCCTGGCGGAGCCGGCTTCCCCGCTCTGGCGCCCGGACCTACACTGGCGCCTTCAGCTAACGGGAGCGAGGCGGGGACATGGAGAGCCGGTGGTCCGATGCCGACGCGGAGGCGGCGGTCGAGCGCTACACCAAGCAGGGCGTGGGCCTGGACCTGGCGCTCAGGACCTACACGACGCGACTGCTCGGCGCCGATCCCCGCCTCGTGATCCACGGCGGCGGCAACACCTCGGTCAAGACCGTCATGCCGATGCTGACCGGCCAGCACGTCGAGGTGCTGTGCGTCAAGGGCTCGGGCTGGGACATGGCCAGCATCGAGCCGGCGGGTTTGCCGGCGGTGCGTCTCGATGCCCTGCGGCCGCTGGCTGAGCTGGACGCGCTCGGCGACGAGGACATGGTCAACGCCCAGCGCGGCGCCCTGCTCGACGCCACCGCGCCAAACCCGTCGGTGGAGACGCTGCTCCACGCCTTCCTGCCGCACAAGTACATCGACCACACCCACGCCAACCCGGTGCTGGCGCTGACCGACCAGCCGGACCCGGCGGCGCTGTGCCAGGAGGTCTACGGCGAGACCATGGCGCTCGTGCCCTACGTCATGCCGGGCTTCGCGCTGGCCAGGCGGGCGATGGAGATCTTCCGCGAGCAGCCCGGCGTGGAGGGCATGATCCTGCTGCGCCACGGGATCTTCACCTTCGGCGAGAGCGCCCGCGAGGCCTACGAGCGGATGATCGAGAAGGTCAGCCTGGCCGAGCAGCGGATCGCGAAAGCTGCGCGGACGACGCTCGCCGGCGTCGCCATGCACCGGAAGAAGCCAAAGTCGTTCGCGCCAATCCGCCTGCCCCAGCAAAGCGCCCCGGCGGCGGCGGTCGCGCCCCTCCTTCGCGGGCTTGCCGCGGAGAAGCTCGGCCCGGGCCGGTACCGAAGGTGGATATTCGCCTTCCGCACCTCGCCGCAGATCCTCGAGTTCGTGGGCGGCAGCGAACTTTCCCGCTACGCCCAGCAGGGGACGGCGACGCCCGACCACGTGATCCGGACCAAGCGCCTCCCGCTGATCACGCCGCCCGCCGACGCCGACGAGATGGGCGGCTTCATCGCCGGCGCCCGTGCCGCCATGGACGATTATCAGGCCGCCTATCATGCCTGTTTCGCCGCCAACAACGCCCGCCAGGCTGTACCCAAGACCGAACTCGACCAGGTGCCGCGGGTGATCCTGGTGCCGGGGCTCGGCCTGTTCGGGGTCGGCGCCACGGCCGCGGCGGCAGAGATTGCCGCCGATCTCGCCGAGACCAACGTCGAGGTGATCGGCGCCGCCGAGGCTGTCGGCACCTTCACCGCGGTATCCGAGGCCGAGGCCTTCGACATCGAGTACTGGTCGCTGGAGCAGGCGAAGCTGGGCAAGGCCGCCGAGAAGCCGCTGGCGCGCCACGTCGTCCTCGTCACCGGTGGCGGCTCCGGCATCGGCGCTGCGTGCGCCCGCGCCTTCCGGGCCGCCGGGGCCGAGATCTGCGTCGCCGACGTCGACGCCGCCGCGGCGGACGCCGTCGCCGCGGCCACGGGCGGCCTCGCGCTCGCCTGCGACGTGACCCGGCAGGACAGCGTCGAGGCGGCCTTCGCCCGGGCCTGCGAGCGCTACGGCGGCGTCGACATCGTCGTCTCCAACGCCGGCCGCGCCTGGCAGGGCCGGATCGGCGAGGTCGACGAGGGCGTTCTGCGCGAGAGCTTCGAGCTGAACTTCTGGGCGCACCAGCGGGTCGCCCAGGCGGCGGTGGCGGTGATGCAAAAGCAGCAGACCGGCGGCTGCCTGCTCTTCAACGCCTCGAAGCAGGCGGTCGATCCGGGCCCGAACTTCGGGCCCTACGGCCTGCCCAAGACGGCGACGGTGGCGCTGATGCGCCAGTACGCCGTCGACCATGGCCGCGACGGCATCCGCGCCTGCGCCGTCAACGCCGACCGGATCCGCACCGGCCTCCTCGACGAGGCGATGATCTCGTCGCGGGCACGCGCGCGCGGCGTCAGCCCGGAGGCCTACATGTCCGGCAATTTGCTGGGCGTCGAGGTGAGCGCCGACGACGTCGCCGCGGCCTTCGTGCACCTCGCCCTGTCGGAGAAGACCACGGCGGCGGTGCTCACCGTCGACGGCGGCAACATCGCCGCCAGCCCGCGCTGAGCGGCCGGCGCGGCGTCCGCGCGCAGGCACGCAGCGAACGTGGCCAAGGCCGGCGGGTTGGTCTAATGTCTCCCTTAGCCTGGGGTCATTGCCCCCTGCTGGCCGGTCCCGGGCTTCTGATGCGCAAGGGGAACAGTAAAGAAATGAAGCACAGGACATTCGCGTTGTCGGCAGGCGGGTTCGCAGCCCTCGGCGCGGTCGCCGTCGCCTCGCTCGTGGCTTCGGCGGCAGAGGTCGTCAGCTACAAGCTCGACGTCAAGCCGATCCTCGAGGCTCGCTGCGTCGCCTGTCACAGCCCCGGCGGCGATGGCTACAAGACCAGCGGCCTCGACCTCAGCACGTACGAGGGGCTGATGAAGGGCACGAAGCACGGACCCATCGTGGTCCCGGGGGAGCCGTTGACCAGCAACCTCAACGTGCTGATCGAGGGCCGGGCGCAGGTGCGGATGCCGCATCACGAGCGGCCGCTGCTGGTCGCCCAGACCGAGATCCTGCGCGAGTGGGTGAAGCAGGGCGCCAAGAACAATTAGCGGCGGCTCGGCTTGCGCCAGGCGGCGCGGTAATCTGGAGCGAACGGCTCGGATCGCCGCCCGCCTCGAGCGAGCCGGGACAGGGTGCCCTCCTGAATCCCGCACGGCGGGACCGATCCGCTCGATCTACCTCCGCGACCCGAACGACGGCCTCATCGAGATCGAAGGGGCGTCCGAGGAGCCCGCCCGTGCATCGCCGGCGCCGGCTACTCCTGCGAGTAGATCTTCTTCAGCGCCGCCTCGATGTCGCCGAGGTTCGCCTTGACCACCGCCTTGTCCGCCTCCGGCGCCTGCTGCGCGCCGATCATGGCGGTGGTGGCGGCGAGCTGGTTCAGCAACTCGGCCCTCTGCTCGGGCGAGAGGTTCGGCGCCGATTCGATCTGCTGACGCACCTCGGCCATCTTCTCCCGCCACTGCGGTTCCTCGGCGTCGAGCTTCACCGCCGCGTAGGCCGCGGTGACCCGCTTCGCCAGGCGGCACCACTGCTCGCCACTGGCGAAACCGTGCTTGCGCACGACGGCTTCCAGCTCGGCGTAGGCCTCGGAAGACCTGACCTTCTCCGGCGGATTGCAGGGGTCCAGGCCCTCGCGCTCTTCCTCCGGGATCATTGCCGCAAGCGCCTCCTCGTGCTTCTCCATGACCGGCTGCAGGTCGCCCATGGCGGAGATGGTCGAGCTGATCAACTCCCCGGTGAGCGCCGGCTCGGCCTTGGCGGCCGCGGGGCCCGCGAAGGCGAGCAGCGCGACGGCGGCAAACGCGAGAACGATCTTCATCAACGAACTCCTTCCGGACGGGCGTTCACGTCCGGCAATCGAGCAAAAAAAGGCCCCGGCAGCGCCGGGGCCGGTTTCTTGGCGTGAGCCTTCGTGCCTCCGCTCAGTGCACGTCGGCCCAGATCTTCCGCTTCAGGGCGTAGAGGAACGCGGTCAGCACGATCAGGAACAGCAGCACCTTGACGCCCATGGCGCGGCGCTGCTCGGTCTCCGGCTCGGCCGCCCAGGCCATGAAGGTGGTGACGTCGCGGGCCTGCTGATCGACCGTCGCCTCGGTGCCGTCGCTGTAGGTGACGACGCCCTCCGACAGCGGCGGCGGCATCCCGATTTGATGCCCGGGGAAGTACCTGTTGTAGTACATCCCCGGCATCAACGTGACGCCCTCCGGCGGCGTCTCCTCGTAGCCCGTAAGCACGGCGTGGATGTAGTCCGCCCCGCCGATGCGCGCCTTGTTGATCAGCGTCAGGTCCGGCGGCAGCGCGCCGTTATTGGCGAACCGTGCCGCCTGCTCGTTCGGATAGGGCGAGATGAACCGGTCGGCCGGCTTCGCCGGCCGGCTGAACGGCTCGCCCTCCTCGGTGCAGCAATCCTGCACCTCGAAGGTCTCGGCCAAGGCCTCGATCTGCTCGGGGGTGAGGCCGATGCCGACGAGGGCGCGATAGGGCAGCAGGTCCATGCCATGACAACTGGCGCACACCTGCTTGTAGACCTCAAGGCCACGCTGCGCCGACGCGCGGTCAAAGGTCCCGAACATGCCGTTGAAGCTCCAGTCCACCTCGGGCGGCGCGGTCGCCTCGGCGGCTTCGCCGGGGCCTGCCGCCACCAGCGAAAGCCCGATGGAGACGGCCGCGGCGGACAGAAGCTGCTTCATCCTGCTCATTCCGCCGCCCCCCGGGCCGGAATGCCGAGGCCACCCGGCGTCACCGCCGCGCTGATGCTCGACGGCAACTGGCGCGGCCGCTCCAGATAGCTGAGCAGCGGCATGACGATCAGGAAGTGGGCGAAGTAGTAGGCGGTCGTCAGCTGGCCGATCCAGATCCAGTGGCCCTCCGGCGGGTTCTTGCCGACCACGCCCAGAACGATGCAGTTGACCAGGAACAGCCAGAAGAACTGGCGGTAGATCGGCCGGAACTTGGCGCTGCGCACCGGCGAGCGGTCGAGCCAGGGGAGGAACAGGAGGATGAGGATGGAGCCGAACATCAAGATGACGCCGATCAGCTTCGCCGGAATGAACCAGATGTCGAAGGTGATCGCCCGGAGGATCGCGTAGAACGGCAGGAAGTACCACTCGGGGACGATGTGCGGCGGCGTCACCAGCGGGTTCGCCTTGATGTAGTTGTCCGGCTCGCCGAAGAAGTTGGGCGCGAAGAAGACGAAGCCGAGATAGAAGATCAGGAACGCGCCCAGCCCGAAGGCGTCCTTGATCGTGTAATAGGGCGAGAACGGGATGGTGTCCTGCGGCCCCTTCACGTCGATGCCGAGCGGGTTGTTCGACTTGTGCACGTGCAGCGCCCAGAGGTGCAGGAACACGAGGGCGAAGATCACGAACGGCAGCAGGTAGTGCAGGGCGTAGAACCGGTTCAGCGTCGGGTTGTCGACCGCGAAGCCGCCCCACAGCCAGATGACGATGCTCTCGCCGACCAGCGGGATGGCCGAGAACAGGTTGGTGATGACCGTGGCACCCCAGAAGCTCATCTGCCCCCACGGCAGCACGTAGCCCATGAAGGCCGTCGCCATCATCGCCAGCAGGATGAACACGCCCAGCATCCACAGCACCTCCCGCGGCGCCTTGTAGGAGCCGTAGTACAGCCCGCGGAACATGTGGATGTAGACGACGATGAAGAACATCGACGCGCCGTTCATGTGCAGGTAGCGGATCAGCCAGCCGTAGTTGACGTCGCGCATGATCCGCTCAACGCTTTCGAAGGCGTGATCGACGTGAGCGGTGTAGTGCATCGCCAGGAAGATCCCGGTGAGGATCATGATCACCAGCACGATCCCGGCGAGGGAACCGAAGTTCCACCAGTAGTTCAGGTTTTTAGGGGTCGGATAATCGACGAGATCGGCGTTCATCATCGAGAAGATGGGAAGCCGATGGTCTATCCAGGCAACGACCGGGTTCTTCCAGGTCTTGTTCGCGTCCATGAGCGTGTCCCTCAGCCGATCCGGATGGTCTGATCGTCGACGAACTCGTAAGGCGGCACCAGCAGGTTGGTCGGCGCCGGCCCCCGGCGGATACGGCCGGACGTGTCATAGTGGGAGCCATGGCACGGGCAGAACCAGCCGCCGAAATCTCCGCGCGGGTCCGACGACTTCTGCCCGAGCGGGATGCAGCCGAGATGGGTGCACACACCGACCACGACCAGCCATTCCGGTTTCTGCACCCGGGCGTCGTCGGGCTGCGGATCCATCAACTGGTCGAGCGGGACCGCTTCGGCGGCTTCGATGTCTTTCTGCGTCCGGTGGTCGATGAACACGGGTTTGCCCCGCCAGACGACGGTGATCCGCTGCCCCTCCTCGATGGGGCCGAGATCGACGCCGGTGCTGGCCAAGGCCAGGGTGTCCAGGGCGGGGTTCATGCTGTGGATGAACGGCCAGGCGGCCAGGGCCGCGCCAACCGCGGCAACGGTTCCCGTCGCCACGAGCAGAAAGTCGCGTCGCGTGACCTCGTCATCAGCGGGGTCAGGTGACGTCGGTGCCGTGTGTGCCATGAGCTATCCTCGATTTATTACTTCCAGGGGCAGCCGTACCGTCCGTTGCCCCCTGGTTGGGACGAAAGCCGCTGCCCCGCGCCGCCGCTCCGTCCGTCGTCCCCTGGTCGCCAGTGGCGGCGGGCGCTGGTCCCGTCGCGGGCCTCGGCCAGTCCTGGCAGCCTGCATCCTCCGCCGCGCGATCCGCTGCCACAGGTGCCGCAGGATGCAACGACTCCGGCGCGAGGGTATAAATTAAAAACCCGTATCGGAAAAGGCTAAAGCACCCGGCCACGGCCATTGCGCGAGCCTTATCAGGACGTAAGGTCAATGCGGAGCACTCGCAACGTGACACGGTTCAATGCGCCTCGTCCTCTATGAACCGCACATTCCGCAGAACGCCGGGACGATGATGCGAATGGCCGCCTGCCTCGGCGTCGGCCTCGACATCGTCGAGCCGTGCGGCTTCCTCCTCGACGACCGCAGGCTGCGCCGGGCCGGCCTCGACTACCTCGACCGCGCTCCGATGCGCACCCACGACTCGTGGCCGGCCTTCCGCCGCTGGCTGGAGGACGCAGCACCCGACACGCGCCTCGTCCTGCTGACGACGCACGGCGAAACCGCCTATACCGCCTTCGCCTTCCGCCCAGGCGACGCCATCATGGTGGGCCGGGAGAGCGGCGGCGTGCCCGAGGCGGTGCATGCGGCGGTGGATGCGCGCCTGCGCATCCCGATGGCGGCGGGCAACCGCTCGCTGAACGTCGCCCTCGCCGGCGCAATGGCGGTGGGCGAGGCGCTGCGGCAGACGGAAGGCTTTCCGGGATGATGGAGGAACAAAAGGCTCGGGCGGCGGCCTGGTTCACCGAGCTTCGCGACCGCCTGTGCGCCGAGTTCGAACGGATCGAGGCCGAAGGCTCGGGCGCCGGCACCGCCCCTGCCCGCTTCGCTCGCAAGGCGTGGGAGCGGCCGGGCGGCGGCGGCGGGGTTATGTCGATCCTGCGCGGGAGCGTGCTGGAGAAGGCCGGGGTCAACGTCTCGACCGTCGAGGGGGTCTTCTCCGAGGCCTTCCGCGCGAGGGTGCCCGGCGCCGCGGAGGATCCACGGTTCTGGGCCTCCGGCATCTCGGTCGTCGTCCACCCCTGCTCCCCGCTGGTGCCGGCGGCGCACATGAACACCCGGATGATCGTCACCACGAAGAGCTGGTTCGGCGGCGGCGCCGACATGACGCCGGTGTTTCCCGACGACACCGACACGGCCACCTTCCACGGCGCGCTCCGGGGCGCCTGCGACGCGCACGGCGAGGACTATTACGCCCGATTCAAGGCGTGGTGCGACGAGTACTTCTACCTGCCCCACCGAAGCGAGCCGCGCGGCGTCGGCGGCATCTTCTTCGACGAGCTGAACACCGGCGAGTGGAAAGGCGACTTTGCCTTCGTTCGCGACGTCGGCCTCGCCTTCCTCGACGCCTACCCGAGTATCGTCCGCCGCTCGATGCGCAGCCCGTGGACCGGCGAACAGCGAAGGGCGCAACTGGTCAAGCGCGGCCGCTACGTCGAGTTCAACCTGCTCTACGACCGCGGGACGCTGTTCGGCCTGCAGACCGGCGGCAACCCCGAGGCGATCTTGATGTCGCTGCCGCCCGAGGTTGCCTGGCCGTAACCGCCCCTGCCGGCGGGGCTACTTGATGCCGAGGATGTCCTTGGCCTCGGCCAGCACCTCGATGGAGCGGTCGTGGTTGCCGGCCTTGTGCAGCGTCTCGCCTTCCGTCCGCAGGGCCTTGACCTTGCCCATCTGCTCGGCGGAGAGATCCGGCTTCTTCGCCAGCGCCGCGTCGATCTCGGCCATGTCGGCCGGGCAGTGGTAGGCAAGGGCGGGGGTTGCGGCGAACATCGCCAGCGCCGCGGCGAGAACCAGTCGTTTCATTTTGTGGAGCCTCCCTGAAGGTCGTTAACGGGCTTCATCATCTCCGGTCTGCCGGACATGGGGACGTACCGCCCACGGCTGCAAGCACGTCCTTATGACGTATTCGCGCGCACGCTTCCGGCGGCGGCGATGAGCGCCCGCAGCCGCCCGAGGCAGGCGTCGCGGTCGGCCGCGAAATCGTTCTGCTCCCACCAGAGCTCGACCGCATCGAGCAGCCGGCCGATCTCCGGCCCGTGCGGCACGCCGAGGGCCAAGGCGTCGCGACCGCGCAGCGGAAAGCACGGCGGCGCCCAGCGGTCCACCAGGTTCAGTCGCTCGAGCCAGCGGCCGTTGCGGCCACGTGCCGGCGGTGCTGCGGCGAGTTCGCCGGCCCAGGCCAGCAGGAGCAGGTCGCGCACGGCCTCGCTGCCGAGGTGGTGGAGGGCGCGGCGAAGGCCGGCCTCGTCGACATCGGCCGGCACGGGATGCGGCGGCGCCAGCATAAGGCGCAGGCGCTCGCTCTGCGCGTTGGAAAGCCGCAGCCGCTCGCCGACCGCCTCCGCCTCGGCCCGGCCGACGCCCGGCGCCAGTAGCGCCGCAAGGCGGCGGACCGGATCGGGGGCGACGCTCTCGAGGCGCACCGCCTTGCTGTCCAGCCAGCTCAGCATCCTGAGCCGCTCGACGCCGCCGGCCTCCGGCAGCACGTGCTCCAGCACCTCGTCGTCGCGCATCAGCGCGAACGCGTCGGCCGGGTCGTTGGCCATCAGCGTGCGGAAGATCTCGACCCGCACCCGCTCGCCGGACAGCGTGCTGAGCCTCGCCGCCGCCGCCCGGCAGGCCGCCAGCGCCGCAGCGTCCGGCGGCTCCCGGCCGTAGTGGGCGTAGAAGCGGAAGAACCGCAGCAGCCGGAGCACGTCCTCGCTGATCCGCTCGCCGGGATCGCCGACGAAGCGGACCCGGCCACGGCCGAGATCGTCGAGGCCGCGGAAGTAGTCGTAGACGTCGCCGTCCGGCGTACAGGACATGGCGTTGATGGTGAAGTCCCGCCGCGCCGCGTCCGCCGGCCAGTCGTCGGTGTAGGCCACGCGGGCGTGGCGGCCGAACGTCTCGACGTCGATGCGGAGCGAGGTGATCTCGAACGGCGTGGCTCCGACCACGGCGGTGACGGTGCCGTGGTCGATCCCGGTCGGCACCACCCGGATGCCCGCCGCCTGCAGAAGGCCCGTCACCGCCTGCGGCGCCGCCGGCACGGCGATGTCGATGTCGCGGATATGCCGCTTGAGCAACGCGTCGCGGACGCAGCCGCCGATGAAGCGAACCTCATGGCCGCCGGCGCGGAGCGCGTCCAGCACCAGCGTCGTCTGCGGCGAAGTCATCCACGGCTGCGGGTGGATCTTGCCGACCGGCCCAGCGGCCTCCTCGCTCACAATCGGGGCGGATCCGCCCTGGTCCGGGGCTTCGCTCACTCGACGCGCCCGGGGATCACCCGGCCGTCCTCCAGGCGCGGCGCAACGTAGGTGCCGGTCGGATCGCCGCCGCGCGACAGGGCGCTGAACACCAGCGAGCCACCGGCGAGCACCAGCCCGGCGACGATGAGCCAGAACCACGGGCCCTCGCGGACGATCGTCGCGAACTTGCGGCCCGAGCCGCTGTCGCGGATGGCGAGCGCCCAGATCAGGTAGAGGACGGTCGGCAGGATCAGCGGCACGAGGTACTGCAGGAGGGCACGGCTCATTGCTGCGACAGCACCTCGTACAGGTTCATCAGCATCCCCGCAGTGGCGCCCCAGATGAAATGCCGGTCGTAGGGCATGGCGTAGAAGTGCCGGGTCGTTCCCTCGAACTCCGCCGAGCACTTCTGGTGGTTGGCCGGGTCCATCAGGAAGGCGAGCGGCACCTCGAACACCTCGTCCACCTCATGCGGGTCGGGCCGCGTCGAAAACGGCGGATGGACGATGCCCACCACCGGCGTGACGACGAAGCCGGTCCGGGTGACGTAGGTGTCCAGGTGACCGATGACCTCCACCTGGCGCCGGTCGAGCCCGACTTCCTCCTCGGTCTCGCGCAGGGCAGTGTCCACCGGCCCGACGTCGTCCGGCTCGATGTGGCCGCCGGGAAAGCTGACCTGGCCGGCGTGGTGGGCAAGGTGCGCGGTCCGCCGGGTCAGCAGCACGGTCAGGCCGTCAGGCCGGTCCACCAGCGGCACCAGCACGGCCGCCGAGCGCAGCGGCCGGAACGGCTCCATGCCGGCGTTCAGGGTGTGGTCGCCGCGCTTGTCATCGACGTCGATGGGGATCTCCGGGTGAACGGGAATGCCGCGCCGGCCGGAGAACCGGTCGACGACCCATTCACGCATCGGCCATGCCCTCATGAATCCGGGTCCAGCGACCCCAGGACGAAGAACCGGCCGGCACTCCAGACGCCGAAGCGGCGCTGCCCCTCGACCGTCTCTTCCACCCCCAGGCCGACCAACTCATAGAATACGGACCGCGTGACGCGCGCCTCGATGCCGTCGTGAAGGTGAAGATAGGGCGAGGGCTCACCCGTCTCAGGGTCATGCTCGACCCGAAGCGGATGGTCGGCGTCCACGGTCACCATCTCGTCGACGTTGCTGCGCAGGCTCAGGACCTGCGCGGCCTCGTCCCCGCAGGCGTAGAGCTCCACCGCCAGAAATGGCGCGTCCTCGACGTCGATCGGCCCCATCTCGGTCGGGGTGATCAGCCAGTACCCGCCAGTCTCGTCGCGGTGCAGGACCGAGCCGAACAGGCACACGAGTTCCTTTCGCCGGATCGGCGAGCCGCGATAGTACCAGACACCAGAGCGATCGATCCGTATATCTAAAGTATCGTAAATGACCCGTCCGGTGCCGGCGGCCGGCACGCGGGCGGCGACGGCCGGAACCGCGGCTTGGTCCGGTCGGTCGGCCGACGGGCGAACGGTCGGTGGGATCGAGGCGTCCTTGCTCATGAACGGGGATGGTACCCTGGAACCGATGGAAGGATTGAACGGCTCTTTATGACATATGTGGCCAAGGTCGAGAATTCTCCGCTGATCGAGCAGATGGAGCGGCTCGGCCAGCAGATCGTCGCCGCCCGCGACGCCATCGCCGCAGTCATCTTCGGCCAGAGCGCGGTCGTCGAGGAGACGCTGGTCACGCTGCTGTCGGGGGGGCACCTGCTGCTGGTCGGCGTGCCCGGGCTGGGCAAGACCCGGCTGGTCGAAACTCTGGGCACCGTCTTCGGCCTGGACGAGCGAAGGGTGCAGTTCACGCCGGACCTGATGCCGGCGGACATCCTCGGCTCCGAGGTGCTCGAGGAGTCCGAGGCGGGCCGGCGCGCCTTCCGCTTCATCCAGGGCCCGGTGTTCTGCCAGTTGCTGATGGCCGACGAGATCAACCGGGCGAGCCCGCGGACGCAGTCGGCGCTGCTGCAAGCGATGCAGGAGCACCGGGTGTCGGTTGCCGGGCACTACCACGTCCTGCCGACGCCGTTCCACGTGCTGGCGACGCAGAACCCGCTGGAGCAGGAGGGCACCTACCCGCTGCCAGAGGCGCAGCTCGACCGGTTCTTCATGCAGGTCGACGTCGATTACCCCGACCTCGACGCGGAGCGGGAGATCCTGCTGGCAACGACCGGGGCCAACGCGCCCGTCTGCAGCCGCGTCATGGACGCCGCGAGCCTGCTCGAGGCGCAACGGCTGATCCGCCACATCCCCGTTGGAGAGAGCGTGGTCGAAGCGATCCTCGAACTGGTCCGCTCCGGCCGACCGGAGACGAGCCCGATCGACGCGGTCCGTCGGCACGTCTCCTGGGGTCCGGGTCCGAGGGCGTCGCAGGCGCTGATGCTGGCGGCGCGGGCGCGCGCCGTCGTTCAGGGCCGGCTGTCGCCGTCGATCGACGACATCGCCGCCCTCGCCCAGCCGGTGCTGCGCCATCGCATGGCACTGTCGTTCGCCGCCCGTGCCGAAGGCGTGAGCGTCGGCGACGTCGTCGACCTTCTGTGCCAGCGGCTGCCATGACGCCGGCAAGGCTGGCCCTGCGGCTTCGAGGCGAGCGCCAGCGGCCGCGGCCGGCGGAGAGGGCGGCGCTCGCCGATGCGGAGGCCATGGCTGCGCCGCTGCCGGCACTGCTCGTCGCCGCCGAGCGTGTGGCTGCGACGGTCTCCCAAGGGGTGCACGGCCGCAGGCGGGTGGGCCAAGGCGAAACCTTCTGGCAGTTCCGCCGCTACGAGCCGGGCGACGCGACGCAGCAGATCGACTGGCGGCAGTCGGCCAAGTCGCAGCGGGTGTTCATCCGCCAGACGGAATGGGAGGCGGCACAGTCGGTGTGGCTTTGGCGCGACGCGTCGGCGTCCATGGCTTGGCGGTCGCGCGCCGACCTGCCATGGAAGAGCGAGCGCGCCGACCTCCTGTTGCTGGCGTTGGCATCGCTGCTGGTCCGTGGCGGCGAGCATCTGGCGCTGCTCGGCAGCGGCACCACGCCGGCCACCGGCAGGCCGGCGTTGCGCCGCCTGCTGGCCGCCCTGGAGCGCGGACGAGGCGCGCCGGACGTGCAAACCGCAAGCGTGCCGCCGACCGAGCCGCTTCCCCGCTTCTCCAGGATCGTGCTGTTCAGCGACTTCCTCCTGCCGCTGGACGACCTGGCCGCGGCGGTCCGCGGCTACGCCCAGCGCGGCGTCCGCGGCCATCTGGTCCAGCTCGTCGATCCGGCCGAGGAGGTGCTGCCCTTCGCCGGCCGGGTGCGCTTCGAGGGCTGCGAGAACGAGGGCGAGATCCTGTTCGGCCGGGTCGAGGCCGTCCGGGAGGCCTATGCGAACGCGGTCGCCGCGCACCGCCGCGGCCTAGGCGCGCTCGCCGCCAGCGTCGATTGGACCTTCGTCGTCCACCACACCGATCAGCCGGCCGAACCGGCGCTGCTCGCCCTGTTCGCGGCGCTGTCCACCAGCGGGCGGTAACGCACCGTGCTGACGCTCGGGCCGATTACGTTCGCGATGCCGTGGGCCCTGGCCGCTCTGGCCAGCCTGCCGGCGCTCTGGTGGCTGTTGCGGATGACGCCGCCGGCGCCGAGGCGCGTCCGCTTTCCGCCGCTCGACTTCCTGGCCCGGCTGGCGTCGAGCGAGGAAAGCGTCTCGCGCACGCCCTGGTGGCTGCTGCTTCTTCGCCTGATCCTCGTGCTCGCCCTGATCCTGGGCTGCGCCCAGCCCCTGCTCAACGCCGAGAGCGGGTTCGCCGGCCAGGGGCCGGTGGTCGTCATCGTCGACGACGGCTGGGCCGCGGCCAAGGACTGGCCGCGGAAGCAGGCGTTCATGCTTTCCCTGGGCGAGCGCGCCGTCCGCGAGGACCGTCCGTTCGTCGTCGTCACCACCGCGCCGGAAAGCGCCGAGCGGCCGGAGCCGACGGCGCGGCTGCTGCCACCGGCCGAGGCCCTCGCCGCCCTGGAGGCGCTTCGCCCCAAGCCATGGCCCACGGATCGGGCGGCGGCGCTGAGCGCCCTGGACGCGGTCTGGGCCGACCGCTCGGGGAGCGGCGAGATCATCTGGCTTGGTGACGGCCTGGAAGAACCCCGAGCGGCGAGCCTGGCGACGCAGGCGGCGCGCTTGCAGCGCTTCGGTCCCCTGCGCGTCGTGCTTCCCGGCCCGGCGGAGACGGCGATGCTGCTTCAATCCGAAGGCGCCGCCACAGGGCCGCTGCTGACGCTGCGGCGGGCGGCGACGGGCAGCGAACGCGAGGTCGGCGTGCTGGCGCTGGCGGACGGCGGGATGGTCGTGGCCCGGGAGACGGCCTCGTTCGCCGCGGAGGCCGATACCGCAGAGGCGCGGTTTTCGCTGCCGCCCGAGATCAACGAGCGGTTCGCCCGCGTCGAGATCGAGGGCGAACAGACCGCGGGCGCCGTTCTTCTTGCCGACGATCGATGGCGGCGCCGCCCCGTGGGACTGGCTTCGGCGGGGCGCGATGGAGGCCAGGGCGAGCCGCCGCTGCTGGGCCAGCTCTACTACCTGGACCGCGCCTTCAGCGGCTTCGCCGAGGTGAGACAGGGAGAGATCGCCGACCTGCTGGCGCGCGAGTTGGCGGTGCTGGTCGTGCCCGATCACGGGCCGTTCGACGGTGCCGTGGCCGGCCGGGTCGCCGCCTGGGTGCAGGGCGGCGGTATGCTCGTCCGCTTCGCCGGGCCCCGCCTGGCCGAGCGGTCGGGCGAAGAGGACCCGCTGCTGCCCGTCCGCCTTCGCCCTGGCGACCGCGTCATCGGCGGCGCGCTGTCGTGGCAGGCGCCGGCGAGGCTCGGCCAGTTCGAGCCGGCGACGCCGTTCGCCGGCCTGGACGCCGCGGAGGACGTGGTGGTCCACCGCCAGGTTCTGGCCGAGCCCGCGTTCGCGGCGGAAGAGCGGGTGTGGGCCCGGCTGGAGGACGGCACGCCGCTGGTGACGGCGCGCAGGAGCGGCGACGGCTGGCTGGTGCTGTTCCACACCACCGCCAATGCCGACTGGTCGAACCTGCCGCTGTCGGGGCTGTTCGTGGACATGCTGGAACGCTTGGTCGCCCATAGCGGCGGCGTCGGCGGCGAGGCGAACGGCACCGGGCCGCTGGCGCCGGTCGCGACCCTCGACGGCTTCGGCACGTTGGGCGCGCCGCCGCCGGGCGCCCGCGCCATTTCGGCAGAGGTCTTCGCCGAGCAGGCCGCCGGCCCACGCCATCCGCCGGGCTTCTACGCACGGGGAGAGCAACGCCTCGCCCTCAACCTCGGCGCCGGCATCACCGAGCTCACGCCTTTGGCGCCGCTGCCGTCCGGCGTCAGCGTCGGCAGCTACGGCGAGACGGCCGAGCGCGACCTTCGTGGCTGGCTGCTGGGCCTGGCGCTCGCGCTCCTCCTTCTCGACCTGGCACTCAGCGCGGCGCTGCGGGGGCTGATCCAGCGCCCCCGACGTCGGGCCGCCGTTGCCGGAGCCGGCGCCAGTGCAGCGCTGCTCCTGGCTCTGGTTGCGCCGAGCCACGCGTCGGCACAGGCCGTGCTCGCCGACGGCAGCGCGGAGCCCGCGGCGCTGACCACCCGCCTCGCCTACGTCATCACCGGCGACGGCCAGGTCGACGCCGTAAGCCAAGCCGGGCTGGATGCCCTGGCGATGATGGTTTCGCGAAGAACCGCGGCAAACCTCGGCCCGGCGGTGGGCGTCGATCCGGCGGTGGACGAATTGGCCTTTTATCCGCTGCTGTACTGGCCGCTGAGCGGCGGCCAGCCGCACCTCGCGCCGGCCGCGGTGGGCCCGCTCGTGGATTACATGCGCAACGGCGGGACCATCCTCTTCGACCTTCGCCAGGAAGACGGTGGGCGCGCCCAGACGCTGCGCGACCTCGCCCGCCGGCTCGACATTCCGCCGCTGGTGCCGGTGCCGGCGGACCACGTCGTCCGCCGCGCCTACTACCTCCTCTCCGACCTGCCCGGCCGGCGGACCGGCGAGACCGTCTGGATCGTCGACCGCGCCGAGCAGATCAACGACGGCGTGACCCCCGTCGTCGCCGGCAGCAACGACTGGGCCGCCGCCTGGGCCGCCGACGACGCGCTCAGGCCGCTGTTCCCGGTAAGTCCGGGTGGCGAGCAGCAGCGCGAGCAGGCCTACCGCTTCGGCATCAACCTCGTGATGCACGTGCTCACCGGCAACTACAAAGCCGACCAGGTCCACCTTCCGGCGATCATGGAGAGGCTCGGCCAGTGAGCGGCGGGATCGCCTTCGCCCCGCTGTTGCCGTGGCCGTTCCTGCTCGCGGCCGGCATCGCCGGTGCCCTGCTCGTCGCGGTGATCGCCTGGAAGCGGGGGCGCGGCTGGCTGGCGCGGGGCCTCACCATCGCCGCGCTGCTCGCCGCCCTCGGTAACCCCCGCTTCGTCAGCGAGGAGCGCGAGCCTCGCCCGGACGTCGCCGTCGTCGTCACCGACCGCTCGTTGAGCCAGTCCATCGCCGACAGGGCGGCCGAGGCGAGCGCGGCCGAGGCAGCCGTGCGGGCCGCTCTTGCCGAGCTCGGCGACCTCGAGGTCAGGCTGGCCACGGCCGGGGGACCCGCCGAGGACAAGACCCGCATCTTCGCCGCCGTCGAAGAGGTGCTCGCCGACGTTCCCCGCGAGCGTCTGGCAGGCGTCGTCGTCATCACCGACGGCCAGATCCACGACGCGCCAGGGCCGCAGCTCTTGCCCGCGGGCGTTCCGCTCCATGGCCTGCTCACCGGCGAGCCCGGAGAGCGTGACCGTCGGCTGAGGATCGACGACGCGCCGGCCTACGGCATCGTCGGCGGCACGGTCAGCCTCACCTACAGCGTGGTCGATCCGACGGCCCCGCCCGCGGGCGGGCAGTCGCCCCCCGTCAGGGTCGCCTTCCGGATCAACGGCGAGCCGGCCGGCGAGCGCGAGGTTGCGGTCGGTGAGGGCAACACCCTTTCGGTCCGGCTCGACCGCGCCGGACCGACCGCGATCGAAGCCACGGTGGAAGCCGCTCCCGGCGAGATCTCGACGCTCAACAACCGGGCGGCGGTGACCGTGAACGGCGTGCGCGACAAGCTTCGCGTCCTCCTCGTTTCAGGGCAGCCGCATCCGGGGGAACGCGCCTGGCGCAACCTGCTGAAGTCGGACGCGGCGGTGGATCTCGTCCATTTCACCATCCTCCGGCCGCCGGAGAAGGAGGAGCTGACGCCGCTGCGGGAGCTGTCGTTGATCGTCTTCCCGGTGCAGGAGCTGTTCGACCGCAGGCTCTACGACTTCGACCTCGTCGTCTTCGACCGCTTCGTTGCCCGCGGCGTGCTGGCCCCCGAGTACCTGAGCCGGGTCGCCGATTACCTGCGGCGCGGCGGCGCCGTGCTGGTCGCCGCCGGCCCGGAGTTCGCCGGGCCGCAGAGCCTCTACTACACCGCGCTGGGTGAGGCCCTGGCGGCGGTGCCGACCGGCGCCGTCCTCGAGCGGGCGTTCCGGCCGCGGGTCTCAGACCTGGGGCAGCGCCATCCCGTCACCTCGGCGCTGCCGGGCGAGCGGGTCTCGGGCGACGCGGAGATCGACGAGACCGGCAGCGGACCCGCGTGGGGACGGTGGTTTCGCCTCATCGAGACCGACGTCGTCCGCGGCTCGGTCCTGCTGGAGGGTCCGGAGGGCCGCGCCCTTCTCGTCGTCGATCAGGTCGGCGATGGCCGGCTGGCGCAGCTCGCCAGCGACCAGATCTGGCTGTGGGGCCGCGGCTTCGACGGCGGCGGCCCGCAGGGGGAGCTGTCGCGGCGACTGGTCCACTGGCTGATGAAGGAGCCGGAGCTGGAGGAAGAGCGGCTGTCGGGGAGCTTCGCCGACGGCCGGTTGCGCATCGAGCGGCGGACGCTGGGAACCGAGCCGATCACCGCGACGGTGACGAGCCCCACCGGCGCGCAGCAGAGCGTCGTTCTGGAGCCCGGCGCAGACGGCCTGGCCCGCGCCGAGGTCGAGGCGGGAGAGGCCGGGCTCTATCGGATCGAGGATCCGGCGCAGGCGACGTGGGCCGCCGCGGGGGCGGTGGACCCGCTCGAACTCGCCGATCTCCGCGCAAGTGCCGACGTGCTTGCGCCGGTCGCGGCGGCGAGCGGCGGCAGCACCGCCTGGCTGCGCGACGGCCTGCCCCGCTTCCGCCAGGTGCAGCCGGGGCAGAGCAGCGCCGGACGAGGCTGGATGGGCCTGCGCCGCAACGACGCCTACACGGTCACCGGCGTGCGCGAGGTTCCCCTGCTTCCGGCACTGCTGGTGCTGGCGGCGGTGCTGTCACCGCTGGCGGCGGCGTGGTGGCGCGAAGGCCGCTGACGCGGGTCATCGGCCAGCCATTGTCGTCAAGCAGGCGACGATAAAGTTCCACTTCTGCCGTTTGTCGCATAAGGCCACGCCACCACCTCGACGTAGAGGCTCGGTGCAACGTGCCCGAGCGGAGACCAACAGAGGAGGAGTGGCGCATGACCCGAGTTCTGGTTCTCTACTACAGCAGCTACGGTCACATCGAAGCCATGGCCGAGGCCGTCGCCGAAGGTGCCCGCAGCGTCGATGGCACCGATGTCGAACTCAAGCGGGTGCCCGAGCTGGTGCCCGAGGAGGTCGCGAGAAAGGCGAACATGAAGCTGGACCAGCGTGCGCCCGTGGCCCAGCCGGCGGAGCTCGCCGACTACGACGCCATCATCTTCGGCACGCCGACGCGCTACGGCAACATGTGCGCGCAGATGCGCAACTTCCTCGACCAAACCGGCGGCCTGTGGCTGAGGGGCGCGCTGAACGGCAAGGTCGGCAGCGTCTTCGCCAGCACCGCGACGCAGCACGGCGGCCAGGAGACGACGCTCACCTCGTTCCACACGACGCTCCTGCACCTCGGCCTGGTGATCGTCGGCCTGCCCTACTCCGCCGCCGGGCAGATGACCATGGACGAGATCTCCGGCGGTTCGCCATACGGCGCGACGACGATCGCCGGCGGCGACGGCTCGCGCATGCCCAGCGCCAACGAGCTCGAGCTCGCCCGTTTCCAGGGCCGGCACGTCGCCGGCATCGCCGCCAAGCTCGCGGCCTGAGGAGGAGAAAGGACCATGGGTCTTCTCATCGACGGTGTCTGGCAGGACCGCTGGTACGACACCGCCTCCACCGGCGGCCGCTTCGTCCGCGCCGACAGCCGCTTTCGCGACCGTGTCACCGCGGACGGATCGTCCGGCTTCAAGGCGGAGGCCGGGCGCTACCACCTCTACGTCTCCTATGCCTGCCCGTGGGCCCACCGGACGCTCATTTTCCGGGTGCTGAAGGGCCTGGAGGCAGCGATCTCGGTGTCGGTGGTGGAGCCGCTGATGCTGGAGCACGGCTGGACGCTGGCGGACGGGGCCGACCCGGTCAACGGCGCCCGCTTCCTCCACCAGGTCTACACTAAGGCCGATCCGGGCTACTCCGGCCGGGTCACGGTGCCGGTGCTGTGGGACCGCGAGCGGCGGACCATCGTCAACAACGAGTCCGCCGAGATCATCCGGATGCTGAACGGCGAGTTCGCGGAGATCGGCGTTCCGGGCCCCGACCTCTACCCGGAGCCGCTGCGCGCGGAGATCGACACGGTCAACGACTGGGTGTACCGCACCGTCAACAACGGGGTCTACCGGGCCGGTTTCGCCACCACCCAGGAAGCCTACGAGGAAGCCGTCACCGCCCTGTTCGAGAGCCTCGACGCCATCGACGAGCGGCTGGGGCGCCAGCCCTACCTCGCCGGCGAGCGGATGACGGAAGCCGACTGGCGGCTGTTCACTACGCTGGTCCGCTTCGACGCCGTCTACGTCGGGCACTTCAAGTGCAACCTGCGGCGGATCGTCGATTACCCGAACCTGTGGGGCTACCTCCGCGAACTCTACCAAGTGCCGGGCGTCGCCCAGACGGTGCACTTCGACCACATCAAGGCCCACTACTACGGCAGCCACAAGACCATCAACCCGACCGGGATCGTGCCGAAGGGCCCCGCGCTCGACTTCACCACCCCGCAAGGCCGCGACCGGATGGCGCCGGCTTCGGACGGCGGATCATGACGGGAACAGGGCCGCGCCCCTCGCCGGCGGCTCGACATTGCACGGATAAGCGGGCTCTGCTACCCTTAATGGGCCGTTAACCGGCACGCGGGGGTCAGGGAGCTTTTCGTTCCGGCGGAAGCGGCGGCAAGGTGCGCGACGGCCTTCCGCCCGACCTCGACGAACTGTCGCCGGCAGCTTAAAAAGCAGCCGGCGGCGTGGTGACACGTTGCGCTGCTCCTGTCGCCGCCCGGTTTTCGGGCGGTCGGAAGGCCTCGTTCAAGACAGCAGCCGATTAGCGCACCGCCGCCCGATGACTTCGGGGGCGGTGCGGCCTTATAGAGCTTGTCCTGCTCGCGCATTTGAAGTGCATCATTTTCTTGTGGTGAAAAATGAAGTTAAGTGATCTTTTCAACGTTTGGAACACGGCACGGCGGCGGCGTACCCAGATGGTCTGCGGCGCCGCTGCTCTTTTTGCCTCGCTGGCGGTCGCCGACGGAGCTTCGGCAGCGGCCTGCACCAACATGCTCAATCCTTCCATTGCGACGCCGCGAGGCTTCGGCGCCGCATATAACCTCTTGACCGCAGCCAAGGAGTTTCTGATACAGGGCACCGAGTGCGCCGGCAGCACGGCGCAGATCAGCGTCGGCAGCGGCTCCGCGGACCAGTACGTCTACAAGAACGCGCTCTACTGGACCGGCTCGGCGTGGCAGGAGCTACCACTATCGGGCTCAACGTTGGTGAGCGATATGTGGTATAAGGGCAGCGCAACCGCGTCGATGCCGCTCGGCGAAACGCCACGGTACGTGCTGGGCTACGTCTGCCAGCGCAATGACGGCAGGTGGAAGTGCGGCTGCAGCGACCAGGAATGCGGTGATGAGCAGTGGCAGATGCAAGCCCTGGCAGACCTAGCCAGCAACCCCGGGAGCCAGGGCTCGTGCATGGCTCCGCCGGCGCTGTCGTCGCCGATGGTGGTTCAGGACGCCTGCCCCGGTGACGTCAACGCCAATGGCCGCGACCTGCTGGTCAAGATGCCCAACAAGGTCTGCTCGGCGCAGCTCAACATCAGCAACGCCCGCAACGTGCACGTCATCGGTGGCCGGATCGAGCTCGGCGCCAACGTCCAGCGGGCCGTGTCGCTGTCGTCCATCAAGGGCCACGCGCATCTCGAGGGCATGCACATCGACGTGATGAACCGCCCCGCCGACGGCATCCGCATCTACAACTCGCCCGACGCGACCCTGACCATCCAGAACACGCTGGTCAAAGGGCTGGGTGGCATTCCCGAGGGAACGCACGGCGACATCATCCACACCCAGGGTGGCGGGCCGCTCAAGGAGTTCCGGGTCGAGAACGTCAGCGGCCTGACCAGCTACCAGGGCATCTTTACCCCGTTCCGCCTGCCGCAGCATGGCAGCACCGGCGCCAAGCGGATCGTCATGAAGAACCTGTACGTGGCCTACGACCCGCGCATGCCGGCATCGCAGAAGCCGCTGATGCTGATGACCTTCGGCAGTGGCAATCCCACCGCCAACCGGTACGGCATGCTCGACTACACGGCGCCGGAAGGCACGACGTTGTCGAACGTGTACGTCGACGGTTCGCTGCGGAACGTTCCCTACTACACCAAGGTCACCGTCCAGCCGAAGCCCGGCGCCGACGGGTGCGCCACCTTCGACGCGGTGCACAAGATCACCGGCAAGGTTTGCGGCGGCAAGCCCAGCCAGGGTACGTTCGCGCCGGAGTCGGCCGTGGGCCTGAACTACGCACGGTCCAAGTTCTGTAATTAGCCAAGGCAGCCACTTGCATCCGGGGCCGGCCGCGTGGCCGGTCCCGGATAAACTGAAATAGGATCATCATGCATCCCGCCATCGTCCCTAATGTGTCCTCACCAAGACAGGCCATGGTCGCGACGGAGACCAGGGCGCGCGGGATCATGACGACGCTCGCCGACTTCCTGCAGATCTTGTGGCGGCGGCGGGCGATCGTGCTCGGCACCATCCTCGTGTCCCTCCTCCTCGCCCTCGCCTATCTCATGACGGCGACGCCGAAGTTCGCGGCGACGGTCAGCCTGCTGATCCAGAACAAGGAGGACACGTTCCAGCAGCTGGCGGTGATCGAGGCCGCCCTCAATGGGACCCAGACCCCTGGCGAGGACGTGGTGACGGAGTTGGAGGTCATGCGCTCCAGGCGCCTGGCCGCCAAGGTCGTCGATGACCTGGACCTCATCAACGACCCGGAGTTCAACGCCTCGCTGGTCGAGCCGAGCACGATGTCGCAGATCATCGGCTGGCTGAACCCGATGCGGCTGGTGGCGCTGGTGATGCCGAAGCCGGACCCGGGGATATCGTCGGAAGAACGGCGAAAGGCTCTCGAGCGCGAGAGCGTGATCGACTCGTTTTCGTCGAACCTCAGCGTCAGCCAGCTCGGGCTGTCGCGCCTGTTCTTCATCTCGTTCATGTCCGAGGAGGCCGAGAAGGCCGCGAAGATCGCCAACGCGCTCGCCGACGCGTACATCATCGACCGGCTCGAGGCCCGCTACGAGGAGACCCGCCGAGCCACCGACTGGCTGTCGCAGAAGATCGCCGACCTGCGCGTCGACCTGAACCAGAAGGAGCGGGTCGTCGAGGAGTTCCGCCGGGAGGCCGGGCTGCTCGCCGGCGCCGGGGGCAGCACCCTGATCACCGAGCAGGTCTCCGAACTGAACGCTCAGCTCATCGTCGCCCGCGCCTCTCGGGCAGAGGCTGAGGCCCGCCTGTCGCAGATCCGCCGCATGGGCCAGCGGCCGGGCGGAGCATCGGCGGCCGCCGACGTTCTCGGCTCGCCGGTCATCATCGCGCTGCTCAACCAGGAGGCGGAAATCAAGCGGTCGGCGGCACAGCTCGCCGACGAGTACGGAGAGCGCCACCCGAGGATCATCAGCGTCCGCTCCGAGTTGCGCGACATCCAGGGCAAGATCGCCGGCGAGGTGGCGAAGGTCGTCCAGAAGCTCGAGAGTGACGTCGGCGTGGCGCAGGCCCGCGAGTCGTCGTTGCAGCAGGGCCTGGAGCAGCTCAAGCGGACGATGGCGCAGACGAACACCGCCGACGTCCAACTGCGCGCCCTGGAGCGCGAGGTCGAGACCAACCGGACGATGCTGCAGTCGTTCATGAACCGCTTCGAGGAGATGAGCGCGCAGCTCGACCTGAACCAGCAGTCGACGGTCCGCGTGCTGTCGCGCGCCATCGGGCCCCAGTACCCCTCGTGGCCGAAGAAGTCCCTGGTCCTGGTCGTCGTCTTCCTGGGCTCCGCCTTGCTCGGCATCGGCTTCGTCTTCCTGCTCGAGCAGTTCGACCGCGGCTTCCGCAGCGGCGAGCAGATCGAAGAGCAGACCGGCGTGCGCTCGCTGGGCATGGTCCCCGCGCTCGAGGGCTCGCGCCGCCGGGTCGGCGATCCGGTCGATTACGTGCTGAAGCGCCCGGCCTCGGCCTTCGGCGAGGCGATCCGCTCGGTCTACACCAGCATCCTGATGGCGGCCGGCGCGGAGAAGACCGGAACCAGCGTCCTGATCACGTCGTGCCAGCCGGGAGAGGGCAAAAGCACCCTGTCCATGTGCGTCGTGCGGATGTTCGCGGCGTCGGGCCGCAAGGTCGTGCTGATCGAGGCCGACGTCCGCCGGCCGCGAGCCAGCGACGCGCTGCGTGTCCCGGCCCAGCCTGGCCTGGTCGAACTGCTGAGCGACCGCGCCGACCTGGCGGACGTCCTGCACAAGGACGACAAGTCGGGAGCCTACATCATCCCGGCCGGCGGCCCGGCCGCGGACCCGACGCACATCCTCGCCTCTCCCGGCGTCCGCTCGGTGGTCGACGCCCTGTCGAAGAACTTCGACCTGATCGTCGTCGACTCGCCGCCGCTCATGGCCGTGGCCGATTCCCGCATCCTCGCCCCGCAGGTGGACAGCACGGTCGTGGTGGTCCACTGGGGCAAGACCCACCGTAACGTCGTCAGCCTCGGCCTGAAGAAGCTGTTCGAGACCGGCGCCCGGGTCAGCGGCGTCGTGCTGGCTCAGGTGGACTCGAAGAAGCACGCGGAGTACGGCTACGGCGACTCGGCCTACTACTACAAGCCCGTCAAGAAGTACTACACCTCCTAGAGCTGGATCAGGCGGGGCGCGGTTCTGCCGCCCCGCCGCCGGCCCTGGACGAGGCCGTCCGGGCAGCCGGCATCCGCTTTCCCGGCGAAGGTGCCGGCTGACCACGCTGGAAAGTCGACGCGGTTGGGAAAAAGCAAGCTCGCCAGGCTGACCTCCCTCGGAGCGAAGGGAATGGCCAGCATCGCCGATCAGGGCGCCGCCGCCGCCATCAGCTTCGTGGCGAGCGTCTTCATCGGCAGGCACATGGGCGCCGAGGCGCTCGGCATCTACGCCATCACCAACGTCTTCGTTATCCTCATCCGGGCGTTCCAGAACAGCCTCGTCCTCGAGCCGATGTCGGTCTTCGGGGCGAAGAAGTCGGTTCAGGAGATGCCGACCTACTTCGGTTTCCTCCTGGCCATGGAGGGGGCGACCGTCGGCGGGTCCACCCTGCTGCTCGCCCTCGGTTCCGCCGCCGCATACGGCGCCGGCTACATCGAGCGCAACCTGCTCTACGCCCTCCTCGCTGCCGCGGTCTACGCCAACCTGCTGTGCTTCCAGTACTTCCTCCGCCGCCAGTTCTACATCGAGCAGCGCCAGTACCTGGCCACCATCCAGTCGGTGACCTACCTGGTGCTGGTGATTGCCGGGCTGGCGGCCATGTGGTGGCTCTCCGACCTGAGTGTCGTCGACGTCTACGTCCTGCTGTCGATCAGCAGCCTGGGCGTCTGCGTCGTCCAGGGGGGCCGGTTCTGGCAACGGCTGGCACGGCCGGCACGCGACGACGTAAGCCGTTACAGGGAGGACCACTGGACCTACGGCCGCTGGGTCCTGCTCGGCGTGCCCTTGGCCATCCTCACCTACCAGGGCTACTTCTTCATCGTCGGCGCGCTGATCTCGGCAGAGGCGGCCGGACACCTGAAGGCCGTGGACACGCTGGTCGCGCCGTTCGCGCAGGTCGCCATCGGCTTGAGCCTCATGCTCGTCCCGATGACGTCGCGGGGGATCGGGAGCATGTCGCTGCGGGCCCAGCAGGTTCACGCGATCCGCATGGGGCTGCCGCTGCTGGGGCTCTCGGTGATCTACGGCGGCGCCATCTTCCTCGGCGGCGAGTATGCGCTGAAGGCACTGTTCGGGTCCGGGATCGAGGAGGCCCTGTCGCTGGTCCAGATCATGGCCTTCGTCCCCTTCCTCCGCGCCTTGCCGCAGCCTGCTGGCATCGTCCTGTCGGCTCTGCAGCGCTCGAACCTTCGCTTTTTCAGCCAGGTGCTGGCCGCCATCGGCACCTTCGCCGTCAGCATTCCGCTGGTCCTCGCCTACGGGCTGACGGGCGCAGCCTGGGGAATGCTGATCTCGCTGGGGCTGTTCGCGTTGAGCCAGTGGGCGTGCCTGCTGTGGCTCTGGCGGCGGATGGCGCGGCGGCAAGGCGAGCCGCTGAGCGCGCAGCCGTCTGAGTCCTGAACGCCGGGCGGAGGGGCCCGCCCCCGCCCCTCGGGCCCAGGCTGCTCAGATCCGCTCGGACAGCCAGATCGCGGCCCGCGAGCCTGCCTTGATCGCCCCGGTCAACACGCGATAGGCGGGAGCCTGCTCGGCGCCGTGGTCGAGGCTCGTCGCCCGATGATCCGCCTCGTCCTGCCGATACCGCTCGCAGAGGTCGCGCAGCTCCGGCTCGTCGTCGCCCAGGGCCGCCACCTGCTTCGCGTAATGATCGTCGATGACCTCCTCCACCGCCGCGGTGCAAGCCATCGCCGCCCGCGAGCCCAGCAGTGCGGTTCCGGCGCCGAGGGCAAAGCCGGCCACGTGCCACAGCGGGTGCAGCAGCGTCGGCCGGACCCGCCTCTGCGGCAGCAGCGTGTTGAACGTCTCCAGGTGCTGGCGCTCCGCCTCCGCCATCTCGCGGATCACCGGGCCGACCCCCCTGTTGCCGAGAACGGCGAGTTGGCCTTCGTAGATCCGCACCGCGCCGTACTCGCCGGCCTGATCGACGCGGAGGATCCGTCGGATCATCGCCTCCCTGGACAGGTCGCCGGGGAGGCGGCGGGGTCCTGCCGGGATGTCGGACGGCGGGCTTTCGGTCATGGGGTCGGTCCCTTTCTGCTCGCGGCGAAGACGCCGCCGAGGCTGACGGCGGCGAGGAAGAGCGAGAACAGCACGTTGTGGCCGGCGAGCGAGAGGCCGAACAGCCGCCAGTCGACCCGGTCGCACGGCTTGAGGTCGGCGGCAGAGAGATCGCGCAGATCCCCGCCGTCGAGCGCGGCCGGAAGCTCGCCGCCGCAGGCCGCGATCGATCCCCACCAGTGCTCCTCGACGCCGACGTGATAGAAGGCGAGCGCCGCGCCCAGCGCGAACACGACGGCGGCCAGCCCCAAGAGGATCGCCGGCCACCGGCTTGCCGGCGCCGTTACCAGCGCGCCGAGCGCGAGCGGCGCCGCCACGCCGTAGGGGACCCGCTCGTAGAGGCAGAGGATGCAGGGTTCCAGGCCGAAGACGTGCTCGCCGAGGAAGGCCATGGCCAAGCCGGAGACGCTCGCTGCGAGGACGAGGGCGGCGACCAGCCGGACCCGGTCGTTGCGTGCAAAGAGTCCCTGCATGGCCGCTGATATAGCGCGCGGCGGTGGTCGCGGCTATCCTGCTGCTTGGCGGGCGACGCACGCCGAAGCGCGAAGAGTTTGACCCGGGCGATTGCCGCGGCGCCATAGCGGCGGATCTGCCGCGCTGCAACACGTTCTTCAACGGTCGGTCAAGGTAGTGCTTTGCCGATCGCCCCGCCGTGCGTAAAATAAAAGCCGATGACCATCCTGGTCCGCGGTCCCCGGCACTTCCCGAAAACATGCCTCACGTTGCCGAGCCGGAGAGGACCGCAACACATCGCAGCAAGTGTGCGTCTGCCCCAAGCTAGGCTCTTTAGCCTTACTTTGATGGAGAGGGTTGTCCGATATGCCTGATGTCAACGTCAATGCGTCGCAGGGGGGCGCGTCGGCGGCCGGCGGCCGCAAGGAGCACGTCCTGATCACCGGCGGTCTCGGCTTTATCGGGACCCACGTGGCGGACGGCTACCTCGCAGCCGGCCACAAGGTAACCCTGCTCGACTCCATGGTCGCCGCGGTTACCGACGGCGAGTGGTACGCGGGCAACCCCGACGCCGAGATCGTCAAGCTCAGCGTCGACGACTTCTTCCGCGCCGGCCACACGATCGAGCCCTACGACCGCATCATCCACGCCGCCTCGCACGTCGGCCCGGCCGGCATCCTGAAGTACGTCGGCAAGCTGGGCTTCGAGATCGTGCAGGCGACCCAGGAGATGGTCGAGGCCTGCATCAAATACGACAAGCCGATGGTGACGTTCAGCTCGGCCGAGGTCTACGGCCGCAGCGGCAACCTGGCCGAAACCGACACGATCCAGGTGCCGGTCGATTACAACTCGCGCATCGAGTACGCGATCGCCAAGACGCTGACCGAGTGCATCGTCGTCAACAGCAGCAAACGCGGCCTGCGCGGCATCATCATCCGCCCGTTCAACGTCACCGGCCCCCGCCAGTCGAGCGCCGGCGGCTTCGTCATGCCGACCTTCGTCCAGCAGGCCCAGTCCGGCCAGCCGCTCACGGTGTTCGCCGGCGGCGAGCAGACCCGGGCGTTCCTCTCGGCGACCGACCTCTGCCGCTTCCTCGTCGAGTTCATGGACAAGGCAATCGCCAGCAAGTACTTCATCTTCAACGTCGGCAACCCGGACAACACGATCTCGGTTCGCCATCTCGCCGAGCGGATCAAGGAGATGACCGGCAGCAAGTCCCCGGTCGTCGATGCCGATGCGAAGAAGATCCACGGCGAGCTCTACGAAGAAGCGCTGTCGATCCACAAGATCCCGGTGCTTCACGCCGCCCGCTCGGTCGGCTGGGAGCCGCGCGTCACCCTCGACGAACTCATCCACGAGACCATCGACTTCTACAGCACCCACAAGGACATGCGGGCGCTGGCGATGGCCGGGCACTAGACGCGCACCGGGCACGGCGCCCGGTCCGGACGATGCTGGCGCGGCTGCCTGCCTCGGTGCAGGCGACCGCGCCGGCCCGCTGCCGGCCCGCCGCCGGTGCCCGTCAGGGTCCATGCCCGTGACCCGATAGGATGACGTGGAATGTCCCTGGCGGCGCGTCGCCGGCCTGAAGGCGTCGGCGCGTCACCTGCTCAACAGCTTGTGCACGGATTGTCGGTTGGGGCGGCAATCATGTGGCGTCATTGCGTGGCGCCAAGCCACGACGCCACCTGGTGCCTCGCCGGCAGGTGCCTGGAGATGCCGTGGATCGCCCACTGGAAGAGCCGGCGCGCACCAGCGCCGGCAACGTAAGGTCGTCGAGCGCGCCGCGCTGGGTCGACAGTGTCCGCGAAATTGACGCCGCCTGGGTACTGCAGACGCTGAAGCGGCGCAAGTGGTTCGTCGTCCTGCCGACGCTGGCGGCGACGCTTCTCGCAGCCTTCTTGATGCTGCTGGTCCCCTCCCGCTACAGCGCGACCACCGAGGTCATGCTCGACACCGCCCAGCAGCAGGTGGTCAACATCCAGGCGGTCCTCACCGACGCACTGCCGGATCAGGAGGCGGTGGACAGCCAGGTCGAGGTGTTCCGCTCGCGCGGCGTGGCCGAGAAGGTCATCACCGCGCTCGGCCTCGACGGCGACCCCGAGTTCAACGAGCTGCTGAGGCCCGCAGGCCCCCTGGAGGCCTTCGGCACGTCGATCCGCCAGTCGATCAACTGGCTGAAGGCGAGCGTGTCGGGCGCCGAGCCGCGGCCGCTGCCGGAAGACATCCGCCGGGCGCAGGAGCGGTCCAACGTCATCGACGCCTTCCTGGAGAACCTCGACGTCCGGCTGAAGGCGCAGTCGCGGGTGCTCCGCGTCACCTACGCCTCCGAAGACCCGGTGAAGGCCTGGCAGATCGCCAACAAGCTGGCCGAGGTCTATCTCGTCGATCAGCTCGACGCCAAGTACGAGGCCGCCAGACGCGCCACCGAATGGTTGACCGAGAAGATCGCCGACCTGCGCATCGACGTGGGCGAGAAGGAACAGGCGGTCGCCGAGTACCGCAGGCAAGCCGGCCTGCTCGCCGGTACGGACGGCAACAGCCTGATCTCGCAGCAGATTTCGGAGCTCAGCGCCCAGCTCATCGTCGCCCGGACGTCGCGCGCGGAAGCCGACGCCAAGCTCGGCCAGGTCCGCCGGTTGGTCCAGTTCCAGGGCGGCGCCGGCGCTGCCGCGGACGTCCTGGGCTCGCCGATCATCCAGGCCCTGGTCGAGCAGGAAAGCACGCTCAAGCGCGACGTCGCCGCGCTGAACGACGAGTTCGGCGATCGGCATCCGCGGATGATCAGCGCCCGCGCGGCGCTGCGCGACATCCAGGCGAAGATGTCGGCGGAGATCGCCAAGGTCGTGCAGAAGCTGGAGAACGACGTCGGCGTCGCCCGGGCGCGCGAGATCGCGCTGCAGGACAGCCTGGAACAGCTCAAGGCGCGGATGGCGCAGTCCAACAGCGCCGAGGTGCAGCTGCGCGCGCTTGAGCGCGAGGCGGCGGCCGAGCGGACGATGCTGGAAACCTTCCTCAGCCGCTACGAGGAGACCAGCGCGCAGACCGACTCGGCGGTGCAGCAGTCGGGCGCGCGGATCATCTCCCGCGCCGACGTTCCCGACAATCCCTCCTACCCGCCCCGGAGCCTGATCGTCGCCACGACCTTCCTCGTCGCCGGGGTCCTGTCGGTCGTGGCGGTGCTGGCGATCGAGCAGTTCGACCGCGGCTATCGCAGCGGCGAGCAGGTCGAACGCGGCCTCGGCCACCGCTCCCTCGGCCTCGTGCCGATGACCCACGGCTCGGCCGGCCGCGGCCAGCACCCCGAGACGTTCCTGCTGAAGAACCCGACGTCGATGTTCGGCGAGGCGGTGCGCTCGGTGTTCACCAGCGTGCTCCTGGCCCCCGACGGGGCGCCGCCGCGAACCCTGCTCATCACCTCGGCGCAGCCGCACGAGGGGAAGACGACGCTGGCCGTCTGCCTGGCGCGGATGCGCGGGCTCTCGGGCAAGCGGACGGTGATCGTCGAAACCGACCTCCGCCGGCCCACCGTCCACCGCAAGCTCGACGTGCCGCGCACGCCGGGCCTCGTCGACCTGCTCAGCGGCGAGGCGCAACTCGAAGACGTGCTGCACCGCGACGAGCGCTCCGGCGCCTACGTCATCCCGGCCGGCAAGGTGACCACCGACCCGGCCGAGCTGCTGGCCTCGACCCGGATGTGCACGGTCCTCGACGACCTGGCCGGGCAGTTCGAGCTGGTGATCCTGGACAGCCCGCCGGTGGTTGCGGTCTCCGACCCGCGGCTGCTGGCGCCGCAGGTGGACGCCACCATCCTGGTGGTGCGCTGGGCTCAGACGCCCCGCGACGTCGCCGCGCTGGCCGCCAAGCAGATCGAGGAGGCCGGCGGACGGCTCATCGGCGTCGTCCTCACCATGGTCGACTCCAAGAAGCACGCCCAGTACGGCTTCAGCGACTCGGCCTATTACTACGGCCCGGTGAAGAAGTACTACACGACCTAGGCGCTTCGCGACCAGGGAGATGCCATAGGCGGCGAAGCAGCAACGTCATCGCGAGCCGCGAAGCGGCGTGGCGATCCAGTAGTGACGGCACTGGATTGCCGCGTCGGCTTCGCCTCCTCGCAATGACGCGTGTTCGTTCCGGGTCAACTTGATCACGTCTTGCTAAACGTGCGCGCGAACCTCCCGGGCCGGCGACCAGCCGCCCCGGGGAGTGGCGCTTCCCGCGCAGCGAGCGGGGGTGAGGGCCGGAAGAGCTTTCGCCGCGAGTGGGTGTGCCGCCTCCCCTCGCGCCGGTTCAGAACCGGCGTTCGGCGAAGACGCCTTTGAGGTGGTCGGACAGGCGCAGCGCCAGCGCGATGATGGTGAGCGTGGGCGTGTTGTTGCCGGCCGTCGGGAACACCGAGCTGCCGGCGACGAACAGGTTGCCCATGCCGTGCGCCCGGCAATGCTCGTTGACCACGCCCTGCTTGGGGTCGGTATGCATCCGGGTGGTGCCCATGTGGTGCCACACCCAGTGCAGCTCGTTCACCTCGTGATTGCTGTGCAGCGGCAGGCTGACCTTGATGGTGCCGATGCCGGCGGCGGCGGCCTTGTCGCGCAGAATCTCGATGGTGCGCCGGACGGTGTGCTGATCCAGCGGCGTCAGGCGCCAGTCGAGGCAGACCTTGTTCATGCCGAGCTGGTCGCGGTGCCGGCTGAGGGTGACCCGGCTGTCCGGGTTGGGCGCCGGCTCGATCAGCGTCATCATCTGGTAGTGGTGCAGCAGGCGCCGGCTGCGCGACAGGTAGCCGAGGGTGAACATGGTCACGTTGCCGGCGTCGAGCAGCATCTCGCCCAGGCCCTTGACCAGGTTCTTCGGCACGAAGCCGCTGCGTGCGTCCTTGTAGAAGGCCTTCAGCATCTCGGTGCCGGCGCAGTGCTCGCCCATGAAGACCGACTCGATGAAGGTCGCCGAGTCAAGAATCTTCTCGCGCTCCTGCATGCCCTCGCCGAGCTCGATCTGCGCCGCCACCGGCAGGCGGACGACCGCGTACTTGGTGTCGTGGATGTCGGCGGAGGCCTGAGGATCGTTGAAGGTGATCGTGCCCGACGGGAAGGTCGCGTGCTCCATGAAGAAGCGGCCGACGAGGCCATAATCGTTGGCGAGACCATTCGGGTTGGTCGTGTTCGACGCCAGCAGCAGCCGGGCGTTCTCGATGCCGCCGGCAGCCAGGACGAACACCTTCGCTGACACCCAGAAGCGCCGGCCGTCGAGGCAGGCGACGCGCACCCGGGTGACCTTCTGCCCGACCTCGTCGGCCTGGATATCGACGACGTTGGCGTAGAGGTAGACCGAGATGTTGTCGCTGGCCTTCAACTCGTCGCGAAACACCTGGCCGAACCGCCGCCGTTGCTTGTTCGTTTGGATCATCCGGGTGACGATCTCGTTGTTCGGGAACGGCAGGATGCGCAGGTTCGCGCCGTTCAGCTCCTGCTCCCAAACGTGCGGATCGTACTTGCCCAATGGCAGCCCGCAGACGTCGTGGGCGCGGTCGTAGTAGGGCTCCAGCTCCTCGGCGGTGAACGGCCAGCCGCTGTAGGGAACCCAGTCGCGCTTGGTGAAGTGGATGGGGTTGAATGGCCTGGAGAAACCGCCCCAGCAGTTCGTGCTGCCGCCGAAATACCGCGACCGCGTCGTGTCGAGTTCGTAGGGGATGCCGACGCTTTCGCCCTCGTAGAGGGACTGCGTCTGCCGTTCCGCTTTCAGCCCGCCGCTCTCCAGCAGGCAGACACGGACCGGCTTGCCGTCGAATTCGCGCGCCAGCGAGATGCCGCCGGCGCCGGCGCCGATGACGCAGAGGTCCGTCTCGATATCGACGTTCTCGTCGACCGTTCGGGCATCAATGAACATACGCGAACCTTTGGCTCCTCGCCTCGCTCGAACTGCCTTCACCTCCGCCCGCGGCCGTCCTCGCACGGGCAGGTGAGCATCGGTGTTTCCACCCGCCCATCCTTAAGCCGATCAGCCGACGCACGCGAGCGTGATATCGGCACCGTGCCCGGCCGCTTTTCCGGCTTCGCGCGGCTGGGGGGAAGGTGCAGGGGACATGGTCGCTAACGCCTGAGGGCAAGAATCCGCGGTACGCCTAGCCTACTCCCTTGGTCGTGTCGTTTTGGTTGCCTCGCATGGACACGCGGGGCCTCTAGGGACGTGACGGTACCAGTTTAAGTTCAAGCCGCCTTGGGGTCCACAAGGTTCGGTGGCCACGGTCGGTTTCACCAACCGGTGCGGGCACGGCCGCAACGCCGACCCCGGGACGAACCAGGATCTTGGGCAGCTCGGTGGACTTTCGGCTCGTCGGCGCCGGCTTACACCTGCGCCGGCTCGGACGCCTCTTCCGGCGTCTCCGCGCCGGCGGCCTCGACGACGCCCTCGTCGGCCGAAGCATCGTCGGAGCCCGGCCTTCGCGGGGCCCGCTCGCCGCTCGCCTTTTCGGCCGCGCTGATGATGCGGTAGTAGTGCTCGGCGAACTGGTAGAAGCCCTCGGCCGCCACCGGGTCGCCTGCGGACGCGGCGTCTCGGCCGAGCACCAGGTACCGGTCGAGCACCTGTTGCGCCGTGCCGCGGATTTTGCCGTCGGGACCGCTGCTCTCGAAGGTCTGCGATTTCAGCGATTGCGGATTACGGCGCCCGTTGCCACGGTTACGCCCCCGCCTGGTGTTCGTAGTGTGTTTCATTGCACCTGTTGACTGTCAATGACGCCGATAGCCGAATGAACCGCTTCGCGCCTGCGCCCGCTGGGCAACCCTCAGCACGGTGTGCTTCGGGCCGTGTCGTAGCTGCGGGGCTAAGGGTCGGACGGCGGCAGCCAGGAGACGTCGGCTGGCGCGGCTCTCTTCCCTCCGCGCCAAGGTAGTCGGGAACCATTTGGCTTCCAAGCCATATTTTCCCGGTTTTGCTTCCGCAGGCGATCACGCCGGCCTGAACCCCAGACAGCGCTCGTGGCCGGCGAGGTCATGTCCCACCCCGATCGGCTCGAGGCCGCCCGCAGCCACGAGCCGCGTGACCGCATGCCGCTGGCCCGAGCCCAGCTCGAGGACCGCGAGGCCTCCCGGGCCAAGCAGCCTAGCCAGACGCGGGGCCAGCGCCCGGTAGGCGTCGAGGCCGTCGGGCCCGCCGAGGAGGGCCGACCGGGGCTCGAAGCAGCGCACGGTCGCGTCGAGCCCGGCGAAGCCGTCCGCGTCGATGTAGGGCGGGTTCGAGACGATCAGGTCGAACGGCCCCGTCAGCCCGGCGCCCCAGTCGGCGCAGGCGAAGCCGCAGCGGCCGTCGAGGCCGAGCCTTGCCGCGTTGGCCTGCGCGAACGCGAGCGCCGCCTCGGAGCGATCGACGCCGACGCCGGCGGCCCGGCGGCACTCGTGGAGGAGCGCGAGGAGAAGACACCCGGAGCCGGTGCCGAGGTCGAGGATCCTCAGCGGCCGCGTCGTGTCGCGGAGAAGGCTCAGCGCCGTTTCGACGACCGCCTCGCTGTCCGGCCGCGGGATCAGGACCTCGGGGCCGACCGCGAACGGCAGGCTCCAGAACTCCCGCTCACCGACGATGTAGGCCAGCGGCTCGCCCCCGCAGCGCCTGGCGACGGCGGCGTCCACGGCCGCCGCGGCGGCGGCTTCCACCGGCCGCCGCGGATGCGCGAACAGCACCTCCCGCGATAGGCCGAGGGCGTGGCCGACGAGGAGGCGCGCCTCCAGCGCCGGCAGCGGGACGCCCCTTGCTGCCAGATCACGGGCCGCCGAGCGAACCAGGTCGCCCGCGGTCGCGGCCGCTTCGGTTGCCGTCCTACCGGTCGCGATAGCCTCGATCCTCAATCCGCCTCCGCCAGCCGGGCCGCCTGGTCCTCGGCGATCAGGGCGTCGACGATCTCGTCGAGGTCGCCGTCGAGCACCTGCTCCAGCTTGTGCAGGGTCAGGCCGATGCGGTGGTCGGTGACCCGCGACTGCGGGAAGTTGTAGGTGCGGATCCGCTGCGACCGGTCGCCGGTGCCCACCTGGCTCTTGCGGCTCGCCGCCCGCTCGGCGTCCGCGCGCCCGCGCTCCAGGTCGTAGAGCCTGGCGCGGAGGATCTTCATCCCCTTGGCCCGGTTCTTGTGCTGCGACTTCTCGTCCTGCTGGGAGACGACGATGCCGGTGGGGATGTGGGTCAGGCGAACGGCGCTGTCGGTGGTGTTGACCGACTGCCCGCCCGGGCCGCTGGAGCGGAAGACGTCCACCCGCAGGTCCTTCTCCTCGATCTTGATGTCGACCTCTTCGGCCTCGGGGAGGACGGCGACGGTCGCAGCCGAGGTGTGGATCCGGCCGCTCGCCTCCGTTTCCGGAACCCGCTGGACCCGATGCACGCCGGATTCGAACTTCAGCCGGGCGAACACGCCGCGCCCGGCGATGGCCGCGCTCGCCTCCTTCAGCCCGCCGATCCCGGTGTCGTTGCTGCCCAGGATCTCGAACCGCCAGCCCTTGATCTCGGCGTAGCGCTGGTACATCCGGAACAGCACCGCGGCGAACAGCGCCGCCTCCTCGCCGCCGGTGCCCGCACGGACCTCGAGGATCGCGTTCTTCTCGTCGGCCTCGTCCTTGGGGATCAGCAGCAGGCGGACCTGCCGCTCCAGGTCGGCGAGCCTGTGCCTCGCCTCATGCAACTCCTCGCGGGCCATCTGCCTCAGCTCCGGATCGCCGCACTCGTCTTCGACCATGGCCTCCAGCTCGGCAACCTCCGCGATCGCCCGCCGATAGGCCTCGACGGCGGCCACGACCGTCCCGAGATCGGAGTATTCCTTCGACAACCGCGCGAACTCCTCGCCGCCAGCGGTCTCGGGAAGCGACAGTTGCGCGCCGATCTCGCCGTAGCGGTCGAGCAGGCGGTCGAACTTCTCCTCGAGCGTCATTCACGTTTCTCCCCGGGCCCGTCGTCGAGCGAAAACAGGGTCCGCAAGGCGCGGGCGATGGCGTCCAGCTCCTTCGCGTCCGGACCGCCTTCGGCGGCGGCGGAGCGCAGGGCGGTGGACGGCGAGTGCAGCAGGCGGTTGACGAGCAGGCGGGTCGCCTTCTCCGCGTCGCCGCCGGCGTCGTCGAGGGCGGCCTGACGCGACGCCTCGAAATGCCGGCGCAGCGCATCGAGCACCGGCACCGCGGCCCGCTCCGCCCGCCGGCGCAGGAATGCCCGGACCTCGTCGTCGATGATGGCGCGGGCGTCGCCGGCCGCCTTCTCCCGCGCCTCCAGGCCGACCCGGGCGACCTTTTCGAGGTCGTCCAGGGTATAGAGGAAGGCCGCGTCGATGGCATCGACCGCAGGATCGACGTCGCCCGGCACCGCCGTGTCGATCAGCAATATGGGCTGGTAGCGCCGGGCCCGCAGCAGCGCCTTCACCAGCTCCGGGGTGAGCACGTGACGGCGGCCGCCGAGACAGGTTACGACCACGTCGGCGCGGGCCAGTTCGGCGACCTCCAGCGGGTAAGCGGCGACGTGGCAATCGAGCAGCCGCGCCGCGGCCTCGGCGCGGGCGGCTTCTGGATGGGCGACCGATAGGTGGGCGAGGCGCGCCGAGCGCATGCCCTCGGCAATCATCTCGCCGATCTCCGACATGCCGACGACGAGCCCCCGCACTGCCCTGGGGTCGCCGTGCACCTGCTCGACCAGCCTCGCCGCCGCCGCCACCAGAGACACCGGCGCCCGGCCGATGCCGGTCCGGCTGCGTGCCTGCTTGGCCGCGGCGAAGGCTGCCTGCAGGAGGCCGTCGAGGCTCTCGCCGAGAAGCCCGGCCTTGCGTGAGAGGCGCCAGGCATCCTTGAGTTGCGCGGCAACGTGCGGATCGCCAACGACGGTGCCGTCGAGGGCAGCGGCGACGGCGAACACGTGGCGCACCGCCTCCTCGCCGGTGAGGACGTAGAGGTGCCGCTCTGCTTCCGCCGGGCCCATCAGGGCGAAGTCGGCGAGCACGGCGATGATGCGCCCGACGGCACCGCCATCCTCGCCCTCCAGGGCATAGACCTCGACCCGGTCGCAGGTCGAGAGGATCACGGCCTCGGCCACGCCCTCAGCCCGCAGCCGCAGCAGCAGGCCTTCGACCGCCGTGGGCTCCGGGATCAGCCGGTCGCGCGCGCCGAGCGAGCTGGAGCGCGGGTTGGCGCCGACGACGATGAGGTTGTCCATCCGCGAACCGCCCTCGCCGTGCTAGCGAAAGCGGGCGAGGTGCTCCGCCAGCGCCGCGAGCGCGACCTCGTCCTGCTGGCCGCTGTCGAGATCGCGGACGGCGACTCGATCGCGGGCCAGCTCCGCCTCGCCGACGATCACCGCGGCCCGGGCGTTGATCTTGTTGGCGCGCTTCATCCGCTTGCCCATGGCGCCGCCGTAGCCGAGGTCGATGGTCAGGCCGCCGGTGCGCAGCTCATGGGCGAGGCGCAGGGCAGCGGCATCCTGCGCCGGGCTCTGCGGCACCACGGCGATCGGCCTCGGCTCCGCCGGCGGTTGCTTGCCGTGCTCCTCGATCAGCATCATCAGCCGCTCGACGCCGGCGGCCCAGCCGATGCCCGGCAGCGACCGGCCGCCGATCTGCTCGGCCAGGCCGTCGTAGCGGCCGCCGGCCAGCACCGTTCCCTGGGCGCCCAGCGCTTCGGTGACGAACTCGAAGGCGGTGTGGGAGTAGTAGTCGAGCCCCCGAACCAGCTTGGGATTGATCCGGTAGCCGATGCCGAGGGTGTCGAGGCCGGCGCAGACGGCGGCAAAGAAACCCTGGGACGCCTCGTTGAGGCTGTCGAGGATGGAGGGCGCTCCGGCCACCACCGCCCGGTCTCCCGGATCCTTCGAGTCCAGGATACGGAGCGGGTTGCGCTCGAGTCGGGTGCGGCTGTCTTCCGACAGGCCGTCTCGATGCTGGGCAAGGTAGGCGACGAGGCCGTCGGTGTAGGCCCGCCGGCTGTCCGGGTCGCCCAGCGTGTTGATCTCCAGCGTCACGGTTCCGCCCAGGCCCAGCGCGGCGAGGACGTCCGCCGCCAGCGCGATGCACTCGACGTCGGCGGCCGGCTCGGCGACGCCCAGGAGCTCGGCGCCGACCTGATGGAACTGCCGCAGCCGCCCCTTCTGCGGCCGCTCGTAGCGGAACATCGGGCCACGGTAGACGTACTTCAGCGGGCCCTGCTGGGTCAGCCCGGCGGAAAGCACGGCGCGGACGACGCCGGCGGTGTTCTCCGGGCGCAGGGTGAGGCTCTCGCCGCTGCGGTCGGCGAGCGTGTACATCTCCTTCGTCACGATGTCGGAGGTGTCGCCCAGGGTGCGGGCGAAGATCTCCGTGAACTCGAAGATCGGCGTCGAAATCTCGCCGTAGCCGTAGCGGCCGGCTACCTCCATGGCGGTCGCCTCGATGTAGCGCTGCTTCCGGCTATCGGGCGGGAAGTGGTCGCGGGTTCCGCGGACCGGGCGAACCTCGGCCATCAGCAGGACCCGCCGGCGTCGGTACCCTCACCCTCCCGCTCCCGCGGGTCCCTCCCTCTCCCGCATGCGCGGGCGAGGGCAAGGTCGTGGCGGAGGTGCCGGTCGGCTCCCTCTCCCGCGCGCCGAAGGCGCAAGTGGGAGAGGGTCGGGGTGAGGGCGTTTGCGCCGCTGGATCGGCTTTTCACTGGCGGCGAAGCGCGCTCCGCTATGGCTAGGGGCACCTGCGTCAGCCGGTGACGGCGGGCGACAGCGGCGCCTCGCGCTCGTTGCCGCCGGCCGCCGCCCCGGCGTCGCCGCCGTACCGGCTCTTGACGTAGTCCTCGACGATGTCCTCGAACTCGCGGGCGATCTGCGCGCCGCGGAGCGTCAGCGCCTTCCGGCCGTCGATGAACACCGGCGCCGCCGGCTCCTCCCCGGTCCCGGGCAGGCTGATGCCGATATCGGCGTGCTTGCTCTCGCCGGGGCCGTTGACGATGCAGCCCATGACCGCCACCGACATCGTCTCGACGCCCGGGTAGCTCTCGCGCCACACGGGCATGCGGGCGGCGATGTAGCCCTGGATGTCTTCCGCCAGCTCCTGGAATACGGTGCTCGTCGTCCGGCCGCAGCCCGGGCAGGCTGTGACCATCGGCGCGAACGAACGCAGCCCCATGACCTGCAGGATCTGCTGGGAGACGATGACCTCCTCGGTGCGGTCGCCGCCGGGCGCCGGCGTCAGCGACACTCGGATGGTGTCGCCGATCCCCCGCTGCAGCAGGATGGCAAGGCCGGCGGTCGAGGCGACGATGCCCTTGCTGCCCATCCCGGCCTCGGTGAGCCCCAGGTGCAGGGCGTAGTCGCAGCGCTCGGCGAGCGTCGTGTAGACGGCCACCAGGTGCTGAACGTCGCTCACCTTGCACGACAGGATGATCTTGTCGCGGCCGAGGCCGATCTCCTCGGCGCGCGCCGCCGACTCCAGGGCGGACACCACCATCGCCTCGCGCATCACCATGTCCGCCGGCGACGGCGACGATGACGCCGCGTTGGCGTCCATCAGCCGGGCCAGCAGCTCCTGGTCGAGGCTGCCCCAGTTGACGCCGATGCGGACCGGGCGGTCGTATTCGAGCGCGGTCTCGATCATGGCGGCGAACTGGCGGTCGCGCTTCTCCCGAAAGCCGACGTTGCCGGGATTGATCCGGTACTTGGCCAGCGCCTCTGCGCAGGCGGGATGGCGTGCCAGCAGCGCGTGGCCGATGTAGTGGAAGTCGCCCACCAGGGGCACATGGACGCCGCGTGCTGCCAGCCGGTCGCGGATGTGCGGCACCGCGCTGGCGGCGGCGTCGCGATCCACCGTCACCCGCACCAGCTCGGAGCCGGCGTTCGCCAGCGCCTCGACCTGGGCGACGGTGGCGTCGACGTCGGCGGTGTCGGTGTTGGTCATCGACTGCACGACGACGGGCGCGCCGCCGCCGACGGTGACCCCGCCAATCGTGACCGGGACGGTCCTGTGCCGCACGACGCCGCCGGGCGGGTTGGGCATGACGGGAGGCTCCTTGCGAGCGGACGGAGGCGGCAACGGCGCCGCCGGGGTCAGACCTTGCCAAACCCCGGGGGCGGCGGTCAACGGGACTTCGCCGAGCGGCGACCGCGCGCTCGCCGCCGTAGCATCAGCGCGCCGCCATGTTCTGCAACGCGTCGGGGCGCAGCACGATGTTGTTCCGGACCACGCCGACAGGGCCCAGGGCGGGCAAGGGCCGGCCGTCGACGACGATCTCGATGCCGCCGGCGTTGCCCGTGCGCAGCGTCAGCACGGGTGACGCGGCGACGGGAAGGCTCTCCCCGGCCTTCATCAACCGGCTCTGGACGGCGCGGCCGCTCGGGTCGCGGAGCTCGATCCAGCTGTCGGCCTTGGCCCTGATGACGATGCCCTCGCCCGCCTCCGCCGCTGCCGCCACCGGAGCCTGGCCGGGAGGAGCCGCCGCAGCGACCTCCGGCTGCGGCGCCGGTTTGAGCGACGCCGCCTGCAGGACGAGGCCGCGCTTCACCGCGCCGACCTCGCCCAGGGGCGGCACCGGCTCGCCGTCGACCAGGATCTCCAGGCCGCCCGCGTTGCCGGTCGTGAGCCGCAGCACCGGGCTCTCGGCCACCGGCAGGGTTTCGCCGGCCGAGAGCACACGGCTCAGGACGACCCGGCCGCGCGGGTCGCGAAGCTCGATCCAGCTGTCCCCCTTGGCCCTCAGCGCCACGCCCTTGGCGGGCTCGGCGGGAGCCGGTGCGGCCGGCGGCTCGAACACCGCCGCAGCGTCGCCCGGCACATCCGCGGCGCTTGCCGCAGCCGCCGCCGCGGATGGCGGTGCGGCGGCCGTGTCCGGCTGAGCGCTTGCCGCTGGCGCCGGAGACGGCGCGACCGGTTGCGCGACCGGTTGCGCGACCGGTTCTGCGGCGGGCGCACCGGCGACGGCGGCCGGGTCCGCTACCGGCGCCGCAGGCGGCGTTGGACCTTCGGCCTCGACCGCGGGGGAAACGGCGGCAGGTGCCGGGACGGCCGGCGGCACCGGCTCCAGCCGCTCCGGAACGGCGGAAACCAGCTCCTCGACGCTGTCGCTTCCCGGCGACAGCATGTACCAGGCGCCGTAGGAAACCGCCGCAAGCAGGACGCTGACCACCAGCAGCGCCGCCTTCGGCGTTCCCCGCTCGGCCTCGGGAACCGGGAAATGGAGGTCGCCGCCGATCTTGCGGCCGAGGGTCTCGAGCTTGAACTGGCGGAGCGCTTCCGTCGCGTCCAGGCCCAGGTATTCCGCGTAGGCGCGGACGAAGCCCGCGGCGTAGGTCGGTCCGGGCAGATCCTCGTAGCGGCCCTCCTCGATCAGCGAGAGGTAGGTCTTGCGGATATGCAAGGCCTCGCCGACGGCCGTCAGGTCCATCCCCTTGCGCAGCCTGTGATCGCGAAGCGTGGCGCCGACGCCGGATTGCACGTGGCCTGCGGTTCCAAAGTTACCCATGTCGAAAGTGGCCCTTACTACAGCAACAGTTGGCTCTGCCCCGCGAGCCCTGCCTGTCGTGCTTCATCGAGTACAGCCGGGTTCCTCCCAACACACCCATTGTTCGGCTAGACGCGCTCTGACAATGACGGTGCGGTAACGTGGATGCAAACAGGATCGCGGCTACAGCATGACACCGTGATCGACGGCGTAGGCCCTGAGCTGCTCGCGGACGCTGCGCTGGCGGCCGGCGCAAAGAGACGTGACGAAGCTTTCCAGGGCGGCCAGGCGCAGGCCCCGGATCGTGGCCTTGATCGGCCCGACGGCCGGCGGCGACATCGACAGGGTGCGAAAGCCGATGCCGAGCAGCGCCATGGCGCCCAGCGGCCGCGCCGCCATCTCGCCGCAGACGCTCACCGGCACCCGGGCTGCCTGGCACTGCTGCAGGATCAGGCGCAAGGCGCCCAGCGCCACCGGCGACAGGCTGTCGTAGCGCTCGGACATCTGGTAGTTGGCCCGGTCGCTGGCGAACATGAACTGGAACAGGTCGTTGGTCCCGATCGAGATGAAATCGACGAGGCCGAGCAGCTCCGGCAACTGGTAGATCAGCGCCGGCACCTCCAGCATGGCGCCGACCTGGACCCGCCGCGGCACCGGCCCGCCGCGCCTGCGCACCCGCGCCAGCTCCATGTCCAGAAGCGACCGGCCGTAGCGGAATTCGCTGACCTCCGTCAGCATCGGGAACATCAGCGAGAGGTCGCGCTCGGCCGCGGCAAGGATCAGCGCCCTGAGCTGCTGGCGCAGCATCGCCGGCCGGTCGAACGACACCCGGATGGCGCGCCAACCCATGGACGGGTTTTCCTCCTGGCCGCTCGGCCAGTACGGCATCACCTTGTCGCCGCCGACGTCGAGCGTGCGGAACACCACCGGCTTGGACCCCGCGTACTCGAGCACCTTGTGGTAGATCTGCCGCTGTGCCTCCACGTCCGGCAGCTCCGGGCGGACCATGAACGGCACCTCGGTGCGGTAGAGGCCGACGCCGTCGATGTCGGTCTCGGCGAGGTGCTGCAGGTCGATCAGCAGGCCGGCGTTGATGTTGACGCTGATCTGCACGCCGTCGAGGGTGACCGCCGGCAGGTCCTTAAGCGCGGCGTAGGCGGCGCGGCGCTGGTCGCGCGCCTCCAGGCTCTTGATGAACAGGGTGCGGACGTCCTCGCTGGGGCGCACCAGGACCTGGGAATGCTCGGCATCGACGATCAGCCGGTCGCCATGCTCGATGCGGCTCATCGCCTCGCGCACCTGGCCGACGACGGGGATGTCGAGGGCGCGGGCGACGATGGCGAGGTGGGAGTTGGGCGAACCTTCCTCCAGGACCACGCCGCGCAGCCGGCGGCGGTGGTAATCGAGAAGCTGCGCCGGACCTAAGTTGCGGGCGACGAGGATGACGTCCTCGTCGGCCGGGATGGTCGCCCCGCCCGGCTCCGCGCCGATCAGGTGCTGCAGCAGCCGGTCGGCAAGATCCTCCAGATCGTGCACGCGTTCGCGGAGGTAGGGGTCCGAGACCTGGCTCATCCGCGCGTGGATGTCGTCGTTGACCTTCTGCACCGCCGCCTCGGCGGTCAGCCCGGTGTTGATCGCCTCGCCGATGCGCCGCAGCCAGCCCACGTCCTCGGCGATCATCCGGTAGGTCTCGAGCACGTCGCGGTGCTCGCCGTCGCCGCCGATGGCGGTGGAGCGCAGCATGTCGTCCAGCGCCCCGTGCATGTCGGCGACGGCCTGGCGCAGCCGCTCATGCTCGATGCGGGTGTCCTCGGCGACGATCTTGCGGATGGAGAAGCGGGGCTTGTGCAGGACGGCGACGCCGAGCGCGAGGCCGCTGTGCAGGCGCGCGCCCTCGAGCCGCGTGGGCGTCGCCGCCACCGTCTCGGCGGGGAGGAGGTCGGCGCGGTCGACGGTGATGCCGCTCGCCACCATCTCGGCGAGGACCATCGCCACCGTCTGCAGCGCCTCGATCTCCTCGTCGGTGTACTGCCGCTCCGCGGTGTTCTGCACCGCGAGCACGCCGACGACGCGGCCGCCGCGGAGGATCGGCACGCCCATCAGTGCGTGATAGGCCTCCTCACCGGTCTCGGGGCGAAACGCGAAATTCGGATGGCTCTGGGCATTGGACAGCGCGAGCGGGCGCTGCTTGGCGGCGATCTCGCCGATGAGGCCCTCGCCCACCCTGAGCCGGGTGCGGCGGACGGCGGCGGCGCGCAGGCCCTGGGTCGCGAACAGCTCCAGCACGTCGCCGGCGCGGCGGACGTAGATGGAGCAGACTTCCGCCGCCATATCCTTGGCGATGATCGCGACGATTCGCGCCAGTCGTGAATCGCCGTTGCCCTCGCTGGCCATGACGTCGCGGATGCGCGCCAGCAGGCGCCGCAGGACCAGGACGGTCTGGCCGTAGTGCATCACCTCATCCGGCCTCCCGCAGGTCGCGCGCAGCCAGCGCCGCGACGGCCTGATCGACCAGTTCCGCGATGATCTCGGTGGTCGGCTGCTCGCGCGAAACCATGCCGACGCTCTGTCCGGCCATCAGCGAGCCGCCCTCAACGTCGCCGTCGATCACCGCCCGGCGCAGCGCCCCGGCCCAGTAGAGTTCCACCTCCAGCTGCGCCTGCTCCTGGGTCAGCTCGCCGCTGCGGTAGCGGCCGGCGATCTCCCGCTGCACGTCGAGGAACCGGCGGGTCCCGTCGTTGGCCAGCGCGCGGACGGGGATGACCGGGAGGTCGGGGTCGATCTGGATGGAAACGACCGCGTCGCGGGCGTTGGCGCGGACGAAGGCGCGCTTGAAGGCGGGGTGGGCGATGCTCTCGGTGGCGCAGACGAACCGGGTGCCGAGCTGGCAGCCGCTGGCGCCCATCTCGAGGTAGGTGACGATCGCTTCGCCGCGGCCGACGCCGCCGGCGACGAACACCGGGACCTCGCGCACGCTCGGCAGGATCTCCTGCGCCAGCACGCTGGTGGAGACCGGGCCGATGTGGCCGCCTGCCTCGGCGCCCTCGATGATCAGCGCGTCGACGCCGTTGCGGATCAGCCGCCGGGCGATGCCGGCCGACGGAGCGAAGCACATGACCTTGGCGCCGCCGGCCTGCAGGCGCTTGATGGCCGTGCCCGGCGGCAGCCCGCCGGCAAGCACCACGTGGCCGACGCCGCGGCCGAGGCAGACATCGACCAGCGCGTCGAGGTCGGGGTGCATGACGATCAGGTTGACGCCGAAGGGCCGGTCGGTCCGCTCCCGGGTGGCCTCGATCTCGGCGTCGAGCCCGTCCGGCTTCAGCGAGCCGCAGGCGATGACGCCGAAGCCGCCGGCGTTGGAGATGGCGGACACCAGGTGGTGCTCGGACACCCACGACATCGCGCCGCCCATGAGGGCGTAGCGGCACCCGAGGAAGGCGGTGCCCCGCGACCACAGCCGGTCCAGCCGCGCCTGCGCGGATAGGCTTGCCATGATGTCTTAGGCGTCGAGCCCGTAGGCGGCATGCAAGGCGCGGACGGCGAGTTCGGTATAGACTTCGTCGATCAACACGCTGACCTTAATCTCGGAGGTCGAGATGACCTGAATGTTAATGCCTTTGTCGGCGAAGGTGCGAAACATTCGTTGGGCGATGCCGGCGTGGCTGCGCATGCCGACGCCGATCACCGAAACCTTGACGACGTTTGGGTCGAAGCGCAAGTCGGCGTAGCCGATGTCGGGGCGGTTGCCCTCGATGACGCTGACGGCGCGTTCGAGGTCGGACTTGCCGACGGTGAACGTCAGGTCGGTGGTCTCCCCCGACGGCGAGACGTTCTGGACGATCATGTCGACGTTGATGCTGGCATCGGCGAGGGGCCCGAAGATGCCGGCGGCGACCCCCGGCCGGTCGGCGACCTGGAGCAGCGTGATCTTGGCCTCGTCGCGGCTGTAGGCGATGCCGCTCACCAGTTCCTGTTCCACGATCTCATCCTCTCCGACGACGAGGGTGCCGGGCACGTCCTCGAAGCTCGACAAAACCTGCAGCCGCACGGCGTAGCGCATCGCCAGCTCGACCGCCCGCGTCTGCAGCACCTTCGCCCCGAGGGACGCCATTTCCAGCATCTCCTCGTAGGTGATTCGCTCGAGCTTGCGGGCGCGGGCGACGATGCGCGGGTCGGAAGTATAGACGCCGTCGACGTCCGTATAAATGTCGCAGCGGTCCGCGCCGACCGCCGCGGCCAGCGCCACGGCGCTGGTGTCCGAGCCGCCCCGTCCCAAGGTGGTGATCCGCGCGTCGTGGGCGAGGCCCTGGAAGCCGGCGACGACGGGCACCTCGCCCCGCGCCATCCTCCGCGCTATCTCCCCGGTCTCTACCGCCTCGATGCGGGCGCGGCCGTGGGCGTCGTCGGTCCTGAGCGGCAGCTGCCAGCCGAGCCACGAGCGTGACGGGACGCCGAGCTCCTGCAGGGCCAGCGCCATCAGCCCCGACGTCACCTGCTCGCCGCTGGCGACGACCACGTCGTACTCACGGGCGTCGTGCAGCGCGCTGATCGAAGAGACGTAGCCGACGAGCTGGTTGGTCACTCCGGCCATCGCCGAGACCACGACCGCGACCTCGTTGCCCTCGTCGACGCTGCGCTTGACGCGCCGGGCCACGGCCTTGATGCGGTCGCTGTCCGCAACCGACGTGCCGCCGAACTTCTGGACCAGTCGCGCCATGCTCTGAAAGCCTCTCCGGCACCTTCGTTCCGCCGGCACGACCAGGTGACGGCGAGGCTTTGCCTATGCTTTGGATGAAGATCCGGACGGCCGATCCGGTTGTTGATATGGTCAGAAGCCTTAGATAATGGAAAAGCGCCGGTCGACTCAACACTTGTCCACAGCCGCCGGACGGATCCCTCACAGCGGGCGACATCGCGAATGGCCGAAGCGGCAGCGACCCCACCCGGCGCCAGCACGGCGGCGGCCGACGAGATCGAGCGGTTCGCAGCCCTGGCCGGCACCTGGTGGGACACGGACGG